>Ga0163163_10002558_pt1 | contig 15410 bp, 14 predicted proteins | sample S65metaG_FD_119766 | JGI IMG/M metagenome (GOLD analysis project Ga0163163, IMG submission 119766) | Switchgrass rhizosphere microbial communities from Kellogg Biological Station, Michigan, USA - S6-5 metaG | ecosystem: Host-associated > Plants > Roots > Rhizosphere > Soil | place: USA... | reverse complement strand
GTCCAGCCACTGGATGATGCGGATGAGCGCCCCCATCACCCGGGCCTGACCCGCCCAAGATCGGCACAACTGTCCATCAGTTGGGGGGTTTCACGCCTCCGCACCCCCCAACTTTCCATCAGTAGTGTCGATCATCCCGAGAGGGAGTAGACCGCCAACCGGTGGTTGTCGTAGACCTTGTGCGCGAGGGTCCCCAGCTCGGGCGACTCGACCGCGACCTGCCGGTCCACAACCAGCCAGCGAACGCCGTACCGGGTGCGCAGGTCGTCCAGCCCGGCCCGGGTGGGAGAAGTGAACGCCGCGTCGTTGGCCGCCAGCTTGGCCGGGTCCCAGAACGGGACGATGCCGTTGGTCGCCACCCGGGGCGCGAACGCCCAGCCCTCGACCAGGACCCGCCGCTCGGCGTACGCGCTCAGCCAGAACGACCGCGGGTCGCAGAGCGTGCCGAAGTAGCCGATGCAATGCGCGTTGGTGGCGAGGATGTCGTCGGGCGAGCTGTGGTCACGCACCCACCGGGCCGCGTCGACCCGGGTCTCGGGCAGCGAGATCGGGGCGTACGCGCCACCGTTGGGGTACCGCAGCGACTTGCGTTCATCCATGATCAGCCCCGGTGCGCCGGCCAGCAGCACCGCGGTCAGGGCGACCAACGCGCCCCGGCCGCGCAGGAACCGCCACCGGTCGCCCGCGAACCACCAGGCCACGCCGGCGATGGCGCCGAGGATGACGAGCAGCCAGGCCCAGGACAGGATCGGCCGCAGCTGCGCGTCGGCGGTGGTACCCGTCGGCACCGTGGCGTAGCTGATGTTGGCCCACACCACGGCGAGCACGAACACCGCCGATCCGGCCGCCAGCGCCACCTTGCCGGCGATCGGCAGCCGGGCGCGCTCGAACAGCAGGCCGTACCCCCAGGCCGACGCGATGACCCCGAACGCGAAGCCGGACCGGGTGAAGTACTGGTTGCCGCCGGAGGCCTGGCTGACCACCAGGTAGATCGCCGGCCCGGCGAGGCCACCGGCGACGAGCATCCACGCGCCCGGGTCGGTGTAGCCGCGCCGACTCACCAGCAGCGGAGCCATCCCGGCGTAGCGCAGCAACATGTTCAGCACGAACGCGGCCCACACGCCGAGGACCACAATGGACTGTCCCACGGTGCTCCGCGTCTGGCCGTCCGACCAGAACGGTTCGAGCCCCTGCAGCGGGCCGATCGAGCTGCCGTACGAGTGGAACCGGAACAGCACCCCGATCGCGAACAGCAGGGCTGCCCCGGTCACCAGCCCGATCCCGATCACGCCCCACGGGATGCGGCGGCGGACGACCAGCATCAGCAGTGCGGTCACGACCAGCGCCAGCGCGACCACCGGCAAGCTGCTCGCCTTCGCGCCGCTCGAGGCGAACAGCAGCACGGTGGCGAGGATGAACGCGCCCCGCGGGGAGTCCACATTGGACTGACGGTCGGCGTGCCGCACGATGTCGACCAGTGGCGCGATCAGCGCGATCAGCAGCACCCAGCTGTAGATCATCGACATGCCGTGCCACACCACGAACGTGGCCTGGGTACCGAACGGGAACCCGACCGGGTCGGTGAAGCTGAACTCCCCCACCGCGAAGAACAGCGCGGCGGCGACGACCCCGACGTACGGTCGACCGCTGACCCGCCAGCCGACCACCGCGGTGCCGACGATGGCGGCCGCGCACAGCCCGGGTACGGCCAGCCGCAACGCCACCACCGGCAGGTCGATGTGGCCGACCAGGCTCGTCATCGCCATGTGCGCGTACCCGAACCAGTGGTAGTCCAGCCGTTCGCCGGCGACCTGCGGCACGTCCAGCGGGATGTGGTTCTTCGCGTCGCCCGCCAGCGACAGCTGGTAGGCCAGGTCGAGGTACTGCCGGGTGCCCTCCGACGTCGGCAGGATCGGGTTGCGGTCGATGAACACGATCGCCAGGTACGCGATGAAGAAGCACACCACCGCGGCGACCGACCACGACCAGCCCAGCGGCACCCGCGCGTACCCGCGTGGGTTGAAATGCCGGCGTAGCCGGGGAACCGCCGCGAACGGTACGACGACCAGGGCCGGCCACAGCCAGGCGATGCCGCGCAGGTCCAGCACGGAGAACAGCGCCCAGGCCGGGATCTCCAGCGCCAGGCCGACCGCCGCGCCGAGGGTCAGGTCCTCGACCAGGGTGCGCGGGCGGCCGCGCAGCAGGCGGTAGACGAGCGTGCCGGGCAGGATGACCGCCAGCCCGGCGTAGAGCGCGTAGCGGATGAGGTCCAGCGGCGCGGTTCCGGCCCGCAGCAGCAGGGTGGCCACGAACGCGAGCGTGGCCAGCAACGGCGCCCACCGGGCCAGCGCCGCGTGCCTCATGAACCCTCCTCGACCGGTGGATCTGCGCAACCTACCCTGCCCACCTTGGGCGATCCCGAGGGCGGCCCCTGCGCACAGCGGTCAGTCGGTGCAGGCGGTCCGGGGCAGTCCGGCCACCGCGACCGGCGACCGGCCGACCGCGGTTGCCCGGCCGGCGATCACCGCCGCCACGGCCCGCAGCGCGGGCTCGGTCGAGCAGTAGGTGGCGAGCAGCGCCGGCGAGTCGGCGGTGGCCAGCACGTATGGCGTGTCCATGGCGACCGTGACGGCGGCGCCGGGGACGAGCTGGTCGGGCCCGTCGCCGTACCCGACCAGGCGCACCAGCGATCCGCCGGTGTCGCTCACCTCGACACCCCGGCGGCGCAGCTCGTCGGCGAGCCACGCGGCCGGCCGCGCGAAACCGTCGCTGGCGGTGATCCTGACCGGGGCCTGGACGAGCGAGCTGTTGCAGGCGCCCCGCAGCACCGTGACCGCGCCGGCCGCAACGGCGTTGGCCGCGTCGCGGTCGGCGTCCGCGCTGACCGGGGCCGGGTTCGGGGAGACGTCGGCGAGCCGGTACCGCAGGGTGGCGATCCGGGTGACCGCGTCGAGCAACCGGGCCCGCGGCAGCCGCCCGCTCGCCAGGGCGTCGAGCAGCCCCTGCCGGGCCGCGGCGAGATCCGGCGGCATCAGCAGCAGGTCGTTGCCGGCCAGCAGCGCCCGCACCGCCGCCTCCCCCGGCGGCCAGGCCATCGCCGGGGCCATGTTGAGCGCGTCGGTGACCACCACGCCACCGAACCCCAGCTGGCCGCGCAGCAGCGGGCCGAGCACCTTGCTGGAGAAGCTCGCCGGTACGCCCTTCTCGACCGCGGCGACGTCGAGATGGCCGGACATGACCAGCCAGCTGCCCGCCCCGATCCCGGCCTGGAACGGCGGTAGGTCGGCGCCGGTCAGATCGGCCAGGCTCTGACCGAGTACGGGCAAAGCCTCGTGGCTGTCGGTCGTGGTGTTGCCGTGCCCCGGGAAGTGCTTGAGGGTCGCGGCGACGCCGGCCGCCTGCAGCCCGCGCACCGCGGCCGCGACGTGTTCGCCGACGGCCGCGGGCGTTGACCCGTACGAGCGGGAGCCGATCACGGTGTTGCCGGGCGTCGCGGTCACGTCCGCGTCCGGCGCGAAGTCGACGTTGATCCCGATCGAAGCGAGGTCCGCGCCGGCCGCGCGCCAGGCCGCCTCGGTCAACTCGGGCCGGCCGGCGGCCCCGAACGCCATGGCGCTGGGCAGTTGCAGGATCCCGGACCGGATCCGGGTCACCGAGCCGTACTCCTGGTCGGTGGCGACGAGCATGTCCGTGTCGCGGTCCAGCGTCAGGCCGAGGCCGGCCGAGGCCTGCTGCAGCGCGCCGGTCAGGGCCCGGACCCGCGCCACCGGATCGCCGGACCCGGGGTCACCCATGAGGACCACGCCACCGAGGTGGTAGCGGCTCACCAACGCCGCGGCCGACTCGGGCGACGCGCTCAGATCGATCGACGGTACGAGCACCTGGCCGACCAGGTCGCCATCGCTGAGCCCGGCGACGGCCGCCGCGACCCGGGCTGACGGGTCGGGGGCGGTCACGCGATCACCCTGATGGTCGCCCCGCTGGCACGCGCCGGCGACCAGGGCCAGAGCGACGGAAGCGACCGCGAGCAGGACGGTGCGCCGGGGGGTGGCTCGCACCGGTCCACCTTCACACGGCCCGGCAGGATTTGCCGGATCTGTGGTTCGGCGGTGTGAGAGAGATCGCCCGTGCCCGTGCTCACCCGGGTGTGGCTCACCTGGGTGTGGCTCGCCCGGCCGCCGCTCACCCGGCCGCCGCTCACCCGGCCGCCGCTCACCCGGCCTGAGTGAGCCAGGTTGCCGGAGCGCCCTCGCCCGCCACCCGGTACGGCTCCAGCTCGGCGTCCCAGGCCATGCCCAGCAGCCGGCCCAGCGCGTGGGCCATCGCCTCGCTGCCACGCGCGGTCGCCAGTACCCCGCGGACCTGGTTCTCGCTGAGCATGAGGTCGCCGGTCACGCTGACCGCCGCCCGGAAAAGCCCCCGCCCCGGCACGTGCATGTAGCGCTCCCCGTCGTAGCCGGGGCTCGGCTCTTCGGTCACCTCGAAACGCAGCATCGGCCAACCGCGTAGGGCGGCCACGAACTCCGCTCCGGTGCCGGGCTGTCCGGTCCAGGTGCACTCCGTCCGCCGGGTCGTCGGGTCGGCTGGCTGGGAGGACCACTCCAGCCGTACCGGGCCGCCGAGGACGCGCGCAATCGCCCACTCGACGTGGGGCGCCACGGCGAGTGGGGCGGAGTGCACGTATACGACACCGCTGGTTGGCATGGTTCCTACCTCCCGGACGAGGCTCGTCTTCCCCAACGCGCCTCGGCTCCGGCGGAACCGGCACTACTCAGTCAGACTGGACAACGCCTCCAGCGGGGTAAAGGATGCGGCATTTTCGCACGGATGGGTCACATGATGCCTCGTGGTGGCCCTGATGCGCCACCACCCGACCGTTCGGCGGATGGGGACCGGTCGGCTAAACTGTTCGGGCCGGCGCTATGTCCGCCGGCGTTCCCTGTGTTGATCTGCACCCAGTGCAAACCCGATGAGCGAGGAGTCACACGCGTGGCAAGCAACACCTCCAAGACCGCGCGCGCATCAGTCCGCGCTGGCCAGGCCACCGGCGGCGCGCTCAGCGTGCTCGGCGAGTTCAAGTACGTCATCCCCCTCAACGGTGGCAAGCACGCGTACGTGCGGAACCTGACCAACGGCAAGACCGCGCACCTGCGCACCGACTCCGACGCGTTCGTCGAGGAGATCCGGATCCTCGCCGCCGCCGGCCACGGCACCAAGCTCCGCGCCGAGTTTGCCCTGCTGGCGACGGCTCACCCGTCCCACGGCTGGGACAAGACCGAGAAGCGCCTCGTCGACGCGGGCGTCTTCGAGACCGCCTGACCTGCTTGATCGTCAGCACCCCGCGGCGCTTTGCCGCGGGGTGCTACCGTCACGGGCCACTCCGGCGAGGGAGATCACATGCTCGGCATCGACGTCTGGCTGGGTGGGCTCCCGCCGCTGCTGATCTATGTCGTGGTCGCCGCGATCATCCTCACCGAGAGCATGGGCGTACCCATCCCGGGTGAGCTGACTCTCGTCAGTGCCGCGCTGCTCGCCGCCTCGGGTGTGGCCAACATCTTCGGCGTCGCGACCGCCGCCGCGATCGGCGCCATCATCGGTGACTCGATCGGCTACTACATCGGCCACCGCGGTGGCCGCCCGCTGTTGGAACGCTTCGGCCGACGGTTCCCCAAACACTTCGGCCCACCCCACCTGGCCCGAGCGGAGAGGGTGTTCCAACGCTGGGGCGTCTGGGCCGTGTTCTTCGGCCGGTTCGTAGCCCTCCTGCGGATCCTGGCCGGACCGCTCGCCGGTGCGCTGCGCGTGCCGTACCGCAAGTTCCTCGCCGCGAACGCCGGCGGCGGCATCGCATGGGCCTTCCTGACCGCCTACGCCGTGTACGCAGCGGGCCGCACCGCAGAGCGGTACCTGCAGAACTTCTCCTGGGTCGCGCTGGGCGTCGCCATCCTGGCCGGCATCGCCAGCACCCTGTTCCTGCGCCGCCGGGCGGCTCGGACCGCAGCGCAGATCGACGCCGAGGAAGCCACCGGAACTCCTCCGGCGCCGCGCTCCCCCGACTCCACCTCGTCCCCCGACCCCCAGCCGCGCCCCTAACCCCCGCGCCACGCCTGCGCCGCGCCCGTGTGTCAGAAATGATCGACACAACTGCGTGCATGTTGAGCCGTGGGAGCTCCCAGGTCCACTACATCCGGCGCAGTTGTGCGATCTTGGGTGGTCAGGAGCTCGAGATCGCGCGCACCGGTGGGGTCGGCGGCGCAGGCCCGACCGGAGGCGGCGGCGGACCGCCGGGCTGGGGCGGACCACCGGGTTGCGGCGGGGCGGGGATGGCGATGGTCGGTTCGTCCGGCCGGGGCGCGGCCGGCAGCTCGACGGAGAACGTCGCCCCACCCCGGTCGTTGTTCGCGGCGACCACAGTGCCGCCGTGCTCGCCGACGATCCAGGACGCGATGGCCAATCCGAGGCCCGTTCCGGTGCCGCTGCGCGAAGGGTCGGCGCGGTAGAACCGGTCGAAGATGCGCTGCACCGCGCCGGGCGGCAGGCCGATCCCGTCGTCGGCGACGGTGAGCACGACGGTGGCGCCGCGCTGGGTGACCGCCACCCAGACCCGGCCGGCGGGGCGGGTGAACTTGACCGCGTTGTCGAGCAGGATCCAGAGCAGCTGCCGCAGCATGTCCTCGTCGCCGGCGACGGCCCGGGCCGGCGTACCGGCGAAGCCGATCTCCCGGGTGGGGTGCAGGGCCGCGGCCTGGCGGCAGACCGCCTCGGCCAGTTCGGCGAGGTCGACCGGCACGCGGTGCAGGCGGACACCTCCGTCGGCGCGGGCCAGGGTGAGCAGGTTCTCGATCAGCCGGCTCATCCGGACCGACTCGCCGGCGATGTCGCGCAGCGCCTCCTCGCGGTCGACATCCCGAGCGGTGGGGTGCTGCAGCAGGAACTCGGCGTTGTTGCGGATGGTGGTCAGCGGCGTGCGCAGCTCGTGCGAGGCGTCGGCGGTGAAGCGTTGCTGCGCCGCGAGGGCCGACGCGACCCGGGCGTAGGCCTGCTGCAGCCGGTCCATCATCGCGTTGAAGCTGATGGTGAGCCGGCCGACCGCGTCCTGCGCGGTGACCGTGGGCAGCCGGGCGTCGAGGTTCTGCGAGCGGCCGACGGAGTCGGCCATGGCGGCCATTTGACGCAGCGGCCGCAGGGCCCGACCGGTGGCGAACCACACCGCGACCGCGGCGGCCACGAAGGTGATGAAGCCGGAGACGGTGAACAGCACGATCAGCCCGGCCCGGTCCTGGTTCGTCTTGCGGCTGGTCTGCCCGGCCACCACGAACCCGCTCAGGCTCAGGTCGGGGCGGGTCCAGCGGCGCACCTGGACGCGTACGGTCTCGTCGGGTTGCCCGCCCGGCAACGGGATGGACGCGGCCGCCCGGCCGTCGCGGCGGGCGGCGGCGAGCACCTCGGCCGGAAGTGCGGGCCCGAGGCCGGTCGTGGAGAGGACCGTGCCGTCGTCGGCCAGCACCACAAGGTAGATGTCCACACTGGACCGTGGGTCGATCGGCGCGACTGCGCGGGTCGGCGCGAGGTCGGTCCGCGACGCCGAGGCGAGGCTCACCACCGCCGCGTCGGCCCGGGCCGACAGCTCGGTGTCGCGGTCGTTACCCAGCCCGCGGGAGATGAGCGCGTACAGCGACGAGGACAGGCAGCAGATCACCACCATCACGATGCCGACGCCGGCCAGCATGATCCGGGTCCGGATGGACATCACGACGCCCGCAGCACGTAGCCGACCCCGCGCACGGTGTGCAGCAGGCGCGGCTCGCCGGCCGCCTCGAGCTTGGTGCGCAGGTAGCCGACGTACACGTCGACGACGTTGCTCGCGGTGGCGGCCGGCAGCCCCCACACCGCGTCGAGCAGCTGCGCCCGGCTGAGCACCTGACGCGGGTGCCCGAGGAAGTGGTGCAGGAGGTCGAACTCCTGCGCGGTGAGGTCGATCGCGCGTCCGGCCCGGTTCACCTCGCGGGCGGCCGGGTCGAGGACGAGGTCGCCGAAGACCAGGGTGTCCGAGGCGGGGATCCGTCGACGCAGCAACGCCCGGACCCGGGCCAGCAGCTCCTCGTACGCGAACGGTTTGATCAGGTAGTCGTCGGCGCCGGCGTCGAGGCCGCGGACCCGGTCGGCCATGGCGTCGCGGGCGGTGAGCATGAGCACCAGCGTCCCGGAGCGTTCGGCCCGCAGCCGCTGGCACACCTCGAGGCCGTCCAGACCGGGCAGCATGAGGTCGAGCACGACCAGGTCGGGCGCGTGACGGCGGACCTCGTCCAGCGCGGCGTAGCCATCCTTGGCCAGGCTGACCCGCAGCCCCTCGTACTCCAGCGCGCGCCGCAGGGCGGCTGAGATCCCCTCGTCGTCGTCCACGACGAGCACGTGGGCGGGGCCGGGCGGGGCGACCACGTCAGGGACCGACGATCCGGTGCAGCGTCGGCTCGGCGTGGTCGAGCTGCAGCGTGGTGTGGGTGAGGTGGTAGCGGTCGCGCAGCAGCGCCTCCAGGTCGCGGCGGACCCGGTGGCAGTCCAGCGCGGGCGCCACGATGACGTGCGCGGACAGCGCGGGCGAGCCGGAGGTGATCTGCCAGACGTGCAGGTCGTGCACCTCGACCACGCCGCGATGGTCGACCAGGTCGCGCCCGATCGCGCGCGGGTCGAGCCCCTCGGGGGCCGCCTCGAGCAGGATGCGCCCGCTGTCGCGCACGAGCGACAGGCCGGCCCGGACCATCAAACCCACCACGACGAGGGAGGCTATCGGATCGGCCTCGCGGAACCCCGTGATCATGATGACCAGCCCGGCCGCGGCGGTGGCGAGGAATGCCGCCAGATCGGTGAGAATGTGCCGGTACGCGCCCTCGATGTTGAGGCTGCGCCGGTCGGCCCGACGGATCAGCCAGGCGGCGAGCAGGTTCACCCCGATCCCGACGATCGCGGTCAGGATCAACGGCAGGCCCGGTACGGGCGGCGGATGGATCACCCGCCGGATGGCCTCGTAGCCGAGCCAGCCCGCGAGCAGGAGAAGGGTGATCCCGTTGGCCTGGGCGGAGAGGATCTCGGCCCGCCGAAGGCCGTAGGTGAAGCCGCCCTTCGGCGGCCGGCTCGCCAGCCGCAGCGCCACCAGGGCCAGAGCGAGCGCTCCGGCATCGGTGAGCATGTGGGCCGCGTCCGACAGCAACGCCAGCGAACGGGTGGCGAGTGCGACGACCACCTCGCCGACCATGAACGCGACGATCACGGCGAGCGCGGCCGCCAGCCACCGCCGGTCCGCACCGGCGGTGATCCGCTCGTGGCCATGGTGCTCGCCCATCGGCCGCAATTATGCCGCTGTGAGCATGTGAGCTGGGTCTCCACCTCGGTCACGATGGTCACGGATGTCCAACATCGTGGCCACGATCCAGCGTGCGGGGAGGCGTCGGTTGCCAGGATCCACCACAATGAGCGCTCCCGGAGTTCCCTCACAAGAGGAGAAGAAAAATCATGCGAGTACGTCTCGCGCTGATCCCCCTCGTCGCCGCGGCCGCCCTGTTGGCCGGGTGCGCGACGGCGAACCCGCCCGCGACGCCTCCGACGTCGACCGGTCCGGTCGACAACGGTGTCTCCGCCCTCGCGCCGGCCGACATCCTGGCCAAGGCCCAGAAGGCGCTCGGTGACGCCAAGTCGTTCCACATGGTCGGCTCGGCCACCCAGGACAACCAGAAGGTCAACATTGACCTGAAGTTCTCGGGCAAGGACGTGGCCGGCACCCTCGACCTCGGCGTGTTCAAGCTCGAGGTGATCAGCATCGGCACCGACCTGTACCTCAAGGCGCCCGACGACTTCTGGTCCAGCCAGCTTCCGGCCTCCGTGGCCTCGACCGCGCTCGCCCTGATCCACGGCAAGTACGTGAAGGTGGACAGCAGCAACGCGTCGTTCTCCGAGTTCACCGACAGCTTCAAGCCCGCGAACCTGCTCAAGCCCGAGGGCGACGTCACCAAGGGCGAGACCAAGACCATCGACGGCACGCCGACGATCGCCCTGGTCGATAAGACGGGCTCGAAGCTCTACATCGCCACGACCGGCGACCCGGTACCGCTGTCCATTGAGGACAGCTCCAGCGCCGGCGGCGGCAGCCTCCAGTTCAAGGAGTACAACGTCCCGGTCCTGATCCAGGCACCGGCCGCCGGGGACGTGTTCGACCTCAAGGGTCTGATGGGCGGCAAGTAGCGATCCGACGAAGGCCGGTCGTGTGTCCCTTGTGGACGCGCGGCCGGCCTTTGTTCATGTGGTGCGACGGCTCAGTCGGCGGGCCAGACCTCGGAGCTGCGGAAGTAGCCGACGCCGTGGGCGTCCCAGTGCGCGGCCTGCGCCGCGAGCCGTGACCGGAACTCCGCCCACTCCCCCGGGCCGGACCAGGCCACCTCGGCGATCGCGGCCAACCGGGGCAGGGCCAGGTACTCGAGATCGGCGACAGTCGCGGCCGTCTCCGTCCACAGTGCCGCCTCCACCCCGAGCACGGCGGCCGGGTCCAGCCCCAGGACGTGGGAGAGCGGATCCCACTCGTACGCCCGCTGGATCCCGATGTACCCGGCCCAGGACAGGCCCAGCGGGCTCGACTCGTCGTAGCTCATGTCGAGGTACGCGCGGTCGGCCGGGGACATGATGACCCGGTTGCCCTGCGCGCCAGCCGCGACGACTGCTGGGGCAGCCGGCATGGCGCCCCAGAACTGCACCACGCTGGACGGGGCGAGCTTGGACGCGGCGATCTCGTGCCATCCGATGACGGTCTTGCCGTGGCCGGCCACGATCTCCTGGGCCCGGTTCACGATGATGGCGTAGGCGTCCGCGTCGAGGGTCTGCACCTCGTCGCCGCCGATGTGCAGGTAAGGCCCCGGCGTCAGTGCGGCCAGTTCTCCGAGCACCTGGTCGAGGAACGTGTAGGTCACCTCGAGGTCGGGGCGCAGAGCGCTGAAGCCGACCTCGATCCCGGTGTAACGCTCCACTGTGGACCCGCCGGACAGCTCCGGGTAGGCGGCCAGCGCGGCGTTCGTGTGGCCGGGCAGGTCGATCTCCGGAACCACGGTGATGAACCGCCGGGCCGCGTAGGCCACGATCTCGCGGTAGTCGTCCTTGCTGAACCAGCCGCCGGGGCCGCCGCCGACGGAGGTCTGCCCGCCGTAGGTGGTCAACCGCGGCCAGGCATCGATAGCGATCCGCCAGCCCTGGTCGTCGGTGAGATGCAGGTGCAGGTGGTTGAGCTTGTACCGGGCGGCGTGGTCGATGATCCGCTTGATGTCCGCCACCCCGAAGAAGTGCCGGGCGACGTCGAGCATCAGCCCGCGGTAGGCCAGTCGGGGGTGATCCCGGATCGAGGTGCCCGGGACCACCCCCGCCCCCGCTCCGGTCAGCTGGAGCAGAGTCTGGACCCCGCGGAACAGTCCGACCGGCTCGCCCGCGCGCAGCGTCACGCCGGACGCGTCCACCGCCAGCGCGTACGCCTCGCCGCCGAGATCCGAGCCCGCGCCGGTCAGCTCCAAGGCGACCGGCGAAGGCCCGTCGCCGACGCCGAGGATGCGCAGTTCTTCCCGCACGTACTCCCCGACCTCCGCCGCGCCGCCGGGCGCGACGATCTTCACTCCACTGTCGAGCCGGAGCGCGTCCGGACCGGCCTGCGCGTCCACCGGACGGGGAACCAGAGCCATGCCGCCAATTCTTAACTGTTAGGAGTCTTAACACAAATCTGCGATCTTCCCGCCGACCGGCAGCCCCGCGTAAACTAGCGGTGTAAGTTTGGACAGGAAGGACGTCAGGTGAGGGTCTTCGCATCTCTGGACGAACTGGGCAAAGCGGTCGGGGAGCAGCTCGGTTACAGCGACTGGCACACCGTGACCCAGGACCAGATCAACGCGTTCGCCGACGCGACCGGCGACCACCAGTGGATCCACATCGACCTCGAGGCGGCCGCGAAGGGCCCGTTCGGCACCACGATCGCCCACGGCTTCCTGACGCTGTCCCTGATCCCCATGCTCGTGGTACAGGTGTCGCGGGTGAACGGCATCCGCATGGGCGTGAACTACGGCCTCAACAAGGTCCGCTTCCCCGCCCCGGTGCCCGTCGGCAGCAAGCTGCGGGCGGGCGTGAAGGTCCTCTCGTTCGGCGAGATCCCGGGCGGCGCCCAGGCGGTCAACGAGGTGACCATCGAGCGCGAGGGTGGCGACAAGCCCTGCTGCGTGGCCGAGACCGTCGTGCGCTACTACATCTGAACCGCCACGACGACGGATCAGACCGGCGGGGCGGAGAGCAGCGCGCCGACCGTGTTCGTGATGACGTTGGCCGAGGCCGGCACGTCGAGGCCGAGGTCGTAGCGCAGCACCGACCAGACCGGCCAGCTCGTCGCGTGGAGCAGGGCGCGCATGAGCTGCTCCCGCTCCGCGCCGGCGGCGTCCAGCTCGCCGGCGAAGACGGTGTTCAGCTCGCTGCGCATGCGCACGATGTGGGCCTGCTGGTTGCGCCGCAGCTGGGGCGAGTACGGGATGCGCAGCTGCGAGGCGCGGGCGGCCGGCGCCACGATCTCCAGCAACCGGGCCCGCTGGGCGCCGTAGGCGCTGACCCGCTCGGCGAGTGTCGCCTCCGGCGGGATCGGCTGGTGCGCCTCGTCCTGGCGCCGCATCAGGGCCGTGTTCGCCTCGGCGTACAGGTGCTCGAGGTCTTTGAAGTTCGTCCACAGTGTACGGAGCGAGACGCCGGCCCTCTCGACGATGCGTTCCGGCGCGGCCCGTTGGTCGCCCTCGGCCAGCAGCGCGAGCAGGGCCTCGACGATGGCTTTTCTGGTCCGCTCGCCGCGGGCCGTCCGGCCATCCGGCCGGCGGGAGGTGGCACGGGCCGGCGTCGCCCTTGACGCCGGCCCGGCGGTCTCCTTCATGGCCGCGGGTTCACGGCCGGATGTCGATCAGGCCACCCAGCACCTGACGGTGCCGGTCCGCATTGCCGAGCGCGACCGCATCGGTCTTGGCCCGCTTCAGGAACAGGTGGGCCGGGTGCTCCCACGTGAACCCGATGCCGCCGTGCATCTGCACGCACTCCTCGGCCGCCCGAACCGCGAGCGGCGAGCACCAGGCCTGCGCCACGGACGCGGCCACCGGCAGGTCGGCGTCGCCGGTCGCGGCACAGTTCGCCGCGTACCGGGCCGCCGCCCGGGCCTGGCTGATGTCGACCCACAGGTCGGCCAGCCGGTGCTTGAGCCCCTGGAACGAGCCGATCGGCCGACCGAACTGGTACCGGGTCTTGGCGTACTCGACCGTGGTGTCCACGCACCACTCCATGACCCCGAGCTGCTCCGAGGCGAGCATGGCCGCGCCGACCGTGAGCGCGGAGGCGACCACGGCCGAGGCAGACGCGGAGACCCGCCGCCCGGCGGCTCCCGACAGGCTGATGTCGGCGATCGGCCGGGTGAGGTCCATCGACACCACCGAGGTCCGGGTGACGCCCTCGGCGGTCGCGTCCACGGCGTAGAGGCCATCGGCGGTCGGGACCAGCAGCACGTCGGCGGCGAGCCCGTCGGCGACGCTGCGGATCTGGCCGGAGAGCGCGCCGCCGGCCACGCTGACCGTCGGCGTCACCGCGGCACCGGGGGCCGTCGTCCACGGCAGCGCCAGCGACGCCACCAGGTCACCAGCGGCCAGCTTGGCCAGCAGGTCGGCCCGGTCGTTGGCGTACTCGTCAGGGTCGCACGCCAACAACGCGGAGGTCGCGATCACCGCACTGGTCAGGAACGGCACCGGCGCAAGCGACCGGCCCAGCTCCTCGAGCACGACCGCCGACTCGCGCAGGCTCGCGCCGCCGCCGCCGAAGCGCTCCGGCACCGCCATCCCGGACAGGCCCATCTCGGTGGACAGAGTGCGCCACAGAGTCTGGTCGTAGGGAAGGCCGTTCTCGATCCGGGCCAGGACCTGGCTGACCGAGCTGCGCTGTCCGAGCAGGCCGCGCACGCTGGCGCGGACCTCCTCCTCGACATCGCTGTACAGCAGTTCGCTCATTTCGGCAGGTCCTTCCAGGCGACGGCGGTGTCCACCCGGGGCTCCGCCGGCAGGCCGAGCACCCGCTCGGCGACGATGTTGCGCAGGACCTCGGACGTGCCGCCCTCGATCGAGTTGCCCTTGGCGCGCAGGTACCGGTACTGCGCGGACCGGCCGACGAAGTCCACCATGGCCGGTCGCCGCATCGTCCAGTCCTCGTAGCGCAGCGCCTCATCGCCGGCCAGGTCCAGCTCGAAGCCGGTGATCTCCTGGTTGAGCCGGGCGAAGGCGAGCTTCTGGGCCGACCCCTCCGGGCCGGGCTGGCCGGCCGCGAGCTGCTGGCGCAGCCGCCGTCCGGACAGGCGCGCCACCTCGGAGGCGACCCACAGCTTGAGGATCTGGTCGTGGGCGCCGGCGGACCGCACCTCGGGCCGGCTCCGCCAGGTGTTGGCCAGCGCGCCGATCGCGCCGCCCTCGCGAGGCACCGATCCGCCGCCGATGGCGACCCGCTCGTTCATCAGGGTGGTCCGGGCGACATTCCAGCCGTCCCCGACCGCGCCGAGCCGGCAGTCGTCGGGGATCCGGACGTCGGTCAGGAACACCTCGTTGAACTCGGCCTCGCCGGTCATCTGCCGCAGCGGGCGGACCTCGACCCCGGGCGCGGTCATGTCACACGCGAAGTACGTCATGCCCTGGTGCTTGGGCACCGCCGGGTCGGTCCGGGTGACCAGGATCGCCCACCGCGCCTCGTGCGCCATGGACGTCCAGACCTTCTGACCGTTGATGATCCAGTCATCGCCGTCGCGCACCGCCCGGGTGCCAAGGTTGGCCAGGTCCGAGCCGGCGCCAGGCTCGCTGAACAGCTGGCACCAGACCTCCTCGCCCGTCCACAAGGGACGGAGGAAGCGCTGCCGCTGGGCGTCGGTCCCGTGCCGCAGGATGGTCGGCGCGGCCATGCCGAGCCCGATGCCGATGCGGCGCGGGTTGTTGTCCGGCGTGCCGGCGCGGAAGAAGGCGGCGTCGACCGCGCTCTGCAGGGTGCGCGGCGCGTCCAGCCCGCCCAGCCCGACCGGGAAGTGGACCCAGGCCAGACCGGCGTCGAACCGGGCCCGCAGGTAGTCGAGCTTGTCGCCGCCCGCGTCGTGGGTCGCGATGAACGAGGCGACGCGTTTGTCGAGCTCCTCCGCGGTGATGTTCGCGCCGTCAGCCACGGGGCCCACCGGCGACATAGATGACCTGACCGGAGACGAAGCCGGCGCCCTCGCTGCACAGGAACGACGCGGTGTTCGCGATGTCCTCGGGGCGGCCGACCCGGCGCACCGGGATCTGCTTGGCCGCCTCGGACTGCATCAGCTCGAAGTCCACGCCCATCCGGGCCGCGGTGGC
>Ga0163163_10002557_pt1 | contig 15412 bp, 15 predicted proteins | sample S65metaG_FD_119766 | JGI IMG/M metagenome (GOLD analysis project Ga0163163, IMG submission 119766) | Switchgrass rhizosphere microbial communities from Kellogg Biological Station, Michigan, USA - S6-5 metaG | ecosystem: Host-associated > Plants > Roots > Rhizosphere > Soil | place: USA... | reverse complement strand
TTCATTGGGCGAGCTTCGCCAAAGCTCCCTGGCAATCGGGCGACAGCGATGCCTTGTTGCTCTCGAGGCAGCGGAGCTGACGGCCGTCACCGTATTCCACGCCAGCGCAATAGGCAGCGAGATTCTTCTTGAGGCATTGAAAGGCCTCAGTCCCACCGCGCGGTACGCCCCAGCATTTCGCCATGAAATCGGACCGCCAGTTGGATTTGACGGCAGCGATCTGGTCCTCGCTTGGCTGTTGCGCTGCCGCCTGACCGGCACCACACAGAGCCGCCGCCAATACGAGGATGCAAATCGAAGTCGTCTCTGCAGACGCAAAGACCCTCATCAAAATCCTCCCCAATATCAGAGTTTCAGTTTTTGCTTTTATCGACCAGCGCCCGCTCGGCAATCCACGGCATCATGGCGCGCAGGCGCTTGCCCACGGCTTCCATATCGTGGTTGTCGCATTTGGCGCGCATCGCCTTGAACGAGGTCTGGTTGACGCGGTTCTCGAGCATCCAGTCCTTGACGAACTTGCCGGACTGGATGTCGTCCAGGACCTGCTTCATCGCCTCACGGCTCGCTTGGCCCACCACCCGCGGTCCCGAGACATACTCGCCATACTCCGCCGTGTTTGATACCGAGTAGTTCATGTTGGCGATGCCGCCCTCATAAATGAGGTCGACGATAAGCTTCACCTCGTGCACGCATTCGAAATAGGCCATCTCCGGCGCGTATCCAGCAGCGACCAGTGTCTCGTAGCCATTCCGCATCAGCTCGACCAGCCCGCCGCACAGCACCGACTGCTCGCCGAACAGGTCGGTCTCGCATTCCTCGCGGAACGTCGTCTCGATGATGCCAGCCCGGCCGCCCCCAATCGCCGCGGCATAAGAGAGCGTCAAGTCGTGGGCATTGCCCGTCGAGTCCTGCGCAATGGCCATGAGACACGGGACGCCGGCGCCGCGCGAATATTCCGCACGCACGGTGTGACCTGGACCCTTGGGCGCAACCATGCACACATCCATGTCTGGACTCGGCTCGATCAGATTGAAGTGGATGTTGAGGCCGTGGGCAAAGAACAGCGCCGAGTCCTGCTTCATATTGGGTTTAAGATCGCGCTCCCAGATCCCGGCCTGGAGCTCGTCGGGGGTGAGCATCATTACGACGTCAGCCCATTTGGCGGCGGCAGGCACGTCTATGACTTTGATGCCGGCCTTTTCGGCCTTGGCCGCGGACTTTGAGCCTGGCCTAAGACCAACGGCAACGTCCTTGACGCCTGAATCGCGCAGGTTCAGAGCGTGGGCGTGTCCCTGGCTGCCATAGCCGATGATGGCGACCTTCTTACCCTTGATCAAATTGAGATCGGCATCCCGATCGTAATAGACACGCATACGAATTCCCCTGCCCTAATGTCTCCCGGTTACGGCTCCGCGGCGTTTGTGCCGTCCGACCAGCCAAATAGCAAGTGGTGAGCTACATGCGCTCGGGGCCGCGCGAGATGGCGGCGAGCCCCGTGCGCGAGACTTCGACCAGGCCGAGGGGCTGCATCAGCACGATGAACTGATCGATCTTCGATTGCTTGCCGGTAATCTCGAACACGAAATGCTCGGTGGAGGCATCAATGACCTGCGCGCGGAAGGCCTCGGCGAGGCGCAAGGCCTCGACCCGCTTCTCGCCTTTGCCTGCGACCTTGACCATCGCGAGCTCGCGCTCGATGGGGTTGCCCTTGACGGTGAGGTCGGTCACCGAGTGCACCGGCACCAGCCGCTCGAGCTGATGCTGGATCTGTTCGATCACCATGGGCGTGCCGGTGGTGACGATGGTGATGCGCGAAAGATGCGCCTCGTGCTCGGTCTCCGACACCGTGAGCGACTCGATGTTGTAGCCGCGGCCGGAAAATAGCCCGATAACGCGCGCGAGCACGCCTGGCTCGTTGTCGACGAGCACGGTCATGGTGTGCGTCTCGAGCTGTTCGTTGCGGTGCTCGAGCGGGTAGGCCGATCCGGGCTGTGCCATTAGTGCCCTCCCCCTGCGTCAGCCTCGCTGGAGTTATGGGATCCCTTCGCGCCGCCGAGCTCGATCATCCGCAGCGCAGTGGCGATGAGGAAGATCGAGGCGGGCAGCACCAGCATCGGCCAATCGAATGGCTTGTCGAGCTCGGCGGTACCGACCAACACACGGGCAAAGATGACGATGAGGACCACGATCACCACCTCGGCAAAAGTCGCCTTGAGCTGGCCGACGCCCTCCACCTTCATCCAGTTCAGTAGTCTGCGCCCATAGCCTTCGGGCAAACTGAACACGAGGCCGATGGCGATGCCATAGGCGAAGATCACGAGGACAATGCCGAACAGGAACGCGTCGACGGCCTCGAGCACGGGCACGACGACCTGCTGGCCTGCGAAGAAATCGTGCCAGGCGTGATAGAGGAACGAGCTGCCCTGAAGGAACATGAGCAGCGCTCCAACCATGGCGCCAGCCGAGCCGATCAGCATGATGGCGCGAAGCCCAAGCAGAAAACCGAGCACGCCGTGCATCGCTATACCATCACCTTGCCTTCTTCGGTGATCGCGTTCTCGATGTCCTCCTCGGTGAGGTCGTCGCCCATCAGCATGTGATTGTGCGCCTCCCCGCTCGGAATCATGGGGAAGCAATTGGCGTGCTTGTCCACCCGGCAATCGAAGATCACGGGCTTGGGCACGGCGATCATCTCACGGATGGCGTCATCAAGCTCGGAAGGCTTCTCCGCCCTGATGCCGACCGCTTGATAAGCCTCGGCGAGCTTCACGAAATCCGGCAGAGCGGCAGTGTAGGAATGCGAATAGCGGCCGCCATGCAACAGCTCTTGCCACTGGCGCACCATGCCCATGTACTCGTTGTTCAAAATGAAGATCTTGATCGGCAGGTCGTATTGGGCCGCCGTTGACATCTCCTGCATCGTCATCAGCACCGAGGCCTCGCCGGCAATGTCAATGACCAGCGAGTTCGGATGCGCAACCTGCACACCGACGGCTGACGGCAGGCCGTAGCCCATGGTGCCGAGCCCGCCAGAGGTCATCCAGCGGTTCGGCTCCTCGAATTTGAAGAACTGGGCAGCCCACATCTGATGCTGGCCGACTTCGGTGGTGATGTAGGCGTCGTAATCGCGGGTCAGCGCGTAGAGGCGCTCGATCGCGTATTGCGGCATGATCACGTCGTCGCGCTTGCGATAGTGCAGGCATTTCCGTGCGCGCCAGCGGTCGATCTCGGTCCACCACGCCTTTAGCGCGGCCTTGTCCACCTTTGGCTTCTTGGTCTGCCATGCATCGATCATCTGCTGCAGGACATGCGCGCAGTCGCCGACGATAGGCACGTCGACCTTGACGTTCTTGTTGATCGACGAGCGGTCTATATCGACATGGATCTTCTTCGAGCCCGGCGAGAAAGCATCGACGCGCCCCGTGATGCGGTCATCGAAGCGCGCGCCGATGCAAATCATCACGTCACAATCGTGCATGGCGTTGTTGGCTTCGTAGGTGCCATGCATGCCGAGCATGCCGAGCCACTGCTTGTCGGAAGCGGGGTAGGCGCCGAGGCCCATCAACGTCGAGGTGATGGGGAAGCCCGTCATGCGCACAAGCTCGCGCAGGCGCTGGCTCGCCAGCGGGCCAGAATTGATGATGCCGCCGCCGGTATAGAACAGCGGCCGCTTGGCGTGCGCCATCAAGTCGATGGCGGCTTCGACCGCGCGCTCGTCGCCAACGGTCCTCGGGTTGTAGCTTTTGTGCTGCGAGTTGGTGAGCCCGGTATAGTCGCCGCGCCGAAACTGGATGTCCTTCGGGATATCGACCACGACGGGACCTGGGCGGCCGGTGCGCGCGACGTAGAACGCCTCGTGCAGGACGCTCGAAAGAGAATTGACGTCCTTGACGAGATAATTGTGCTTGGTGCAGGGGCGAGTGATACCCACGGTATCGCATTCCTGGAAGGCGTCATTGCCGATGAGATGCGTCGGCACCTGTCCGGTGATGCAGACCACGGGAATCGAGTCCATCAGCGCGTCCGTCAGGCCGGTCACGGCGTTAGTCGCGCCAGGGCCCGAGGTCACGAGCAGGACGCCGACCTTCCCGGTCGAGCGCGCATAGCCCTCGGCAGCATGGGCCGCGCCCTGCTCGTGGCGGACGAGGATGTGCTTGATCCTGTCTTGCTGGAACAGCTCGTCATAGATTGGCAGGACCGCGCCACCCGGATAGCCGAAAATGTGCTCGACGCCCTGATCGGCGAGAGCCTGAAGCACCATCTGGGCGCCCGTCATTACGCGCGACATCTCTAGTCCCACTGACAAAAACCGGCCCAGCGCCTCGCGGCTTCCGGCCGGTTAAAATCTAAGGAGTGGCGGAAAAGCCTTAACAAGCGGCGCACCCTAAGGCTTGGCCCAGAAAGGGTCAATGAAGAATGCGAATGAATGGCAAGGTTAGCCGTCATTTGCTTTCCATAAATATCGTTTTCAGCGGTCTAGCTGTGCTTTTCTTGCGCATAGCCCCTTCGTCGATACGCGGGCTGATAGAACACGGGTGGACAATGACGGCGCTTACGCCTATGTGGCTACCGCTTCACGGATCGCGCGGCAGGTTTTGGCGTTCGGCGATACCTATAGTCCTCTTCCACCCTTCACTTCATGCCGCAGTTCCAAACAGAGCTTGCTGCCGCCAATGGTACTGAGATCGGGGCGCGCTCGCCCCATACTTTCTGGGCGCTGACCCTCGGAAGCATGGGCGTCGTGTTCGGGGACATCGGGACGAGCCCCCTCTATGCCTTTCGGGTCGCCTTGGATGCCGCTGCAGAGCCAAATGGTATTGTCACGCGCGAGATCGTGCTCGGCGTGCTGTCGCTCATCCTTTGGGCGCTGATTCTCGTCGTCACCTGCAAATACGTGCTCATTCTGCTGCGCGCCGACAATAAAGGCGAAGGCGGCACACTGTCGCTCATGGCTCTCGCTCAGCATGCGCTAGGCCTGGGCCGCATCCGGTTCGGCATGTTCCTTCTCGGCATGATCGCGGCGTCGCTGTTCTACGGCGATGCGCTGATCACCCCTGCCATCTCGGTGCTGTCGGCGGTCGAAGGCTTGGAGGTCGCGGCGCCCCAGCTCCAACAATATGTGGTGCCGCTAACCGTGATCATCCTCGTCGCGTTGTTTGCTTTGCAGTCGCACGGCACGGCGCGCGTTGCGTCGTTTTTCGGACCAGTGATGACACTCTGGTTCGTGACGATCGCAGCAGCGGGGCTTGCCCATGTCGCCGACGACCCTGGCGTCTTGGCAGCGCTCAATCCGCTGCATGCCGCCCGCTTTTTGTCGAGCCACGGATATATCGGCCTAGTTACGCTTGGCGCCGTGTTTCTCGCCGTCACCGGCGCAGAGGCGCTGTACGCCGATCTCGGGCATTTTGGACGCAAACCGATTCAGACGGCGTGGCTGTTCCTAGTACTGCCCGCCCTCGTCATTAACTATTTCGGCCAGGGTGCGCTCGTGCTCGCGGACAATAGCGCCATCGCCAATCCATTCTACCGCATGGTGCCCGAATGGGCGCTCTATCCCATGATCGCTCTCGCCACCGCGGCCACGATCATCGCAAGCCAGGCAGTTATCACCGGCGCTTTCTCCCTCACCAACCAGGCTGTGCAACTCGGGTTACTGCCGCGGCTTCAAGTCAAGCGCACCTCGCCGACCCAGGCTGGCCAGATCTACATTCCCCGCATCAGGGCCCTTTTGCTGGTCGGCGTCATCATGCTGGTCTTGATGTTTCGCTCCTCGACCGGGCTCGCCTCGGCCTATGGGGTCGCCGTGAGCGGCACCATGCTGGTCGATGGGCTGATGGGCTTCATCGTGATCTGGAGGGTGTGGAACTGGTCGCTTGGGGCGGCGCTCACCCTGATGCTGCCCTTCATGGTCATCGATCTCATCTTTCTCAGCGCCAACCTGCTCAAGGTACCGCAGGGCGGCTGGGTGCCGCTCCTGATCGGCGGCTGCCTTGTCGTGGTCATGCTCACTTGGCGAAAGGGCGCGCACATCCTTGCCCAGAAGACGAGGCGTTTGGAAATGCCGGTGGAAGAGCTGATCCGCATATTGGAGAAGAACCCCCCGCCCCGCGTGCCCGGCACAGCCGTATTCCTAACTGCCGCTCCCGAGAGCACCCCGACCGCGCTGCTGCACAGCCTCAAGCATTACAAGGTGCTGCATGAGAACAATGTGATCCTGACCATCAACATCGAGAATTTTCCACGCGTCCCGCCGCAGGACCGCGTGGTCATGGAGAGCATCGGCGATCATTTCATGCGCGTTATCCTGCGTTTCGGCTTCATGGAGACGCCGAATATCCCCAAGGCGCTCGCCATCGCCCGCAAGGCCGGATGGAGCTTCGACATCATGTCGACCTCGTTTTTCTTGTCGCGACGCGCACTCCGCCCCGACGCGCGCTCGGGCATGCCGGCATGGCAGGACCGGCTCTTCATTTTCCTCGCGCAGAATGCCGATGATGCATCGAGTTATTTCCAGCTCCCCACTGATCGCGTGGTCGAAATCGGCACCCAGGTCACTGTTTAGCCGCACGCGCGTTAAGTAAGTCGCACGTTGAATGACCGGCACGCGATATGGATATTCCAGGATTGTTTCGGTCTAATTCGCGGTCGAGAGCAGGATTTTGCGCGGCCGGTTACGTTGTATGTCCCTGTCCACCCGCGGCTAGTTTCTCACCACTCCCATGGCACAGGATGCCAAAGCCAGCAGGCTCTGAGTCAGAGGCGGCGCCGACTCGCAACTTCTTGGCGCTCATGCTCGGCTCGATCGGTGTCGTCTATGGCGACATCGGCACGAGCCCGCTTTATGCCTTTCGCGAGTCGGCACTGGCGGCGACTGGCCACAATGCAGCGGCCAGAGAAGAGGCGATTCTCGGCATCCTCTCGCTCATCATCTGGGCGCTACTCCTCATCGTCACAGTTAAATACGTGGTCATCCTGCTCCGCGCCGACAATAACGGCGAGGGCGGCACCCTGGCTTTGATGGCTCTCGCCAGTCGTGCGCTCGGAGGAAAAAGCTTCACGATCATACTGCTCGGTATGATCAGCGCCGCGCTGTTCTATGGCGATGCGATGATCACGCCCGCGCTATCGGTGCTGTCGGCTGTAGAAGGGCTTGAGGTGATAGCGCCGGCTTTCGACCGTTTTGTCGTTCCGCTGTCCGTCCTCATCCTGTTCGCCCTGTTCGCGGTACAATCGCGGGGCACGGCAAGGATCGCCGCTTTTTTCGGCCCTATCACGCTTGTCTGGTTCGTCGTGCTCGCCATCGGCGGGACATGGCATATCGCGCAAAATTTGACCGTGCTCGCAGCCTTCAATCCGCTTCACGGTGTGAGCTTCCTCTTTAGCCACGGCTATATCGGGCTGCTCACTCTTGGCGCCGTGTTCCTCGTGGTCACTGGCGTCGAGGCGCTCTATGCCGATCTCGGCCCAGTTCAACTCGGCCTCCTGCCGCGCCTCGATATCCGCCATACTTCGGAGGCACAGTTCGGTCAAATCTACATCCCGCGCGTCAACACGCTGCTCCTGATCGGCGTGGTTCTTCTCGTCGTTCAGTTCAGGTCCTCCGGCGCGCTTGCTTCGGCCTATGGCATCGCAGTGACGGGCACCATGGTGGTCACGGCGGCCCTCGCGTTCATCGTGATCTGGAAATATTGGAAATGGCCGATCTGGTGGGCGGCGGCGCTCATGGTGCCGTTCCTCCTAATCGATCTCACCTTTCTCGGCGCCAACCTGCTCAAGGTTTTCAGCGGCGGGTGGGTGCCGCTCTTGATCGGCGCCATGGTGATGGTGGTGATGCTCACCTGGCGCAGGGGGGCGCGCATCCTTGCCACCAAGACGCGACGTCTAGAGACGCCAATCGACAGCCTAATCCAGTCGCTCGACAGGAAGCAGCCGTACAAGGTCCCGGGGACTGCCGTGTTCCTCACCGCAGATCCTTCGAGCGCGCCGACAGCCCTGCTGCACAGCCTCAAACACTACAAGGTGCTGCATGAGCAAAATGTCGTGCTCACCATCATCATCGAATCCACGCCCCGGGTGGCCGCGGCCGACCGCGTCACCCTCGAGCCGCTCGGCAAGATCTTGACGCGCATTCTGATCCGTTTCGGCTTCATGGAGACGCCGAACATCCCGAAGGCAGCTCGCCCGCAAGCGCGGCTTGAGCTTCGATATCATGTCGACCTCGTTCTTCTTGTCGCGGCGAGCGGTACGCCCGGACCCAAAGTCGGGGATGTCGGTCTGGCAAGATCGGCTGTTCATCATCCTCGCCAAAAACGCCGATGATGCGTCGAGCTACTTTCACCTTCCCACCGACCGGGTGGTCGAGATCGGTACGCAAGTCACGGCGTGAGGAGGCGGGCCTTTGTGGCTTCGACCGCGGCGGCGGCATCGGGAAACCACTCCCAGTCGGCCATATAGCGCCTGAGCCAGGTCATCTGCCGTTTGGCATAGCGCCGAGTCTCGGTCTTGGCCTTGGCCTTGGCCTCCTCGAGGCTTGCGGCGCCAGCAAGATAAGCCCTCAACTCACGCACGCCATGAGCGCGCATGGCTGGAAGGCCATCATCCAGCGCGAGCGCGACAAGAGCGCGTACCTCATCGAGCGCGCCGGCCTCGATCATACGATCAAATCTCGAGTCGATCGCGGCATAAAGCGGCTCGCGCTCGGGCGCGATGACGAGCTTCAGCGCGGTATCGGGATCGAGCAGAGGCGGCGCGTTCGCCCCCTGCCACTCGGCGAGCGAGACGCCGGTCGCGTCAATCACTTCAAGCGCACGCACGACCCGTTGCGTGTCGCTCGGCCTGACTTTGGCGGCGATAGCAGGATCGCGCGCCGCAAGTTGAAGATGAAGCGCGCCGGCTCCGAGCGTCTCCGCTTGCGCGCGCCAATGGGCACGGGCCTCCGGCGGAATGTCGGGAACAGGCGCCAAGCCCTCAAGCAAAGCCTTGAAATAGAGGCCTGTGCCCCCGACCAGGATCGCCATCCTGCCAGCGCTTTGCGCCTCTGCGATCGCGTCCGACGCATCCTCAAGCCAGCTTCCAACCGAATACGCTTGGCTCGCAGAGATCGTGCCGTAAAGCAGGTGCGGAACCCGCCTCATCTCCTCCTGCGCAGGCTGCGCCGCGAGCACCTCGAGCTCGCGATAGACCTGCATCGAATCGGCATTGATGACGGTACCGCGCAAATCCGAAGCGAGCGCAAGGGCCGTAGCAGACTTGCCGCTCGCCGTCGGCCCGCCAATGAGAATTGAAGAGGCCGTCAGGGCCTAGCTCGTCGGCACGGCGACGAATCGGAGGCCGCCTTTGGCGTCGGACAGCAGGAACAGGACCGACTTGCGACCGGACTTCCTCACCGCGAGCAGCCGCGCCTTGACGTCCTGCGGTTGCTTCACCTTCTCCTGCGTCATCTCGACGATAACGTCGCCCGGCTTCACGTCTTTCTGTGCCGCCGGGCTGTCAGGCTTGACCTCGGTGATGACTACGCCTTCCACCGATTTGCCGATGCCATATTGATTGCGCAGCTCGTCGGTCAGCGGAGCTATGGACAGTCCGAGTACATCCTCCTTCTCGACGTCGGCTTGGGGTTGGCCCTCCTCGCCCTTGACCCCATCGGCGGCTTCCTCGTCCTCGGGCAATCGGCCGACCGTGACTGTGACGTCCACCATCTGGCCCTTGCGCATGAGCTCTATTGGCACGGCCTTGCCGATGGCAGTCGCAGCAACGGCGCGTGGCAGGCTGCGCATGTTGTCGATGGGCTGCCCGTCGAATTTGAGGATCACGTCGCTTTCCTCGATGCCCGCAGCGGCGGCCGGGCTGTCAGGCGAGACCTTGGCGACCAGAGCGCCCGCCGGCTCTTTGAGTCCCATGCTCGTGGCGATCTCCTCGGTCACGTTCTGCACATGCACGCCGAGCCAGCCGCGCCGCGTCTCGCCATATTGCTTGAGCTGATCGACCACCTGCACGGCGCTGTTCGAGGGCACGGCGAATCCGATGCCGATCGAGCCGCCAGTCGGCGAGATGATCGCCGTGTTCACGCCGATCACCTGCCCGTCCATGTTGAATAGCGGGCCGCCGGAATTGCCGCGATTGATGGCGGCGTCGGTCTGCAGAAAGTCATCGTAAGGGCCGGCATTGATGTCGCGTTTGGTGGCGGAGATGATGCCGACCGTGACGCTGCCGCCGAGGCCGAACGGATTGCCGATGGCCATCACCCAGTCGCCGACCCGCATCTTGGATGAGTCCCCAAACGTCACTGCCTTGAGCGGTTTCTTCGGCTCGACCTGAAGGAGAGCCAGGTCAGTCTTAGGATCGTGGCCCAAAGTCTTCACGACTTTAAGCTTGGTGCCGTCGGTGAAATTGATGATGATCTCGTCGGCACCCTCGATCACGTGATTGTTGGTGACGATGAGGCCTGACGGGTCGATGACAAAGCCGGAACCGAGGGAGCTGACTTTGCGCGGCAGGCCCTCCTTGTCCTCGTCATCGAAGAAATCGTTGAAGAACTCCTCGAAAGGCGAGCCCTTGGGACCCGGCCCGGTGGGGCTGCTCTCGGCATTGCCCTTCAATGTCTGGGTGGTCGAGATATTGACTACCGTATCCTGAAGACCTTCGGCGACATCGGCGACCGACTCGGGCCCACGCGCGAAGCTCGGCGTGGGACCGAGCGGTATTCCGGCAAGAAGTGCAAAGCACGCCGCCGCGAAACACCAACGCCTAAGGCGAGGCATGGAGAGAAGGGCCTGAGTGCCAGCCGCCATCGATTGAAGTCTCCTTACCTCGCTCGTCGCCATCTAAACTCCCAGTGCGGCCATCTTAGCGGAAATTGCCAAGGGAAAGCACTCGCACGCAGAGCCGCGCCAAGCACTAACCGCGGATGAGCCAGATCAGGACTACGCCCGCGGCAACGGCAAGAGCCCCGGCGAGCCTGAGCGACGTCTCAGGAATATCCGCCGTTGCTTCGAGCATCTTACGCCCGAACCGCGGCGCAAGCGCCCAGAGCGAACCCTCGATGACGAGAACGAGCCCGAACGCAACAGCGAGGTCGCTCATGTCAGAGGCGCCGTCCCTATCGCGCCGGCCGCGCGGTCCTAAGGCACCTGCGGGCCGCGCGGAGGCGCTTGATCGGCCGAGACGTCGTGCTGCGGCTTTGGACCTGCGCCGGCAGCAGCACCTTGCTCTGGCTCCGGGCTTGACCCGTTGTTAGTCGGCGCAACCGGCTTCTCAGCGGGCTTGGAGGGCTCTGGCGAAGGCACGGGGCCCGTACCCTGGCCGGCCTTTCCCATGTCGTTATTGAAATATTGGAAGAACTGCGAGTCGGGGCTCAGGAGAAGCCTCGTATCATCTGACTTCAGTGAAGCCTCGTAAGCCTGCATCGACCGGTAGAACGCGAAGAAATCGGGATCCTTGTTGAAGGCATCGGCATAGATGCGGTTGCGCTCGGCATCGCCATCGCCGCGGATGCGCTCGGACTCGCCGGTGGCCTCGGCCTTGATCACCGTCACCTGACGGTCGGCGTCGGCGCGGATGCCGCGCGACGCTCCCTCGCCTTCACCCCTGATTTCCGCCGCCTGCTGTTGGCGCTCGGTTTGCATGCGTCGATAGATTGCTTGCATGTTCGCCTCCGGCAAATCGACGCGCTTGATACGAACGTCAACAACTTTGACGCCGAACGGCTCAGCCTCTTGGTTGACCTGGCTGGCGATGGTGCGCATTAGCGCCTCGCGTTTGTCGCGCACGACAGCGACGAAGCTTGCGCCGCCAAGCACGCGCCGCAGAGACGCCTCAAGCACGGCGCCCAGCCGCGAATTGGCGGTTTGCTCGTCGCGCACGGCCTGGAAGAACAAGAGCGGATTAACGATCTTGTAGCGGGCAAAAGCATCGACGACGAGGCGCTTCTGGTCCGATGCGATCACTTCCTCGGAGCCCGTGTCGATATCGAGAATGCGCTTGTCGAAATACTCGACGTTCTGGACGAACGGAATTTTGAAATAGAGGCCCGGGCCGGAATTGTCTGAACCGAGCACATTATCGGAGCGAGGCTGCTGGCCTCCGGTCTCCACTGCGGCGCCTTCCTTTGCCGGCATCAGCCCGCCGGGCGCGTTGATGACACGGATCGGATTGCCAAATTGCAGCACCAACGCCTGTTGGGTCTGCGCGACGGTAAACAGGGAAAGATAACCCACCACCGCGGCAATCCCCAGCAACACAAGAAGGAGGGTGAATGCGGCGCGGCTCATTGCTGCGGCTCCGGGCTTGGCGTGCGCTTTGAAAACTCCGGGAGCGGCAAATACGGCACGACCCCTGGCCCCGCTTTCTGGTCGATGATCACCTTGTCAGTGTCGCCGAGCACGCGCTGCATGGTCTCGATGAACATGCGCTTGCGGGTGACATCGGGCGCGAGCTTGTACTGGTCATAGACTTTGAGGAAGCGATCAGCCTCGCCCTTCGACTCGGCGATCACCTGGCCACGATAGCCCTGCGCCCCCTGGAGGATGCGCTCGGCATCGCCCTTGGCTTCCTGGATCACCTTGTTGGAGTAGCCTCGTGCCTCGTTCTGGAGCCGCTCCTTATCGGCGCGCGCCGCTTGCACGTCGCGGAAGGCGTCGATCACCTGTTGCGGCGGGTCCACCTTCTGTAGTTGTACCTGCCGGACCAAAACGCCAGCGCCGTAGCTGTCCAGCGTTTGTTGCATCAGCTCCTGCACCGAAGCTTCGGTCTTGGCGCGGGCCTCGGTCAGGATCGGCTCGATGTCGCTCTGGCCGACGATCTCGCGCATGGCGCTCTCGGCCACGTCTTTCACCGTGCCTTCCGGATTTTGGATATTGAACAGATAGTCGGGAGCGCTTTTGATCTCCCAGAACACCACGAAGTCGACATCGACGATATTCTCGTCGCCGGTGAGCATTAGGCTTTCCTCGGGCACGTCGCGTACGGCGCTCGAGGCGTCGCGCCCTTCTAAGGCAGAAGAACCCCGCATGCCGATCTCGATGCGATTGACGCGGGTGACCTTCGGCAGCTCGACCTGCTCGATCGGATACGGCCAGCGGAAGTTCAGGCCGGGCGGGAGCTGGCGCACATACTTCCCAAATCTGAGTACGATGCCGAGCTCCTCGGGGTTCACGCGCACGGTGAAGCCGAAGAAACCGATCAGCGCGATCGCGACCACGGCAATCAGTGCACCCAGGGGTCCGCTCATGCGGCCGCCAGGCATGGCCTGACGGATGCGGTCCTGGCCGCGCCGCAGGATCTGCTCAAGATCAGGCTGCTGGCCGGGTCCTGTGGCACGCGGGCCCCAGGGACCGCCGCCACCGCCCTTCCAACCGCCGCCCCCGCTTTGATTGCTCCAAGGCATGATGAATCGTCGTCCTGATGTAGTGTGAAGGGTGGCGCTAAAGACCGACCGTGAGGAGTGATCAGCTAAAGAGAGAGACTAGCTGCATCAAAATGGCGGTCCTGCGACAAGGATCGGCAAGGGTTATAGGCCAGTCACCGGGGCGGTGCAATGCAGGCGCGGCCTGAGCCGCCTACCAACGACTAGGCCGCGACTGGCAATCGCTCCCATGTTTCAGAAACTCGCCGAGCATCGCCTGCCAGCGCAGACGAAGGATTTACGAGTATCTGAAACGTGAAGTCGTACTGATCGGTCGAAGACCGAGCCACCTCGATTCGCCCAGCTTCCTTCCACTGACTGAAGTCTTTGTCAAACCACGCGTTGCCTTCGACTACAGCGTGAATCTGAGTGAGATAAACGAGATCGACGTCGTTTTGGAACAGGCGAAAAATCTCCGCGCCTCCGATAATGACGACTTCATCAGTGTGTCGCCGTTGGGCCTGGGCGTCACCAATCTTGAGCGCTGAATCCCGATCGCGAGCCACTAAGACTCCGGGTGGGGAAAATCCTGGATCACGTGTGACTACGATGTTGTCCCGCTTGTCTAGCGGACGACCAATCGCTTCAAAGGTCTTCCGGCCCATGATGATGGGTCTCTCAAGCGTTAGGCGACGAAAAAGCTTAAGATCGGTTGGTAGTGACCAAGGCATACCCGTCTCGCATCCGATTACGAAGTTCTCGGAGCGGGCTATGACGAAGGACCGGATCATTTGAGTCTTTGCCCCTCGTCTTTTTGCGCGTCTGCTGGGCATGCCGCTCGCATGCGCGATGCGATTCGCATAGGCAAACCAGATTCCTTCTGGGACATGGGCGCGTCAAGCATAGGGGGAAATGACTAACAGCTTACTCTCAAGACTCACACCGCCACCTTGGCGCTGATGGCGGGATGCGGGTCGTAGCCGACAAGCTTGAAGTCCTCATAGGCAAAATCGAACAGCGAACGCACCTCCGGATTGATCTCCATGCGCGGGAGCGCGCGCGGTAAGCGCTTCAACTGCTCGTCGGCCTGATCGAGGTGAGTGAGATAGAGATGGGCGTCGCCGAACGTGTGGACGAACTCACCAGGCTCGAAGCTCGTCACTTGCGCCATCATCTGTGTGAGCAGCGCGTAAGAGGCAATATTAAAAGGCACGCCGAGAAACACGTCGGCCGAGCGCTGATAAAGCTGACAGGAGAGCCGCCCATCAGCCACATAGAATTGAAACAGGCAGTGGCACGGCGAGAGCGCCATCTTGTCGAGCTCTCCGACGTTCCAGGCGCTGACGATATGCCGGCGTGAATCAGGGTCACGCTTCAGGCTTTCCACGACTCTTGCGATTTGATCGATGTGGCGCCCGTCAGGCGTGGGCCAAGAGCGCCACTGGCGGCCATAAACGGGGCCAAGGTCTCCGTTCTCGTCTGCCCACTCGTCCCAGATGGTGACGCCATGCTCGCGCAAGTAACGCACATTGGTAGAGCCCTGCAGAAACCAGAGCAGCTCGTGGATGATCGATTTGACGTGAAGCTTCTTGGTTGTGACGAGAGGAAAGCCTTCGGCGAGGTCGAAGCGCATCTGATGGCCGAAGATGCTGAGCGTGCCGGTATTGGTCCGGTCGTCCTTGCGGGTGCCGGTATTGCGGATACGGGCGAGGAGCTCGAGATATTGATGCAAGGGTCAGGTTTTCTCCTATGATTTTGCCTTAATGGGCACTTGAGTGTTTGCTCAATGGTATAAACATCAAAAGGTGCTTTCGATGCGTTTCATGCCTCTGATTCTCGCCATGAGTTTCGGCCTTGCCGCCCCCGCGCTAGCCGGCGCCCGACTCACTATCGAGGATGTCCGCAATATGGCCTTCGCCAAAGGCATCGTTAAGATCGAAGAAGTCGAACTCCACAACGGCATCTGGAAGGTCGAAGGGGAGGATGCCGCTATGAGATCAAGATGAAGGTCGATGCCTTTAGCGGGGAGATCATCAAGCTCAAGCGGGACGACTAGACCCTATTTTCTCG
>Ga0163163_10002556_pt1 | contig 15416 bp, 14 predicted proteins | sample S65metaG_FD_119766 | JGI IMG/M metagenome (GOLD analysis project Ga0163163, IMG submission 119766) | Switchgrass rhizosphere microbial communities from Kellogg Biological Station, Michigan, USA - S6-5 metaG | ecosystem: Host-associated > Plants > Roots > Rhizosphere > Soil | place: USA... | reverse complement strand
GCTGGTTACCGTCGACCTGGTACTGCTTCACGCCGTCGATGTAAATCTGAACATACTTAACAGTGCTGGCGTTGTCGGTGGTTCCGGCGACGATGTTGACCGGAGAAGTTACGGTCGCGCCATTCGCGGGAGTGCAGATGGTTACCGATGGACTGGCTGGATTCAGGGTGCAAGGTGCGGACTGGGCCTGTGCATTCATTGCGAAAATGAATACACACAACAGTGCAGAAATCTGCGCAAAGTGACGGTGAAATTGAGTTTTCATTTTCAGGACCTGGTGCTCCGCACCTTTCAAGAGCACACGAAATACCATTCGCAAGTAGCTGGATTTTTCTCTCAGCGAACGCAGGCCAGTGTGTCTGGAGTACTCTGATTCCGAGTCATTGCCCTGATTTTTTTTGCCCTACAGTAAATCAGAGCGGAGTACAGAGCGGCGCTAGTTAGGCTTTATAGCTCCAGAAATGAGTATCGGGATACCACCACGTTAGCTCCCTCGTAAAGAGCAGACTACAATCGGAGTTAGTCCGTTCGAATGACCACTCATCACATTTCGCCAGCAATCTCGCAGGCCATCAAGCAGTCGGCCCGCGAGCTCGGCTTCGACCTCACAGGCATCGCCGGGGTGGGGGATTACCAGGAGCTGGCGAAGTTTCCGGATTGGATCGACCAGGGGCGCGCGGGAGAGATGGAATACCTGGCGGCCCGGAACGAGACTGGCGACCTCAAGAGGGCGAGTTTACAGAATGCTGCGCCTTGGGCTAAGTCGGTCATCGTGGTGGCGATCAATTACAACTCCGATCAACCTTATTCGACCGACATCCAGGATCCAACGCGAGGCTGGATTTCACGATACGCATGGAGCGAGCGGGATTACCACGATGTGATCCTCCCAAAGCTGCGGATTCTGGAAGCCCGGATCGCTGGATTGGCGAAAGAGGACGGTCAGGAATTTCGATCGTGGTGCTACGTCGACACAGGCCCGGTCGTGGAACGCGTTTATGCGAAATATGCCGGCGTCGGCTGGATCGGCAAGAACACCTGCATCCTGAACCAGGAGTTAGGATCGTGGTTGTTCTTAGGTGTGATCCTCACTTCATTGCCGTTGCAACCCGACCTACCGGCGCCGGACCGCTGCGGAACCTGCACGCGCTGTCTGGACGCGTGCCCGACGAACGCCTTCCCTGCCCCCTATGAACTTGACCCCACGCGCTGCATCGCTTATCTGACGATCGAGAAGAAGGGCGTGATCCCGGAGGACTTGCGAGAAGGAATGGGGCGGCACATTTTTGGCTGTGATATCTGCCAGGACGTGTGTCCTTGGAACTCCAAGTCCCCTGCCGGCACGGAGCCGGGCTTTGCGCCGCATACGGAATTCGTGAACCCCGCGCTGGATTGGCTGGCATCACTCGATGCCGACGGCTTTCGTGAAGCATTCCGTAAATCTCCGATTAAACGCGCCAAGCTGAATGGGGTACGACGCAACGTAGTTACTGCCATGGGGAACAGCGGCAGACTAGAATTCGGATCAACTCTGCGGAAGTTAGCAGAGGACGAGGATCCGGCGGTCGCGGAGCACGCTCGTTGGGCGTTGCAGCGACTGGAGCGGCAGGATGACGATGCGAAATCCAAGGAAGCCAAATAGACCGCCAACGGTGTTGGTTGCCAACTCGTGGCGGAGCCGCCAAATTCCGCGCTACGCTGCCGATCTTCGCATCAGGATCGCCCTCCCCGACGCTCCTCCGAGAATCGTGCATGCAAGGACCTCGGACTTAAGCACAGGTGGTATCTGCATCGTGCTGCCACAAACGGTGGCTGACGATTCGATTGCGGTGATCGGCTTACGCGCGACCTCCAGGCAAAAAGATGCGGCGCCTGACCTGACGATTTGGTTTCGAGCGCGACTTCGGCATCGCTCCGGCTTCCGATGCGGCTATCAATTCCTCGATATGACGGCTGAACAAAGGCTCTTCCTGAGACACCTATGTCTCGCCCTGCCAAGGTGAGTACTCGAAACGCATCTCCTGCCGGGGTGGTAGCATCTGCAGTGTGAGGGTCCGGTAATTCTCCGGAATCAGACCATGCGACGCGCACTACTTCTTCTACTGCCTTTGTGCCTCGTAATTTCCATTCACAGCACCGCGCAGGATTGGATTGAGGTTCACTCCCCGAATCTGCGCATGGTTACCGACGCCGACACGAAGCCTGCACAGGCGGTTCTTTGGCGGATGGAGCAGGTGCGTACGGAGTTCGGTCTGCTGCTGAGCCGCAAGAAAGTAAACCGGAACCGTCCGCTCTTAATTCTTGGGCTTAGGACGCCAGCTGAATTTCAGTCATTCGCGGGTGGCAAGACAACGCTTCCTGGCGGCTTCGCCGTTTCGGGTCCAGACAGCAATTACCTGGTGATGGATTTGTCTGCGAACGATTCGAGCGGCATCTACCGCGCGTATGCATTGCTGTTGCTGAATTCAAACTACCCGCGAACTCAACCTTGGTTTGACGAAGGCCTGGCGCAGGTTCTTGCGGGATTGGTGGTCACCGAAAAGCAGGGAGAGCTGCGTCCTCCAGCTGAAGTTGCGCGAATATTGCAAACGGGTACCTTGCTGCCGGTGGCGCAACTCATTGCTCCGAATGTTCAGCAGTCTCCCGAGTTTCGCGCAACCTCTTGGCTTCTATTCCGGTGGTTGCAGGAGAGCAATCAACTAGAGGCGTCAGCACAGTATTTCGGACAGGTAATGGTGCAGCGAGTACCGCCCGAGCAGGCGTTCACGCAGAGCTTCTCGATCAGCCCTGGTGACCTTGATACAGCGCTGGCGAAATTCCGCAGTACGGCGGCTGCTCCCAAGCGAATCGAAGTTCCGGCACCTCTTGAAAAACTGACGTTCGCCAGTGAGAAGCTCTCCGAGGTAGACGCCCGAGCCTACCAGGCGCAGTTCCGGCTGGAGGTTCCAGCCGAACGCGCTCGAGCACTCAAGGAGCTACAAGACCTGCTGCAAAAGGATCACGACAGTATTGAAGTGAATCGTGGGCTTGCCCTGGCCTACATGCGCGAAGGCGATCTGAAGTCTTCGGCGGACTTTACGCGCCGAGCCATTGAGATCAAGGACAACAGCGCCAAGATGCACTACCAGTTGGCGCTCTATTACAACCAGGGATCGAATGGTCCGATCCAGGTTGATTCGACCGTCCCTTCCATTCTTCTTCAGACTGACAAGGCCACGACGCTTGATCCGGAACTTTCGGACGCGTACACGCTGATGGCCCAGGCGCAGCTGGCAATGCAAAGGCCGGATCAGGCGGCAAAAACCATCAACCGCGCGTTGGCGCTTCGCCCTCGCGACGAGAATCTATTGCTGACCTTCGCGTCGGTTCAGATTGCCAACAGCAAGTTCACGGAAGCCAAGAGCTTGCTTAATTTCCTGAAAGGTAGTGACGACAAGGGCGTCGCGCAACGTGCTACCGAGATGCTTGCGACGGCCGATACTGCTCGTAAGACCGAGCACAAGTGGGCCGAGAAGGCATATGTCGATCCGACCGCCGACAAGTGGAAGCCGACCAAACCTGGTTCGGATCAACCCACAAACCCCGACGCCGCCGCGGCAAAATCCGACCAGCCGGATTCGCGCAAAGTCGAATACTTGAAAGGAACCCTCTTGAGCGTGCAGTGCGCCGACAAGAGCGCAACGTTGAAAGTTAGTTCGGCGAAGAAGACCTGGACATTCAACCTGCAGGATAGGTCGAAGGCAGTTTTGATTGGATCTGACAATTTCGAGTGTGGCTGGAAGGACGTCCCGGTATCGATCAACTTCAAGTCGAGCGGGGCCCAGCAGGGAGATATCGTCAGCCTGGAAGTGAATTAGACGGCAAGGAAAAACCCTCCCCGAAGGGAGGGTTAGGGATTTTGCACGTTACCCACGATTTACGTTCTGTGCCTGCAGGCCTTTAGGGCCTTTAATGCATTCGAACTCGACGGTCTCGCCCTCGTTCAAGGTACGATAACCATTTTCCTGGATCACGGAATAGTGAACGAAGACATCCTCGCCTGTGCTGCGCTGGATGAAACCATAGCCTTTGGCGCCGTTAAACCACTTAACTGTTCCCTTCTCTCTCACGACAAACTCCTTTCGCCTCTTTGTTCAGCTTTTGGAATACCTCAGCGACTAGCCCAACCGTCCCATGCGGCAAGATCTGTCGAAAAGGTTCGCGGGCGACAATCCCCTCAGCTGGTAACGGGACAGCGAAACAAAGGCTCCCGAGTTCTAGACCGGCACCTTTTGGCGGGGTCCAAAACTCCGGAGCCTGTATCTCTCTGCCCTGCACTGCCGACGAAACATCTACCCTGATTCCCCTGGAAAACTGCCCAGGACTCGCTTTCCTAAGCAAGTAAGGCAGAATTACAAGGAACTCTGGACTTTGGCAAGGAATATTTATAGGTCAAATGTCGCCAACCTATTGAAAATCCAGAGCGTACGCTCGGTAAGAGAGGAACTCTGGTACCATGTTTTCAGGCAATGTACTCCATCAAAGAAGACGCAAGTTCGGCTCTGGATGCGGGTTCCAGAAGGGCGACCGAGCCTCATGTCCAGTATCGAGACACCCTCGGGATTGGCCACACTCTTCAGCGTCACGGCCTGCCTACCCTTAAATATTTAACCAAGACCGAGGTCCATACCTACGCGTTTTCGGTGGCTGCGAATGCCATCCTGTCTTTCATTCCATCGATCGTCCTGATGCTGACTTTGACCCGCAAGGTCTTTCATTCAGCGACTATGTATGACGTCGTGATCCAGTTGCTGCGCGACTATCTGCCGAGCAACCAGGACTTCGTCATCAAGAACATGAAAGCGCTGGCGGGAGGCCACCGCATCCAGATCTTCTCGCTGGTGATGCTGGTGATCAGCTCGACGGGCGTATTTCTTCCGCTGGAAGTTGCACTCAATAAAGTGTGGGGATTCAAGAACAACCGCTCTTATATCGGGAACCAGTTGATCTCTCTAGGGCTGGCGATCGGATGCGGGATACTGGCACTGCTCTCTGTGGCGGCAACGGCGGGAAATTGGCATCTGCTGGCCCGGGTTCTGCCAATGGATAATCTGCTGGCCCGGGCGGTCGGTTACATGGTGATGAAGGTGTTCGCGATCCTGGCGAGCATCGCTATCTTCATAGCCATTTATTGGGCATTGCCGAACGGCAAGGTATCCGTTCGGGCAGTTCTGCCGGCGGCGATGGTTACCGGAATCCTGTTCGAGGTCGCCAAGCAGCTGTATGTTTTGTCGCTACCATGGCTCGATTTCCAGAACGTGTATGGACCGTTCTCGGTCTCGGTCACACTTATGTTCTGGGCATATGTTTCTGGGATGCTGCTGCTTGGGGGAGCCTTCCTCTCGGCCGCGGAGCACAGTGAGATTCCCACCGACCTGCAGAACGACTAATTCCTGGACTTAAAGATGCTGAGCATTTCCGTAGCCAAGGGATCGTTGTTGGCGGACTCGGCGTATTGGCGCATGGCCTGCTCAAGTTCTGGCAACTTCGACTGAGCAAGGGTAGCAAGCGCAATTCGTCGAGCAGTCAGATCAAGGCTTGGGCTGCTGACGACGTGGAGAAGAGCTCGTTGAGCTTCTGGTCCGGGAATAACCGCCAATATCTGGGTGCATCGCGACTGCAAGCTTCCCTTGGGATCATTGAAAATCAAACGATCCAGGGAGGGAATTCCGGACGGATCCCGCAGGTAGAGCAATTCGTTCAACACCTCATCGCGAAGCTGAGGGTGGAGAAACGGCAGCGAATCGGCGAGAACGGCACCACGCTTGGGATCGTGCGACTCGCGAATGGCGTCCAGTGCAGCCTTCTGCACGCGCGTGTCACTATGACCGAGTAAGGGACCAACCTGGGTTGCCAGATCCGGATCCTTCAGTTGGCCCAGAAGCTTGCAGGCATTCCTGGCGACGAACCACCGCTCATCCTTCAAACTCTTACGTGCTTCCTCCAGGGCGGCTGGGCCGAGACGCCCGATCAAGCGGATCAGTGCAAGACGGCTGGCCGTATTCTGTTCTTCTTCGAGCATGAAGAACGCCTTGCCAATACCCATGCTGCCCGAGAGCTTCAACAACGCCGATGCGGTCCGCATCCACGCTGCGTCGTCCTTCTTCTGCAGGAAGAGTTCGAGGACGCGTTCGACTACGTGCACCGAAATGAGACTATCGAATGCGGGAACACAGCACTTCTCGTGCTTTGCGGGATCGGTCGAAGCGACGCGATGGATTGCTGTGCCAATCGACTCGACCACTTCGAATTCTTCGAACCGCGCCACGGTTTGAGCGATGGTCACCATCGCATTGATGACCTGCTGATGAAGGAACGGTTGGTCGGGATAGCGAGCCAGGAGTTCGCTTAAGCGCTCGGTAGCCTTCTGCCAGAAATCGGAGCGCAATCCGGCAAGCGTGTGAACCAATTCTGGAAAGCGGCCCAGCTCTTCAGGCTCCGGCTGCTTCGAGGGATCAAGCAACGAGATGTAGTGATTCGCAAGCTGGGTGACGGCATCCAGTTCGCCGGCCTTCATCAGTTCGTTTAATTGCACCACGAGGCGACGGAACTGATGCGCTTCAAATTTCTTGAACTGGAGAAGGCGCCGAGTCTTTTCCTTGGTCGGCACTACCACCCACTCGAGCTCTCCCTGGATACGGTTGGTGGTGGTCTGCGGGATATGGAAATCTTTGATGTAGCTCGCTAGTTTCTCGGCGAGACGTGCCGCGACTTGCGTGGCCTGTAAGCTGCGCAGCAAAACGCGAAGAACTTCTTCCTCAACAATCAGGCCTTCAGCGCCGGACGGAGCGGTAGAGAGTCTTTCGGCGGCCCACTTTGCGGCCGTATCTTCGATGACCTCGGAGGCCATCTGGTCTGGCGGAAGTTGGCGCAGCTCTTCGCGCCGTTTGGGAGGAAATGAAGCAAGCACAACCTCAGGACGGGACTCGGCAATTACACGAGCCAGTTCGACATACGACCGCTGGGGAGCATCCTTACCTTCCATCAGCGTCGCATTGAAGTAACCTTCGACAACCCCGGTTATACCGGCAGGACCTCCTGGAGAAGCATTCGGGGCGGCGCTTGCCCCCGCGGCGCCGTAGCCAAATCCTCCCGAGCCGCCACCGGGACCTCCGTAACCACCACCAAAACCACCGCCATGTCCGCCGAATCCGGTGCCGCCTCCACCGCCAGGGCCGAAACCGCCACCGCCTTCGCCACCGGTTCCGTCGCCGCCGGAGCCACTCCCGCCCGAGCCACCTACGCCACCACCGCCGCCCGAACCAATGCCGGAGCCTTGCAGGAACCAGTCAACTTTCTCCATGCCGGGAGTGCGCAGGTCAGAAAGCGCCCTAGACATGAGATACGACTCAGAATCAGTTTCTAGGATTGTGTCGCCGGCTTCTGTACCCTTCTGATTTTTCGCGGCCGGAATGATGCGCGCAAATTCCACGGGATTTTTCTGCAGATAAACGTGGAGGCCGCCCTGCTCTTCCAACGCTTTGGCCGAGACGGCCAATACCGAGATCACGCGACGATAGCTGGCCACGGTGATTCCGGCTTCGAACGTAACGGCGCCAACGCCGCGTTTGAGAAATTCATTTTCAAGAGTCTTGAGGGTTGGCTCGGTGGTCAGAATGTTATTGACCATCACCCGCTGGTCAACAAAACCGATGGTGAACTGGCGAAGTTGTTTAACGATGTCGTTGAGCTGATCGAAACTAAGCTGTAACGGGGCGTTCACCGCCGTGTGTGACGGCGAGAACATGATTGCAGTCTTCAGCAGGGTTTGCAGGCTTCGCGCGTAGCGTAACCCGATCTGCTTGACTTGGTTCTTATCCAGCATTCCCGCCCCGATCTCGCTGGGGGTTCTTTACTCGAAAGCCCCCAATTCACGCACAATCGCTACGCTAGCGCTGGCGCCGATCCGGTTCGCGCCCGCGTCAATCATTGCCCTGACATCTGCGGCTGTCCGGATGCCGCCTGCCGCTTTTACTCCAATTCGGTTGCCAACCACTCCCCGCATCAGTTCGACGTCGCCGACGGTGGCGCCTGCCGTTGAGAAACCGGTCGAAGTCTTAACGAAATCCGCGCCGGCATCCAGCGAAAGCTGGCAGCCCAGTATCTTCTCGTCCGTATCGAGCAGAGCGGTCTCGAGAATGACTTTGAGGATCGCTCCCGAACGATGCGCTACATCCGCGAGTGCCTTGATCTCGGTGCCCACCAACGTTCGCTCGCCAGACTTCAGCGCTCCGATGTTGATGACCATATCCAGTTCTTTAGCACCCAACCGCAACACGTCAACCGCTTCCGCCAGTTTGGCTGTCCCGGTCGTCGAGCCCAGAGGGAATCCGATCACGGTGCCCACAACTACGGGCGATCCCTTTACCAGGCTTACCGACTGCGCCACATTGCAAGGATTCACCATCACCGAGCAGAAACTGTATTTCACAGCTTCCGCACAAAGCTTGGTCACCTGGGCACGTGTGGCATCGGGCTTGAGCAAGGTATGGTCAATTAGGGCCGCGACCTCGCGCCAATCCAAATCTGTGGGGGAAATCTGTTCCTTCAATGCTTTTTCCATGACTTCCACGGATTGTAGCATCGTGCAGGATGGTATGCGGAAAAGGCCGTAACGTACAGTTACTAAAAGGAAATGCGGGAAGTAACCTTCCCGCATCGGAACTATAGCGGATTTGGGAATGCGCCTAAGGGACGATGCAGATGTCCGGCAGGTTGCGATATCGTTCGGCGTAATCCATGCCGTAACCGACTACAAATTCATCCGGAATCTCAAATCCTACGTAGTCGGCATGAATGTCGGAGATGCGGCGCGCCTTCTTGTCGAGCAGCGCCGCAATCTTGAGTGACTTTGGTTTGTGGGCAGTCAATACCTTGGAGAGGTAGGTCAGGGTCAATCCCGTATCGAGGATGTCTTCGACGAGGATGATGTTCTTCCCTTCCATGGACTGGTCGACATCCTTCAGCATCTTCACTTCGCCACTATTTTGCTTGGCATTGCCGTAACTGGAAACGGAGATGAAGTCAAAGCTGGCATCGAGGGAGATATGGCGCGAGAGGTCGCTGAGGAAAATGGCTGCGCCCTTCAGTACGCCAAGAAGCACGAGCGGTTCTCCAGCAAAATCTTTGCTGATTTGTGCGCCGATTTCGGCAACGCGTTTTGCGATTTGATCCCGGCTTATATAAATCTTGAGTTCAGACACGATGTAACTCCGGCGAAATGAATACCCAGGTTAGGAAACGAAGATACTAGAAGAGGGCGGCACGGAGTTCAACACTTTCCGCGCACTCGTCATCGCGTCATCGATGACGTATCATTGGCTGCACTTCATTCAATCTATTTTTTAGAGGGAGAGCCCCAATGCGCTTTCCGCGCATCGCATTGTCGCTTGTTCTCGCAGCCACGGTTTCATTCGCCGCATCCAGTTCTCAACATCCAGCCGCGGCGACTCCCGCACACCCGACACAGCCCGGAACTCCTGCCGAACCGGCGGAGCAACGTGCCGAACATGCCTTCGAGGCCGTCCGCAATTCTCCGCCAGCCTTGTATGCATTCTTGCGAGCCATGCCCAAGGGCGCAGACCTGCACAACCACCTGACGGGCGCCGTCTATGCGGAAAATTATGTTCAGTACGCCGTCGCGAATAATCTTTGTGCTGATCGCAAAACGCTTGCGTTGACCGCTGCGCCATGCAAAGAAGGCCAAGTCGAAACGAAGCAGGCGTTAAGCGATCCGGTACTCTATCGCGACATGCTGGCGAACTGGTCGATGCTGGGATGGCCGATGTCCGGAAAGTCGGGGCATGACCATTTCTTTGACACCTTTCTGAAATTCGATAAGGCGGTCGTTGGACACTACGGCGAAATGCTTGCCGACGTTGCGCAGAGAAACGCCGAGACCAATCTGCAATATCTTGAACTCATGGTGTCGCCGGACGAATTCGCATCGCTCGGCTTCGGTCTGAAGGCCGATTGGAATGACGATTTCGGAAAGATGCGGACCGCGATGCTCGACAGCGGCTTGAAAGATATCGTCGCGCAGACGCGGAAGAACTTGGACCAGTGGGAAGCGCGACGAGACGAATTGATGCATTGTCGCGACGCCAACAAGTCACGCGCGGAACCTGGCTGCGCAGTGAAGATGCGTTACATCTTTCAGATCTTGCGAGGATTTCCCCGCCAAGTCGTGTTCGCGCAGCTGATCACGGCCTTCGAGAGCGCGTCGCAGGACCATCGCGTGGTGGCCCTGAACCTTGTGATGCCGGAAGACGCGTTCATCCCGATGAGTGATTTCCGCCTGCACATGCGCATGATCTCGTATCTCAAGGAGATCTATCCGCAAGTGCACATCACGCTGCATGCTGGAGAGCTTGCACCCGGACTGGTTCCACCGGATGGACTTCGCTCCCACATTCGCGAATCGATCGAGATGGGGAAAGCAGAGCGCATCGGACATGGCGTCGACGTGATGTATGAGGATGACCCGCAGGAGTTGCTGGCCGAACTGGCCAAGCGCGACATCATGGTCGAGATCAACCTGACATCGAACGACATGATCCTCGGCGTGAAGGGCAAGGCTCATCCACTCTGGAACTACATCAAGGCCGGAGTGCCGGTCGCGCTCTCCACGGACGACGAAGGCGTCGCGCGATCTGAGATTACGCGCGAATACATGAAGGGCGTCTACGAGCAGGAACTTGATTACCTCATGCTGAAAAAAATGGCTCGCACCAGCTTGGAGCATTCGTTCCTGCCCGGCGAGAGCCTTTGGCAGGACGGCCGCAAGTTCGCAATGGGCCGAGAATGCTCGGCGGATCGGCCAGCTTCGAAGTCTCCAGGGGCTGGTTGCCAGAAACTACTCCGGGAATCACAGAAGGCTCACGAGGAGTGGAAGCTGGAGCAGAAGTTCGCGGAGTTCGAAGCTAAGTTATAGAGAGTGGCGCAGAATGTAAAGGCCGCTCCTGGGAGCGGCCCTTTTCATTTCCGTGAGCTCAACCTTCGAGTCGAAAGCCTTCCGGTAAGAGTTCCGTAATCGGGGTCTGCGCGATCTTTCCCTCTTTATTTCGATAGATGATGATCGCGTTCGGGCCGAATTCGAAGATCACTTGTCGGCAGGCTCCGCAGGGCGCACACGGAACGCCGTCGCGATTCACGACTGCGACCGCTTTGATGTCGAGTTTCCCGATGCGCCCTCGGTCGGCAATCGCCGTGAAGATCGCGGTTCGCTCGGCACAGTTCGTCATGCCGAAGGACGAATTCTCCACGTTGCAGCCGACGTAGATCTTGCCATCGCTAGTGACGATCGCAGCGCCAACGAAGAATTTCGAGAATGGCGCATACGCTCGTTCACTGACAGATTCCGCCTCTCTCAGCAGAGCGTGCTCTTCGGCTGGGGAAATCCTTTCGCTCACTTGGTCACCGTCTGCTCACATTGCCGCGGAGTCGCGCGGTCTCCGCTTCCTTTATATGGCTCCGGCTCGACTGCGCTTTCAACCCAAGCTGTATACCACATGTTGGCGAGCATCTGAGAGGCGGCAGCAAGGCGTTGGCGGATGAACTCACGAGACTCCGGCGTTCCTTCGCCATCGAACCCGCACTTCAGGTCGAGCTGATACACAGTCTCGACACTCTTCTGGGACTGCCTCAGATAGGCGATGAAATCGTCGAAGGGATTATTGAGCTTCGTGGGGGCATTCACGAGGTTAGAGAACTCGAGTTTCGACATGGTACGGCCGACGAACGGTCCCTCCATACGCCAATGAATCGCCTTGCCCGTGTCGTACTTGTTCGGGTTCGGTCCGGTCCAACCGTTGTATTGCACCGTCGTGTGCAACGGATTCGAACCATCTCCTACATAATGCCCCAGCCAACCGGCGTAATAGATCACGTCAGCTTCGGCGTCAGCGGTCGAGCGTCCCTCTTTCTGAGCCTTGCGATATTCGCGGAAAGCAACCTTGAGACGACCGTACACTTCGAGCGCCTGGTAGGGCAAAAATCCGATCTTCTCCGGATACATGTCCGGCGTCGCAAACTTCGGGTCGGCAGCGCGGTGCTCGTATACCGCACGTGTGAAGAGATAGCGGTCGGCGGGCAGCTTGCCCATCCAGTCGGTTAGCTCCATATCCATGAAGTGATCCGGTTCCTGCGAGTACTTTAGTTGGGGCTCCAACTTTTCGCGCCAGCGGTCTGGCTCGGGACCAAGGTATGCGAGATGCTCAGCGGAGTTCTTCAGGAAGGCTGGCATGTCGGCAGGAAGCTTCTGTGCAGCTACGCGATTGATTGCCTGGTGACCCTCGTTGCCCCAGGTAATGCCAAAAACAGGGATTAGCGCGATCAGGATGAGTACTGCAAACACACGTACAGCGAATGACTTGAACATTGAAAGGCCTCAAGAGTTTGAAGCGACAGGGTAGCAGAACGAGTTTGGAGTTTCGAGTTAAGAAAAATTCACAAAAACCAAGTTTCAAGTTTCTAAGTTTCGAGTTTCAAAAGCAGAAACAAAGAGAGGTGGCGGATTCGCCACCCCTCTGCCGTTGAAACTCGAAACTTGAAACTCGAAACTTCTTTTAGAGCTACTTCTCTGCGCCGCGTCCCATGGCGACGGTAGCCGACTGCTTCATCTTCTCCAGCTTCGCGAGATTCGGCTCAAAGCAACGCCGGCAGCGGGCTTCATACATTCCGGCAGCGCCCACCACTACAAGTTCTTCGCTTCCGACAAGCCGCTGTGTGTGCTTGGCCGGATTGCCGCACTGCATGCAGATGGCGAGATACTTGGTGATGTCATCGGCGACGGCGAGAAGTTCGGGCATGGGGTGGAACGGGCGTCCCAGGTAATCTGTGTCGAGGCCGGCGATGATGATGCGCTTGCCCATGTCGGCGAGTCGAACGACCAGATCGACGATTCCTTCGCCGAGGAACTGGGCTTCATCGATTCCAATGACTTCCGTCCGCCAATCGAGCTTCTTCTCCAACTCCTGCCAATCTTTAACCCCTTCGGACTGGATCTTGAGTTCGCTGTGGCTGACGATGTGGTCGTTGGCGTAGCGTTGATCGATTCCGGGCTTGAAAATCTGAACACGTTGCCGTGCGATCTCGGCGCGCCGCAGCCGGCGAATCAGTTCTTCGCTCTTGCCGCTGAACATAGGCCCACAGACAACTTCGATCCAACCGATATTTCCCTTTGTAAGATTCATCACCCGGCTATTACCTTCGATTCTTGATCATTTTTCGTTTTACGTCGCCCGAAAACGCATTGAGCCAAAGCCACCACAGCACCGCCAGACCAATTCCCATCACCAGCAGTCCGATGGCAAGGCCACTCTTATCACTACCACCTTGCTCAAGCTGCTTCTTGACGAAAATGTAAGCAGGATATGAAGCAACGAACAGGTAGATCCAGAAGATCAACTTCGCAGTTGATTTATCTTCCTCTGCCATTTTCAGTCCGCGTGCGCCATAGATTCAGGTGCAAACTTCGCAGCGAGGTGGCGCTTTAGTTGTTCAAAGTTTTGAAACACTTCACTCGCACAGCCCAAAATCCATCCACTGATCTGCTCGACCGACACCGCGCTCACAAGGTACACCGGAACTCCGCGCCTATACGCGACGGTCAACTCGCCCTGCGAACCGGCGCCACGTCCCGCGTGTTCATCCCAATACGCGACGATGTAATCGCACTTGCGTTCGATCCAATCGAGGTCGTAATCGATGATCTTCCGGACGGTTCCCTGGAATCGCTGGAGATCGGTTCCCTTCCACTTACGAAAGTCACGTACCTCTTCGTCGTTCAACGTCTTCTTTTCGTCGAGAGCGGGGTCGTAAACCTCGTGTCCGAGAGATTGGAGAAACGGCGTGATCTCGGCTCGCCAGGCCTTGCCATGGTCGGGCGAATATTCTATGGCCCCGCAAAGGTAAACAAGCATCTTGGTCCGGTGGAACGAGTCTTCGCGCACGCGCGTGGAGCCTCGATTGTGGCGTCTCGGTGCAATCGCGTCAATTGTTAATGCGTTGTGGAAAACGACTGCACCAAGAGAGGTGCAATCACACGGTGACCTCGCGATGCTGGTCGAACCACCACGCCCACGCGAAGAGAAGTATGGTGCCAAACTCCGAGATAACCATAGCAACATTGATCGCGGGAGGCGGTGGGCCCTGGAGGTTCACGATGTAGAGAACGAGCAGGAAAGCGACGTAACCTGGAAATCCCCAGCGGCCTTTGCCGTCCAGGGCACGTGTGCAGCGCATGTAGATAGCGACGCCGCCGAAATAGATCGCCAATTCGACGATGTAGGTCCACAGACGAGAATTCCAGAGCCCGAGCCCGTATCTGGCTGGGAGACCGGGTGCGAGCTGCAAATCAGGACGGTGGGTGAGGTAGTCGAGAAACCAGTGACTGATAACTACTGCTGCGAGGACCGTGGCCGCACGCCCGTCGCGGCAGATCGCATAAAAGACTCCACTGAAGAGAATGCCCCAGACAAAGGACATGAGCAAGCTGTGCGTCCATGGGTAGCTGACGAAGTCGAGAGGAGTCACCACCGTCATTCCGGGAACGATGCGGAGTTTCTCGACCCCGAGGAGAACCAGGATAGGCCACACCACATCGACAAACTCGCCCGCGAGGATCGCGACCGCAACGTTCGTGCGCGGCGCAAGCTTCTTGGCAGCAAACGCCACGCCGAAATGTCCGATGAACATGGGGTGAAACTAGAGAAGGTGTAGGTCGAGTGTCAAGCAGGGAGCCAGTTGCCAGCCATGTCAATCGGGACTGGCAACTGGTCACCGGGTATTTACTTTACATTCCCGCCCAGCGGATCGCGTTGAACAGCAGCTTGAACGTGCCCTCGCTCTGCGCCCGGTATTGCGGACGGAAGGAGAACATCACGATCTTGCCCTTTCCCTGTTCGAACGTAACGACGGCGGAGTGCCGAGCCAGTTTGTCCTGTCCCTTGGCCCAACCGGAGAGCAGGATGTCGCGGCCATCTTCGGGATAGGTGGCAACGATGCTGCGCTTGAGTTCTGGACCGGGGATGGCGGTCTGGTACACGATTTCGGCATCGACGAACGCAGCCGCCTCTTCCGGCATGCCATAACCGACGGGATTGCTGGAGTCGACGTGGAGGCGCAAGAGGGACCCGGGCACATCAACCTCTCCTTTGCTTCCAGACAAGGCATTCCGCACGGGAAGGTTGAACTCCGAGGCGACAAGGTCGCCGGAAGAAGCGAGCGTGATCAGCGTTCCGCCGTTCTGCACAAAGTCCTTCAACGCCGTAACACCTTCTTTTGCGATGCCGCCCTTGAACTCATCCGGGAACTCCTGGACGTACTTCATGGCGTTATCGCCGCGCTTTCGCTGACCATCGACGATCACGTCCTTG
>Ga0163163_10002555_pt1 | contig 15420 bp, 16 predicted proteins | sample S65metaG_FD_119766 | JGI IMG/M metagenome (GOLD analysis project Ga0163163, IMG submission 119766) | Switchgrass rhizosphere microbial communities from Kellogg Biological Station, Michigan, USA - S6-5 metaG | ecosystem: Host-associated > Plants > Roots > Rhizosphere > Soil | place: USA... | reverse complement strand
TTCGAGCTTCGCCTTGAGCGATATCTCGGTGGAGAGAAGGCTGAGATACGTTACGACGCGTGCGGCTTCTTGGGTATTGGCTCCGATATTGAGTACGATGTGAGCTGTCTCTGCGAGCTTCCCTCCAAAGTCTATGTCGTACTCTGCCATGACGCCTATCACTTGAGCTAAGCGGCCGCTGCCGCGATGAGTTGCGATCTTACATCGTGCCGACCCGTGGCAGTCCGCTTGAACAGATAGTTAGGCCTCGGGATCTGTAGTGCGACGTTGATGAGCGCGCAGGAGGTGCGAGGGAGCTTTTCGAAGTTTCCATTGAGGCATGTTCGTGACGGCTAAGGGCTTAGCGTGATCTGAGAGCCACTCCAGAGTGAAGAACAGAGAGTCGATTACCATCATGAAATGCTTTCGAGGGCTCCTAATAATTTGCTTCTTGTGCTCGGGAACCTCATCCATGTTCGGCAACTGAAGAGCTTTGATCTTGGACTTTATCGCCTCACTTCTAAAGGAGACGTTCGTGAGGAGTTTGTGAGCGAAGATGTTTCTGATCTCGAGAATCAACTTGAAGTTGTCAACCGCGAGATCATTCAACAGACCCAGCGCGTGAGCGTTGGCAACACCAACAGAAAGCCTACCTTTTGGCATGAAATGCTTAGCGGCGCGTTCTCCTCCGGCCAGAACCTTTGAGAAGAGCCTCGCGAGGGCCTCTTCCAAAAGGCAGACCGTTAACACGGCACACCCTCTATCCGATTCCTCTTCAAACTCACGATCAAGCTGATTACGCAAATCAAAGTTGTTGTCCATAATGGAGTCGACAGGGCCACTTTTGGGCCTAACACTTGAGCTAAGCGGCCGCTACCGCAGTGAGCAACAGTCTACTGCAACGCAACCGCAGCAGTCCGCTTGAGTGAATAGTCATGCCCCATTTACATGAACTTGCGACGCTTGAGACCTGCTCTTTCGATGGTGCGAGCGCTGGTCGTGCGTGATCACGATTCCGGCTGCTCACGATCGGGCGCGCTGGTGACGGTTGCTCGCCCGCCGAACGCGAACTTTCGACAGTTGCTGTCAATGATCATTCCCGGACCCGGTGATCAAAGCTGCCGGCACTCGCATGAGTAGGGTATTGCTTTACGACACCACGTTTAGGTGTCGGACGCTGGTGATGAAGTCTTCGAGGGTGATGAGTTCGGACTGGATTGAATCCGGAAATTTGTCGATGAGCGGCGAGGGGATAACCAGGCGAATATTGGCCGCCTTCATCTCTGCAAACTGAGTTTCAGACACTCCCTCCTGAAGGGTGAGCAAGTGCTTCACAGCGATCCGATCGGCTTCGTTGATGACCTGCCGCCAGCGGTCTTTGCAAGTCGTCTTGGCCGCGAGTAACCGCAGGTGCGCTGATGAAAAGTTCGGATCCTTGTAGGCGCCTTCGGACGGAAACAGAAAATCCGGTTTTTTTCCTGGATCACTCTCGGGTTGATGCGAGAACGTCGTGCCCTCGATAAGTCCTTCCTCCAGAAAGATTTCCCGGGTCTGGAGTTCAAGCGACCGGCCAGATCGGGATTTCCTGCGTTGAAGAACGCTTTGTGCGTGCGCCACGAATTCATCGACGCCAGCAAAACCTTTGGCAATTCGTGGACGTTCAATAGCGTCCTCGACAGACAGAAAAATCTCAAACTCACAATTGCGTCGTTGAACCAGACGCATATCGGACCTGATACCCGCTAGTGGACGCCGCTCGACCGCTTTGCGGACGATTTCCAAACCCGAAGGAAAGGCAGTCAGCCACCCTGGTGGCATGTCCGCCGGTGTCAATCGACAGGGCAATGGGCCCGTCGCGGCATGATGGAAAAGTGCCAACGTCGTGGCTCCCGTCGGGCGCCAAATGACATGGGTGCCTGGGTCAACAGGTCCTAGGCGTTCCTCGATCAAGTCTTCCTCTATGGCGTGGTTACACACCCAGACATGAAGCGCACGCGGCGTATTTCCGGTGGAGCGCTCGAAGGAGAAAACCGCAAGTGCCCCCGTGCTTTCGGGATCGAGCAACGCGGACGCCGAACCCCCCCAGTTCGTGATTCTCGCCTCGTTGCGTGTGCCCTGCTGAAGGACCCTGTTGTTATACCAAATGGCGCGAACCTGCTTATGGTCGGCATGGCTGTCGATGTAGGCGTCGAAATAGACATCCGGATTCAGACGTTCGCGATTCTCGATCATCGGAAAAATTTCGAACAGCAGGTCCTTTGGCACATATGGGCCAGCCTGGTGCGCTTGGGTTGCCAGCGTGTCGTTGCCTGACAACCGTTTCAGATACCAGACTCGGCTGCCCTGCGCCTGTTCACTCAGCCAGTCTGAAAGATCAGCGATCGGCATTGCCTGTAGTCCCCCGAATGTTCAATGTCGAATCGTTGCCCAGAAGCCAAGCGGCAGCCTGGTCGGCAACCGCATTCAAACCGATTCTACCGGTGCCTTTCAAGGAACACTCCCATACGATACCGACGCGCCAGCCGCCTTTGTCGAGTTGATGCCGCATGCGTTCGTCGCGTTCGCGGTTTCCTGCAATCTTTGCGCGCCAGAAATCGGTCCGCGTCGCCGGAATCCGGAATAGTTGACAGTCGTGCCCGTGCCAGAAGCAACCGTGGACGAATACGACGGCACGGTGGCGAGGAAACACGAGATCAGGTTTGCCGGGCAAGGTTTCTTCGTGGAGCCGATAGCGGAAGCCGCGGGCAAAGAGTGCCTTGCGCAATTCGACTTCCGGCTTTGTATCGCGCCCACGAATGCCGGACATCATCCGGCTTCGCGTGGCAGCGTCGACGATGTCAGGCAACTTTCCGCACCGGTGTGCCGCGGGTGAAAAGATCGGCCTGAGTGGAATCGCGGAGGATCCACGGGCGCATGTGCTGCGCTACTTTTTCGACGACGGGAACGATGACGGCGTTGCCGAACTGTTTGTAAGCCTGCGTGTCAGACACTGGGATCTTGAAACGCTGCCCGCCCGGTAACTCAAAGCCCATGAGCCGGGCGCATTCGCGCGGAGTGAGTCGGCGCGGCGGCTTGCCAGCTTTCTGCCGGATCAAGACCTCGGAGCCGTCCTTGTAATAGCGTGCCGAGAGGGTGCGCGCAGTGTCGGACGGGCCGACAAGACCAAAACCGAACCCGTTCCCCGCGGCTCGATGCTTGGCCGCATATTCTTGCAGGTATGTCCACAAATGTTCGGACAATGTATAGCGCGCATCGACCTTTGCCTTATTGCCCTGCGTGTAGGGTGGCTCGGCTTCCTCGCTGCCGTCCTCTGGATGGAGAATGGTTCCAAGTTTCGGACCGCTGAGCGAATCGGGTAGATTCAAATCGTCGAGCGTGAAAGCATTCGGCTCGCGAAAACCGACAATAAAAATGCGCTCACGGTGCTGGGGCACAAACGAGCGGCCGTCGATGACGCGCGCACTCACCTGATAGCCGAGTTCCTCGGTGAGCGTTCGATAGATGACATCGAACGTGCGGCCTTTGTCATGACTGACCAGGTTCTTGACGTTCTCCAGTAAGAACGCCCGCGGCTGGTGGTGCTCGATGATCTGCGCGACATTGAAGAACAACGTTCCCTGAGCTTCGCAACGGAAACCGTGAGGGCGGCCGAGCGCGTTTTTCTTTGACACGCCCGCGATGGAAAAGGGCTGACACGGAAAGCCTGCCAGTAGAACGTCGTGGCGCGGAATGGATGTAAGCGGGACTTGGGTGATGTCGCCGGCAATCTCATGATCGCAACCAAAGTTGGCGCGATAGGTTGCTTGCGACCACGTGTTCCACTCGGAAGTGAACACGCATTTTCCGCCGGCCGACTCAAAACCCCTCCGCAGACCACCAATCCCTGCGAAGAGGTCGATAAAGTCAAACTGCGCGCCGGCCTGCGCCGATGCTCTGGAATTCTTTACGGTCGCCCGTAGTGTCTCGATGGCAGCCTTGCGGGCCGGAGTCTCGCCATTTTCCCATCGGTAAACCGTCCGCTCGTTGTATCCGAGCAGGGCGGCTGCCGCGGCCATATTGAGCCCGGCCTGCTGTCGTAGTCGACTGAATTCTGTAGGCACGGACCCGGACTCCTTGGGAATGATTTTGACATGATGCTGCCAATTCGTCCCAGCGTCCAGGAATTTTTTCCGGATTGGGTGGGCGAGGAGCGAATTGTTAGCGCCCGGCCGTCTCACGCGGCGCGATCCGAGCAATGGTAGACTTGATTAACGTTCAGAAATCAAGTGTTCGCGACATGAGCCCAAACGACCACGGCGGCGCCCGCGAAGGTTCCGGCCGCAAACCCGGCTCTGGCACGTTTGGTGAACCGACGCATCCCCTGCGTGTGCCCGAAAGTCAGGTGCCCGCTGTTGTTGAGTTCCTTGCCGCATATAGGGACCGGCGCACGCTGGAAGACGATGGCGTGCTTGTGCGCGAGCCCAAGGGTTTGCGTGCGGGCCGTCGACGCCGGATCCCCGTTGTGGGCTTTGGCGCGGAGGCCGGTTTCGGGTCGCCAGCAGAGGACTACGTTGAAGAGCAAGTCGATTTGAATGCGCACCTCATCCGTCAGGGGCATGAGGCGTCCACCTTTATTGTGCGAGCCAAGGGCTGGTCAATGGTTGGCGCCGGCATTCACGACGGGGATGAAATCATCGTCGATCGCGCACTGGAGCCTACCAATGGTTCCGTCGTCGTCGCCACCATCAACGGCGACCTTGTCATCAAGCGGCTCAAATTCCGCGGCGAGAAACTAGCCTTGGTCTCGGACAATCCCCACTACCCCGAGCGCACGATCCAGGAAGGCGAGACGCTGGATGTCTGGGGTGTATGTACACGTGTTCTGCATCCCCTGTGACCGCGGCAGCAAAAAATCCGGCTGCTTACGTCGAAGAAGTCATCTAGGAGGCGTACCGTGCTGGGATGGATGATCTCCTTCTACCGCCTGCCAACAGGACAATCGCCCGAAACGATTGACGCGAGTAGGGAAACACCGCTTGCGCGATGGGAGACGGGTTTCGATGGCATTGAAGTGATCGACGAACTCGTCAAAGCAGGCAACGCGACCCAAATGCGTTGGGGTGGTTACCCCAACCTTTATTCCATGACGGCCGCCTACGCGCTGCCGATGATTGCATCTGGACCACCCGAGTACGCGGGCACCACTATTTTCGGCGACGACTATGTAATGCCGCCGGGCTGGAAAGGTTCGGCACAAATCAACCAAGATCGCATCGCCGCATGCTCGGCGCACGAGATAATCGTCGTGACAGCTTGGGATCTGAGCTGATACGGAGCTACACAACACCACGTTTGCTGGGACTTCACCAAGCCCCGCCGATGCGAAGTGGAAAAAGTGGAGCGGTTATTGTCTGCCCGTGTTGGCCTCCAATCTGGATAGCGGACCTCATGTGTTTCGGGGCATGCTCAATGGCAAGCTATCAGCGATTCGCTGGATGCTCGGCGACGAATGGGACATGCTAGTACGTAAGCGATCCGCTGGTAGAACTGCCCATATTCGGGGCGGATCTTGCCCGCCGGAAATTCTGAACAAGGCGCGACAGCATCTTCTACAGTCAAGGCCGAATGTGACGAAGGCATCAGGAAGGACGAGCAACGCAGCGCGTTCCTCCGCTCGAAAGGCGTCCGAAAACAACGCCAAGAAGGCGGCACCGGCACACAAACGCAACCCGTTGTCTAAGAGCGCGAGAGAATTCACTCTGCGAGATCTCGTGCGGATTCAGATTCCCGTGTTCGATGAATTTCTGGCAGAGCGGAACGTTGCGCTCAGCATTCGCCCGTATCGAGCGACAGAAATGCTACTCAAACACTGCCTTACTCCGGTTGATGATGGATGGAAAATTCCCAAGGCCACCGATCTGGAGTTTGGCGCTTTCTACTACCCCGTGCTGGCTTGGTACACCCAGAAGCATGGGCGTGCGTTTGGGGGGCCGAAACACTTGGATGAGGACTTGGTCGGGATTGCCTTGTGTAAAGGAGAACTGACAGAGGTGCGCGTACCCAAAGTGGTCAACTCTGGCCGCGACGATGCTCACGTCTACCTCCAGTTTCCGCTAGCACTACGACCGGAAGAGAATCCGCTCGCCTTCCTTCGTCCGAGGCCGCGACTAGCGCTGATTCGAGGGAAACAGCGGATTCAGTTCGTTGCCCAAGTGACGGAAGTCGTCAACGTTTTGCGGCGCATTTTCAATCTGCTCTTGGGTCTTGACGACGACAAGCCCCAAATATCAGAACTACGCGACGCTCTCCTTCAGCAGCTCAAGAGTACGGCAGTTCGCGCCGTGGAAGGTCGTTCCGTCGCGCTCGCCATGTTTGATTTGCGGATGAGCTGCGAGATCGCCGTCAAGCTGCACCTATCGCAGCAGCATGGCAAGTTTGAGCCAATTCATAACTTTGACAGACTACTTGGCGAGTCATCCGCAGAGGTGCGAGATCTCGCCGACCGGCTGATGCCGGCAGAACTTCGATCGTATGCGGTGCACAACGCCAGCCGCTACGGCAGCAAAGCCAAAGCCGCTGTTTCGACAGCTCGCTTCTTCGAAATCTACAAGTCAGGGCTAACCTTCCTGGAGGAACTCTTGCGCTTGTTGAAGCGGAAAGTCGTGTTCAATAACGCCACTCTGACGATGAGGCAGCTGCCATGGGCCTTGCGGGGTCCATCCTTTTTCGGTTATCCGGAACTTTGATCCGCCGCTGACCAGCGTACCCCTGTGCGCTGGGTAAGTTGCTGATCGGGACCCAAGAAGAGCGGTGCGGCACGACGATGAAGGCCATCTGACGATGCGAACACTATGCAGCAAGGCAAGTAGAGGGACACGCCTTTTTGTTGCGAGTTCGGTAACGTAAACACCGGTTCCAGTAATCCATGCCCTGATGGTCACCTCAAAGTGCTCTATTTTTGGCCGGGTCAAAATGCTAAATTTAGAACTCCGAGTCCTGCCTGACGAAGTCGCTTCTCGCCGCCCGAATCACAGCCACCGCATCTTGAAGGTATACGTTGGCGGGCGATTTGCCATCAAGCAACACAGTGGACTGAAAGAACCAGAAGGCAGCCGCCCAACCATGTTTGTCTGGCGGCAGGACACTCAAGACTATCGCCATTTCGGACTTGAGAGATCCGTTCTCCGCGAACTGGAACAGTGGATAAAGAGCTTCGCCGCGATACTTCACGCCGAACAGACGGCGGTCTTGCTTCATATTATTTATTGTCTCGTAATTGAACTCGTCGGCCACGCCCTTTGGCAAATGCATGAGTCGTGCAACCTCAGTTGCAGTGAGCCACTTCTCATTCTTGATTAGCCGCTCCGCATGCTCGATCGACCTCCGAACGGTCGCCCGTCTCTTATCACCGTTCGAGTGCGAACAGAACTTCACGGCTGCTATTCCCATCGACGACGTTCTATGCACGCGAGCCAGACTCTACGAACGCAGGAGCTTCGGTACTTTCGCCTTGAGCTGCCGCACAAGGCGAGGGTCCATGTAGTCGTAATTGTCCGGGATATTCAGGCAAACGATCCGCTTGTCCTTGAGGTACGCTGAGAACTTCTTGGACAGCTTGTTCCGGTGAGCCTCTTCCATGACAAAAATCGTATCGGCCCACTCGAGCAATTCGGGGGTCACCGGATTGTCGGCACCGGCATTGATGCCCGCTGCCATTACATCCCAGTCGCCCCGAGTTGCGAACAGGTGCTCAGCGGTGGGGCTGCGCAGTCGGCAAAGGCTGCAAACGAAGAGTATGTGCATGCGACGCGTACGTCTTCTGTTGGACGCCTCGACATAGGCTACTGCATCGTCGATTGCCGCGCTGGCGCGCTCCGTGCTCTTGACCATTCGACCAATCAGCCGTTTTTTTGCTGCGGTTTCTTGCTTCGTCGCCGCTTCCATACCCCTGTTTTCCCGCGCATGTGCGATGGCCGCAGTCCCAAGCTCTGCACCGGTTGCCGCGAACAAGCCGTCGACGGCGGTCTTAAACGCGGGCGTTTGCATGCGTTCAACCAGTCGATCGAAGTCATCGCGCTGTGCAGCCAGAGGATCTGCTGCCGCCTTTTCTTTGGGCAACCGAAGCGGATGCTGGGGCTCGCTTGCGTCGACGCGGAGCGGGCCAACGCGCGCTGGCGCGCGCGGCACGCGCGCCAACAGCTCAGCGCCAATTAGCTTGGCCGTTTGTTTGTCCTTGGCCGAGCGCTTCTTCAACCAATAGCCCTAGTCGCTAACATCAGATCAACCATGTCGGGCGGAAACTCGATTCCGAGGTCAGAACCCGGGTTCAGATAGAAAGCCGTGCCTGACTTGCTTTCGAACAACTCGTGAGTTTTCATCACCACGCACTTGCCGCCCAATGGCACCGCTGTAAAGAAAGCCTCGGGCGACGAGAAAAAGTGGATCACCTCCGTTCCATCTTGCCGATACCAACATTCCACGCCGATCTCCGCGCCGGACGGTATGACACCACTCTCGCCGTGTACGCTTTGCACTTGAACAAGAATGTTCGATTCAAGCAACTGACGGTAGAAGGCATCGCGTAACTCTGGCTCAGCGGCGGCCCGACGCAGCATCAATTCAAGGTTGTTTTCGGTGTGATGCATCCGCTGACCTCAATGAACTGCGCGATCACGCGTCATGGCGTCAAGCAAGGCGCCAATGGATGGCGGACGCGTGAGATATTCATCATGCAGATGCGTTACGTCCTTTGCGAACAATGAGGCAATTGCGCTCATGGGCAAATCGCCGGGACGTGCCATGCCTCGAACATTCCAGTGCTCAATAACTGCGCGCCGCGAAAAACTCCCAATCGCGTCCGCGAAAACGTAGCCAAGCCGGTCAGATGCAACGCCTCCCTGTTGGTGCGTACTAGCCACCGAGCGAAGTGCGATATGAACGAAGTACATCACCTGACCCACGCTGAAAGTTCGCAGTGCTTCGCGCAAACGCTCGATCGCGAAGAGAGCCCAGTGCGGGTTGTAGCCCGATCTTGCCAGTGCCCAGTCGGCATAATGCGCGACCTCGGCAAGCGCCAGGTCCTCCCAGATTTGCATAAGCGACTCGAGAGTACTTTCGGTCGGTTCGATATCCGCGAGCAGTTCTTCAGCGAGTCTTTGTCGATCACGGCAATCGCCAGGCGACCAACAAATGCGCCACGCGAGCGTCTCGAGACCGAGATCCATCCAATCACGGGCCGTGAGCCAGTCCTCGGCATTGGACAAGGAAAGCTCGGGTTCGATCACGCCAAGCGCCTGTAAAGACAGGAGCATCCGCTGCGCAAACGAGCTATGCGGCGCGAGCGGCTCCTTCAGCACGTAAAGGGGCAACAGCCGAGTCAACGACGAGTCAGCCGCAACCCTTACAGTGGCGGCGAAGTACAGATTGGCTGTCAGATCAGTCGAACGCATTCCCCACCTCATGAGAACGGTGTGCTGTATTGGCTAGTCGGGGAAGGCACGCTGCTGCCGGTTGTTTCGGGCGGGCGCCGAAGTGGCAGCTGTACATACTAAGGAAGTCTTAGTAGGCATGCAATCGTGCAGGGCTGACCCTAAGCGCCGGAATCCTTTGGCGCACTGGGTATGGCGGTCGGACGCGGGCGTGAATCAATCATTGCCAAACGGCTGCGAGAAGCTCGCTTGGCGGCTGGTTTATCGCAACGGGATCTTGGCATACGCGCCGGGCTCGACCCTTCCGTTGCTTCGCCGCGGATCAATCAATACGAACGGGCCAAGCATCTGCCAGACCCTTCAATGCTCGAAAGGCTGGGGCGAGTCCTCGACTGTCCGCTGCCGTTCTTCTACTCTGTCGATGATCGCCTAGCGAACTTGATTCTTGCTTATCACCGCGCTCGACCAACGGAACATCGCCAGCTGAAGGCCATTGCGGACGATGTACACCGCCGACGCAGGTGAGCGTCGGCGGCCGGCCTATAGGCAAAGTGGTCATCGGAATTGTCTGCGCAAGCTCTCCGCGATTTAGCGGCGGCGGCCAAAGATCCGGGCGACTCGCCTATCGGGTGGCGCCAACGGCCGATAGAGATCTTCTGGGTCGATGCCCAGGCGCTTGGCATTTCCTTCGATGAGCGCCAAGCGACCCACCAGCGTATTCACCTGCATCGCCATCTGATCGCGCTCCGATGCCAGCGCGCTAAGTCGTTCATCCAAGGTGCGCCGCGCCTTGTCAGCACCAGTGCGATGAGCTCGCCTCTGAAGTTTCGCCGCGTTGGCTATCTCTTCATCCAGTCGATATTTCTTCAGCACTCGGCGATCGTTGCCTATTGCATTCGCAACAGCCAACGTCGACAAGGGCATGAGCTGCGGTGAAGTCTTCAGCGCCGTCTCAATGTACGCCTTCACCTTTTCCGTCACTGCGATCTGAATGGATGGTCGGGCCATGATTACTCCAGCGGCTCAAAACGACTTGGCTTGCCCTTAAAGGGAGCAACCACGGTTGTGTCACCAGATGGAATCGTTCCCAGTATCTGATCAATCCCATCGTTGGTCGCTTTCAGATCCGCCACCCACTCCTCGACAAGTACGCCTTGGGACATTGTCATCGCGCGCTCCGCATCTTCCAACGCGCGCGCATTCCCAGCCTTCAGCTTGAGCAATGCGTTGCGTTGCTGCTTGTCTCCCGTGTCATGGAGGTAAGAGCCGCAACCCTTGACGCAGTTGAGCGCCTTCGGGCATGGCGCCGTGTTGAAATCGTGTATGCAGAATCCGAGGTGCGTGACGTGAATGGCTTGAACAACGTTTTGGAGAAAGACATCCCGCTCGTCCGTAGCAAGCTCAAAATACATGGTTGCGATTTCACCTTTGAGGCGCCCGCTCTTGATGTGTTCTCGCAACCGGCTTACGCGCTCTTCCTTCGTCAGATGTATGTATGCTTCGAGGTCACCGGCATGCTCGCGCCGCTGCCATCGCATCAGGTGGGCATCTGAAACGCCCGCTCCGGCTGCCTTTGAATGCACGTAATGCCGAATCTCATGCGGGTCGAGATTGATGGGTTTCCCGTCCTTCTCAGTCAAATTCAGCCGCCCGAAAATCGACGGTGGTCGCCCTTCGTTGCTTCCCAAGAAATCGCCGACTTGTTGCTGGCTGACGAGCTCCACGAGCAATGGATTGGTCCCTTTCCGATCGTGGTTCTCGTTGCGGAAGGAAATAAACAGCGCCTCGTCGATCGGAAGCCACGTGCCGTCAGTTCGCTTCGCCACTCCACGAATGGTTTCTAACGCATCCTTTTCTCGACGCACCTGCAGATATTTCAGCAGCGTAATGCGATCAAACAGAACACGTTTTTTTGAATTTGGAGCAAGACGCCGCAAGACCTCCGCAGGCAACCTGTGCGACGAATTCGGAGCCATGCCCATCAGGGCACCGACTTCTTCTGGCGTAAATTCTAGCTTTTCGTCGTCGACGTTTGGCAGCGGAAAAAAGAGTGGAGATGCCACCAGTTCCGATGCGCGGCTTCGGGCAGCGTCAGTCAGATCAAGCGCCCGGCGAATCGCCTCGTCCACGAGTTCCGCCTGTTTTAGACTAAGCGCCATTTTCTCCTCGCGCCGTTTGCTCTTTGATTTGAGGTAGCACAGGAAGCACTTCTCTCCTTCCTTGCGCAGCGCATTGGTTGCCAGCTGCAATACTTCGTTGATACGAACGCCGGTCGCAAACATGATGGCAACAGCGCTCATGAGCAACCGCTCAAACGGGCTTAGATCGAACTCATCATTGAACAGTCTTGCGAGCGCGTTTATTGCTTCTTCGCTGGGCAACTTGTCCATTCTGGCTTCTTGTCCAGCCAGGGTGAACCGATCCAAGCTGTCAGTTCGAGGTGTTCGGAAAGCAGGCTCCATGGGCGCAATAATTCGCGCGCTCGCGATGGCCTTCAAGAAACGCCTGATGTGGACACAGCTGCGGTAAACGGTCGAGGCACTCATACCCGATGCGATCATGAGTTCCTCTGCACGCTCTGCATCGTCCTTCTTGAATCCCTGCCAGGTAAACGCAGACTCCTCATGCGCGCGCCGCGCCAGGCATGCTTCCCAGACCCATCGACATCCCAAGCTGCTATTCACCATGGATCCGGAGGTGTTGCCGGAGGTGACCAAATATGTCTTAAGTACGCCGGCGAAGCGCTCACTTATTCGCTCGTCGCCGTGGTTCAATCGCGTGAAGTGAAGAGCGGCATTTCCACCAAGGCCAGTGTTCTTGAGATGCCGAATGCTCCAAGAAGATTGTTCGAAGCGCTGCCCGGGGAATAGTTCGGCGAAGGCGGCCTTGCCGCGTTCGATGAAGGCGAGCTCGGCGGCAGAAGGTGCGGCGGCAGCTACGACGGTGGCCACTGTCATGCTGTCCCTTCGGCCTCTAGTTGACGTTCAAGCTCCCGAATCGCTTGAATCGTTCGGACCAGCTCTCCGCCCACGCGCGCATCGACCTGCCCGTTGAACTGTGTTCGCGCAATATGTTCCAGCGAGTCACCGATCTGCTTGTGCGGCGCTTCCCGAAAGGCACCAAACTTGGCGCACGTGTAGCAGCTTATTGGCGGGGCAAGTTTGCACACACCGAGTTTGCGTACGTCCAAGCCACATGCGCCGATGCCGAGGAAGAGTTGCGGAACTTCCGGAAGCTGGGGAAAGACTCCGGGAATGATTCGTTTGTCCAGCCCTTCAAACGGCTGCGGATCCTCGATCGACACGGTCCTTCCGAGAAAGTGATCAATTGCCGATCCGAACGCATCATCGAGTTTTGACTCGATCTGGTCCATTACAGTCCCTGCGGCATCGATATAAACCTCGACGTTCTGCAAGTCGACATGATCGAGCAGGTCTGCGATCTGCATCCGTGATGCACCATCGCGCGCTGCCTCCGTGGCGATGGAGTAGCGAAAGCGAGTCGGGTTCGCTTTCAGTTGATCATTCGTCCGTGGCGAAAGAAGATTGGCATCGTTCGCCCACCGCTGCGCAATTAGGGCAATGTCCTTAGACGTCGTCTCATCGGAAAGCCACGAGAGCAGCGGAGTCGTCTCGCCGACTGTTGCCGGGCGCAAGGCCGTAAGACGGTCGCCAAGAAGCGTGCTGATCGGCCGGGTGCGCTCGACGCGATATTCTCCGCGAACCTTCGCGCGCGGAATATCGAGCGTGTAGCGAACCAATTCACGCGGCAGCCCGGCCTCAACCACCTTTACTTCGTAGCGCTTCAATCCCGACCAGCGGCTCCGGAGAACTTGAATGGGTCTTAAGCCCAATTCCTCAAAAAGTTGTGCGATAACCAGATCCTTGGGGTCACCCTCCCCGGCCTTAATCGCTTCGTAGATCAGCGTGACTTCTTCGGGAATAAATGGCCCTCCGGTTGGATCGCTGCCGAGAACCTTTTGGCCTTTCAAGTTGCCTGGCGCCCGGATACCTTGAAGCGCCATCGCGATATCCGAGCTAAAGTCTGGTAGGGCGGCCACGTGACAACCCCAGTGATACAGAACTCGCATGTGAATGAAGTCATTTCCACCCACGGCGCCCGGGCTTTTCATTCCATGTGTCAACAGAGCTTGAAACTGCGCTAGGGTGATCCTATGCCAGCTAATTCGCGATTGGTCTTCGCTCTGAAACCAATACCTGGCTGCGCGGCTCAGCGCCGATGCAATGTTGACCAAGGACTTTGCAGCGAGGGTACGTGCCCGAGCAGCAACGAATCGCTTGGCTATTGCAATAAACCTTGGAGTAGCGATCTTAAGTATCGGCCGAAAATCGATGGCGACTCGCCCACCTCCGTCAGCATTGGCGAGGAGATACCACACGTGACCGTCCGTCTTGAGTGTCTGCCGGTCCTTTGTGGTGACGGACTTCGAGAGTGGAGGCAAATCTTCCGTTCCGGCATCGAGCTGACGTTTTTCTGGGCTAGTCACGTTCGGGCATCCTTGTGTCATAGCGCGCGTTGCGTTGTCGCAAGTATTTTGCGCCGCGAGCCCGTGTTGTGTTTTGAATGTATCGGAATGGCGTCAATGACTGCGGCGCCCATCCACCCAGCTCTCGTAGGATCCCAAGAGCGACCGAGTCGCCGTCGAGTTCGCCCTTATGCTCCTCCGTCAGATGGTCTCCCGTTTCTTCCGCCCATGTGTGACGAAGAACGTGCCAACTCATGCGAAGCCCCGGGATGATGCGATTCGGCGCGACCCAGATCTTGTCGAGACTCGTGCCGGAGATCGGCGCACCGTCTGCAGTGACCAATAAATAGGGCGTGCGTGCACCACGTCGCCCGCCGTCGCGAAGCAGTGTGTGCTGATACTGCTTGAGGCCCTGGGTCAGGACCGATGAAATCGGCAACACGCGCTCGACGGTTTTTACCTTGGGCCGGTTCGAGCTGTGGCGCGTGTCCGCGGGATCGTGCGGGCGACGCTTCACAGCGACGACAGCCCCTTCACGAAGGGATTCAATGTCGTCGATTCGAATCTTTCCGATTTCACCGCGCCGGAGCCCCAGTTCCCGACCGAGGCGATAGGCAATCCAGTTGCGCAGCTGGGTCGATGGCTTCCACGGATTGGTGTCTTGGAAACGAAGGGGAACCAAGTAGCGTCCGTCAGTCCCCCTGATGGGCCCAATGAGCTCCTCCAGTGCCACGTCCAGATCCGTCGTCAACGGCGGTATGCGTTGGCCGCGGCCACGAAATGCCCGCAGCGGCCTGAGGACGCCGTTCAAGCGCTGACCGTAGTGGATCAACTCTTCGGGACGTACATACGCTGATCCTCCGCGGCCTGATGGATCGGCCAGCCAACGCAAGAATCGTTCGATGTTGGCAGCAAGCTGCCCTGTGGTTGTCAGGGCCCGCACGCCACGGCCTCCCCCGCGGCCCGCTCTCAGGTATTCGAACAGCTGGTCGAGAACGTGCGGTGTGAGGCGGGCGCCGTCGGCGAAGTGCTCATCGAGATCGATCTTCAAGATCTCGTCGCAGAACGCGTAGAGCAAGCCGGCGGCTCGAAGGTCATCGCTGAGGGTCTTTTCGCCAACCGCAATGCGCCGATCGCGCATGACCCATCGAAGCGCTAGCCGCTTGGGCACTCCTGTTTCGCTCTCCAGGAGTACAGGAACTATTTCCTGCTCATCCTTCGCAAACGCGGGCAGCGTTATGTTCACAACGCGCAACCGAGGTGAAGCGCTCAAGGCCATCGCAAGTTGACGCTCTCTCGTTTATGAGCATATTAATATACATAACAATCTAAGCAAATCAAGAGCCAAAAAAAAATGGCAGGGACAAGTCAGTCCCCACCATCCTCAGAGTAAATGTACAAGGAATTAACCTAACAAGCTAGAAAGGAATCTCATCCTCGTCCATTTCCCCAGCAGGCGGTGCCGCCACGTTGCGCGCGGGTGCGGGCTGGGGACCACGCGCCGGGCCACGTTCGCGGCGTTCATAACCACCGCCGCCACCGGCTTCG
>Ga0163163_10002554_pt1 | contig 15423 bp, 13 predicted proteins | sample S65metaG_FD_119766 | JGI IMG/M metagenome (GOLD analysis project Ga0163163, IMG submission 119766) | Switchgrass rhizosphere microbial communities from Kellogg Biological Station, Michigan, USA - S6-5 metaG | ecosystem: Host-associated > Plants > Roots > Rhizosphere > Soil | place: USA... | reverse complement strand
CGCTCAACGGCCAGCCGCACCTCATCTACTTCTGGTTCACAAACTGCCCGCCATGTGTTCAATCGACCCCGTTGCTTGTCGCACTAAATGCAAAGTACGCGGCGCAGGGATTCAAAATGGTAGGAGCCAATGCCGACAAAGTTCTCGAACTGCCCTACACCGATGCCGTTCGCGCCGATTTCCTGAAAAAGCAGGGCGTAACCTTCATGGAAGGGCATCTCACCCCACAAATGCAGCTGGACTACGGCGGAGTCAGCGTGTTTCCAACCATGTTCTTCGTGAATCGAAAAGGCGTCATCGTGAAGCAGATGGTCAGTTTCCAGGACAAGGCCACTCTTGAAGCGGCGATCCAGGCGGCGATGAAACCCTAATAGGCCGGGGATTTGTCATTGCTCAATGTTCAATTGTCATTTGTGGAAGGGCGCTTCTCGTCACTACCGCTCGGATGAAAAATGACGTTTGAACATTAAACATCGTAAAATCCCCCCGGCTCTTCCCCTGAAAAATCTCATTTCTCCAAAAGCGGTTCTTCCAACACTGCAGGATGAAAGATTTCGCTTGAAGTATTGCCAATAGCGATTTATAAATTACAAATCGCAATATGACACTCGGAGACAAAATCCGGTACCTGCGGGAAATGGAAGGCACGCTGCGGGGATTGAACCGCGAAATGACTCAACAGGAAGTCGTGCGCGCCATCCGGAAGGAACTGAACAAGTCCATCAGCCAGTCCTATCTTTCGCAAATCGAAAGCGGTTCACGTCAGCATCTGACCAATACCACTCGGATGCTGCTGGCCAGCTTCTTCAAGGTTCATCCCGGATATCTCGTCGATGACCCGGAGGGTTTTCACACCGAACTGATGTCGGATTTGCGCACGTCGGAGGAACGCCTGGATCTCTGGTTGATCGAAGGTGCGGAGACGTTCCGCGCCGATCCGGAACTGCGCGCCGCGATGCTGAAGGTGGCGCGCCATGAAGACTCCCGTCGCAGCTTCGTTCTGCTTGCAGCCATCCTGGAGACGCCGGGTCTCTCCGATCGGCTGCTTCACGTCCTGAGGAGGGATGCGGTATGACCTGGACCGACATTTATCTCATCTGTTTCATCGTGGGTTTCTCGCTCAGCGTGATTTCGGCGCTCAGCGGAATATTCCATCTCCATTTGCCGGGCATGCATCATGGGCACGGGGCTCATATCGGCGGTCATGCTGGCCATGGCGCTCATGCCGGACATGGCGTCCATGCTCATGGCGGCCTCCACGGCCACGCCGACCTCACGCATATCTCGGTATTCAATTTCGGAACGATTGCCGCGTTCCTCACCTGGTTTGGAGGAGTGGGATACCTGCTGTCGAGATACTCCGGCCTCCTTTTCTGGGTGGCCTTCTCCTTATCCACCGTCGGCGGAATGGTAGGAGCGGCGATCGTCTTTCTCTTTCTGACGCGTGTTCTTCTGGCCCACGAACGGCCGCTGAATGCGCTCGATTACGAAATGGTTGGAGTTTATGGGCAGCTGACCTCTGCCATCCGGGAAGGTGGAACCGGAGAAATCAGCTTTTCGCAGGAGGGCGTGCGCCGCGGCGCACCTGCCCGAAGCGAAGACGGCACTGCGATTCAAAAGAATACCGATGTCGTGGTGACGCGATATGAAAGCGGCGTCGCGTATGTACGCCGATGGGACGACTTGACCGATACAAAGGAGACACGCTGATGTTCTCGCCGAATGTCTGGATCATTGCAGGACTGCTGGTGGCTGTCATCCAGTTCTCATGGTACGCGAGCGGCCATTGAACGCGCTCGATAACGAACACGATATGACTGACACAAAGGAGAGACGCTGATGCTCACGACGAATGTCTGGATCATTGCAGGACTGATGGTGGTCGCCGTCCTGCTGCTGATGTCCATGTTTGCCAAACTCTATCGCAAGGCCGGTCCGCATGAAGCGCTCATCGTGTATGGCTTTCGAGGAACCCGCATCATCAAGGGGCACGGCACCGTCATCCTTCCCATGATTGAAACCTGCCGGGGGCTGTCGCTCGAACTGATGTCGTTCGATGTGGCACCGCAGCAGGATCTCTACACCCGTCAGGGAGTGGCGGTCACCGTCGAAGCCGTCGCTCAAATCAAGGTGAAATCCGATCCTGAATCCATTCGTACTGCCGCAGAACAGTTCCTTACCAAGAATCCCCAGGAACGTGAAGGCTTGATTCGGCTTGTCATGGAAGGCCACCTCCGTGGAATCATCGGTCAGCTCACTGTTGAAGAAATCGTCAAACAGCCGGAAATGGTTGGAGAGCGCATGCGGTCGACCTGCGCCGAGGACATGAACAAGATGGGACTGGAAGTCATTTCATTCACCATCAAGGAAGTCCGCGACAAGAACGAATACATCTCCAACATGGGCCGGCCGGATATCGCACGCATCAAACGCGATGCGGACGTCGCGTCCGCAGAAGCAGAACGCGACACCGCAATCAAACGTGCGGAAGCCACCCGAGCCGCCTCCGTTGCCACAGCCCAGGCCGATCAGGAACGCGTGATGGCCCAGACGCTGTCGCTTGCAAAGCAGGCTGAGGCGCAGCGCGATCTGGAAATCAAGAAGGCCACGTATAAGGAACTCACCAAGCGGCAGGAAGCTCAGGCCGACAAGGCATACGAGATTCAGGAAAACATCATGCAGCAGCAGGTGATCGCCGAATCCGTCAAGGTGCGCCAGGTCGAAAAGGAACAGGAGATCAAGGTCCAGGATGCGGAAATCATCCGTCACGAACGCGAATTGATCGCCACGATATTGAAGCAGGCCGAAATTGAAAAACGCCGAATCGAAACGCTCGCAGAAGCAGACAAGCAGCGGCAGATCCTTGAGGCCGACGGCCACGCTTCGGCGATTCGTGCCCAGGGCGAAGCCGAAGCTGAAATCATCTTCAAGAAGGGCGACGCCGAAGCTCGCGCGATGAACGTCAAAGCCGAGGCCTATCAGGAATACAACCAGGCCGCCGTCGTCGACAAACTGATCACGTCACTGCCGGAAATTGTGCGCGCTTTGGCGGCACCTCTCGCAAACATCGACAAGATCACGGTCGTCTCCACGGGCAACGCCACCACAACAGGAATGAACAAGGTGACTGGAGACATGGTCAGCATGGCGGCCCAAATCCCCGCGTTGTTTGAGACTCTGTCGGGAATGAAGATGTCGGAACTATTTGAAAAAATCAAAGGCATCCGCGACGACGGAGCCAATACTGAAACCGATAAACCGGTAAAATAGGAAAGGAGCAAACCCATGGCACTACTTGAACGCGTTTCCGCTCTCGTACGAGCGAATCTCAACGATCTGATTGACCGCGCGGAAGACCCTCAGAAAATGCTGAAGCAGGTGACTCTCGACATGCAGAATCAGCTTCTGCAGGTGAAGACGCAGGTCGCCATCGCTATCGCCGACGAACACCTGCTCCGCAAGAAGCATCAGGAGAACATCGACAAGCATGCCGAATGGATGCGGAAAGCGGAGATCGCCGTCGACAAGAAGCAGGACGATCTTGCTCGCGCCGCAATCGATCGCGCTGTCGGCTATCGAAACATGGCCGAAAGCTACGAACAGGAAATTGCGCATCAGAAATCCCAGGTCGAGAATCTGAAGTCTGCGCTGCATAAGCTCGAACTGAAACTGAATGAAGCTCATGCCAAGAGCGAGTTGCTTCTGGCCAAACATCGGCGATCACGCGCCCTGAGCAAGGCCAGCCATGCCCGAATGGCGGCAACCGATGAATCCAAGATGGGAACATTTGATCGGATGAAAAACAGGGTCCATGGCGAAGAAGCCATGAGTCATGCGCTGGCGGAAATGGCGGGCGACAACATGGAAGACCGGCTGGATGCGCTCGGCAAGGACGACGAAGTCGAGCGCATGCTCGCCGATATCAAGAATCGCAGGGGTGTAGCCTGAAAATGCCAAAACTGGAACTGGAGCCGCTCGAAAGACTCGATCTGCGGAAGTGTACGTCGTTGGGAAGCATCGTCCTTGCCATGAATCAGTGCTCTTTCGGCGCACGCATGCTCGGAGAGGTTGCGCTGAAACTGCGCTTCTGGATCCAGCAAGGCAGGAAGATTCGCGTTGTATATGACGGCCGCCCATTGCGGGATCTCCTCGAGCGCATGCGCACCCGGGGCTGGATTCACGACATCGTTCGTTCAGATGCCCTCCCGTCTTTGGAAACGGCCGGCTTCGAACATCTGGTTGTCGGCCGCTACTCCGAATCGGCCGACGAATTCATTTTTCGGCTCGATGACGCGATCATGATCAACAAGGAAGAACTATCCCGGCCCGGTCAGGTTCGGGATGGCTTCTTTCCAGACGCCGTATTTGCCGATCCCACATTCATCCTTCCGGTTCTCTACACCACACTCACGGAATGGATCGATGGCCGTCCCGCTCCTGTCGAAGATCTATTTCAGGAACTGGCAAAGTATCCGGCCGGGCAAAGAATCATCGAAGGGGCCGAAACTCTGCATCAAATGATCGCCGACCCGGATTGCATGGTGTTCCTGACGTTGAGCGGCGCCATGACGATTGCCAAGATGGGACTGGTGATCTGTGACATGGTGGATCTGGGAATGGTACAGGTCATTTCATCGACCGGCGCGCTGATGGCTCACGGCCTGATCGAAGGGGTGGGCCTGCGGCATTACAAACACAACCCCTCGCATCCGGATACTTTTCTCGCCGAACACAAACTCAACCGCGTCACCGACACGCTGGAGCCGGAAGAGAATTTCAGCCACATCGAAGAAATTGTCGACAAGGTTCTCTCGTCATTTGACGGCAGGCAGCCGATCAGTCCCAGCATGTTTCATGACGCGATTGGAGAACATCTCGCGAAACACTTCCCGAACGATCGCGGGATACTGAAATCGACTTTCGAGAAGAAGGTTCCTGTTCTTTGCCCCGCTTTCGTCGATTCGGAAATCGGCAATGATCTCTACGTCCACAATGCGAGGCGGAAACGCGATGGGCGCCCACCGGTAATTGTGTGGCCCGAAATCGATTCCGAACTCCTTATCCGGAAGATGACCGGAACCAAACGCGGAGGAATCTTTTCCATTGGGGGCGGAGTCCCGCGCAACAACACTCAGAATGTAGCGCCTCTGATCGAAATTGCAAATGAACGCCTTGGTCTCGACATGCCGACTCGCATGTTCACCTACGGCTGCCGAATTTCTCCAGACGCCATGCATCATGGACATCTTTCGGGTTGCACATATTCGGAAAACGGATCATGGAGAAAGATGGATCTGGAACATGGACACTTTGCCGAGATCCGGGCAGATGCGACTCAGGTGTGGCCGCTTGTCGTTCGCTATGTGATGGACCGCATTGGTGCATAGTGGGAGATCTGTTCAATGTTCAATTCCCAATTCTCATCCGAGTCGAAGGGGACATCTGTTCCTTTCTGTTCGGATGAGAATTGGGAATTGAACATTGATAAATCCCCGGCTCACCAGCCCCCTACGCCGGAAGCGTAATCGTAAACGTCGACCCCATCCCCAGCCTGCTCGAAACGGAAATCGTTCCACCCTGACTCTCCACGGCGTGCCTTGCAATGGCAAGGCCGAGACCGGTGCCGCCGGACTCCCGCGCGCGCGATTTTTCCACGCGGTAGAACCGCTCAAACACGCGCACGAGATCTCCCTGCGGAATTCCGCTGCCGGTGTCTTCGATATCCACCGCGAACCCGTTGCTGGTGACGCGTCCTGAAATTCGAATCTGACCGCCCGGCTTGTTGTAATGAATCGCGTTGTCGAGAAGGTTCGATATCGCCCGGGCGAGCCGGCCTCGGTCGGCAAGAATTTCCACTGACGGACAATCCACCACGATATTTAATTTCTTGACGTCCAGAAGAGGTTGCCTGGATCGAATCTGTTCCTCGATGAGCAGGCGCACGAGGATGGGCTGTTTTTCAACCGGTGGCTCACTTTCCAGCTGGGCCAGTACCAGAAGATCATCCACGAGCGACTGCAGAAGCGTTGCGTTCCGCTGAATCGTTTCCAAAAATTCGCGCGTATGCTCGGGATCGTGTGCTGCGGTATCGACCAGCGTCTCGGCATAACCTCGGATCGATGTCAGGGGCGTTTTGAACTCATGAGAAACGTTCGCGATGAAATCTTTCCGCATCGTTTCCGTGCGCCGAATCTCCGTCAAGTCGTGAAACACCACAACGGCAAGTTCGGTTTGACCGGAAAGGGAACGGACCGGTGCCGCTTTTGCAGACAGCACTCTTCCACCACCGGTGGTCAGGTCCACCGCGGGTACGTCTGTGCCCCGTAACGCATCCCTGACGGCCAGTTCCAGCGCGGGATGACGCACCAGTTCCATCGGAATCTTACCTGCTGGCTCGCCATGGATATCGAGGAGTCTGCGTATGGATTCGTTGGCGAGAACGACGCGAGCGTCACGATCGAACACAATGATTCCAGCGCTCATTGCTGCAACGATCGCCTCAATTCGACCTTTATCACCCTGAAGTTCTTCCATCTGCTTTCGGAGACTTCTCGCCATGGCATTGAGAGAAGATCCCATGATGGCCAGATCCCGGTCTCCAACGATGGGCACTACGACATTCAAATTCCCCACCGCGAGCGCGTTCGAGGCTTCCGCCATCCGGTGGAGTGGCCTGGAAACGAAGGAGTAAACCATGTAACCGAATACCAGCGTTAAACCGATGCTGCCTATCAGCGCAAACAACAACTGTTTCCGCAGTCCGCCGATCAAACTCTCTACGGGCTCCAGGGGCCGGGCCACTCGCAGGACGCTGCTGTCATCCATCTTCACGGCAACGTAAATGAAAGGAACGCCAACCGTGGCGCTCTGTCGAATCGACGTGCCCCGACCGTTCTCAAGTGCGGCCATGACTTCCGGACGGTTGCTGTGATTTTCAACGGAAGCGATCCCTTGCGGCGTCAGCTCCGAATCACCAAGAACCTTTCCGTCCTTATCGATGATCGTGACTCGCACGCCGAGATGCTTGCCAATGTCATTTGCGAGTTCGATGTTATTTCCGTGCAACGGGCTGACGCGCATGTATCGCGTCGCCAGTGTGGCCGATGAATACAACTGATCTTCGATGTCGGATTCGAATACGTTACGAAGGCTCGAACCGAGGTAATACCCCATCAGCAGCGTGATGAGGACAATCGCGACGACATTGAAAAGCACCAGTCGCGAATGCAATTTGAAAACCATAGCCAGCCCGAATCAGGAAAGTATGGTGTGAACGAGCGCCGCGATGAGTGCGGCGGCGGGGATTGTCACAATCCATGCCCATACGATGTTCTTGGTGACGGCCCAGCGCACCGCTGTCAATCGGCGCGTCGAACCGACGCCGATGATGGCGCCGGTAATCGTGTGTGTCGTACTCACGGGAATGCCATTCATCGCAAGTCCAAACAGACATACTGCCGCTGCGCTCTCGGCGCAGAAGCCGCCGATGGGACGCAATGCGGTAATGCGTTGTCCCATTGTCTTGACAATTCTCCAGCCACCGGAGAGAGTTCCGAGCGCTATTGCGCAGTGCGCAAGAAGAATTACCCAAAGGGGAATATCAAAGGTCTTCAGGTATCCGGAAGTGAATAGTACGCTTGCGATAATCCCCATTGTCTTCTGAGCGTCGTTGGTACCGTGCCCCAGGCTGTATGCCGCAGCCGAGACCAGCTGCAGTTTTCGAAAACGGCTGTCGACGGCCCGAGGAGAGGAACGCCGGGAGGCCCACATGGCGATGGCCATGGAAAAGAACCCCAGCACCATGCCAATCACTGGCGAAAGAACAATGAAAAGTAAAGTCTTCGTCCATCCCGAAACAATGATGACTCCGAGTCCTGCCTTGGCAACCGCACTGCCGGCGTATCCTCCGATGAGCGCGTGAGAGGAACTTGTGGGAAGTCCGAAATACCAGGTAATGATGTTCCAGACTATCGCACCCATCAGTCCGGCGAAAATCACCGTGCGGTCCACCGACTCCAGCCGAACCATGCCGCTGCCGATTGTCTTTGCGACAACGGTTCCAAAAATAAATGCAGCGGCAAAATTGAAGAATGCCGCCCACAGCACAGCCTTGCCAGGGGTCAGAACGCGCGTCGAAACGACGGTAGCGATTGAGTTTGCAGCGTCATGAAATCCATTCAGATAATCGAAGACAAGTGCGGTCAGTATGATTCCGACGACGGCCCAGAAAACCGGAGAGTGAAAATCCACGCAACATGTCCTTTTCCCGAGGAGATTGATGCCCGAATCATCCCGGGCATGTTACAGTCCTGTGTCCGCGCCGGCGTTCGGCGATGACGCGTGATTATACCTGCAACGTGTGGCAAGGAGATACCGATGGGCGTGGGTTCGATACTTCGTTTTTTTCTACCGCAGGACGACAAATTTCTCCCCTATTTTGAACAGTCCGCCGACAACCTCAAGGAAGCAGGCACCGTTTACGCCAGTCTCGCAAAAGCAAATAATCGAGAGGAGATTGCCGCAGTTCGGGACAAGATCAAGAAACTGGAACATGTTGGCGACAAACTGACGCATTCCATTTTTGAAGAACTGAACCGATCGTTCATTACACCGTTCGATCGCGAAGACATTTACTCCCTGACCAAAAGCATGGACGATGTCCTCGATTTAATGGATCACGTCGCCGATATCCTGGTGCTTTACCGTATCGACAAAGTGGAAGACGGGATGACCATGCTGCTCGAAGTTACCCGGCGCGCCATCTCCGATATTCACAAAAGCGTTCACACACTCCGGAGCGTCAACTACGACAAGGTGCGGGAACACATCATCAGTGTTCATGCGCTGGAGAATGAAGGAGACCGGCTCTATCGTCACTTCATAGGAAATCTTTACGCCGAAGAACGCGATGCGATCCGCCTGATGAAATACAGCTCCATCTACAACGAACTGGAACACACCATCGACAAATGCGAAGACCTGATGAATTCCATCGAGTCCATCATTCTGAAGCAGGCGTAAGTCCGCTGGAGTTACGGGGAGATTGGGAAATCTGAATTTTCGAAATCGAACGATTCCAGTAGAGTTTCCAACCCGAAATTTAAGATTTCAGAGGAGCAGTCGAACGCCCCTCTGAGATTTGAAATTTCGGCATTGAGATAATGGAATCGTTCGATTTGAAAACTTCCGATTTCCCAATTCCCCAACGGGGCTGGTCTCGCGATCAATTCTTCGGTCTTGGCAACTCCGAAACAACTTCATGCGGCCGGTAGGAATCGGAAAGCGTATTCAATTCGGAAGCATCCAGTTTCACATCCAGTGCTCCGACGAGTTGATCGAGCTGCTCCAGTTTCGTGACGCCAACAATCGGCGCTGTGATTCCCGGCTGGTGCAGAACCCATGCCAGTGCGATCTGCACATTCGGCACTCCCCGTTTGCGCGCGACCTCGGTGATTTTTTCGACAATGGCGAAATCCGGATCCGTGTAGTAGAGCTTCTTCATGTAATCGTCGGTTTTCGCACGTACGGTATCTCCGAAGTCTCCCTTGCGTCGTTCTCCGGTAACAAAACCGCGTGCGATCGGGCTGTATGGAATCACGGCAATACCTTCCGCCCGGCATAGCGGAATCATTTCCCGCTCTTCTTCCCGGTAAAGCAGATTGTAGTAAGGCTGCATGGATACCGGACGCGTCAGTCCAAGCCGGTCCGCGGTGTAGATCAGTTTTGCAAATTGCCATGCCGACATTGTGGAAGCTCCAATGTAGAGGGCCTTCCCTGCTTTCACGATGTCATGCAGTGTCCGCAGCGTTTCTTCCACAGGAGTCCCCGGATCCCATCGATGCATCTGGAATAGATCGACATATTCCGTGCCGAGACGTTTCAGACTCTGGTCGATGGCGGAAAACAAGTGCTTGCGCGAAAGGCCGCGATCATTGGGGTCGCCGCTCATGGGACTCCAGGCTTTCGTGCCGATCACGACGTGATCCCTCGACACGCCGAAATCCTTCAGCGCTTTTCCGAGAATCTCTTCGGATCGACCCAGAGAATACATATCCGCGGTATCGAAGAAACGAATGCCCAGTTCCAGGGCACGCTGGATGATCGGCCGGCTTTCGTCTTCCTCGAGTGCCCATTTTCTCCACGTCTTCGATCCGAATCCCATCGTTCCGAGCGCGAGGCGGGATACTTTCAGTCCGGTCGATCCAAAGCTGACATATTCCATTGGCAAGATTCCTTCTGAATTAGAATGTGTCACTATAAAAGCTTTCGCCATACCGCACAACAGCGGTTGAGGCGATGATTCGGAGTGGAACGGATGACGATCAAAGAGCACAACATTCGAAAGGCGCGCGGAAAAGCCACCTCACGCTGGATCATCCCCGTCCTCCTTTTCGCGAGTCTTCAGTTCGGCATTGGAGCCGCTCCTGGTCAGCAACCTGCAGCAACGGTGCGCGCCATACCTCCGCCAGCGACGCCGCTTCCGCCGGAAGATCAATCCGCTGAAGTGACTCGGTTCTCGTTCATCGCGTATGGAGACACGCGTTCCACAACGGACGGCACTGCACTGCAACCCGTACATACCCAGCTTGTGGATTCCATGCTCCAGTCGATCCGGCGGCTGCAGACCACGGAATTTCCGATACGTTTTGTGCTCCAGTCCGGGGACGCGGTAACAAATGGACGCATTGCCGGCCAGTTGAACACGAGCTTCGTCGACGTCGTTTCGCGTCTGACTCAGGAAGGGAATGTGCCGTATTACCTGATTCCGGGAAATCACGATGTGACGACGGCATTGACCGCTGGCGTACCTGCGCGAGACGAAGGACTGAAGAACTATCTCGCCATGATGTCCCGGATCATTCCTCCGGATGGGTCGCCTCGAAGACTTGCGGGTTACCCGACGTATACGTTCGGATACGGAAACACGTTTGTGATCGGATTGGATTCCAACATTTCTCCCGACGAAGCACAGTTCAACTGGGTGAAGAGTCAATTGGAAGGGTTGAACCGAAATCGATTTGTGAATGTGATCGTGTTCCTGCACCATGCGCCATTCACCTCGGGCGGACACCGCATTGCGGAACTTGCGACACAGGGAATTCGAATACGCTATATGCCGCTGTTCCGCACGCATCACGTTGCAGCGGTACTTGGAGGACATGACCATGAATTCGAACACTACGTGGAACACTACACGGACAACACCGGTCTCCATCGCATGGACCTGATCATCTCCGCCGGTGGCGGCGCTCCGCTATATGCTTACACCGGAGAGCCCGATACCGCGGATTATCTGGCTGCCGGCGCTTCGGCAAAAGTGCAGCTGGACCATATCGTGAAGCCTTTTCCCGTGGCGACAGATAACAAGTTTCACTTCACGATTCTCCGTGTGGATGGGAACAAACTCAGCATTGAAGTGGTTGGGCTCGATCCGGCAGCCGACTTCAAACCGTACGGGAAAGACGTTTTCGATCTGCGGGACTAAGGGTAAAGAAATTACTATTTGTATCCCTGACGCGGCCCGCAGGCGCCCAGCCACACCCTCCAAGGGAATTGCAAAAAAACCAGGAAGTGAGGACTGTAGGCGCGGTCTGTGACCGCGCACGCTCTATCATCCACACCAAATCCGACTGAAGGATTGTGCGCGGTCATAGACCGCGCCTACAACTCACGGGAACACGCGTGGGCAGTGTCCTAATTTGATTTGGAGTAATGGTCGGTTTTGCATTGCTGGGCTTTATCGCGAGTCCAGAGACAATTGTGTAATCGGACATTCAATTCCCGACGATGACAATTCCCCACGGTTTGTCGCCAACCTTGATCTTCTTGACCACTGTGTTGGTTGCCAGATCCACAACGGTGACGTCATTGGATGGACCGTTGGCGGTGTAGAGGAATTTGCCATCCGGCGATAGTCCGATACCCCATGGCCGGTCCCCCACTTCAAACGACGTATCGACCTTGTTTGTGGCGGTATCAACGACAAACACTTTCTTGCCACGGCCCGTGCTGACAAAAAGCTTCGCGCCATCACTGGAAACTACCATGCTCATGGGCTTGATTTCTCCGGCCTTGCCAAGTTCCACTTCGCCAGTCACGACGAGTTTGGCCGTATCGACGATGCTGAACTTCCCGTCATTTTCACGTGTCACAAACGCTTTGGATCCGTCCGGCAGGAAAGCCACTTTGCGCGGGCGACTGCCAATCTTGATGGTCTTGATGACTTTGCGTTTTCCCGTATCGATCACCGAAACGGTTCCCTTGTCTTCGGAAGTCACCCACACGAACTTTCCATCCGGGCTTGTGGATACGCCTTCGGGTTCATCTCCAACCTTCAGGCTGGCCAGGATATTCCCTGTGGCAATCTCCAGGATGCTTGCCGCGGCATCGTCTTCATTGGAGATATAGAGCAGTGTTCCATCCAGGCTTAAGCTGAATTCCTCGGGATCTGAACCTCCGGGAATAATCTTCACCATCTTGTTTTGTGCAACGTCGATCAAGCCGATTCCATCTGCTTTTTTGTCGGCCGGCGGAAGAGACTTCTCATCCACGCCAGGACCGCCAATCGGCGAACCACTCAAGGCGACATACACCGTCTTCCCATCCGGACTCACATGAATACCGCGCGGCCTTTTCCCTACTTCAACTGTTGCGACGACTTCATTGGTAGTCGGATCGATGACACTCACGTTGTTGGAAGTTTCGTTGGTCGCATAGACGTGGTAGGTCGCGGCAGGCTTCTCCGCCGGCTTCGGCGCCTCGGCCGGCTTGCTGCAGGCGGAAAGAAACAGAATAGCGATACCAAATGCAAAAATGTTGTGCCTGGTGGTCATATCAAAAGCTCACTTTCGTTTTCTCGGACCGGATGGACGATTCGACGACGAACTGCCTCCGGCTATTGCAAGTGCGAGCAACCCGCCCAGAATCGGGAGGCCGTCGCCCTTCGACAAAAATCCGTATTGAAAAATACTGCTGTGCGCGAAATGGATATTCAGCACCATAAAAAATGCGATAACCGCGGCCAGCCGCAGCCAGACTCCTGAGAGCAGGGCCAGGCCGGTTGCGACTTCTCCCAGGAATACCAGTCTCGCAAAGAGTGGAGCTCCCGGAATCAGTACTGTTTCAATATACCATTTGCTGGCTGGAACACCGGTGTCGGCCCACTTCCGCAGAGCGTCGGTCAACAATCCGGGATTTGCCATCCACGGAAGCTTGTCCCACCCTTCGAAGATGAAGAAGACACCTAACGCAATTCGTACCGCAAGAAGAGCGACTCTCTCCCGGCTCATTCGCTGCACGCGCTATTTCTTGTCTGGCAATGCGTAGACGTACATCGCGAAGCCCGTCGATGGAGCAACAACTTCCGGAGTGACCTGATTGGGCACCAGCCAGGGACTGCCGCCGCCGGTACCCGTCGTCACCGCAACGTATTGCTTGCCGCCGACGCTGTACGTCATCGGAAAACCCTGCACGGCGGTCGCCAGCTTCTGCTCCCAGAGAATTTTTCCGGTCTTCACATCCACGGCGTGGACCATCCAGCCGCGGTCGCCAACAAATGCGACTCCGCCGGCGGTCGTAACCACACCCGTCAGGAACGACGCTCTCTGCTCGATCTTCCAGACTTCTTTCAGCGAACCGACATCGTATGCAGCAAGCTTTCCAAGGTTGCCGTTGCTGCCGGGCGATTCATAGAACGCGCGATCGGCTCCTCCCGCATTTCCATTGCCGGTAAGATTTGCCGCCTGCGGCACCATGACCTGGCAGGCCTGCACAAGCGGAGCAATCAAAAGGTTCGTTGGAGGGTTGTAGCCGGTAGCCGGCCAGTTGTGGCCTCCCGCGCTGGTCGGACAACCATCCACCGGTTTTCCGACCACCTGATGAAAGATGTCATCGCGATAGTGAGGCTTTCCGGTTTTTGCATCGAAGCTGTCCCAGATATTTTGAAAGACCGTCTCGGTATGACCGAGATATTTCCCGGTCTTGCGATCGAGCTTCCAGAGAATTCCGTCTTTACCAATGGTCAGGAGGAGATTCTGCCCGCCGCTGTCCACCAGCACCCGTTCGAAGACAACGTCGAGGTCGAGGGACTCGGCGGGAGCGTGTTGAAAGTACCACGCCAGTTTTCCGGTATCGGCATTCAGAGCAACGGTTGAACTCGAATAGAGAGCGTCTCCATCGGTGGCGCGAGTGGCAATCATCCAGGGCTTGGACTGCGCGACGCCGATGTAGAACAGATTCAATGCGGGATCGTAGCTTCCGGTAATCCACGACTCACCGCCCGCGCGATTCTTGTCGGGAAGGTTGCCCCATGTACTTCCACCAGGCTCGGAGGCCGATGCAATCGTATTGAACTTCCACAGCTGCTTGCCCGTCGACGCATCATAGGCGGCGATGTAGCACTTTTCTTCGACGTAATTACCGCAGCCGCCGCCCGCCCCGCCCTCAATGACTTTTCCATTGGTCACGACGGGACCACTGGAGTTGCTGTGTCCCGTATTCACATCCAGCGCAATCTTTCCATTCCGCGCGTCGACGCCGACAAGGCGAGTACCGACCATCATGTAGAGATTGTTCTGGTAGATCGAAATTCCTCGAAGGTCGATGCTGCCGCCAACAGTCGACTCCCAGATTATTTTTCCAGTCGCCCCATCGATCGCCTGCAGGACGCCGCCAACGTTCGGCAGGTAGATCACTCCGTTGTGGACAATGGGCGCCGGCTGATTGGTTCCGCCTTCACGCATCGGGACCTTGAATGCCAGTTGAAGATCTTTCACATTGTCTTTGGTGATCTGGTTGAGAGGACTGTAGTCGGTGGCCGCATAGTCGCGGCGAATCATCAACCAGTCGCCGGGATCCTGTTTCTTCAGCATCGCATCGGTGACGGGAACGTAGTTTTGAACTTCGCCGGCAATGGTTACCGCCGGGGGAGCAGGAGTGGCAGCGCCACGCCCCGCGCCAGCTGCACCACGTGCCGGAGTGCCACCGGCCGCGGGAGCCTGACCGGCAGCCGGAGGCAAAGCTGGGGCACCGCCACCGGCGGGAGCTCCGCCCTGCGGACCAGCCTGACCCGCAAGAAGGAGTACGCCCGATACAGCGATACCCAAAAGTCCCAACATCACGCGTTTGTTTTGTTTCAACATTCGTCCTCCAAATTTCGCGGACTATTTCCCGGTGTCTCTCACAAGCCAACCGACCACATGACCCGTCGGTGAGCCTTCGCTGTGAACCTGCAAGTAGATCTTGCCTTTCTTCAGGGCATCGACCTGCTCGGTTGATAAATCGAACATGCCGCTGAACGTTCCGCTCTTGCCGTCGGCAGCTTTCATCAGGGTCAGTTTGAATAGCGCAGTACCAGGGTAGCTTCGGGCACCCATTGCCGGCCCCATAAAGAGATTCGCTTCGGTGGCCGGGGAAGCAAACTTT
>Ga0163163_10002551_pt1 | contig 15425 bp, 14 predicted proteins | sample S65metaG_FD_119766 | JGI IMG/M metagenome (GOLD analysis project Ga0163163, IMG submission 119766) | Switchgrass rhizosphere microbial communities from Kellogg Biological Station, Michigan, USA - S6-5 metaG | ecosystem: Host-associated > Plants > Roots > Rhizosphere > Soil | place: USA... | reverse complement strand
CGTTCTTCCGAGTCGACTCGCGCTTGCCATAATGGAGAAAGTGTAGGACAGATGGAAAACCATATTGGTTCGTTGGGGATGACAGCGGGCAATGATAACACGAATTCGCGAAGTTCGGCGTGCACGCGGAATGACGTTGGACGATGTCGCTCGCAGGTGCGACCCGCCGACCACTCCGCAGACGATCGGCCGCCTGGAAACAGGCTCCAGGACGGTGTCGGTCGGATGGCTCAACCGGATCGGCAAGGCACTCGGTGTGGACGCGCAGGACCTGGTGGAGGGCGGCGATACGTCCGAGCTCAAGGTGGCGGCCATCCTTTCCCATGGCGGAGCGACCGCTCCGCGCAAGGCCGCAATTGTCGTTCCACCCACTGCCGGGGATGGCCAGGTCGCGATCCTCGTCGCTGCAAGTGTTGGCGACTACCGCGCCGGCGATGAGCTTTGGTGCGCCACGCTGCAGACCGAGGAATATGCGCGTGCGCTTAATCGCGATGTGCTGGTTCCGCGGCCGGCTGGCCGGTTCCTTTTCGGGCGCCTCATCAATCGCGACGAGGAAAAGTTGCAGATCCTCCCGCTCGAAGCCGGCGGGCGCCAGCAGGTCGTGGCCAATCCGCCCTGGCTCGCCGTCGTGACGAAGCTCGTGCGCACTCTCTAGAAATGCGACTATGATTCTCGCCCGGCGACTGGAGCGTCGATGACGCCGACGCCAACTCGTATTGCAGTTTTGTGACCAGCCTCTAACGCCGCTCCATGTCTCGCTCCATTCGACTCTTCGTCACGGCATTCTTTGCCTCCCCAATTGTGCTCGCAACGCCAGCTTTGGCGACATCAGACAGGCAGGTTTGGACGACCGCTGGGTGGAACGCCAAGCTCGACGATCACTGGCGCCTTTCGCAGGAAGTCGTGGGCCGCTTCAGCGACAATCGGAACGGTCTCTATGAAATCGAGATCACTTCTCTCGTCGGCTATCGGGTCAGCAAGAAAGTGACCCTTTGGGCGGGCTATGTGCACGATCCGCTTTATGCCGATGGCGATCACACCACTACCGAACATCGGGCTCGGGAACAGGTCACGATCGACAATCTCGCAAAGCTCGGTTCAGGAACGCTGAGCGCCCGCATGCGCCTCGAAACACGCTGGCGTGACGGCGTCGACGGAACCGGCTGGCGCTTGCGGCCCTACGTGAAATATTCGCTCCCGGTAAAAGGCAAGGTCGCGCTCAATCTCAGCAATGAGACCTTCTTCGATCTGAACCAGACCAGTTTTCAGGGAACGAAGGGGTTCGACCGGATGCGCAACCTGATCACGATCTCCGGTCCGCTGTCCAAGCATCTGACGGGCGAAGTCGGCTACATGAACCAATATACGTTCGTTCGAGATCGCGACGACAACAGTGACAATATCGCCTATTTCGCGATCAGCCTGAGCATCTGAGGGCATCAAACGCGTTTGAACGAATGCTGGTGGGCGGTGACGGGCTCGAACCGCCGACCCTCTCGGTGTAAACGAGATGCTCTACCAACTGAGCTAACCGCCCGATCGAGCGCGCACCTGCCACGCTCGCGGGACGGCTGCAACCCAGCTTAGATCGCGGGTACTGGGCCAACCTCGGCGAAATAACGCCTCATCGACCGGCTCGTTTCGGGCGCAAGCTCGACGAAGACGCGCCGCCCATCGTGCGGATCGGCGCGGCGGATGAACAGTCCCTGCTCGACCATCGTCTTCAACCATCGAAGTGCCGTCGTCGCCGGTACGGCAGCCGCGATGCAAAGGCTGGAAACGGGTACTCGAAGCTGCCCGATCTCCGCCTGCAGCAGGTCCAGCAACATGTCCCAGGCGGGATCAGCGAACAGCTCTTCATGAAAGAAGCGCGATCGCAGCCTCCGCGCGCGGATCACGTGACGCACCGTTTCGCTGGGCAATGGCGGCAAGTCGCCCAACGGCGGAAGGTCCAGAGCCTGCGGGGTTGGGACGGGGCCCGCCGAGAGACGAGCCAATGTCGAGGCGATCCGGTTCACTTCCTCACTCAGCTGGCGAAGCCGCTCGGCGTTGCGTTCGCTCGCGACGTCAGCGACTCGCAAGGGGAGGCCGCGCCGGGCCATTGCCACGGCCAGCGCAGCGATGCGTTCGCCCTCGTCCGCATCGACGATGACCTCGACGGCGCTCTCCTCAACGCGTGCTGTCAGCGGATCGACCAATGCTGCAGTAGTCGAGATGATTGCCGCGTAGCGGCCGGCGGCGACGTCGCTGCTCACGCGGCTCAGCAGCTCGTCCATTGGACCGCCGCAGTCGCGGTCCAACTCGATCCATAATGCAGCCGCGGAGCCTTGCCGATCGAGCCGCTCGCCTGCCTCCTCGATCGAGATCGTCGCCCCGACCCGCAGTGATGAAGCATTGATGGTCCGCTCCGCGCGCATCATCGCAGCCTCGCTGCTCGCGGCGAGCAGGATCGGTGGCAAGTTGGAATAAGCAAGATTCGGCAAATCGGTCAGAGACGCGTCCATCAGGGCAACCCCAGGCGAGAAACTCTACCGAGCCCGATGCTGATAGCGCGCATTGTGGAGAAAAGTCAGACGAATTCCGCTCCACGATGGATCAGGTTTCGTGGAACCCTTTTCAACTTCGCGTAAGCGGCTTCATGGCTGCGAAGGAATTGATGTGGTTGGGGGGCCGTCCGATTTATCGCCGGCAGATCGGGCCCGATGGCTCGCCGAGCTGTCAGAAGCGCTCGATCAGGCCCTAATGCTTGTTACGCGCGTTGCGCTGACGGCCGACCAGCAGGCCGAAGCGTTTGAGCTTTACCTCCGAATCGAAGCGGCGCGGCTGGAGATACAATCACTTCGGTTGAGCAGATCCCTCCGCCCGCGCGACGATTCGAGTCCGGATTGGACCAAAAGCTAGAGGCCTTGCGGGATTTCTCCGCCACCCGCGAAGGGCTCCAGAAAGCCTTCCAGCGTCGGAGGCTTCCAGCCGGATGTCGCCACGAAGGCGCGGTTCAGGAATGCCTTCTTTCCGTAACGAAGCGCAGTTCCGTCCGGCCCGTCCACCAGCCCGCCGGCGGCCAGCAGGACCGCATGTCCAGCGGCCGTGTCCCACTCGCTGGTCGGTGATGCACGCGGGTAAATGTCGGCTTCGCCTTCCGCCACGATGCAGAATTTCAGCGAGGATCCGACGGCGACGAAATCGCAAGCCCCCGCTGCTTCCTGAAGATAATCGACCGTAGCCTGGTTCAAGTGCGATTTGGACGCGACGGCCGTGAGCTGCTCTCCGCGTGGCCGGGTCCTGATTGCGCGCCGCCCGCTCCCCTCGTCCAGCCACGCGCCCATTCCGACACAGCCGGTATGCAGCCGCTTCGTCGCGGGCGCGAACACCACGCCGAGCCTCGGCGCTCCATTCTCGATCAGACCGATATTCACCGTATAATCGGCGCCTCCGCGCACGAACTCCTTTGTGCCGTCCAGCGGATCGACGAGGAAATAGAGGTCGTCATGCGCGGGAATGCGCCCGGCCGCCACTTCCTCTTCGGCTATCACCGGAACGCCCGGCGCCGCACGGGCCAACGCGGCGAGGATGATGAGCTCGGCAGCGCGGTCTGCTTCCGTGACCGGCGAGGAATCGCCCTTGGCCTCGACCTCGAAGCCCCGCCGAACCACCTCCAAAATCGCCTCGCCCGCTTCGCGAGCCGCCTCGGCGAGCGCGTCGAGGAGGCGCGCGTCGTCGGTCATCAGCGCGGCGCCATCCTGATCCCGCCGTCCAGCCGAACGGTCGCAGCATTCATGTAGACGTTCTCGATAAGGAAGCAGGCGAGCCGCGCATATTCAGCCGCCTCTCCCAGCCTTTTCGGGAAAGGCACCTGCGCGCCCAGGGCATCCTGCACGTTGGGGGGCATCATTGCGACCATCGGAGTCTTGAACACGCCCGGAAGGATCGTGTTGACCCGGATGCCGTCGTTCATGAGGTCGCGGGCGATCGGCAGGGCCATTGCGAGGACTCCGCCCTTCGAGGCCGAGTAGGCCGCCTGCCCGATCTGCCCGTCTTCCGCCGCTACTGAAGCCGTGTTGATGATTACGCCCCGCTCGCCGTCCGCCAGCGGCTCGAGGTCGACCATGCCAAGCGCTGCATTCGCAATGCACCGGAACGATCCGATGAGGTTGATCTGGATGGCCAACTCGAACTGCTGCATCGGATAAGCCTTCGCGGCCTTCGTTTCCTTGTCGCGAGCGACGGTCTTCGCTGCGTTTGCTACGCCGGCGCAATTGACCAGGATCCGCTCTTGCCCGTGAGCCGCCCGTGCCTTCTCGAACGCAGCCTTCACGGTGTCGTCGGACGTTACGTCGACTTCGCAGAAGATGCCGCCGATCTCGCCCGCGACCTGCTCGCCACGGCCAGAATCGCGGTCGAACACGGCAACCTTCGCGCCGCGCTTGGCCAGCTCCCGAGCCGTGGCTTCACCAAGGCCTGATGCGGCTCCGGTCACGACTGCGGCTACTCCGTTGATATCCATCCTGTCTTCGCTCCCTGGTCAGCGTTCGACTGCTGCCTTTGCGCCGAACCCGCCGGAACACAAGATCGACAACCGAGCTGCGGGGAACAGATCGGTACCGGCCGGGCTTGGCCATTGACTGAAAGATAAGCGACAATCGCTATGGACTACCGGAAAGTCGGCTTCGGCCTTCGAATTGGTGGAAGTGGTGGCTCCTGGACGGCTGACCGCCTGGCTCGGAGTTGAAGGCAAGACAGCCAAAAGCATCATCGCCTGGTTTGGAGCGCGCGAGCTCTTGGCCGGCGGCATGCTGTTGCGCGGGCCGGCGGTGGTCGACGAACGTCTGGAACCGCGTCTTCGGAGACGGGATGGATCTTGCGGCGCTCGGCTTCGCGCTCGGCGGCAGCACCCGCAGGACTGCCGTCGCCGGGGCGCTTGGGTTTGTAGCTGGCGCAACTGCGCTGGACATATGGTCTGCTCGCGGGCTCGACCGGACGACGGGCGAACATTCCCCGAAGCTGAACGCGCTACTGCCTGAACCAAGGGTTTGGCGCAGTCCAACTCAGCATTCGTCCTGAATCCATACGGAACTTGGTTCCAATATAGAAACTTTTACGGGCGTATAGTTCGTAAAGGGGGAACCTGCCGGTGCGTAACAGAAGGGTCTTTCAAAGGCTGTTTGTGGCGAGCACAGCTCTGCTGGGTTCGGCTGCCCTTCGCGCCCAGGTTCCGGCACCGCTGTTCGCGCCGCCTGCCGTACCGACCGAAATCTCCTCCATCTACGACGTCTATCACGTCAAGCCGATGTGGTTCCGCGACGGCGCCGAAACCCCGGCAGTCGCGCAGCTCATTTCAATCCTGAAGCGCGCTCCGTTCGATGGCTTTGCCGACGGGCCCCAGCTTGCGTCGCAGATCGAGTCAGCAATGGCGCAGGCACGAAGCAATCCCGCCGCCGCGGATGCCGCCGAGAAGATCTCGACCGCCGCCTGGGTCGGCTACGTCCAGTCGATGAGGCGCCCGACACCTTCGATGATTTACGCCGATCCCAGCATGAAGCCGAAGACGACACGTGCTGACCAGATCGTGCTGACAACCGCGGCTGCCTCGTCGCTGCCGGACTATCTGGCGGCGATTTCCAATCCCAATCCGATCTACACGCAATTGCGTGACGCCGCGTGGGCCCAGGCTCAGGCAACCGGCAACATGACGCCGGACCCGCGATTCCTGGTCAATCTGGACAGGACGCGCGCCATCCCCGCGAAGGGCCGCTTTCTCCTGGTGAATTCCGGCGATCAGCGCCTGACGCTCTACGAGAACGGCCAGGCGATTGACTCCATGAAGGTCATCGTCGGCACTCCGCAACTTCCGACCCCGCTGATTGCAAGCGTCATGAATTACGTGACGTACAATCCCTATTGGAACGCGCCCGACCATCTCGTGCGGAAGACGATCGCGAACAACATGCTTCGGCTCGGCATGAAATACTTCAAGTCGCACGGCTATCACGTGATGGCGGACTGGAGCCCGGAGTCCGACACGATCGATCCGGCGACGATCGACTGGAAGGCCGTGGCGGCGGGTGAAGTCCATATCCGCGTCCGACAGGATCCGGGTACGTTGAATTCGATGGGAAATTTGAAATTCCCCTTCCCGAACACGGAGGACATCTACCTCCACGATACGCCGGGCAAGGAGTTGTTCGCGAAAAATCCCCGCGACCTGAGCAACGGATGTGTTCGTGTGGAGGATGCCAAGCGCCTTGGCCGGTGGCTGCTTGGACAGGACCCTGTTGCGCCAGGTACCGATCCCGAGATGCACGTCGAGATTCCGAAGCCGGTTCCGATCGTTCTGACCTATCTCACCGCGCAGGTGACCGACGGTCAGATCACCTATCTCGACGACATCTACGGCTGGGACAAGCCCGGCGCCACGCAGGTCGCCTCGATCAACAACCCCTAGGCGCCTGCCCCGCTGAATTCATCGGCCGCAGGCAAAAGAAAACCGGCCCGGGCAATCGCCCGAGCCGGTGTTTCTTTGCCTTGCAGTCCGCTTAGAGACCGCGTTCCGGCGCCGGTGGCGGCGGCGGAGGCGGAGGCGGCGGAGCCGGGCAGGTGTCCGTTGCCGGGATCACCGAGCCGTCCGGGCACGTCTGCGTCGCCGGAGGCGGCGGCGGAGGTGGCGGCGGCGGAGGCGGCGGCGGCGGCGGCGGGCTCCAGAAGTTGTAGTTCACGCTCGCCAGCAGGCTGTGCGAACGGAAGCGCGCGAACACTTCGCCCGGGCGCGTTCCAAAAGAGTCGTTCAGGTTGAGGCGCGAAGCCGTAAAGAAACGATACTTGAGGCCAAGATCGACGTTCGGGGTGACCGCATAACGCATTCCCAGGATGACCTGGTAGGCGAGCTTGCTGTCGGAATCCGAGAAATCGACCGGTCCGTACGGGAACAGGTTGGCAGCATCGAACGAATAATGGACGTCGGCGATACCGACACCGCCGCCAGCGTAGCCGCTGAGGCCGTTCTCGTCGCCGAAATCGAACAGCACGTTGCCCATCAGCGAAAGGGCGCTGGCCTTTCCGCTCGCGTTGAACACGGTGTCGATCGTGTTCACGGTGTCGATGGAAGCGTGCTTGTATCCGAGTTCCGCTTCGACCCGGACGGGACCGAAGTCATAGCCGGCGATCGCGTCGACGTCGTAACCGGTCTTGTGGTCGGTCTTGTACTTGGGGTTGGTAACGCCGTCCGTGACTTCGAAGGGCGAATCCTCGACCCACATCACACCGCCTTCAAGACCCACATAGATCGAATGATCCCTTGCGACTGCTGGAGTCGCGAGAGCCGTCGATGCGAGCGCCACCGCAATGGCCAGCTTCCGCATATTTGTCCCCTTTCAACTGCGTTCTAAAGTTCTGAACCGCGGGAACACATTATGAGAGCGTCCGTTGCCGCGCAAGATTCCGATTACCCTAGTCTGTTGCCGAAAAGCATCAGTACCCGCGCGGTCGTCAAAAAAATGTCGGCCCTGGGACGTTTCAGGCTTCGATCAGTCCCTGCTCCCTGAGGGCACTGAGTATCTGGTCGATCGAATTGCGCGCCTCGCCGTCGATTGTCGAGCCACCCGATGGGGGCTTGATCGCGGCCACACGATGTGGCGCTCCGACCGCTTCTTCGAAGCCCGATGGATCGAGCAAGATCGAGGCCTTGAACCGTCCGCCGATCGATGCCTCGACGATCGATCCGACACTCCATGACGGGACTTCGACCCGTGTAAGCGTTCCTCCATCGATCAGGCAGAACAGCTCGCGCGCCGAATGGCCCGAACAAGCGGTTTCCGTACCGCTACGACCGCGCCGTCCGTTTGCGCGGCGATCGCGCCGGATCCGATCGCTTCCGATCCGACGCTCATGCGATTTCGGCTTCCACAACAGATTCTCCCTCGTCTACGCATCGGCTCGTGGACGGAATTCAGCGGACAACTACGCGGCTAAACTCCGTGCATTTATGGGTCATCGCGGCTGCCCTCGGCCTGATCGTGGTGCTCGTCTCGTGGCCGGGCGCGATGATCGGCGACAATTTGCGTCAGTTGAGCGAGATCAGGGCCGGCCGGCTGACCGACTGGCACCCGCCGCTGATGAGCGTCATCTGGCGCACACTCGGGACGACGCCTCAGTCGATCATGGTCCTGAACGCGCTTCTATACTGGAGCGGAATCGCCCTGCTCGCCGACCAGCTGAGGCGCGAGGTGGGCTCGCGCTGGGCTCTTGCGATGCTTGCGGTCGGCCTGTCGCCGATCTCGATCTATTACCTGGGCGCCGTTCAGAAGGACAGTTTGCTCACCGCCTTGTTCGTGCTCGCCGCCGGCCTCTCGGCGCGTTTCGGCCGCGCTTACGGCATGCTTCCTGCCTTCGTCGGCATGCTAGCCCGAGCCAATGGCGTGTTCGCCGCCGCCCCATTCTTCGTCCGGACCAAGCGGCTTCTTCCAACGACTTTGCTGTGCATCGCGCTCTCGCTTGCGCTCGTCCCCGTGTCGACTTTCATCAACCGCGCGGTCCTCGGGGCAAGCCCATCCCATGTCCAGAAGTCGCTCCAGCTCTTCGATCTAGCAGGCATTGGGGACCCGGCTTTGAAGCGCTGTTATTCGCCATTCTATTGGGACACGCTCGAAATCCATTGCCGGGCTTTTTCGACCACGCCCGACGACCTTACCAACGTCTGGCTCCACGCCATTACCGAACATCCGCTGGCTTATTCGCTTCATCGTCTCGACCACTTCAATCACGCCATCTTCTTCCTCGTTCCGCCGCGGCAGGAATGTGTCCTGGTCCCGGCCGATGAGCCGTCCTGCCGCAACCCGGGCCCGCATCCTTATCTGAGGGACGCGATCGGCCGGAACGCGCTCGTCTGGCCGGTGACCTGGTTGGTCGTCGGGTTCATTCTTTTGCTGCTGCCTCTGGAGCCGTTTGCTCGGACGCTCACGCTTTCCGGGATGCTTTATGGCCTCGCTTATCTCGTCGTCGGCGTGGCCAGCGGCTTCCGTTATTTCTACTGGAGCGAGCTTGCCGTTCAGGTCGCGCTTCTCTGGCAGCTTGCGCACGGGCTGCCGCGCTGGCGCTGGATCGCCGGTGCAGTCTTCGCCACCTGGATCATCGGTTACGCATTCCGCTATTTGCCCATGCTCATCAGTTGATCGCCGTCACGGCACCGGATGAGTCCTTGCGCTTCAATTTGTGATCACTGCTGTCGATGAAGAGGTTCTGATAGCCCGCCGCCGGTGTCGGCGCGGACGCCGCCGTCATTTCCGGAACACGCAGGCAACCCTCGATCTCGACGTTCGTCGACCCGTGCGCAACGCGAAGCGCCACCGCGCCGGCTGAGCTCACCAGGGAGACGTCGCCGCTCGTTCCCGATCCGCCCAGCATCGCCCCGTTGGACGCATTCGCCAGAAGCGCGACATATCCGCTGGCGACACCCGGCCACGCCTGGTTGACCCCCAGGGTCTGGAACATGTGCGCGAAGCTGGTCCCGAAAACCTGCCAGTGGGTCGAGTTCGCCGGAACCGTCGCCGCGACATTGCCTGCCCGGTTGATGAGCGTGACGTCGCGCGTCGACCCCCGGCCCTGCAGGTAAAGTCCTCCCATTTGTAGATCCAGGCGTCCTCGGTCGGCAGCGCCGCCGGCGCGTAGGTATTCTGCAGCTGAACCCGGTTGAACCGGCTCGTGAAGCCAAGCTGGGTTGGAGTGTTGCCGTCGTTCAGCGCCGAAATGTCGCCGATCACCACATTGTCCAGGCCGACTTCGCAATGGCTGCCGACCCCGGTCTCGATGTAGGGGAAGAGATTGGCCTGCGAGCCGTCGGCCTTGATTGCTCCCAACGCATTGCTCGACAGGCTCGGCTTGTGAAACACATTCCCGATCAGGCTCTGGTTCCAGATTCCCCAGCCGCCGCACTGGATCGCGTTGAAATTGTCGATTGCGCAGGTGTTGGCGTCCCGGCCACGGATGTGCAGCCCGTGACTGCCGCACTGCCAGGCCCCGCAATCCTTCATCGATGAATTGGACAGGTTGCCGAACTCGCCGACGCCATCGGCTACCGTGGACGCCGATAGGTCGAATCCTTTTCCGCTGAACGTGCAGACCTGGACGTTCCGCGCGTGGAAATAGGTCCTGGCGAGAAAGCCGGTCGCGGGCGCGCCGCCCTGCCCGATCAGCGCAATATCGCGGATTTCGGAATTGAATGCGCCCTCCTGAGTGAAGGCGCCAGAACCGGCAGCGGCAACGGCCGCCGGGTCTGTAAGCGTCGTCGAGGGCTGAAGCTCCATGCCCCCAACGCCGGCGTCGAACAGGACCCGTGAGCCGGGCATGTTCCTGTACGCCGGCAGCCGGCTGTCGAACCCATGCGCCGCGCCTTCGACCACGACCTGCTTGCGGCAGATCAGCTTCCGCGACGATCGGAACAGCAGGGGCGGAAGGAATAACAGGCCGCCATGGTCCAGCCAGGCTTGAAGCGCGATGGAATCGTCGGTTGTTCCGTCCCCCTTCGCGCCGAACCATCTGGCGTCGACCGCACCGCTGAAGCTCCGGATCCATGCGCCCGACGCTCCGCTCGGGTCGCTGGCGGGCGCGATCGTGACCGCCTGCGCCGCGTCAGCAACGACCTTCTGGGACAGGTTGCTCCCGTCCCAGACGAACAGTCCCTCGCGCCCGGGTTCGCCGAGGATCGTCGGCTGACGATGCGCCGCGGACGACAGCGCGCCTCGGCTCGCAGCGGTCAGCGGCGCGCCCTGCACGGCGTTGAACCATTCTGCAGCAGCGATCAGAGCGATCGACTTGGTTCCGCCGGTGAAGTTTGTTTTCACCCCGCCGATCGGATCGCGGCCGATCTGGCCTCCCGCGAGCAGGATCCCGCGGCCCACTTCGCGCTCGGCCGGCTTGTCCACGCCGATCGCCGAATAATAGAAGCAATCGCCGACCTGGCATGCAGCCGCGAAGCTCGCGTAGCCATTGACCGCCGGTCCGAGCACGAAATCGGCCGTTCCCACGGTCGTCGTGCTGTTGCGCACGAGGTCGATGAATTTTGGGGCGAAAGCCATTCGCCGCGTCTCCAGAAAATGTGATTGAATGGGTGTAGCCGGCAGAGCGAGAGCAGCTCCGGTCAACCGAATGACCGACCGGCGACGCACGCTTGCGATTTCATCCGCGCTCATTTTCCAATCCCGCGAGCCCGTGCGCTGCCGAAACAACGCACGGACCTCGAAAAGGGAATCGGGGATGAGCCCTATGCGAACTTCAACAGCTTGATCGCCTCCGAATTCACGACCTGCCCGCCGATCCGCTTCGTCGCGTAGAAATGGACGTACGGCTTGTGCGTGTAGGGATCGCGGAGGATCGTCGTCGCATTGCGCTCGGCCAATCCTCAAACAAAAAGGGCCGCGATTGCCCGAGACTCTTGCCTCCTCATTCGTCATTCCAGACCCGATCCGGGATCCGGCTTATTTCAAAATACTTTCGTCCGTATCCTGGCCGGAGCCGGCGGTCGTGTACCGAATGAGCGTTACGACGTCAATCCATTTTTACCGATTTGGTTCGTTCGATAGTTTGACGGATCATGCCGCTGGCGAGTAGGGCGGCCCCATGCCTAATCCCCAGCTCCACCCCGCGCTCGCCGCGGCCTTCGAACAACGTGGCTATACGGAGCTCACCCCCGTCCAGTCGGCGGTCATTGCCGAAGAGGCGCACGGCCGTGATCTCATCGTCTCGTCGAAGACGGGTTCGGGCAAGACCGTTGCCTTCGGGGCGGCAATTGCGCCCGAGCTCCTCGGCGACGAAGACGCGCGCTACTCACGGTCGCCCCTCGCGCTGATCATCGCCCCGACGCGGGAGCTTGCGATGCAGGTGAGCAAGGAGCTTCAATGGCTCTACGCCGACACCGGCTTTCGGGTGGTCACCTGCGTCGGCGGCATGGACCCGCTGAAGGAGCGGCGGGCTCTGTCCGGCGGAGCGCAGATCGTCGTCGGCACGCCAGGCCGGCTTCGCGACCATCTCGAGCGCGGCGCGCTCGACCTCTCCTCCCTTCGCGCGGTGGTCCTCGATGAAGCCGACGAAATGCTCGACATGGGTTTCCGTGAAGAGCTCGAGGAGATCCTCGACGCGACGCCCCGCGACCGCCGGACGCTGCTCTTCTCGGCGACCATGCCGCGGCCGATCGTCGCGTTGGCAAAGCGCTACCAGAAGGACGCGCTTCGCATCGAGACCCTCGGCGACAAGGAGGGCCATCAGGACATCGCCTATCAGGCGGTTGCCGTGTCCCCGACGGACATCGAGCATGCGGTGGTCAACCTCCTTCGCTTCCACGAAGCGGAAACCGCGATCCTGTTCTGCGCCACGCGCGAAGCCGTCCGGCGTTTGCATTCCAGCCTCGCCGAGCGCGGCTTCCATGCCGTCGCACTCTCGGGCGAGCACAGCCAGAACGAGCGCAACCAGGCGCTGCAGGCCTTGCGCGATCAGCGGGCCCGGGTCTGCGTTGCGACTGACGTTGCCGCGCGCGGGATCGACCTGCCCACCGTCTCGCTGGTCGTCCATGTCGAGCTCCCCCGCGATGCCGAAGCGCTCCAGCATCGCTCGGGCCGCACCGGCCGGGCCGGTCGAAAGGGCACCGCGGTGCTGATCGTCCCCTTCCAGCGCCGCAAGCGCGTCGAGGCCATGCTGCGCGGAGCGCGTATCGACGCCGAATGGATTTCCGTCCCGTCGGCTCCCTCGATCCGGACGAAGGACCGAGTGCGGCTGCTGACCGCCCTCTCCGCTCCCGTCGAGCTGGACGATGAGGACAAGGAACTGGCCGGCCAGCTGATGGAGCAGCTCGCTCCGGAGGCGATCGTGGCGGCGCTGATCCGCTCCCTGAAGACCGACCTGCCCGCCCCCGAAGACATCCTGGGCTCAGACCGTCGGGACGATCGCGGCGAAGGCGCTCCACGCGCCGGCTTCGAAGGCGCGACCTGGTTCCGCTTGAATGCAGGGCGCCGGCACAATGCCGACCCACGCTGGCTGCTCCCGCTGATTTGCCGCTACGGTCACGTCACGCGGACCGAGATCGGCGCCATCCGCCTGGCTCAGCACGAAAGCTATTTCCAGGTCAGCGAGCGCGCGACAGCGGGCTTTATCAAGGCTTTACGCCGAGCAAAGATCGCGCCCGAGGACCAGGGCCTGGTGATCGAGCTCGCAGAGCCACGCGACAAGCCTTCGACCTACCGGCCCGAGCGGACTCACGAAAAGCCCAGCCCGAAGATGAAATTCAAGAAGCCGCGCCATCCGAAACGGGCGTGACGGATAGCCGGGCGACACGCTCCAGGCCGGCAGTCACGTCGTCGACCAGGTCGTCGATATGCTCGACGCCCACTGACAGCCTTAAGAGGCCCGGACCGATGCCGGCACGCAAACGCTCCTCTTCGCTGAGGACGGCGTGGGACATTGTGACCGGATAAGCGATGAGGCTCTCGATGCCGCCGAGCGATTCCGCGAGCGTGATGCAGCCGAGGCCCTCGACGAATGCCCGCGCCGCTTCCTTCCCGCCCCGGAGGTCGAACGATAGCATCGCGCCGAAGCCCTCCTGCTGACGCGCCGCGACCTCATGCCCAGGGTGATTTGCAAGACCCGGATAATGGACCGCGAGGACCGCCGGGTGCTCCACGAGAATCTCGGCGATTGCCGCGCAATTGGCCTGCTGGATGCGCATCCGTGCATCGAGCGTCCTTAGCCCCCGCAAGGTGAGGTAGGAGTCGAACGGTGAACCGGTGAGGCCCAGCGCATTGGCCCACCAACCAAGCTGTTCGGCGATTGCGGGATCGCGCGCGATCGCGGCGCCTCCGACAACGTCGCTGTGACCGTTGATATATTTGGTTGTCGAATGGATCACGATGTCCGCGCCATGCTCGATCGGGCGCTGCAGCGCCGGTGACATGAACGTATTGTCTGCGACGACCTTCGCTCCGACGGCTCGCGCTGCCGCCGAGGCTGCGGCGATGTCCGTGATCCGAAGCAGGGGGTTCGATGGAGTTTCGATCCAGACGAGATTCGGCTTGCGGGCGATGGCCGCCTCGAGCGCTCTTGCGTCCGAAAAATTGCAGCTTTCGAGCTCGAAGCATCCTTTCGCCGCGAGCGCAGTGAACAGGCGCCAGCTGCCACCATAGCAATCGTGCGGTACAAGCAGGCGCTCGCCCGGTTCGAGGAGCGCGTGCAGGACCAGGGTCGCCGCAGCAGTCCCGGTCGACGTCACGACGGCGCCTGCCCCTCCCTCGAGCGAGGCGAGCGCGTCGCCGAGCTGATCGCGCGTCGGGTTTCCGCTTCGGCTGTAGTCGTAGCGCCGCTTTCCATCGAGCCCGTCAAAGCTGAAGGTGGCGGAAAGGACGAGCGGCGGAACGACCGCTCCAAAGGCCGGGTCGGTGTCGATCGCCGCTCGGGCAGCGCGTGTAGAAAAGGCTCTTGTCATCAATTTCACCCCGTCGATTTCATCCAGCGAAGCATGCGGGGTGGCTTGGAGCTGGGTCCCACCTCAAATCCGGTGAGCCTCAACCATCTGCCGGTGGACCACAGGTCCCCGCAGGACTTGGCACCGTGGATCGGCTTTCGCTCGATCCTGGTTGCCCCGGCGTCATTGGGCCTGTCCCTCAGCCCGTCTCGATGGAGCGCCATCAAGTGCACAGCGGACGAAATTGTGTCAACCGGCCCGGCGTACGTGGTCACCGCAGCCCGTCGACCTCTTGTTAAAATTTTGTTAATGGGAAACGGCAACTTCCTCGTGCGTCAGGGAGATTGACCATGAAGCGGATCATCCTCGGCATCACATCAATGTTGCTGTTTGGATTGGCGACGCCGGCTTGTGCTGAGATCGTTTTTGCCGCCGCCGGTCCCAATGCTGCGGCCATCAGCCCCGGCGTCGATGCTTTCCGCAGCGCGCTTGGAACTCTCAATCCAAACGTAGCCGGCTCATTCGGCTCAGGCCGGCGCGAGATCAATTGGGACGGAGTTCCGAACGGCTTCGCCGCCCCGAACCTGCTCCCTCCCAACTTCTTCAACGTAAATTCGCCAAGGGGCGTGGTGATGAGCACGCCGGGCACTGGCCTGGAAGTCAGCTCGACCGCGGCAAGCGGGGTTCCGGTTGAGTTCGGCAATATCGATGCCAGCTATGCAGGACTTTTTGCGCCCTTCTCGCCCGAACGGCTCTTCACTGCCGTCGGCAGCAACATCGTCGACGTCAATTTCTTCATTGCTGGATCCACCACCCCGGCATTCGTCAGCGGCTTCGGCGCCGTGTTCACCGATGTGGATCTCGTGAACACCACAAGCATCAGCTTCTTCGACGCGAGCAATTCCCTGCTCGGAACCTATTTCGCTCCAGCGGCCGCCGGCAACGAATCCCTGTCGTTCCTCGGCGTCCTGTTCGGCACTCCCGTGAT
>Ga0163163_10002549_pt1 | contig 15435 bp, 14 predicted proteins | sample S65metaG_FD_119766 | JGI IMG/M metagenome (GOLD analysis project Ga0163163, IMG submission 119766) | Switchgrass rhizosphere microbial communities from Kellogg Biological Station, Michigan, USA - S6-5 metaG | ecosystem: Host-associated > Plants > Roots > Rhizosphere > Soil | place: USA... | reverse complement strand
TGTTCTCCAATATGTCTCGTTCGTCTATCTCGGGGGAGTCCTGCTCACGTACTTTGTCATTCGCCTGCTGAATAGAGTCGATCCGCGCTGGTGGGTTCCGATTGGAGCTGTGATCGGCTTGGGCATGATGACCAAGTACACCATGGGATTCTTCGTTCTTGGTTTGGCAGCTGGCGTCCTACTAACTCCGACACGACGCCACCTTCTCAGCCGATGGCTATTTCTTGGCGTTGCCGTCTCGCTGCTAATCTTTCTACCCAACTTCGTTTGGCAGCTACGGCATGACTTCATCTCTCTCGATTTTCTGCGCCACATTCACGCTCGCGACATCCGCTGGGGACGCACCAAGGGTTTCATCCCCGAGCAGTTGTTCGTCTGCCTGAATCTTTTCACCGTCCCGTTGGCTTTTCTGGGGCTTTGGTTCTACTTCACGAAGCAAGGCCGCAAGTACCGACTGCTCGGCTGGATGTATGCATTCACGTTTGCGTTATTTGTTATCGCCCAAGCGCGTTCGTACTACCTCGGACCGCTCTATCCCATCCTGATCGCCGCAGGCGCAATCGTTTGGGAGCGGTGGCTCGCAACCCGGTTGCGCGGCACTGCTCTCGCAATGCAGAGCGTCGCATGGTTGTTGGTCGTAGTCGGTGCCATCACTTCAGCGGCATTCTTCACCCCGGCTGCGCCGATCAATTCCAGACTCTGGCACTCCGTATCGAAACTCCACGAGAACTACACAGAGGAGATCGGCTGGCCTGAGCTAACCAAAACGGTTGCGGATGTTTATCGCTCGCTACCGGCAGAGGAACAAGCTCGGACCGGCATAATCGTCGGCAATTACGGCGAAGCTGGAGCCATTAACATTTACGGGCCGAAATACGGACTGCCCCCGGTGATCAGCGGAACGAACTCACTTTGGTATCGCACCTACCCGAAGTCAGAGCCCCAGTCTTTGATCGTTGTGGGCTTCGATGACGATGAAATCAAGGAACTGTTCCAATCCTGCGATCTGGTCGCCCACAATACCAAACCTTACGGGGTGGTAAACGAGGAGAGTCGCTACCATCCGGACATTTATCTCTGTCATAATCTTCGCCAGTCGTGGCCCGACTTCTGGAAGGAATTCCGCCGCTACGGTTGATGCACCAACAATTCAGGTAAATCGCTCTCCTATGAATCTTCCACCGGCTACAAGCCATCTGAGTCATTCGTGAACATAGTTCTTGCCATTACCGGAACCGTCATCGTCATAGTGGTTCTCTGGGAGGCGTTTGAGACCATCATTCTGCCTCGCCAAGTTACAAGAAGATGGCGGATCACGAGACTCTTTTACCGCTCAACCTGGCATCTTTATTCGCGACTCGTTGAACCTCTGCCGAAGAAGACACGCGAGCGCCTCCTCAGCTTTTATGGCCCGCTCTCATTGATCCTCCTCTTGAGTGTCTGGGCGCTGGGGCTCGTACTCGGATTCGGCCTGCTTCATTTTGTCGACGGCACCGTAACCGGCTACGGCAGCGCATCCAATCGATTCGGGATGGCGCTCTATTTCAGCGGCTCTACCCAGTTCACGCTCGGCCTGGGAGACGTCGCGCCGAATACGCCTTTGTCGAGATTCTTTACTGTTGCTCAATCATTCGTAGGCTTGGGATTTCTAGCGATTGTCGTCGGATATTTTCCAGTGTTGTATCAGGCATTCTCTCGCCGCGAAGCGCAAATCACTTTGCTCGATGCACGCGCAGGCTCGCCACCAAGTGCCACCGAACTGCTTCGTCGCCAGGCGGGTGGCAGCGGATACGAAGAGATCTACAACCTCCTGAAGGATTGGGAACGTTGGTCGGCCGAACTTATGGAGAGCCACCTTTCGTATCCTGCTCTCTGCTTTTTCCGGTCGCAACACGACTACGAGTCCTGGCTATCCGCGTTAGCCACTATCCTCGACGCCAGCGCTTTGGTACTAGTGGGTATCGATGAAGCGTGCGAGCATCAGGCTCAATTGACCTTCGCAATTGCGCGCCATGCGGTTGTTGATATCTCGCAGGTTCTGAACCAGGCGCCTGTGCACGGGAAAACCGAAAGGCTCAGCAGGGAAGACCTTATCCGCCTTCGCGGAGTGCTTAGCGAGGCCGGCATCCAGTTGCATGATGGCCAGGAGGCCGATCAGCGACTTTCCGATCTCATTAGCATGTACGAGCCCTACCTTGTGGCGCTCTCCCAACTTCTGCTCATGCCCTTGCCGCAGTGGATTCGCGAGGGCCGACCCGACAACTGGCAGACTAGTGCGTGGGGACGTATTACATCCGGAGGCAGCACCAAGCCCACACATGTAGAACAGCACCTTTAGGCCTTTGAGTGCGGACCCTTCACTCCTCGGGTTAAAATGCCTGTATGTTCCGTCGTCTACTCTTACTGGGCCTGATTGTGTCATTCGCGATCCTTGGCGCTCATGCGCAGTCGACTTCCTCTCCCGACGGACAGAATCAGGGTCCGCCACGCTCGGATAACCGCACTCCCGGTGAGAGTTCCAGCAAGGACACCCGCATTGACCTCAGCCCTCCCGCCGGGGACGCCAAGATGCATCCCAACAGCGGCGTTGCCGACGATGTTCTCGAGTTGAGACCCTACGACCCGCATCGCGCTGAAAAGAATATCGAGGTCGGCGATTACTACTACAAATTGAAGAATTACCGCGCGGCGGAGAGCCGATATCGGGAAGCGCTGGAGTACAAGCCGAACGATGCCGAAGCAACGTTTAAGTTGGCGGTTTCGGAAGAGACGCAGGGCAAGGCGGATGATGCTCTCGAATCATACGAGAGCTATTTGAATATCCTTCCCGAAGGGCCTCATGCGGAAGAAAGCAAATCTGCCATCCAGCGCATTCAGAACCCGGAATCCGCCAAGCCCAAAGCTGAGTCCAAGAAAGAAAAGAAGAAGAAGGACAAGAGCAAGTAAGGGCTCTAGTGTTCCTTCTCGATGAAAGCCGCACTCGAAGCATCCACGGCAATCGCCAGTTTCGCGTTGTTGCGGCTCTCACCATAGACCACGTGCCACACCAATCGATTCTTTCCGCCCCATTCCAGCACGAAGAAAACGGGCTGCTTCGGATCCTTTTTCAAGAGTGCCGCACCGCCGTGTTCCTGCGCCACCGTAAAAGCCTTGTCCGAATCGATTTTCAAAAACACTGTGTCGAAGACTTTGGTCGACGAATTCGACGGGTTATAGGTGTCCTCGGTTCCGTGCGAAACGCCGCGCTCCGGCATGTTTTCACCACTCACTCCGGACCAGGTATATGACTTGATGGCGCGTCGCGACGCCGAAGCAAACTGCGCAGACCATATCGCGGATTTCCCCTCCGCGGCCGGAGAGTCGGCGGTATAGATCGACTGTAGCCGATAAGGCTGTACATCCCCGGCAAACGCTCTCGCTGATACATAAAGTTTCTGGAAGGCTAATCGTCCCGTCTCGTACTCCGGTGCTTCCACCTTGGGCTTGCTCTCAGCCGCCGGGGCCGCTGTCTCTTTCTTGCTTTCGCAAGCGTTGAACAGAACGATTCCGAATAGTGCGATCAGGAGGATGCTGATTCTGCGCATGTAGTCCTTTCGAATGACCAGCCCTGCAAGCTTAATGGAATGCGTTTCTTAATGAAATGGATGTATGTACCCGTTCCTTTGGTGCCGTTGGGGACCCCCGTAACTTCATCAAGCCTCCAACCGCTTATTCCTGGCCTTAAATAGCAGATACACCGGGATTCCCGCCAGTATGATCACCGACCCAATTGCCGAGTTCCGTAGATTCGAAGCGAATGTCTAAACAAGCAGTACCGCCGACGCCAGAATGAAAATGATCGGTACAACCGGGTATCCCGTGGTCTTGTAAGGACGCACTGCATCCGGCTCCTTGCGCCGGAAGACGAATATTGTGCTGCTGGTGATCATGTAGAACAGCCACTCCGCGAACAGCGTAATGGAAAAAAGTTGCTGGAAATTCCCGGCGAATAAAATGAACAGGATTGCCAGTCCCGCCTGAAAAACAATCGCTGTCGAGGGCGTGTGATACTTCGGATGAACCGTCGCTAGTATTTTCAGGAATGCGCCATCGCGCGCCGCCGCAAAGGGAACTCGACTGCCGCTCATGCAGGTGCCGTTCAAGGTGGCGAGCAACTGGAAGGCCATCAATCCGCTGAAGAGCGACGCGGCACCGGTGCCTAACGCCAGCAGCACAGCCTGCGACGCTGGCCTCTCTGAGGCCGCAATTGCGCTCGCCGGCATGATGTACTGAACCGCTGCATTCATCAGCATGTACAGCCCGCCAACCACGCCCACGCCCGCTATCAGCGACAGGGGAACGTTCCTTCCCGGGTTGCTGATCTCTCCGGCAACCATGTTCAAATTGTTCCATCCGTCATAAGCCCACAGTGCTGCCAGCAACGCGATCGCGAATCCGACCAATCCGCCTCGAGCCGCTGAGTAATGCGTCTCGAAATTCGACCACGAACCCTGCGCCGCGAAGAAAGACACCACGATCACGCCAACAATGATCCCGACCTTCAGCAGCGTGAATACGATCTGGAATTCACCCGCCTTCTTCACTCCGATGTAGTTGATGAATGAGGTGAACAGCACCATCGAGATCGCAACTAGTTGGCCCCCCGTCAACGTGAAGGGCACATGAAGGAGGGTCTTTCCGAGGAATGAGAAGGCTGCAAACGTTCCCAGCACCCTCACCATGCCGGTCACGATTGTCGCGATCGAGCCCGGCTTCGAGATCAAAAACGTCGTCCACGCATAAATGAAACCCATCATCGGTCCGTAGGCGTCACGAACATAAACGTATTCGCCGCCGGCATCTGGCTTCATTGCTCCAAGTTCTGCATACGTCAACGCGCCCAGGAATGACAGCACGCCGCCGACGGTCCACGCCAGGTAGACGTATCGGGCCGAGCCAACGGCTTGCATCATCTCCGACGGCACGAGGAAGATGCCGGTTCCGATAATGGTCCCCACAACCACGGCCGTGGCCGCGACGGCTCCCAGGTCGCGCGACAAGTCGGGCCGTTTCAACTGCGCTTCAGGCATGCGTTTCCTTCCCAATGCTCTCTGCTTTCTGCACGAACGCAAGGCTTGCGAGGTATCCTACTCCGAACGTCACTGCCGTACCGACCAATACATACCAGGTCCATGCCAATTTTGTTCCTGCTGCGGGATGACCCAGCAATGACTCAAGAGCTCGGAGTACAAAGCTTGGCAATGGAAAGAGCCAGAGAAAGATATCAGTAGCGAAACCGCATGCCATTCCAATCATCACGCCGGTTTCATTCGCCTTCCTCGTCAGCACGCCCAACAGAAAGACGCCCAATAGCGCTCCGTAAGCGACGGATGCAATCGACAGCCCGACCTCGACCACGCGGCCCCCGTGCCTCGATAACATCGCCAGCACAAAGAGAACGATTCCCCAAACAATGGTGGCCGCTCGCGACAGGAACATCCTCCGTGCGTCGCTCAAGTCAGGCTTCACCCGCATGTAGAAATCGATGATCGAAGTTGACGAGAGGGAATTGAGCGCCGCGCTCAAATTACTCATCGCCGCCGCAAGAATTGCAGCAATCAGCAGCCCTCGGATCCCGACCGGCATTTCCTGCACGATGAATGTTGGGAAGATCTGGTCGGCTCGCGCGAAAGGTGTCGCCGGCGGCATCAGTTTGTAGAACACGAATAACAGCGCACCAACCAGCAGGAACAGTGAGAACTGAAACAGGATGGCCACACCACTCGAAAGCAGCGCGAGTTTTGACTGACGCTCATTCCGCGCCGCCAGCAACCGCTGCACCATCAACTGATCGGTTCCGTGGCTCGCCGTTGTGAGGAACGTTCCGCCGATGATTCCTGCCCAGAACGTATATGTTTTCGTGATATCGAGACTGAAGTCGAAGACCTTGAACTTACCCGCTGTGGCAGCGATCGCATGCGCGGTCGACCATTCTCCGGGGAGGAGATGAAGGACCGTAATCACTCCGACCAGTGTTCCCCCGACATAGATGATCATCTGCACAACGTCCGTCCAGATGACCGCAGTCATTCCGCCTTCGAATGTATAGATCAGGGTAAGCACGGTGACGATGCTGATCGCGGCCAGGTCTCGTTGGAATGACGACAGGCCGCCAAGCAAAGGACCAAGGGCAATGCTCACAACGATGGACACAGCAAAGACGCGGACGCCTTCCGCCGCCGCACGCGTCGCCAGGAACAAGCCCGCAGTCAGCGAACGCAGCCGCGGCCCGAATCGCCGGTCGATCAACTGGTATGCCGTGTATAGATCCCCCCGGAAATACTGGGGTATGAAGATCAATACGATGACGATGCGCGCGACAAGGTATCCGATCACCACCTGCATGAAGCCGAAGTTCGAATCGTAAGCCAGTCCTGGAATGCTGATGATCGTCAGCGTGCTGGTCTCAGCGGCCACGATCGACAGCGAGATTGCCCACCAGGGGACATTGCGGTCAGCGAGGAAGTAGTCGCGAAGTGTGCGGTGCGCTTTACGAAAGCGCAAGCCGAACAATGTAATGCCCACGAGATAAAGAACGATAAGTACCAGATCCAGCCAGCCGAGTCCCATTAAGAATGCCCTCGCCTCAGGAGGTGCCGTCATTATCACGGATACAACGAATGTTGTGTGCGAAATCTGGCGCAAGGGTGTGGCACAATTCGATTCGAATGCCCTTATATCTTGGAATCGATGGCGGCGGAACTAAGACCAGCTTCGCCGTTGCTGACGACGCTCATATCCTCGCCCGAGTTACCGAGGGAGGATCGAGTCCCACCCGAATCGATGAAGTCACGGTGCAGCGCACCCTCCGTGCCGGCATCGAATCGGTTTGTGCAATGGCGCGTGTCAGGCCTGGAGACGTCGATTGCGCTTGCGTAGGATCAGCCGGCGTCGCCATTGAAGCCGGACGTCAGCTGATCGAGAGAACCATCGGTGAACTCATCCAAGGTAAGTTTGCCATCGTGGGTGACATGCTGATTGCCCACGAAGCAGCCTTCTTCGGATCCTCCGGCGTGATGGTTGTTTCCGGCACCGGATCCATTGCCTTCGGCGTGAATGACGACGGTGAGAATGCGCGTGCTGGTGGCCGTGGCCCCATCGTCTCCGATGAAGGCTCGGGCACCTGGATTGGCCGAAAAGCTGTCTCCGCGCTGCTCCGCGCGTGGGACTCAAACCAGGAGACCTGCCTCGACAAGTTCCTGCTTCCCGCATGGCAAATCGAGAACGCCGACGATCTTGTCCGGAAATGCGCGCGCGCCGGCCCAAACGAATTTTCACGGCTGTTTCCGGCCGTTCAAAAGGCGGCTGCCTCGGGCGACTTCCTCGCCCAGGACCTGCTCACGCAGGCAGGCATGGAACTTGCAACGTTAGCCAAGATCGTGGCCCGACGCCTCTGGACGCGAGGGAATCCTGTTCGGGTGGCCATGGCTGGGGGCATCTTCCGTAACTCGCCCACGGTTCGCGTAGCCTTTTACAATCACATCCACGCTGAGCGCCCGGACTCGCAGGTGCGGCTTACTACGCTGTCTCCGGTTTTGGGTGCGATTGCAATGGCGCGGCGCATGTCGCGCGCCGATCTCAATCTTCGGATCCGGTACGACGAATGAGTGGTGAAACTCGCGAGAAGCCGGTACCTCCTCCCGAGCTCGAGGGCATGGTGCACTCGCAACTCGCCGAAGAGGTCCGCGCAGCGGCGATGGATCGTCGCATGACCGAGGACCTGGCGCTCACCCTGCTTACCCGCCGGGATCTTCAGGGTATCGTCCTCGAAGAGCTGTCCCGCAACATGACAGTGATGAAGCACCGTAAGGTGATCGTCGGCCTCGTCTGCCATCCTCGGACCCCTCGCTACGTCTCGTTGCCCATCACTCGCCGCCTCTACACCTTCGAACTGATGAAGATTGCCCTGCTTCCCCCCGTTCCTACGGATGTCAAGATGCTCGCCGAGGAAGCCATCATGGGCCGCCTCGGCACCATCAGCAGCGGGGAACGCCTGGCGCTGGCCAGGCAGGGAAGTACACGAATTGCAGCTTCGCTCCTGGCTGATGCTGAAGCGCGCGTGACGGACGCCGCATTATTGAATTCTCGTCTTACCGAACAAAATGTAGTGAAAGCATTGATGAGGGAAGACGTTCCTGAGCACCTTGTGCATGCCGTTTGCCGGCATCACAAGTGGTCTCTACGGAAAGAAGTTCAGATTGCGCTGCTCAAGAATCGGCACACGCCACTAGGTCGGGCTGCGTATTTTGCCGGAATGCTCTCGGCCGTGGCCCTGCGAGATGTTCTCGCCAATGCCCGCCTGAAGGAGGAAGTGAAGGAGTTTATCGAGGAAGAACTGGCTAAGCGAAAATTATTAGGCGCGCAGCAGTAACGGACTCCGAGTTTAAGTCGTACTGCCGCGCGCAAATATTCCTCGGACGGCCTGCTGCCGCCCACTCGCGAATTAAGTAGAACAGGGTCTAGGGAGTTTGAGCGAACTTACCAGCGAGGTCCGCGACCACCACCACCACCGCCGCGATCGCCACGATCACGACCACGTCCACCGCCGCCACCACCGCCGCTCCGCTCCGCCTTCGGGCGAGCTTCATTGACAGTCAAAGCGCGACCACCCGAATCTTTGCCATTCAGAGCTTCAATGGCTGCAGCAGCTTCGGTATCGTTCGACATTTCCACGAATCCAAAACCACGCGAACGGCCGGTATCTCTGTCCGTTACCACTGAAGCTGAATCCACGGCTCCAAACGGCTCGAATAACTGACGTAGTTGATCTTCTGTAAAGTTGAAAGAGAAGTTACCAACGAAGATTTTCTTCACGCGAATTCCTCACATACTCTTGGGTGGTTGGGTGGATTTTCCGGCAGCGGACTGATTGACACTCTTGCGGGCCGGCGCAGACGAACCTTTGTTCGCTTGAGTGGATTTCTTGGCTTTGTCAGCCCAGAACCTCTCCAGTTCTCGCCGGTTCTTGTTCTTCATGCCGGATAGCATGACACATCGGCGGGATTTATACCCGCAAAATGAAAAGTCGCAAATCGAGACAGCTCAGCCCGCCTGGTGTTTAGGGGCCTTGGGCGGGAACATCAGGGATGCTGCCACCGAAATCGCAAGCACACCTACAATCACGCCAAGCGCCGCAACTGTCGGGATTTGCAACCAGTGCGAACCCAGCATCTTCACGCCAATGAACGTCAGGATCACGGACAAGCCATAGTGCAGAAGGTGGAAGGTCCGCATCATCCCCGCCAAAGCGAAGTACAGTGAGCGTAACCCAAGGATGGCGAACACATTAGACGTAAACACAACGAAAGCATCCTGCGTAATCGCAAGGATAGCCGGGATCGAGTCCGTTGCAAACACCACGTCGGATGCTTCCACAATAATCAGCACCAGCATCAACGGCGTAAAGTAGCGAACCCCATCCCTCATTACCCAGAACTTGCCACCCTCATACGTCTTAGTCAGCCTCATGTGCTTCGAGAAGAAGCGCACCAGCGGACTCCGCTCCATCTGCTGTTCGTCCTCCTTCTGGAAGAAGAGGCGTACCCCTACATAAATCAGGAACGCCCCGAAGACATAAATGATCCAGTGGAACCGATGAATGAGCGCAACTCCCGCAAAGATAAAGATTGCGCGCATGACCAGCGCCCCGATAATCCCCCAGAACAGCACTCGATGCTGTTGCTCAGACGGGACTTTGAAGAAGCGAAATATCAAAAGAAAGACAAAGAGATTATCGACACTCAGCGATTCTTCAATCAGGTATCCGGTAACGAACTCCAACGAGAGTTGGGAGTTAGGGCGCGTGTGATCCCCGGTCATCAAATGCCCAAATTGCAGCAGAAGAATTGCAAACAAGCCAGCCAGGGAGATCCAGACGATTGTCCAGCCCACGGCTTCCTTGAATTGCACCGTGTGCGCTTTGCGGTTGAACACGCCAAGGTCGAGCGCCAGCATCGCCAGCACAAAAACGATAAACAGCATCCAGAAGATCAGGTTGGAGGGCACGTTTTGATTCTAATGATGAATTGCAAATGTGGGAAATATAGCTGGCTGGTCATACAAATCGAATCTTGTCGCCCACCACGACCGAGTGCTTCTGAAACCTCTGATCATCATGCACCGGATAGTCCATCCGGTAATGCGCTCCACGACTCTCTAATCGCGCCAGCGCTGACCGCGTGATCAGCAGCGCTGTGTCGGCAATATTGCGCGCCTCACAACAACGTCGGCAGCTTCCTTCAGGTAGCCCCGAGCGCATTGTCTCCAACTGCGCTACCGTCTCTCGCAGCTTCTTGCCCTCGCGAACAATCCCAACGTTCTGCCACATCAATCGCTGGATTTGAGCGATAAGCGTCTCCGCTTCAGGGCTAGCCGTTGCCTTAGTCAGCGCCGAGGATCCGACCGCGCTGTGCCCCTTATCGCCGCTCAGCTCGCGAGCCATGGCATGCGCTGCTCGCGCCCCGAAGACCAGTCCTTCCAGCAGGGAATTGCTGGCCAGCCGGTTCGCCCCATGCACACCCGTCGACGCCACCTCACCGGCCGCATACAGCCCCGCCAGGTTCGTTCGCCCGTCCAAGTCCGTCTTGACCCCGCCCATTGCGTAGTGGGCGGCCGGACGGATCGGGATCAGCTCTTCCGTGAAATCGACGTTGTACTGCATGCAGGTGCTGTAAATCCGGGGGAAACGCTTCTTCAACTTTTCGCCGTCGAGGTGAGTGAGATCCAGGTACACCACCGGATCCTTCACGTGTGACACCTCAAGTTCATGCGCAATCGCTCGCGCCACAACATCTCGCGGTGCAAGTTCATGCAGTTCGTGATACTTCGCCATGAACCGTGTCAGGCTGGCATTTCGAAGATAGGCACCCTCACCCCGGAGTGCCTCCGACAAAAGGAAATGCGGAGCGCCCTTCAGGTAGAGTGCCGTCGGATGGAATTGCACGAATTCCATGTCGCTGATTTCCGCACCCGCCCGCCACGCCATCGCGACGCCATCGCCAGTCGCAACGCTTGGGTTCGTTGTATCTGAATACACTTGCCCCAGCCCACCCGTAGCTAACAGCACGCTGCGAGCACGGATCTCATGTATCTCGCCGTTGTCCTCCAATAGTTTGACGCCGCACACGCGACCGTCCCGCAGAAGCAGCTCGCTGCTGAACCCAAATTCCCGGAAGACAATGTTCTTAATGGCGGCAGCGCGGAAGTAGAGTGCCCGGCCGATCTCGCGACCCGTCGAGTCGCCATCCGCGTGCAGAACCCGGTTACGGCTGTGTGCGCCCTCGCGGGTGAATGCCAGCTTTGTCCCCTGGCGGTCGAACTCCGTGCCCCACTTGATCAGCTCTTCGATCCGTGGCGGACCTTCTTCCACCAGCACGCGTGCCGCGTCGGCATTCACCAATCCATCGCCTGCGTTGATTGTGTCTTGGAGGTGAAGACTGATCTCGTCTTCGTCGCTTAACGCCGCAGCAATGCCGCCCTGTGCGTACTGCGTATTCGATTCGCTGAGTTCCTTCTTAGCCAGGCAGAGGACGCGGCCGGCAGAAGCTAATTCGATGGCGGCACGCAGGCCGGCAACACCCGCTCCCACGACGATAAAATCAATTTCGGTCTGCCCTTTCATGATCGAAGGGAAATACTAGCACGCGGCGCATGGTCCGATGCACACCTATAGTTCTACGGCACTACACCATACCTCGTCGCATCAGTTAAGATGGAAGTTTGATCAGAGTAAACATAGAAACGAAGTCGCGTTCCTACGAAGCGCTCATCGAGAGTGGGCTGCTGCGCTCCGCTGGCGTGTACATCAACGAGTTGATGCCGAAGGTGCAGCGCTTCTACATTGTCACCGTACCGGGCATCCGCAAACTCTACGGAAAATATCTGTCGGAATCCTTCAAGAGCGTCAAGCTCGAACATCACTTCATCGAGATGCCGGACGGCGAACGTCGCAAGAACCTTTCCACCATCGAAGCCGCCGGTGGGCGTTTAGTAAAGCTTGGTGCCGATCGTAACTCCGTGGTAGTTGCACTGGGCGGCGGCGTCGCCGGTGACATGGCCGGATTCCTCGCTTCCATCTACATGCGTGGCATCCCATTCGTGCAGATTCCGACCACCTTCCTTGCTCAAGTTGATTCGTCCGTCGGTGGTAAGACGGGAGTCAACCTAGATGTAGGCAAGAATCTACTTGGGACATTCCAGCAACCGCGAATGGTCATCATCGATCCCGCGGTGCTACGCAGTCTGCCGGAGCGTGAGTATCGCTCTGGATTGTTTGAAGCCCTTAAGGCCGGAGTCATTCGCGACCCGCGCATTTTTGAGTTCATGGAAGAGAACCGTGAACGTATCCTTGCCCGCGATCCGGCCACGCTGGAATGGCTGATCGCAGAGTGTGTCCGGGTAAAAGCCGCCGTCGTATCCGCGGACGAGGAGGAGCATGGCGTACGCCGCATCCTGAACCTCGGCCACACTATTGGGCACGCCCTGGAGGCCGAAACACAATACAAGCACTTCATGCACGGTGAGGCCGTTGCCTGGGGAATGGTCGCTGCATCCATGATCGCCGTCGGCATGCAGTTGACGGATGCCCGTACTGCTCAACGAATCATCAGTGCGGTTTTCTCGTACGCGCCGCTTCCGAAGGTGGAAGTGCGTCCGAAGGCCGTCCTCAAGCGTCTTACGCGAGACAAGAAGACAGTTGATGGCAAAGTACATTTCATCCTACCCCGCGAAATCGGCAAGGTCGATGTCGTCAACGACGTGCCCGAACGAGCCGTCCTTCAAGCAGTTGAGGAGTTGCGTTACCTCTCGCAGGCCTGATGTCCATGACCGAAGAAGCCAAAACGATCGGAGCGCGTCCCCAGGGAACGCATGACCAGGAATCGGCAGCATCCGCCGTTCGCGAGATGTTCAACACCATTTCGCCCCGCTACGATCTCCTGAACCACGTGCTCTCGATGAATACCGATCGCTATTGGTGGTGGCGAACGGCACACCGATTCCGTCGCATCCTTCGACAAAACGATGCCCACGTGCTGGACCTATGCTGCGGAACCGGCGATATGACTTTTGCGCTACACCGCCAGTCCGGTGGCCGCGCTGCGTCGATTACCGGCGCCGACTTTGCGCGCGAAATGCTACGTAGAGCAGAGATCAAAGGGAAGAAAACTCCAATTCACTGGGTGGAGGCCGATGCCCTCCATATGCCCTTCGCCGATGCCACCTTCGACCTCGTCACGTCGGCGTTCGGTTTCCGTAATCTCGCCGACTACGATGGGGGCCTACGCGAGATTTATCGCGTTTTGCGGCCCAACGGGGAATTAGGAATCCTCGACTTCGGCGAACCCAAGGGGATTGTCGGCAACTTTTACCGCTTCTATTTCAAGGAAGTACTGCCGCGTGTCGGTACCATGATCTCCGGCGTGCGTGGCCCCTACGCCTATCTTCCCGCTTCGGTAGAGAGGTTCCCCGAACCTGGCGAGATGTTGCAGCGCATGAGAGAAGCGGGCTTCCGGAAGGTTTCCTACAAACCCTACACATTCGGCATCGCCGGTCTCTACTGGGGCAAGAAATAGAGATTGCGGTAAAGCGGGCGCTTCTCATGTCTCTGGGTGGCAAGCCGTAGTTACTTTCGTGGGGTCGCGTGATCCCCGTGAGAAGCGTAGTCGTTATAACAAATAATCTGCAACGCTTTCTTTCTCCCGACATCTTATTCCTCGAAGTTACAGGAGTAAGTCGTATGGCAGATACCGTTAAGATCCTCGGCATAGCCGGAAGCTTGCGCAAAGAGTCTTACAACAAGTGGGCGCTTAGAGCCGCCCAACTTCTCGCACCGGAACACATTAAAGTCGATACCTTCGACATCGCCGGGATTCCGCTCTTCAATCAGGATGACGAGCACCATCCGGCCCCCCGAGTAGTCGAATTCAAGAAGGCCATCCAGGCTGCCGACGCTATTCTTCTGGTCACTCCCGAATACAACTACTCCATCCCCGGCGTGCTCAAGAATGCAATCGACTCTGCCTCGCGACCCTACGGCGAGAGCGCTTGGAGCGGTAAGCCTGTTGCGATCATGGGCGCCTCCGTCGGAAACTTTGGAACAGCGCGCGCCCAGTACCATCTTCGCCAGACCTTCATTTTTTTGAACATGTATCCGGTAAATCAGCCGGAAGTGATGATCGGTAACTCCTCGCAGAAATTCGATCAGGAAGGAAACCTGATCGACGAAGTCACGGCTAACTTGATCAAGCAACTATTGCAGAGTCTTGCGGATTTGACGCTGAAGTTACGGACGTGAGAATCGGATTCCGGGTCCCAGCAGTGCGATATAGATTATTACCGCGACCACCCCAGCGATGATCCAGGCGCGGCTGCGTTCAATCGGTTCGGGTACGGGTTCGTCCTTGGGAGGCTTGCCTCGTGGGACTTGCCACATCCACGCCAACCCCGATGTCCCACCGAACGAGGCGGCCGCAGCCGAGATCGCTACAAGAACCATGCCAACCGGGTTGAACAGTCCGGCGATCGTGTAAAGGCAACCGCCAACAAAATAGGGAAGCAGCGTCAGGGTCTTCGCGCGCTGCCAGCGTTCCGGCTGCGCCATGCCGGTAAACGGCTTGATCATCGCTAACGCGAGCCACACGAAACTTATATACGTCACCGCTCCCAGCAGGGCCAAACCAACGCGGTAAATCCACGCCGGGGTTAAGCCTTTGATCACGTCGGCCCAATCGCCAATATTCCCCACACCCGAGAACAGGAAGTATCCGCCACCCTGCAGCAGGTTAATGGTCATCGAGAGCCACAGGAAATACCGCAATCTCGGTGAATGTCTCACCGCTCGCAAGGCTAGGAGGCAGATCACGGCAAGAATAAAATTGGCGATTGTCCCACCTGAGGCAATCCACCGATTCTCGATGCTGCACTCGAAATGTACCGAGGAAAGTACGAGCGGGTGTCCGCCGTTGAGCACACACGCCCCACCGTGTCCCAATCCCTCATGAGAGAAATTAGCGATCGCGAACGCAACTACGGCAATCCCTGCGACGGTCCACAAATCCAAGTCGCGAGATTTTTTACTCACGCGGATGCCCCAGCTGCCGTTGGCTCGTGGAAGCTGTCGGCCAGTGCATCCTCAACTGTGTACTTGATCACCTGGTCGTATTCGCTCCCAAGTAATTGCTGAAGTCGAGAGGTATTCATGGTGTACGACCCAATCATGTAAGGAAGCGCTTCCGGTGGAATCGAAGAAATTCCCCACTCCCACAATTTTCTTAGCGCCAGTGCGCCAACGCCTTTGGGAACTCGAACGATTTTCGAATGAGCTATCTCCGCACACTTCTGAATCGAAACGGACTCACCTCGGCCAGCCACGTTGAGAATGTGCAGAACATTTCCCTC
>Ga0163163_10002548_pt1 | contig 15440 bp, 13 predicted proteins | sample S65metaG_FD_119766 | JGI IMG/M metagenome (GOLD analysis project Ga0163163, IMG submission 119766) | Switchgrass rhizosphere microbial communities from Kellogg Biological Station, Michigan, USA - S6-5 metaG | ecosystem: Host-associated > Plants > Roots > Rhizosphere > Soil | place: USA... | reverse complement strand
GTTTGCCGTATCAGAAATAACGACTTCAATTATCAAGTGGGGTGGAGGATCAAAACTAATAATGGATAAAAGGCGAACGAGAGTTTTTCGCGATAAATTGCTGGACCGCCGTGAAGGCCTTGTAGGGCAAGTGCAGGCGGCTGAGTTGTATAGTCGAGAACGCGATGCCGAGGCTACGCAGGATCCGGCTGATATGGCTGCCAATGCCTACACAAAAGAGCTATTGGTTTCTATGTCCGACAACGATAGGCAGCTATTAAATCTTATAGATGAAGCGCTCGAACGAATTGAAACTACTGGTTACGGCAAGTGCGTGCATTGCGGCGAAGCTTTGCCGGAGAAGCGACTGGAAGCGGTGCCTTGGGCGCGTCACTGCGTTCGCTGCCAGGATTTGCAAGAGCGAGGGCTCCTCGGGGTCGACGAGGATTAAGCAGTGTCCGCAATCGTCGTTGATATAATCACGGCCTCCTGAGAATCTCAGGAGGCCGTCGACGTTGCTAGATATATGTTCCTCACACATACCGCAGACCGACTCTACGATGCTGTATTAACTTTGAGCTTTCCGCAACCCTGTGCACTATGTGCGAAGAGCGTTGAGAGTAGACGCCTGGGATCCTGTTGTATCGGGTGCTGGGAAACTACGAGAATCTTTAATGGCAATGAAGCGTTGTGTTGGAAGTGCGGTGCACTGGCTTCAGTGTCTTTACATCCGACCTCCCCTGATCAAATCCTATGTCATCATTGTGATTCACTACTCTTTGACTCCGCGCGTGCCTGTGGTGTTTACGAGGGTGCATTACGAGAGTCAGTTCTGCTTCTCAAGCGGCAGCCTAATCTTTGCGCCACTCTAGTCGACCTTTTGGTTGATGCCGCCTTACGATCTCCGCTGGATACCGCAACGAGAATTGTCCCTGTGCCTTTGCATCCCGAACGTGAACACCTGCGAGGTTTCAATCAGGCAGCGATCATTGCTCGCGCAGTGGCTTCCAGACTCGGTGTGGTTATGGATGAGCAAAGTCTGGTGCGTGTGGTTGCATCAGAGAAATACAGGGCTGGACTCGATTCAACCGGAAGACACCAAACCGTCACTGATGCGTTTGAGGTTCGGCTTCCACGGCTAATTGCGCAGGAGACAGTTCTCTTGATTGACGATGTGCTTACTACGGGAGCAACTGCCTCAAGTTGCGCCGCAGCTCTGGTGAAGGCAGGGGCAATCTCAGTGCAAGTGCTGACGATTGCACATCCTGGGTAGTGTTTCCACGAGAGAGGCATCCAAGTTAAGGCAAATGCAACATAATTTTGACACTCTCTTTGAGGCTCGCGTAATATCAAGCTCAGTATGAACGGCAGAGTTTTAGTCCTAAATACTTCGTTCGAGCCTATAAATGTGTGCACCGAACGGCGCGCAGTAGTTATGATTTTCAAGGGTGTTGCCAGGGTAGAAGAGCATAACGGGCACATGTTGCACTCGCAAAAACTGTCGATCCATGCACCTTCTGTAATCCGTCTTACTGAGTACATCCATATCCCTTTTGAGCGTCGATCTCTGTCTCGTAAGAACATACTGCTACGCGACCACTCCACCTGTCAGTACTGTGGTCGCCAGTATCCGCCGTCGGAACTCACCCTGGATCATGTGCTTCCACGCTCGCGCGGTGGGGAGTCCGCATGGGATAATCTGGTTGCTTGCTGCAAGCGCTGCAATCATAAAAAGGGGAATCGCACTCCCGAAGAATCGGGGATGCATTTGTTGCGCAGACCCCGAGGTTTTTCATTGCACGTCAACCGACAAATCATGCGTTACCTGGGTCGCGCGGACGAAACCTGGAGAAAGTATCTCTTTTACGAGTCGGATAACGGCGTGTAAACACGCACCCACAGCGCGTACCCCGAAACGAGGAAAATATGAACGAGATGATGTTTGGTATCGGAGGCTTGGGAACTCCCGAGATTCTTGTAATCGCGGTTGTGATTTTTCTACTTTTTGGAGCAACCAGATTGCCACAGTTAGCTAAAGCTCTCGGCCAAAGCAAACGAGCTTTTAAAGAAGGCCTAGATGAGAGCGAGAAGGAAGGGCGGAAAGATCTCGACAAGTAGTCTTCGTCAGTGAGAATGAATCTTACGACCTACCACCAGAGTTGCCTTCACGGAAAGCGCAAACTCTGCCTCATGACGCTCTTCGTTTATTAACCTGGTTAACTCCTTCATAAGTTGATCTCTGGATTCATCTGGCACCGGTGCAAGCCATTCTTGCATCAGGAATTCAGCTACGAGTGGGGAGTTGAGAAACTGTTCACCCGACTCGAAGTCGAATTCTTCAATGGTCGTCCAGGAGTCCACGTCCGTTAGGCCCTCATCAATCGCTATCTGCTCAACATATGAGACCGACGGAAGTTCCAGAATCAGATGTTCGACGTCTGATTCGTGATCAAGTAGGCCCTCGTTGTGCAATGCCTCCCAGTAGATTGAGAAGAACTCCCCGAAACTAGAAAGGGTTGGTAGGGCAAGCGCGACTTGCGCACCCGGGGTCGCGACTCTGATCATTTCTGAAAACATCTTCGCTACACGTTGACGTGGAACCAAAGACGCGTTGCCTATAACAAAGTCATAATGGTTGTCAGGAAGGTCTAGCTGGTCCAACCTGCCCCTTCGAAACTCAGCCGGATCTTTAGTCGCTATTGCTTTAGCTCTCGCAAGTTCCAAACATTCTGGATTCTCGTCGATACAAAGAAACTCAACTTTCTCGCCAGCGCGTTCGTGAAGTGCCAACGCGTGTCCGCCGGTACCGACTGCCAGATACAAGGCCCTTCCTTCTCTTGGTACTTTAACGTGCTGGTCGATCACTTCTGCGAAGCGTTCACCCCAATCAGGTGCGATGAAGAGATCATGTAAAAAAGCGAGTTCCTTGTCGGTCTTTTGCGTACTCATCACTAATTCAACTTACCCCTTGTTTGTAGTATCGCCCTTAAAGTATCGCTTACCGCGAAGTTTTTCTGGAAGACAATCCATTTCTTCTTTCGCAGCCTGATCATCATGGACGTAGCGATACTCCTTACCGTATCCGAAATGTTTCATGAGTGGCGTCGGCGCATTTCTGAGATGCAGTGGCACCGGCTCCCGCGCGGTTTCGGCAGCGTCAACTGCAGCCGCACTGTAAGCTTTCAACACCGAGTTCGATTTCGGAGCCTGGGCTAGATAGATCGTTGCCTGAGCCAAAGGAAACAAACCTTCAGGAAGACCGATGAGCTGCACAATGTCAGCGGCCGCAGCTGCCTGGACCATTGCCTGGGGATCAGCGAGTCCGATGTCTTCAGAAGCCAGGATGCAAAGTCGTCTCGCAATGAAGACTGGATCCGCACCCCCTTCGATCATCCGCGCCAGCCAGTAAAGCGCAGCATCAACATTTGAATTTCGTAATGATTTGATCAGCGCGGAAGCGAGATTGAAGTGCTCCTCTCCGCCTTTGTCGTACGCATAGTGTGCTCTCCCCAGTGCTTCAATAATTGTTTGCTCGGTAACGTTTCGAATTCCTTCATCACCGGGCTCGGTCGATTCAACGGCCGCATCAAGCGCGGTGAGGGCTACCCGGGCATCTCCCTCTGCCGAGTGGGCGATCCTTTCGAGAAGTTGATCTGAGACCGACGGATGATAACTGGCAAGACCGCGTTCTTCGTCGATCAGTGCGTTGTTAAGGATGGTCTTGATTTCAGATTCTGAGAGTTGATTGAGAACCACGACGCGACAACGTGAGAGCAAAGCTCCATTGACCTCAAACGACGGATTCTCAGTGGTCGCGCCGATCAGCGTGACAGTACCGTGTTCCACGGCATGCAGTAATGCATCCTGCTGACCTTTATTGAAGCGATGGATCTCATCAATAAAGAGCACAGTTCGCTTTCCGTATCGTTCCTCTTTACGTGCCTCCTGAATCGCCTCACGCAGATCCTTTACTCCGGAAAACACTGCCGACAAAGGAATGAATCGGAGTCCGCTGTTCTCAGCCAGCAATCGAGCTAGAGTTGTCTTGCCCGTACCAGGTGCACCCCACAGAATCAAAGACGGAAGTGAGCCACCTGTTTCCAGCAGTCGTCGCAAAAGTCGACCCTCGCCGACGAGATGACTTTGGCCCACAAATTCGGACAAGGAACGTGGGCGCATGCGGTCTGCTAAAGGCGCGCCTGCCGATGCAGACTCGGGCCCAGTCTCCTGACTAAACAAACTTCTTGATTCCCATCCGTTCATAACGCTCAAAAGTATGTATAATTATCTCCGAAATCAGTGAAACCGGCGACTCAACCCCTTCTCCAGAGTCGATCCAAACAGTACCCATTTTATCGGCCAAATAATGCGAAATCTTCAACGGAACGTATCGCAATGAACTTCGTATAGCTGGCTGCGGGGATGATAAGAAAAAGTTTTGGGGGCATGAGAGAAGCGGAGAATAAGCGATGAAAGAAGCAAAAGATGTTTTGAGAATTGTGGGAATGATTCTTCTCGGGTTATTCGTTTTTATGGTGGCGGCGCCGCTGGTAATGAAGCTTGCCGGGATAACTTATGGCATCATCACCGGTCTTATCTTCCTGGCGATTTTACTTATCAAGGTCGCAGTTGTGTTAGCGATCGGTTACTTGATTCTCGTAGGAGTTCGTGCCCTGCTGCGATAACCACCACGCGGGCAACCTACCTACACATTGGTGGCTGCCCGCAGCGTCTCCTCTCGATTTGTTACCCAAATCTGAAATCCCCGACTCACCAGGATCCTTTGGTTGGTTTAGTACTTTCCTACTTCTCGCGTCACACGTTAAATCGAAAGTGAACCACATCGCCTTCCTGCATGACGTAGTCTTTCCCTTCCAGCCTTAGTAACCCTTTGTCTCTCGCCGCAGCGTACGAACCAACTTCCATTAAGCTCTCGTAGCTCACGACCTCGGCTCGGATGAACCCGCGTTCGATGTCTGAGTGGATTGTTCCCGCAGCGTTCTGGGCACGTGTTCCCTGTGGAATTGTCCAGGCACGAACTTCCTTTTCGCCCGCGGTCAGAAACGACATTAATCCCAGCAGGTGATAAGCGCTTTTGATCAGGCGATCGACACCACTTGTCGTGACGCCAAGATGCTGCAAGTAATCAAGCCGTTCTTCAGGAGGTAGTGCTACAAGCTCCGCTTCCAGCTGAGCACAGATGACTACACATTCGGCTGACTCTTGTTGCGCAATTTCCCGCACGACTTTAACTAGCGGATGCTTGTTGGGTTCGCCTAATGTTGCTTCGTCGACATTCGCAGCGAAAATAGTCGGCTTGGTTGTGAGCAGAAAAAAGTTACGGGCAACTGCTCGTTCGTCATCTGTTAACGAAACCGTGCGCGCTGATCGACCCGCTTCAAGAGCCGGCTGAATCTTTTCCAGGACATCCATTTCCGCTCGCGCAGTTTTATCCCCACTCTTCAAACTCTTCTGTGCTTTTTCTTTGCGTCGCTCGACAGTGGCAAGGTCTGCGAGTGCCAGTTCAATTTGAATCGTTTCGATATCGCGTGCTGGATCAACGCTGCCTTCTACGTGGATCACGCCTTCATCCTCGAAACAGCGAACAACTTGTACGACTGTATCGGTTTCACGAATATTCGCGAGGAACTGGTTACCTAAACCCTCGCCCTTCGACGCTCCGCGGACCAATCCAGCAATATCGAGAAACTCGACCGTAGCAGGTATGATGACATTGGTTTTTACAAGTCGTGCGAGTGGTTCCAGACGTTCATCGGGAACCGAAACTACACCAACGTTGGGTTCAATTGTCGCGAATGGATAGTTTGCAGCTAACGCAGAACTTTGCGCAGTGAGTGCGTTGAATAACGTCGACTTGCCCACGTTTGGTAAGCCAACAATGCCAGCTGTTAACATTTGTTTCCTCGGTTGAAGAAACTAACTTATTACAGGAAAGGATGCAAAAGAGGTGTATGGTGAGGATCGATTACCACTCCAGACTGATAGACCTGTTGTCTTACCGTATAATCTGCGACCGCAACTTAGCTCGTGTTAATTTGAAAAATCTTGTTCGAACACCCTGACATCGCGTTGTTATCCTGCACTTCAAAAGCATGATCGCATCACTGGCACTCGTTCTGCTCGTCACAATTAGCGGTACATTAACGACATACCTTTACGATGAGGATGCTCCATTTGCCGCGAGATTGTGTGCCGGGGCTTGTCTCGGGATATCAGGCCTCGGTCTTGTGGGCTTCGTCACTGCATCTTTTTTGGGCTTGACCCCGACTGCTCTCTGGTTGACCACAATAATCTGTGCATTGCCTTTGGCGATTCTTGCCCAACCGTCTTACGCAACTGCGGTTCGACATGATCTCGCAGAAATTTCGAAGGCCACGCGTCGCCTCACCTCGAAACCAGAAGGAACGACTATCAGTTATGTCTGTTTCTATCTCGTTGCCGCGCTGATTCTGTGGCAGGTGTTCAGCAAAGCGATGATTGAAGATGCTACCGGAATCAGTACCGGCCTCTTGAATAATTTTGGTGACCTTCCTTTTCACCTGAGTGTTATCACAGGATTTGCTTACGGAAATAATTTTCCGCCTGAGGACCCGACGTACGCTGGAGTGAGGTTTACGTATCCGTTTTTGTCTGACTTTGTTTCTGCGATGTTCGTAACTGCTGGCGCTGACCTTCGACAGTCGATGTTCATCGAGAATTTTGTTCTCGCTTTATCGTTCATCGGATTGCTTCATCGTTGGGCGTTAGTAATGTTGAGAGATCGCCTGGCTGCAATCATCACTCCGCTGTTGGTTTTATTGAATGGGGGCTTCGGGTGGGTTCTTCTTTTCACTAAAGCAGATAACGAAAATGGCTTGTTAGGTGCGATACGTAACGTTCCTTCGTTTACAGTAATTCCAGAGACGACTTGGCGTTGGGGCAATGCGATCTCGGCGCTACTAATACCGCAACGCGGCTTTCTCATGGGCTTGCCTTTGGCGGTGATCGTCTTCACGCAGTGGTGGTTAGCAACCAACAAGTCAGAGGACTCAGACCAGTTAGCAACAGCAAAAAAAAATCGCCAAAAAATAAAGAAGCCAAAGCGCGAGATTGATAGCTCAGCATCACCATGGTCGCAAAGTTCGATTCGTCGTATGGCTGCAGCCGGCTTTGTAGCCGGACTGCTGCCACTCGCACACGCGCACAGCTTCGTCGTTGTCATGGCGATGGGAGGATGCCTGGCGTTGATTCAAAGACGCTGGCGTGAATGGTTCACCTTCTTTCTTGTCGGATCGGTCGTTGCCATCCCACAACTGTGGTGGTCAACCTCGCACACGGCGGTCAATGCCGGCCGTTTCTTCGCGTGGGAGATTGGTTGGGACAGGGGAAATGAGAATCCAGTTTGGTTCTGGTTTAAGAACACAGGGTTGTTTATTCCGCTGATACTCGTTGCGATTCTTGCACGCGGCAAAGACTACATAATAAACAAGCGTGTGCTCCTATTTTACCTTCCGTTCACACTCTGCTTTGTTGTTCCAAACTTTTTAAAGATGGCACCATGGATTTGGGACAACATCAAAGTTCTGTTCTATTGGTGGGTGGCCTCGGCGCCGTTAGTTGCGCTCTTGCTGTCCAGGCTTTGGAAGGATGGTCCGATTCGCCGCAGTGTGGCCGTCGCACTTTTCATTTGTCTGACGCTCGCTGGAGGACTCGATGTTGCGGTCATCGCTTTGAGTTCCGTAAAGTACGGCGTCTTCGATTCGGCGGGAGTTCGGTTTGCAGAACTTGTGAAGTCCACAACTCCGCCTCGAGCGTTGATTGTCCACGCACCGGTCCATAACGAACCTGTGTTTCTTACTGGTCGCAGGTCACTGATGGGTTATCCAGGGCACATTTGGACGCACGGATTAGACTTTGTTAAGCGTGAAAGTGATATCAAGCAACTGTATGCAGGAACCGCAGATGCGGAGCAGATTCTAAACCATTACAGTGTCGACTACGCCGTGGTCGGCCCTCTTGAGCGGTTGGTCTTGCCTGTCAACGATCAGTTCTTTTCACGCTATGAAAAAGTTGGAGAAGTCGGTGGCTACCAGCTCTACAAAATCAAACCCTAAGAAAAAACTTCCACGATCAGCACCCGCTATTGCAGTGCCGACGAAAGAAGCTGTCGTGCAGGTATCGGAACGGACCTGGCAAATCGCTGCGATTTCCATTTTCGTGGTTGCGGCAGTTTTGCGTCTCTACGATCTCGGATTAGTTCCTTTACACCACGACGAAGGTGTCAACGGAAACTTTCTCGTTACCCTCGTTCGCGAAGGCCACTATCACTACGATCCTGCGAACTACCACGGGCCGACCCTCTATTACATTGCGGCAGTCATTCCCTGGATTTTCAAAATCCTTTTTGGAACAGCCGCGCGGGAAACGTACGGGCTAAACACAGTCGTCATCCGATTGGTTCCAGCACTCTTCGCATTAGGAACGATCGCATTGATCTTTTCGTTGAGACGATACCTGGGAACTGCGGCGGTTTTAGCTGCCGCATTGTTAATAGCAATTTCGCCCGGCGCAGTTTATCTGTCGCGCTACTTCATTCATGAAACATTATTCGTCTTCTTTACGCTTGGAATAGTTGTGGCGGGGTTAAAATTCTATCAGGCACGCAATCCCGTCTACTTATTACTTGCGTCTGCTTCCGCAGCAATGTTGTTTGCTACGAAAGAGACGGCCATGATTTCTGCCGGAGTTTTGATCTTGGCATTAGCCTCCACCTTAATCTATCGGCGGCTGTTCGGGATTGGACCTTCAAAGACCTCGCATTCAGAACCTTTTCTTGATGATCTCGGCGGGCCGGTGGTATTCGCACTATGGATTGGATTAGCCATTGTTGTCTTCATTGCCATCAACGTTTTCTTTTATTCGTCTTTCTTTGAAAACTATCCGCAAGGTGTCTACGACTCTCTGAAGACGTTTCAGATTTGGAGCAAGACCGGTAAGGCTGCGCATGTCCATCCTCCCGGAACCTACTTTACATGGTTGATGAATCAGGAATCCGCATTGCTGTTTCTCGGTGGACTAGGTGCAATTTTCGTCATATTCAAGCCCAGGAACTCATTCGCCTTGTTTTCCGCCTTCTGGGCTTTCGGCCTGATCGCTGCGTACTCACTTGTGCCCTATAAGACTCCCTGGCTGCTTCTAAACTTCATCGTGCCCCTTTCGCTAATCGCTGGCTTTGCCATTCAGCGAATTTACGAACTGGAAGGTGGGAAACTGCGTTTGTTATTGATTGTTGTTGGCGTGGCGGTACTGATTGGCCTCTATCAGACGGTAGATTTGAATTTCGTCAATTACGACAACGACAAGGAGTATTACGTCTACGTTTACGCACATACCAAGCGTGGCCTGAAGCTAATGGTTAATGAAATCGACAACATTGCCAGGCAAGGACCTGACGGCGGGCGAACCGGAATTACAATCGTGTCGAGCGAGTACTGGCCGCTACCATGGTATCTGCGCAACTACAGTCGCGTCGGTTATTTCGGCCATATGACGTCATCGACAGAGCCAATCATAATCGCTTCGGAAGATCAAAAAAACGAGGTGGAGTCGACTTTGGGGGAGCTTTATAAGCAGGTGCCGTCATCTGAACCTGGCGGAGCGTATTCTTTGCGACCAGGGGTCAATCTGCTACTCTACGCGAGACGTTCTAACTTCCGACCCTAAGCCTTCTAGTAAGCTGGCCTCCGAATCTTCAACTCCAGAAAATTAAGCGTCTAAACTAACCATGCTTCTCACTTCAATAAGGGAAGCTAAGTTCAGGTTCTGGTTGACATTCTAAGCGGCTCCCACTTATATTGGCCACCCGTACAATCATCCCCTCGAGCCGTTGTTTCAGGCAATGAGGCTGGCCCTAATAATCGAGCAATCTACCGCATGTTCAAACTTCAGCGCCTGGAAATTACTGGTTTTAAGTCCTTCGCCGATTACACACAAATAGTCTTCACTGGAGACGGAATAACTGCCATCGTCGGCCCAAATGGCTGCGGCAAGAGTAACGTTGCTGACGCGATTGCCTGGGTTTTAGGGGAACAACGCGTAAAACACCTGCGCGGTGGCGAAATGAAAGACGTTATTTTCCAAGGGTCGCGCAATCGACCTCCCAGTGGAATGGCTGAGGTCGTTATGCACATGGTGCGTGACGAAACTGTCGAGGAGGAGCCGGATATTGAGGATATCGACTCCACTCTGGAAAAAATCGATGAACAGTTGGTCGATATTAACGCCGTTCTGCCCGAGGAAGCTTCTGAGGTCTTGGCGGAATCGACGAGCGCAGAATCCGCTGCTGAAGTAGTCACTACCGAAGGACCTACTGAAGCGATTCAAATCATTCCTGTCGCTGGACAGCCTGCCCAACCCAAAGTCTCCCACAAACGACACTGGCGAAGACGAAACCTGGCACTCGAATTCGCGCCGGGTGAGGCCGTCTCCATTACTAGAAGGCTTTATCGGTCGGGCGAAAGCGAATATCTGCTGAACGACAAGGTTTGCCGCCTACGTGACATTCAGGATCTCTTTTCCGGCACTGGTCTGGCTGGGGGACACTACGCAATTATCGAACAGGGCCGAATTGGACAAATCCTTTCTGCCAAGCCGATGGACCGCCGTACCATCATTGAAGAGGCGGCAGGTATAACTAAGTTTCGAGTTCGTCAACGTGCGACCGAAGCTCGACTCGAATCTGCACGCTCAAATCTGTCTCGTATCTCCGACATCGTTTCTGAGATCGATCGTCAGGTGAATAGTCTTCGACGACAAGCTGCAAAGGCGCGTCGCTATGGAGTGTTGCGCGAAGAACTGCGCGAACTTCTCAGGCGCGTTTATGTTGCCGAAGATCTGAAGCTCACCGGTTTGTTGGACGACACTAAAACGAAGCTGGCTGAAATCGCTGAAGTCGAAAAGGGCATTGCGAACGACCTGTCGACGCGTGAGGATGAAGCTAAAGCGTCTACGCAAAATGCAAGAGATCTTGAAGATCAGCTTACGACTGCACGTGCGGCTGCAGCTGAAGCCGTGTTGCAAAGGGATCGACAAGCTCGTGAGTGTCTTTATCAGCAGGAGCAATTAGGGGAACTTGAAAAGCGGAGATCCGAAGTCACCTCTGAAATCGACGCCCTCACAGCGCGACTAGTTCTGATTGAATCGGAGTGTCATCGCTTACAATCCGAAGATGCGAAACTTCGCGAGGAAGCCGATCAAACTGCGCTTTCCCTACGGACTGCAGAAGAGTCCTACTCCGCAAGAATTAGCGCTGCAACCACGGCTGAAGCTGAAATCGAAAACGCTCGTGCCGAACTACTTTCGCAAACCGCGATGGCTGAGCGGCTCCGTGAGATTGCCCGTCAGCTGGAAGGTACGCTTAACCGGTTATCGCAACAGACTGAAGGTCTCGCGCACGAAGGCGAGAGAGCCGCGAGTCAGCATACAGAGCGAAAGTCGGAGGCAGAAAAGTTTGTTCAGGAGCTCACCGAAGCGCGTGAGCGCGTATCGCGACTTCAAGCCGAACGCGAGTTTGCTGTCGATGCCGTTGTGCGTGGACATGAGTCTGTAAGTGACACGGAAGCAGAACTCACACGCGTTCGAGATGAGTTCTCTCGTGCCAGTCACCGCCTTGAGAGTTTGAAAGAACTCGACCAGCGCCGCGCCTACTACTCGCCTGCGGTTCAACTCGTCTTTTCGCCGACAGAGGCGCAGCGAGATTTCCACTTTATAGGCACTCTTGCCGACGCTTTGAATGTGGACGCAAAGTGGGAACGTGCTGTTGAAGGAATCCTGGGTTCATCGCTACAGGCGATCGTTGTGCCAACTCCAGACGATGCGGTGCGCGCCGCTCAATGGTTGCGCGAGAACAATGGCGGTCGTGCAAGTTTTTTAGTGGCCGGATTGCATGGTGGCAGCGAAGAGCTTGATACGCTGACTTGTCGACTCGAGGAGCGTTCAACTCTATCGATTGGTTTAACTGACGATGTGCGCGAGGATCTTCAGATTAGTGATCTACTCGGAGCACCGCAACAACTAATTACCGTACTCAAGCGAACGTTACCGCAAAAAATGAATGCACGTCTGGCAGCCAATCTTGATGAGGCTATGGCCAAGTCAATCGCTACCGGTGAGATGTATGTGACGCTCAACGGAGACTGGATTGCCAGTGGCCAATTCGTCAACTCAGGTGATGCGCGTGACGTTCAAGAAGGTGCGGGACTCCTGGCCTTCAAGCGCGAATTTCGTGAGCTCGAAACGCGCGCTGAAGCTCTCGGTCGTGAAGCAGAGATTGCCGGCGTTGCAGTGAAGGGCGCACGCTCTCGTCTGGTCGAGCTGGAGGATGCAGTTGTAACACTCAACGAGGCAATCGGGCGTGAAGAGCGGGAAGCGATGACGCGGGAACTCACCGCGAATGGGCTGGAGCAAGAGATTGAACGCGCTGAACGCCATCTGCGAGTTGTTGCGCAGGATTCCGCTCGTGTTGAAGCGGAGCGTATCGAAGTTGCCGAGCGACGGACAAGAGCTTTGCTAGAAGCTGAAGAGGCTGAAGCGGCAAGAGAGGCGTCGGCGGACAACGTGATAAAGGCTTCAGCGTTACTGGCCGATCTGCGTCGTGAAGCGGAGATCGAAGGTGACGGCCTCGCAGGTCAACGTGCGACAGCAGCCGCAGCGGCCGAGCGGCGACGCGCGACTACAGCTGAGGTGCGACGAATCGAGGGTGAACTAGCTGACTTTGCTGCACGCGTCGATAGGCATCGGTTTGAGCTTTCCGAAATGAACGGTCGCACGGATGATCTGCGACTCTCCATAGCTGATCTAGAACAGAAAGCAAGTACTGTCGAAAGTGATCGTGCACGCGAAGAGCAACAGATCATCACATTAGCGGATCAACTTCAGGACGCCCGTAGACGGGCTGACGCTTTCTCTGATGAACTTTCTGAATTGAATCGTCGCGCCGCGGATGTGCGAGACTCGAGAGCCGGCTTGGAAGTACAGAGAGCCGAAGCTCAGGCGCGTCAAACGTTCCTGCACGAAAACTGTCACACAGAACTGAATCAATCGTTGGAGGATCTATCGCGTGAGGTTGTGCTCGCTGAAGACTTTGACTTTGAGACAAGCCATGCGCGAGTTGAAGAGCTGCGAACCAGACTCGAAGGTTTTGGTGGCGTCAACATGATGGCGCTCGAAGAGCTTTCAGAAGCAGAAGAACGACTGCTGTTCCTGACAGTTCAACGGCAAGACATCATCGACGGCATATCATCTACTGAAGAGGCATTGCGAGAAATCAAACGGCGCTCACGCGAACGTTTCCGCCACGCTTTCGAGCAGATTAATAAGAACTTCAGCGAACTCTTCCAGGAGTTGTTTGGTGGTGGGCGAGGTGAGATGAGTCTGATTGATACCGACGATGTTCTAGAATCGGGGATCGATGTGATCGCTCAGCCGCCAGGCAAACGATTACAGAACGTGCTGCTTTTGTCGGGTGGTGAAAAAGCAATGGCTGCTTTGGCCCTGGTTCTGGGAATTTTCCACTACCGGCCAGCGCCGTTTTGTTTGCTCGATGAAGTCGACGCGCCACTTGACGAAGCGAACGTTGGACGCTTTACTGATAAGGTCGTACAGATGTCCGCCCACACGCAGTTTATCGTTATCACACACAACAAGCGGACGATGGAGATGGCCCGCGCTCTTTACGGAGTTACGATGGAGGACGCAGGTGTCTCGAAGTTAGTATCGGTAAAGTTCGAGTGAAGAAGTTTTTATTACTGAAGCAAGGCCTCCCCGCCGCGTTCATTGTTTTGAGCGCGGCGATTTTCACTTGGGGCCAGGACTCAAGCCCCAAGCAGAACATCCGTCCCGAGCGTACGCCTCCTCCGGCGACAAACAATACTCCGGTAACCAACAACGCGAAGTATTCGTATGAGTTCAGTCAGCCGAAATTCTATGTGAAGCATCTCATTCTTGAACATGATGGGACTGGACATGGAACGATCACTTTCGAACGCATGAATGAAGACGTGCCGGTCGTTGAGCCGATCGAACTCTCTTCGACGGTGCTGGGTCGCGTTACGTCACTTTGGACTTCGCTGGACTTTCTGAACTCGCAAACGAACTACCAATCAAGCCAGGACTTTTCGCACCTTGGCACGATGCGCATCGGAATGCAGCAGGGAGAACGGAAACGAGTAGCAGAGTTTAATTGGACGCACAATGAAAGCGCGTCTGCTCTGGTCAATGAGTACAAGCGCATAGCCGATCAGGCGATGCTTGTTTTTGACATTTCAATTGCCAGGGAGAATCAGCCGCTGAACGCGCCAAAGTTGATGGAAGTTATGGAGTCGCTCATTAAGCGTAATGGTCTTTCGGATCCGAAGCAGTTGCTGCCACTTTTGCGGGATATGAGCACCGACGAACATATACCACTCATGGCCCGTAACCACGCCTTACGGATTATCAAGCAGATTGAGAAGTGACCGTTGCGGTGATGGGGTGACGGTTGAGACGGGGTGACGCGGGGAATTGGTCCCTTTCATTCCGGATCTTGCAGACCTATTTCCTCAATGACCTTACGCACGGAGTCTCAACGTCTCGTACTCCGCTACCGCGATCAACTCGTCATCTTCGTCTCACATAGTCTGCAGAACTCAATCACACGGTTCTCTGCCCAGAAACGATCTTCCTTTTTGGAAGTGGCTGAGACAAATGCGACATGGCCACCCCGCCCTGTGGTGATAAGCAGCAGGTAAGGGTTTTCAGAGAAGGCCTTTTCGCGGAGTGGGCCAAATGGAATGAAGGGATCGTCTACGGAGTGGATGATGAGTGTGGGGATTCGTATCTTGTCGACAACTCGAACGCTACTTGATCGGTAGTAATAGTCATCGGCGTTCTGAAATCCGTGTGCTAGTGAAGTAAAACGTTCATCGAAGTCTCTGATCGTCTTAATCTGTTTGAGTATTTCGACATCATATAAGTTCGGGTAAAGCCGATTCTTGATTCGAATCCGTTTTTTCAGGCTGCGAATAAAATTCGTATGATAGAGCCAATTCGATCCCTTCACGAGCGTATCGTTGCTCGCTCGCAAATCCACCGATGGTGAAATAACGCAGGCTGCGGTGATTTCCGCCGGTGGCTTATCTGCATATTCTCCGGCCAACTTCAAGACCATGTTTCCGCCCAGTGAAAAACCAATCGGAAAGATTCTGGTTAACCCCTCCTTCTTAATAAGTTCATTAATTACAACTCCCAGATCTGCGGACATACCACCATGATAAAGCGTGGGCGTCAGGTGTTCGGTGCCGCCGCAATTTCTATAGTTGACTCGCACTACGTTGAATCCGGCCCCGAACGCTTTGGCGGCTATTGACCACATGTAGACGGAATCGATCGAACCTTCCATCCCGTGCCAGATCACAACAGTCGAG
>Ga0163163_10002547_pt1 | contig 15441 bp, 12 predicted proteins | sample S65metaG_FD_119766 | JGI IMG/M metagenome (GOLD analysis project Ga0163163, IMG submission 119766) | Switchgrass rhizosphere microbial communities from Kellogg Biological Station, Michigan, USA - S6-5 metaG | ecosystem: Host-associated > Plants > Roots > Rhizosphere > Soil | place: USA... | reverse complement strand
TGGCCGGTGGCCGGTGGCCGGTGGCCGGTGACCCGTGGTGGGCCGAGACATATTAGCTCCGGCTAATATGTCCTGCTTACGGCTTGCTGCCTTTCGCTCCCACCGGCTTGTACGTCACCCCCAGCTTCTCGAACAGGAACGCGTCGACGTCCAGCGTCTCGCCGATCTTCTCGTCGAGAGAGCTGCCGATCCCGTGGCCGGAGCTGGCGCTCGTACGCAGCAGCACCGCGGACTTCCCGCCGGTCGCCGCCTGCATGCGGGCCGTCATCTTGCGCGAGTGCATCGGATCGACGCGCGGGTCGTTGGCGCCGGTCAGGAAGAGCATCGGCGGGTAGGCCTTGCCGTCCACCACGTGGTGGTAGGGAGAGTAGGCGAAGAGCAGCCGGAACGAGGCCGGGTCGTCGACGCTCCCGAACTCCGTGACGTTGAAGGCGCCGTTCGAGGATCTCTCCCATCGAAGCATGTCGTAGATGCCCACGTGCGAGATGACGGCGCCGAAGAGCTCGGGGTGCTGCGTGAACGAGGCGCCCATCAGGAGGCCGCCGTTCGACCAACCCTCGATGGCGAGGCGGTCCGGGCGTGTCCACCTCGCGGAGATGAGCTGTCGGGCACACGCGGCGAAGTCGTCGAAGACGTTCTGCTTCTGAAGAAGCTTGCCCGCCTGGTGCCAGTCGTCGCCGTACTCCGCGCCGCCGCGGATCCCGGCCTGCGCGTAGATGCCCCCCTGCTCGATCCACGCCTTGCGGAACGCGGAGTAGTTGGGCCTCTGGCTGATGCTGTACCCGCCGTACCCGTAGAGCAGCGTCGGGTTCTGGCCGTTCTTCGCCGTTCCCTTGAGCCGCATGACGTCGACGGCCAGCTTCGTGCCGTCCTTCGAGGTCGCGGTCTCGCGCGTGACCTCGGTGTCGGAGAAGTCGACCGGCGGCGGCTGCCTCAGACCGGTGCGGGCCGGCCGTCCGGAGAGGCCCGTCCGGTACCACGAGGACGGTTCCACGAAGCTCTGGTTCTCGAAGAGGATCTCGGCCCCGCCGGCCCACACCATCTGAGACACGGAGGAAACCGGCAGGATCGAGACGTCCGCCTTGAGCGCCCCCTGCGGAGAGAACGCGTGGATCCGCGACGGCCCGCCGGCGATGTAGGACACGTAGAGCGCGCCGTCGGCGGGGCAGAAGTCGTCGATCGAGTCGGCGGCCTGGTCGACGAGCACCGCCGCGGCGGCGAGATCGCTCGAGCCGGGGGGCAGCCGGAGTATGCGGCCCCGAGGAGCGCCGCGGCGCGAGATCAGGTAGAGCGAGCCGTCCGGCGCGAACCGGCCCGTGATGGCTCGGTCCTCGTCGCGCGAGATCCGGGCCCAGCGTCCGTCGGGCGAGCGCAGGTATTGAGACGCGTCGCCGCCGTCGCCGTTCTTGACGGTGGCGAGCGTGTAGCGCCCGTCGCCGGAGGCGTAGAGCGTGGTCTCGGCGATCCGGGGAAAGTTCCGGCCGATCTCGTAGGCGTCCGACTCCGAAGGGGTCCCGACCCGGTGCGCGAAGACCTGCTGATAGAAGTCGACGTCCTGTCCGCTGCGCTCGTTGCCGCGCGGATAGCGGGTGTAGAGGAACGCGCTTCCGTCCGCGTTCCACGCGAGGCCACCGCCGGCGGTGCCGCCGTTCACCCGGGGGACCACGTCCGGCAGGGGACGGCCGGACTCGGCATCGAAGAGATGGACGTCGCCCGCCTCGCTTCCGCCCTTCGACAGCGACACGGCGACGAGACGGCCGTCCACCGAGGGCACGAAGAAGTCGATCTCCGTTCCGCCGCTCGCGTCGAGCACGTTGGGGTCGACGAGCACGCGCTCGGAGGCGGGATCCGCCGACGAGGCCATGCGGACGAGGAAGGGCTGCTGGCGCGGAGGATCGTTCTTGAGCGCGAAGAGGACGTCTCCGCGCCTCACGACGGAGGACCACGAGGGCGACGGCGCCGCGGCGATCGCCTGGAGCCGGGCGCGGAGCCCCGGCACGGCGGGCAGGCGATCGAGCACGCCGCGCGCGAACGCGTTCTGGGCGTCGCTCCACGCCTTCACCTCCGACTCCGATCCGTCCTCGAGCCAGCGATAGTCGTCCCGCACGAGGACCCCGTGGTAGGTGTCGGTCACGGGCCGTTTCTCGGCGCCGGGGGGAGTCGGCGCCGCGTTCTGGGCGCGGGCCGTTCCGATCGGGATCGCGAGCACGGACGAAAGGACGAGGACCGCTCGACGCATGGCACCTCCTCGGCGAAACGTGTCTCGTAAAGTCGGGGTCATCTTAGCCGCGCCCGGACTTCCGCCCGTTTCCTCGATTGCTGGGAGACGGCCCGGCCGCGACTTCCCCTCCCATTTCCACGGTCCGCGCAGCGGACCGCTAGAGGTCCGAGTCCTTGTTCCCTCCCTGTTCATGCTGCGTTCATCGAGCCGGGCGTACGTTGTCCCTGGAATCCCGATGCAACTGGGCATCGTGAACAAGGAGACATGAAAATGAAGAAGTTGGTCAGCCTCGCAATCGCGCTCGGCCTCCCGATGGTGGCCGCCGCGCAGTCCACGGCCCCCGCTCCGAAGCCGACGATGGCCCCGTCGACGTCCTCGTCCTCGACGCACTCGACCTCGACGTCTTCGGGCGCCGCGACGTCGACGACCCCGGCGCATACGTCGAAGAAGCACCACAAGCACACCACCAAGTCGACGACCTCGACGTCCCCCGACGCCAAGCCGACTCCGAAGCAGTAAGGCTCTACCGATCCGTTTCTCGAGGGCGCGCCCGACGGCGCGCCCTCTTTCTTTGCGGCGTTCGCGGCGCTCCCGCCTGCGGTGCTAATCTCGCGCCGCGATGCGGCCGATTCGCGACGTGCACTCCTACGCGAACCCCGGCGAGACGCGCGTTGCGCACGCCGCACTGGACCTGGAGGTCCTGTTCCGGGAGCGCATCCTCCGCGGCTCCGTGGATCTGTCGCTCGACCGCGTCGATCCGTCGGCGGCGGCCGTGGTCCTGGACACGCGCGGGCTCGACGTCCTCGGCGCCGAGACCTCGGCCGGGGGATCGGGCTGGACGGCGGCTCGCTTCGAGCTGGGCACGGCGGACGCGATCCTCGGCGCCGGGCTGACGGTACCTCTTCGCCGCGGCGACGACCGCGTCCGCATCGCGTACCGGACGCGGCCGGGCGCTTCGGGACTGCAGTGGCTCGAGCCGGCGCAGACCGCCGGGCGCCGGCATCCGTTCCTCTTCTCGCAGTCGCAGGCGATCCACGCGCGCAGCTGGATCCCGATCCAGGACACGCCGCAGGTCCGCCTGACGTACGAGGCCCGGGTCCGCACTCCGCCGGAGCTGACGGCGGTGATGAGCGCGGGAGGGAATCCCGAGGGCCGCCGTGGAGGCGAGTACCGCTTCGCGATGCCGCAGCGGATCCCGGCTTATCTCCTCGCGATCGCGGCCGGGGACATCGGGTTCGCCTCGATGAGCCGGCGCACGGGCGTCTACGCGGAGCCATCCGTCGTCGAGGCGTCGGCGCGGGAGTTCGAGGACACCGAGCGGATGATGGAGGCCGCGGAACGGCTCTACGGGCCGTACCGGTGGGAGAGGTACGACATCCTGGTTCTCCCGCCGAGCTTTCCCTTCGGAGGAATGGAGAACCCGCGCCTGACCTTCGCCACGCCGACGGTGCTCGCCGGGGACAAGAGCCTCGTGTCGCTCATCGCGCACGAGCTGGCCCACTCGTGGTCCGGCAACCTCGTCACGAACGCGACCTGGCGGGACTTCTGGCTCAACGAGGGGTTCACGACCTACATCGAGCGCCGGATCGTCGAGGAGGTCTACGGCGCCGATGCCGCGTCGATGGAGGCCGTGCTCGGCCGCCAGGACCTCGAGGAGGAGATCGGGCGCCTGGACGACCCGGACGAGATCCTCCACATCGACCTGACGGGGCGGGACCCGGACGACGGCGCGACGCGGCTGCCCTACGAGAAGGGGTCGCTCTTCCTGCGGTCGCTGGAGGAGCTCTTCGGACGAGAGCGCTTCGACGCCTACCTGCGCGGCTACTTCGATCGCTTCGCCTTCCGCAGCATCCTGACCGAGGACTTCCTCGACGACCTGCGAACCCACCTCCTCGCCTCGGACGAGGGCCGCGCGAGGCGCGTTCCGCTCGACGCCTGGATCGAGGCGCCCGGCCTCCCGGAGGAGGCGCCCCGGCCGTCTTCGCCGGCGCTGGACGCCGTCGCGCGGATCGCGGAAGACTGGTCGGCCGGACGAGCGGCGCCCGACTCGATCCCGTTCGGCAAGTGGAGCACCCAGCAGCGGATCCAGTTCCTGCGCCGGCTTCCGACGGCGCTGCCGCCGGCGCGCATGGCGGAGCTCGACGCGGCATTCGGGCTGACGGGCTCGCGCAACAACGAGGTCGCGTTCCAGTGGCTCCTGATGTCGCTGCGCTCGGGCTACGCCCCCGCTCTGCCGCGGCTCGAGGAGTTCCTCGTCTCCATCGGGCGCCGCAAGTACATCAAGCCGCTCTACGAGGAGCTCGTCCGGACGCCGGAGGGCCTCGCTCGCGCCCGCGCCGTCTACGCGCGGGCTCGGCCGGGATACCATCCCATTGCGGTGGACACCGTGGACCGCATCGTCGGGCAGCCCGCATGAGCGCCATTCCCGCATCGGAGGCGCGTCACGTGGCGAGCGCATGTCCGCTCGACTGCCCGGACGCCTGCAGCCTGGACGTGACCATCGCCGGCGGCCGCGTCGTCGAGGTCGCGGGGTCTCACGTCAACCCGATCACCGACGGATACATCTGTGCGAAGGTGCGCCGGCTGCCCGAGCACCTCTATGGCCCCTCCCGCATGCTGCGTCCCGGAATCCGCGTCGGCCCGAAGGGCGAGGGCCGCTTCCGCGACGCGACGTGGGACGAGGCGCTCGATCTCGTGGCGAAGCGCATGCTCGAGACCCGCGATCGATCCGGCGGCGAGGCGATCCTGCCGGTCTCCTACGGCGGCTCGAACGGCTATCTCTCGCAGGACACGACCGACGCCCGGCTCTTCTATCGCCTCGGCGCCTCGCGCCTGGCGCGCACCGTCTGCGCGGCGCCGACCTCGCGCGCGGCCTCGGGCCTCTACGGGAAGATGACCGGAGTCGTTCCCCAGGACTACGCCCACGCGTCGCTGATCGTGCTCTGGGGAGTGAACCCGTCGGTCTCGGGAATCCACCTCATTCCGTACATCCTCGAGGCGCAGCGTCGCGGCGCGCGGCTCGTCGTCGTCGACCCGCGCCGCACGCGCCTCGCGGCGCGCGCCGACCTGCACCTCGCGCTGCGCCCGGGCACGGATCTGCCCGTCGCCCTGTCGGTCATCCGCTGGCTCTTCGAGAACGGGCGCGCCGATCGAGCCTTCCTCGCGGCGCACGCCGAAGGCGCCGAGGAGCTCGCCCGTCGCGCGTCTCCGTGGACCGCCGAGCGCGCGGCGCGAGAGGCCGGAATCGCGGCGGAGGACATCGAGGCCTTCGCCCGGATGTACGCCGAAGCGTCGCCGGCCGCGCTGCGCTGCGGGTGGGGACAGGAGCGCAACCGCAACGGCGGCTCCGCGACGGCGGCGATCCTCGCGCTTCCCGCGGTCGCGGGCAAGTTCGGAGTCCGCGGAGGCGGCTACACGTTGAGCAACTCTCCGGCCTGGCGGGAGCTGAACGGGATGGCGGCCGCCGGCGAGCCGCCGCCGTCGACGCGCGAGGTCAACATGAACCGCGTCGGGGAAGTCCTCGTGCGCCGCGGCAAACCGGGAGACGTCGAGCTCCTCTTCGTCTACAACTGCAACGCGCTCGCGACGCTGCCGAACCAGGAGCTCGTGGAGAGAGGCCTGCGGCGTGAGGACCTCTTCACCGTGGTCTTCGACCCGATCCTGACCGACACCGCGCGGTACGCGGACGTGATCCTTCCCGCGGCGACGTTCCTCGAGCGGACCGAGCTCTCGCGGGGCTACGGCGCGGTCATCCTCCAGATGGCGCCTCCCGCAGCCCCCGCGGCCGGGGAGGCGCGCCCGAACCACGAGGTGTTCGCCGAGCTGTGCCGGCGCACCGGCGTGGCGCGCGCCGGCGATCCCGAGACGGCCGAGGCGATCGCCGACGCGATCCTCGGGTCGAGCCCGCGGGCCGCGGAGCTGCGCGGCAGCATCGCGAAGACGGGCGCGGCCTATCCGCGCGAGGGCGCGGCGCCGGTGCAGTTCGTCGACGCGTTTCCGAACACGGCCGACCGGCGCGTCCATCTCGTGCCGGAGGAGCTCGACCGGGAGTGCCCCGGGGGGCTGTACCACTACGCCGCCGACCCCGGGACGGGCGACCCGCGCTACCCGCTCGCGCTGATCTCTCCGGCGACCGACCGCACGATCAGCTCGACGCTCGGCGAGCTCCATCGCGCACCGGTGCCGGTGGGCCTGCACCCGGACGACGCGGCGTCCCGCGGGATCGCGGACGGCTCGCGCGTGCGGGTCTTCAACGATCTCGGGTCGGTCCGGTGCCGGGCGCACGTCGACCCGGATCTGCGGCCGGGCGTCGCGTTCCTTCCGAAGGGAATCTGGAGCCACAACACGGACAGCGGCACGACGGCCAACGCGCTCGCGCCGGACACCCTGGCCGATCTCGGCGGCGGCGCCTGCTTCAACGACGCGCGCGTGGAGGTCGAGCCGGCGGAGTCGCCGTGAGCGGCGCCTCCGCGGCCTCGGCCGCGGGAAGCCACGGCACGCGCCGCGAGTCGGACCGCGCCGCGCGGCTGTCCCGGATGCGTGCCGCCCTCGTCATCACCGTCGGCGTTCTCGTCGTCGAGCTCGTCGGAGGACTGCTCTCGGGCAGCCTCGCGCTCGTCGCGGACGCCGCCCACATGTTCATGGACGTCGCCGCGCTGACGCTCGCCTACGCCGGAATGGCGCTGGGCGGCCGTGCGCCGACGGGACGACACACGTTCGGGCTCGCCCGCGCGGAGGTGCTCGCCGCCTTCGTCAACGCGCAGCTCCTCCTCGTCGGCTCCGGCCTGATCCTCTTCGAGGCGTGGCGGCGGTTCCGCTCTCCGTCGCCGGTGCACACGAGCCTCATGCTCGGCGTCGCCGTCGCGGGCCTCGCCGCCAACCTCGGAGCCGCCGCGCTGCTGCGCTCCGGCCACAAGGAGAGCCTCGGCCTGAAGGCCGCATACGTGGAGGTGGCGACGGACGCGCTCTCCTCGTTCGCGGTCATCGTGGCCGCCCTCGTCATCGGGCGGACCGGCTGGCTGGCGCTCGATCCGATTCTCTCCGCATGCATCGCGCTCGTCGTGCTGCCCCGCGGCATCGCGATCCTCCGGGAGGCGGCCCACATCCTCCTCGAGGGCGCGCCGCGCGAGATCGACGTGGGCGCGATCCGCGCCGAGCTCTGCGGCCTGCCGGGCGTCGCCGCGGTGCACGATCTGCACTTCTGGACGCTCACCTCCGGCCAGCACTCGGCGAGCGTGCACATCCTCGCGCTGGCGGGGGCGTCGCGCGACGAGCTGCTGCCTCGCGTGCAGCGGCTGCTGCTGGATCGCGCCGGTGTGGACCACGCGACGATCCAGGTGGAGCAGGGGGGAGACGTCGTCTGCCTCTCGACGGCGAGCCATGCCTGAGCGCCCATCCCGCGCCGGGGTCGAGATCGTGGGGGCGGGGCCGGCCGGCCTCTCCGCCGCGCTGACGGCCGCCCGCGCGGGGCGCGAGGTGACCGTCTGGGAGCGGCGCGCCGACTGCGGGAGCCGCTTCCACGGGGACCTGCAGGGCCTCGAGAACTGGACGACCCGCGGCGACGTCCTCGAGGAGCTCGCCGGCATGGGGATCGCGACCACGTTCGACTGCGCCGCGATCCGCGAGGGCGTCTTCTTCGACGGGGACGGGCGCGAGCGGACCGTTCGCTCGTCGAGGCCCGCCTTCTACCTCGTGCGGCGCGGCTCGGGGCCGGGCACGCTCGACCAGGCGCTCAAGGCCCAGGCGCTCGCGGCCGGCGTGCGCATCCGCTTCGGCCAGGCGCCGCCCGTCGATCGGGAGGACGCGATCCGGACCCCGGGCCCGACCCGCTGCGACGCGCTCGACGTCGGCTACGTCTTCCGCACGGACATGGCGGACGGAGTCTTCGCGGTCCTCTCGGAGCGGCTCGCGCCCAAGGGCTACGCCTACCTTCTCGTCTCGCGCGGCTGGGGCACGGTGGCGGCGTGCCTCTTCGACGACTATGCGCGGGCGCGCGACTACCGCGAGCTCACGCGGGAGTTCTTCGAGCGCCGGGCCGGCCTCCGCATGCGCGAGGCGCGGGCGTTCGCCGGCACGGGGACCCTGCGGCACACGGCCGTCCCGCGGGTCGGCCGCACGCTCTACGCCGGCGAGGCGGCGGGCCTGCAGGACGCGCTCTGGGGCTTCGGGATGCGCTTCGCCCTGGTCTCCGGCCACATGGCCGCGCGCGCGCTGATCGAGCGCTCGGAGCACAACTACGACCGCTCGCTCCGCGCGCGGTTCGAGGGGCTGCTCCGGGCCTCGGTCGTCAACCGCTACTTCTACGAGCGGCTCGGCGATTCTGGATACGCGCGCCTGCTGCACCGCATCGGGCGCGCCGGAGACGTCCGCGACTGGCTGAGGGGCTTCTACGCCCCCCGGCTCTGGAAGACGATGTGGTTTCCGTTCGCCCGCCCGGCGTTCGAAAAGGCGCGGCGGCGCGCCGAGACCGCGGTCCGCGAGCCGGCTCAGGCCGCGGCGATCTGATCGGCGTCGAGCATCTTGCCGCAGACACCGCACGTCGAACAGCACTTCACCGCGAGCGAGACCGTCCGCGACGTCGTCATCGGGATGTCCGACGGCCTGACTGTGCCCTTCGCCCTGGCCGCGGGTCTTTCCGGAGCGGTCGCGTCGTCGGGGATCATCGTGACCGCCGGCCTGGCCGAGATCGCGGCCGGGGCGATCGCGATGGGCCTCGGCGGATATCTCGCCGGGCGCAGCGATGCGGATCACTACGCGAGCGAGCGGGATCGCGAGCATCGTGAGGTGCGCGAGAAGCCGGCGGTCGAGGAGCGGGAGGTCGCGGACATCTTCCGCGACTACGGCCTGTCCGAGGAGGAGATCGAGCCGATCCTGCGTTCCTTCCGCAGCCGCCCGCAGGAGTGGATCGACTTCATGATGCGCTTCGAGCTCGGCCTCGAGAAGCCGGACCCGAAGCGCGCGATGAAGAGCGCGTTGACGATCGGCGGGTCTTACGCCGCGGGCGGCCTGATCCCGCTCGGCCCCTACATCGCGCTCGCCGACACGGCGACCGCCCTGATCGTCTCGATCGGTCTGACCCTCGCGGCGCTCCTCGCGTTCGGCTTCGTGAAGGGTCGGTTCACGGGAGCGAGGCCGGTCCGCAGCGCCATCCAGACGGCGTCGATCGGTGGGCTGGCGGCCGCGGCGGCGTTCGGGATCGCGCGAGCCGTCGGGGGCTGACGGGAGCTCGGCGGTGCGAAGTCTCTGGCGCCCGATCCTGCGCCCGCGCGCGGACCGCAAGCTGCCGGACTCCCTGCAGCCTCGCGCCGCGTCGGCCGCGGCCGCCGCGCTCCCGGGAGGCGTCGCCGATCCGGCGTTCCTGGAGCTGCTCTCGAGGATCGACGAGAGCCCGTTTCACGCCGGCAACCGCGTCGAGGTCTTCTTCCGGGGCGAGGACGCCTTCGACGCGATGCTCGAGGCCGTCCGCTCGGCACGCGAGGAAGTCCTCCTCGAGTCCTACATCTTCAAGGACGACGCGACGGGCGAGGTCTTCGCGCGGGCGCTCGGCGAGGCGGCGGCCCGGGGCGTCGGGGTCCGCGTCCTCGCGGACGGCTTCGGATCGTTCGAGACGCGGCGCCGGTTCTGGGCGGGCCTGAGGGAGAAGGGCGTCGACGCCCGCCTCTTCCACCCGATCGGCTTCCCGCCACGCTGGCTGGCCTTCCGCGACCACCGCAAGATCCTCGTCACGGACCGGAGGGTCGCGTTCACCGGCGGGATGAACATCGGCGCGGAGTACGGCTCGTGGGCCAGCGCCGCGGACGCGCGCACCGACGCCTGGCGGGATACCCACGCGCGCGTGGAGGGCCCGGCGGCGTGGGAGATGGCGCTCGTGTTCGAGGAGGGCTGGCGCCGCGCGGGCGGCCATCCGATCGGGCTCGAGTCCCGCGAGGAGGACTTCTCGGCGCCGGGGGCGAAGGTGATGGTGCTCGACTCGAGGCCCGGCCGCGGCGCCGTCGAGTCCGCCGCGGTGCTCGCCTCGATCGTCGCCGGCGCCCGTAGCCGGGTCTGGATCACGATGGCGTACTTCGCTCCCAGGACGCGGGCCGCGCGGTACATCGCCCGCGCCTCGCGCCGCGGCGTCGACGTCCGGATGATCCTCCCTGCGAGGACGGACGTGTGGCTCGTCCGGCACGCGGGGCACGGTTTCTACTCGGGCCTGCTCGCGGCGGGCGTCCGGATCTTCGAGTACCGTGCGGCCGTCCTGCACGCGAAGACCATGGTGGCCGACGGCCTCTTCTCCGTGATCGGCTCGAGCAACTACGACTTCCGGTCGTTCGAGCTCAACGCGGAGTGCAACTTCGTGATCCGGGATGCCGCGACCGCGGCGGCCATGGCGGCTCGATTCGAGACCGACCTGGAGGCGTGCGAAGAGGTCCGCCGCTCGCCCTGGAAGAAGAGGCCGGGCTGGCACCGGATCCTGGATGCGGGCGCGAGGAAGCTGGCGCCGCTGCTCTGAGGCTCGCGGTCTAGCCCTTGCCCGGCACCACCAGCACCGGCACGCGGGAGCCGCTCATGGTTCGCGTCAGCGTGCTGCCCAGGAAGAGTCCCTCGACGCCTCCTCGCCCGCCGCGGCCGACCACGAGCAGGTCGTATCCGCGGTTCGCCTCCCGCGCGAGCGCGAAGTGCGGGGCGCCTCGCAGCAGGAGGGTCTTCTCCCGGCCCCGGGCGACCGCGTCGAGGCGCCGCGCGTAGTGCGCGGCGATCTCGCGCGACAGGACCCGAGTCGGCTCGCGGACCAGGTCGCCGCGCTCCTCGACGACCGCGGCGCGCACGTCCGAGAGGGGGCGAACGTGGGCGATCGTGATCGACGCTCCCGACCGCCGCGCGAGGCGTCTCGCCGCCGCCAGCGCGCGCCGCGACTCGGCGGAGAAGTCCACGCCCACCAAAAAGCGCGCGCGAGGCACGCGCGGAGATTATCATCCGGTCCGGCAGGCGGAACGCCGCGCGTGCCGCCGGCCGCCGAATCCGAATGCGAACGTGCATGCGGATGGGAACGTGCAGTGCGAACGTCCAGGGAGGTCTCATGCGATTCCTCGCGGGCATGATCACCGCGGTCGTCCTCCTCCTCGTCGCGGCCGCGGCGGTCGTCGTCACCGGTTCCTTCGACGTCGCCGCGACCAAGCCCCCGGGAGCGCTGGAGAAACGCCTCGCGGGTATCGCGCTCGACCGGGCCGTCGCGAAGCGTGCTCCCGATCGGAAGAACCCGTTGGCGCCGTCTCCGGAGACGCTCGCGCGGGGAATGGCGCACTACCGGGAGATGTGCGTCACGTGTCACGGCGCGCCCGGCGTCGACGCGTCCGAGATCGGCGAGGGGCTCAATCCTCCCGCTCCCGACCTGACCCTGGCGCGAATCCAGGCGCGAAGCGACGGCGAGCTGCACTGGATCGTCTCGAACGGGATCCGGATGACGGGCATGCCGGCGTTCGGCCCGACGCACAAGGAGGAGGAGATCTGGAAGATCGTCGCCTTTTTGCGCCACCTCCCGCAGCTGTCGAAAGAGGAAGAGAAGACCCTCGGCGCCGGCGGCGAGCACGGGGAGCACGACCACTGAGCCGCCCGCTCACGCGTGGGGAGAGGGGGTCCTTGCGCGCCAGCTGCTTGCGGGCGATTGCTTTGCGCAGGCGACTTAGTCGCCGCGGGACTCGCGGGCCGGTCCTCCTCCGCAGCTGACTTCGCCGACGTGGGCCGTTACGACCCCGCCTCCATCCCCGACTTCACCACGTCCCCGACGGACACGCCGCCTCTGTAATTTCCGGCGAACCGCAGACCGGGCCAGCGCGCTTCCTCGCGCTCGAGCGCGCGCATCCTTTCCCGATGCCCGAAGGTGTACTGCGGAATCGAGCGCTTCCATCGGGTGATCGCGACGACCGACGGATCCCCCGCGCAGACGCCGGCCGCGGCGAGGTCGTGTGCGGTGGCCGACACGAGCTCGGCATCCGGGAGCGCGGCCGTGTCGGGGTCGCGCGCTCCGCCGGCGAAGACCGTCAGGAGGACCTGCCCGTCCGGAGCGCGGCCGGAGAAGAGGCACGAGCTCCAGACGGCTCCGAGGATCCGCCTCTCCGGCGAGGGAACGATGAGATGGCCGAAACCGTGGAGCGGCCGCGGCAGCCCGCTCGCCGGGTAGGCGAGGTGGAGCACCGCGAGGGGAGGGTGCGGGATCGCTCCGAGGGCCGTGGCCGCCTCGGGCGCGAAGCCGGTGACGATGTCGGCCGCGCGCCACGCGGGAACCGCCAGGATCACCCGCGCGGCCTCGAAGCGCCCCTCGCCCGTCTCGAGCAGCCACCTTCCCGCCGCCGGGTTCAGGGCGCGGAGAGGCCGCCCGAGGCGAACCCGGTCGCCGAGCTCCGCCGCGAGCGCGCGCGGCAGGGCCTCGAGCCCCTCGCGGAACGAGAGCAGGCCCCGAGGCGGGCGGGGCCCGGCGGGCCGGCGGCGACGCTCGGCGATCGCACCCGCGACGATGCTCCCGCGCTCCCTCTCCCAGCGGGCGAGCGACGGGAAGGCCGAGGAGACCTCGAGCTCGGCGGCGGAGCCGGCGAAGATCCCTCCGACGAACGGTTCGATCATCCGCTCGGCGGCCTCGGGCCCGAGCCGGCGCGCCGCGAAGTCGCGCACGCTCTCGTCGTCCGCCTCTCCGCGGCGGCGCCGCCGCAGGGGCTCGCCGAGCAGGCGGAGCTTGCCCGCCGCGGAGAGCAGACGAGAGCCGAGAAGCGCGGGCGGCGACATGGGCAGCGCATGGAGGCGACCGGCGTGCTCGACGTAGCGGGGCAGGCGCGGCGGGGCGAAGAGCGCCTCGCGCGCGAGCCCGACCTCTTCGATGAGCCGCCACAGCTCCGGCGTCGGCCGGACGGTGTTCGGTCCAAGCTCGATCAGGAATCCGCCGCGCGCCTCCGATCGGACGGCGCCGCCGGCGCGCACCGACTCCTCGAAGACGACGACCTCGCGTCCGGCGCGGGCGAGGGCGCGGGCCGCCGTCAGGCCGGACAGGCCGGCGCCGACGACGGCGGTCGGCCCGGTCAATCCGCCCAGAAGTCCTCGACGGACGACGCGACGTCGGCGAGCGCGCGCAGGAACGTCGGACGCGCGTTGAGGCCCGCCGTGCGCCGGAAGTGGACGATACCGGCGCGCCGCGCCGCGTCGCCGAAGAGCTGGTCGACCTCGTAGAGCGTCTCCACGTGATCGGTGACGAACGCGATCGGGACGACGAGGACCTGCTTCTCGCCGGCGGCGCCCAGCTTGCCGATCACGTCGATCGTGGCCGGCCCGAGCCACTCGACGGGCCCCAGTTTCGACTGGTATGCGAGAGTGGACGGCCCCGTCCAACCGAGCCGATCCCGGATCGCCGCGGCGCTCGCCTCGATCTCGCGCTGGTAGGGATCCCCCTTCCGGTCAACGAGCTTCTTCGGGATCGAGTGCGCGGAGAAGAGCAGGTGCACGGCCTCGGGGCGAGGGTCGGGAAAGCGCGCCAGCTCCTCGCGGATCCCCTCGGCATGCGCCTCGACGAACAGCGGGTGCGTCGGGAACGATCCGGTTTCGAACAGCCGCGCACGGGGAGCGGACCGCGCGACCGCGGCGCGGCTGCGCTCGAGCGACCCCTTCGTGGTGGTCAGCGAGTACTGGGGGTAGAGCGGCAGGGCGAGGAAGCGATCCACTCCCGACGCGGCGAGGTCTGCGACGACGTCCTCGACGAGCGGCGCGGAGCAGGTCATTGCCGCACGGACGACCGCGTCCCGGCCGGCGGCGCGGAGGACCGCCTCGACCCCGCGCGCCTGCTCCTCGGTGAGGCGCCGGATCGGCGATCCGCCGCCAATGGAGGCGTACAGCGCGCGCGACGCCTTCTGCCGCCCGAGCGCGATGGATGCGGCGATCGCCTTCCTCAGGAGGTTGGAGCGGACGGTGATGACGTCGGGATCGGAGAAGAGCCGGTAGAGGAAGCCGCGGACGTCGTCGAGCGTCTCGGGCCCTCCGAGTTGCAGGAACAGGATCGCGCGGTTCACGCCTAAACCGTGCGCGAGAACACCGGCTTCTCGGTCGCCTTGTCCAGGTAGGCGTCGAACGGCATCGCGAGGTTGCGCAGGAACAGCCGGCCGAGAGGCGTCGCGCGAATCTCGGCGGGGGAGATCTCCACCAGGCCGTCGCGTGCGCATTCCTCGAGCCGTGCGAGCGCGGAGGCGAATTCCTCGTCGAAGCGGATTCCGAACCGCTGCTCGATCTCGGACTTCCGGACGACGCCGTGGCACATCAGGCGCTCGATGACGGTCCGGCGGAGGAGGTCGTCCTCGGTGAGCCGGGCGCCGCGGAAGGTCGCCGCGCCGCGGGCTTCCACGCTCTCGCGGTACGGCACGAGCTCCCGCCGGTTCTGGACGTACCAGTTCCCGATCGAGCCGATGGCGCTCATGCCGAACCCGATCAGGTCGGTGCCGGCCTTCGTCGTGTAGCCCTGGAAGTTGCGGTGCAGCGTGCGCTCGCGCCTCGCCCGCGCGAGCTCGTCGTCGGGCCGCGCGAAGTGGTCCATGCCGATGTATTCGAATCCGGCGTCGGTGAAGCGCTCGAGCGCGGTCAGGAAGATCGAGAGCTTCGTCGCCTCGTCGGGCAGGTGCGGCTCGAGCACGCTCTGGTGCTTCTTCATCCACGGGACGTTGGCGTAGGAGTAGACCGCGAGCCGGTCGGGCCCGATCTCGAGGACGCGGTCGATCGTGGCGGAGAACCGCTCGGCCGTCTGGTAGGGCAGCCCGTAGATGAGGTCCACGTTGACGCTCGGGAACCCGAGCGTGCGCGCCGTGCGGACCAGGTCCCGCGTGGCCTCGAAGGGCTGGATGCGATTGATCGCGGCCTGGACCTCCGGGTCGAAGTCCTGCACGCCCATGCTCAGGCGGTTGAACCCGAGCGCCGCGAGCGCCTCGAGATGCTGCGGAGTCGTCACGCGGGGATCGACCTCGATGCCGATCTCGGCGTCGGGGGCGAGCTCGAACCGCTCCCGGATGCGGCGGCCGAGACGGGTCAGGAGGTCCGGCGAGAAGTACGTCGGCGTCCCGCCTCCGAAGTGGAGCTGGACGACTCGCCGCCTCCGGGTGGACCCGGCCGCCGCGGGATCGATCCGCCGGGCGGCCCAGTCGATCTCCCGCTCGATCGTGGCCAGGTAGGCGTCCTCCGGGCCGTGATGCGTGCCGGTGATGACGACCGTG
>Ga0163163_10002546_pt1 | contig 15442 bp, 19 predicted proteins | sample S65metaG_FD_119766 | JGI IMG/M metagenome (GOLD analysis project Ga0163163, IMG submission 119766) | Switchgrass rhizosphere microbial communities from Kellogg Biological Station, Michigan, USA - S6-5 metaG | ecosystem: Host-associated > Plants > Roots > Rhizosphere > Soil | place: USA... | reverse complement strand
GTTCCGAGATCGAGCGAGCCCTCCGCAAAGTCCACCTGGATCGTCGCCCCTCCCACCGAAACGTTCTGCGTCGAATCTATCTTCACGTTTCCGCGAAACTGAAACGCCCATCCGGCCAGGGCCACTCCGAACAACACGACGCCCCCCACCACCCACCGCCTCGTTGTCATCATCTTCAGGACGCCTCACTCATTGGACAGCCAACTTATCCCAAGGTCACGGAACCAGTGAAATCGACATAACGGTGGTATGCTTTCCCCGGAGAAAAACCATGCGGGATGCTCTCGCAATCATCGTACCCACCATAGCCGGGCTGATCGTTCTGCTCGCCTTCGCCGTAGCCATCGGCTACTGCTGGAACGATGCAAAACGTCGCGGCAAACCACCCCTCCTCGTCAGCCTCCTGGTCTTCTGTTCCTTCCCGGTAGGACTCCTCGCGTGGCTGATCTTTCGACCCGAGCCCGTGTCCCCTCCGCCTCCACTTCCCACGGCCATGGGCATGCCACCTCTTCGCTGAGGCACCTGAAATCTTGTCAAGCCCTACTTTGGTCTAACTTAATCAAAACAAATGACTTCCAAGTTGCCGATTAATTACCATGCGCTCGCTATAATAGAAACATAGGGCAAGATAGAGCTATCTTGGCCTCACGCGTGCGCCGTAAGTCCAGACTTAACTCTTTTCATTCGAAGACTTTGCGCAAATAAGTAGGGGGGACCCCCACCCCCATCGAACGTGCTAAAATCGCAAGGTCGTAATAACCACAAAGACTGAGGTTGTAAATGTCCGGCCACTCAAAATGGGCGACTATTAAGCACAAGAAGGGCGCCCTCGACGCCAAGCGCGGCAAGATCTTCACCCGCCTGATTAAGGAAATCACCATCGCCGCCAAGATGGGCGGAGGAGACCCGGACGGCAATCCCCGCCTCCGCGGAGCGATCGCCGCTGCCAAAGCCGAGAACATGCCGAACGAGAACATCAAGCGCGCCATCCAGCGCGGAACCGGCGAGATCGAAGGCGTCAGCTACGAAGAGATCACCTACGAAGGCTATGGGCCCGGCGGCGTCGCCATCATCGTCGACGTCCTCACCGACAACAAGAACCGCGCTGTAAGCGAAATCCGCCATGCGTTCTCTAAGAACGGTGGAAACCTCGGTGCCGAAGGCGCCGTCGCCTGGATGTTCAGCACTAAGGGCGTCATCACGGTCCCCAAGTCCGCCGCCTCTGAGGAAAAGATCACTGAGATCGTCCTCGATGCCGGAGCAGAAGACCTCTCCGATCAAGGCGAGTCCTGGGAGATCCTCACTGACCCCAAGGACTTCGAGGCCGTCACCAACGCCCTCAAGGCCGCCGGTCTCGCCTCCGAGACCGCCGAGGTCACCAAGATCGCCTCGACCTACACCAAGCTCGAAGGTACTCAGGCAAACGCAATGATTCGCCTCCTCGAAACCCTCGAAGACCTCGACGACACGCAAAACGTCTACTCGAACTTCGACATGGACGAGGCCCCCGTCGCAAGCTAATCCAAGCGGTCAACCACCATCCAAGGGGCCGCCGATCATCGGCGGCCTTTCTTCTGCAAGACTGAAACAAATCTCAAGCGGGAGCACGACCGAGTGAATAAGACAATCCGACGATTCACCCAGACCCTGCCTGTCACTCTGCTCCTCTCCGCCGCGCTCGCTCACACGCAAGCTAAGTCCGCCGGGCCGACACCCTTCGACGGCACAAGCCACCCGCTCGCCATCGGCGTCCTCGCCCAGGGAGGCCTCGGAGTCACCGACGACCGCGGCGGCTACAAGTTCTTCATGCTTGGCGGACGCGCCGGCAAGGTCCTCACTCCGAACGTTGGCCCCAGTATCCTCCACGGCAACTTCGAGTACGGCGTCGAGCTCTTCCCCTTCTGGCAGTCCTACACACCAAAGTTCGAACGCCGCCTCTGCACAGCCCCCGGAAACTGCTCCGCCCCCTACACCGTCGGCGGAACCTTCACCGGCATCTCCATCACTCCCATCCTTCTCAAGTGGAATTTCACCGGCTCCGGCCACAGCAAGATCGTTCCCTGGGCCCAGGGTGGCGGCGGCCTCATCTGGACCAACCATAAGTACCCGCCTTTTGGAGGCCCGCCCTACAACGTCTTCAACGACGGCCCCAATGCCGACACCAGCGTCTGGAACTTCACCCCCCAATTCGGAGTCGGAGTCCACTACTTCCTCAGCCCCCGCCGCTCGCTCGACCTCGGAGCCAACGCGATCCACATCTCCAGTGCCTCCCTCGGCGACAAAAACCCCGGCGTCAATGCAAGCGTACAATTCTCGGTCGGCTACACATGGTGGAAGTGACCCAATTCGCAAACCTGAAACCCTGGCGTCTTAGCCTTAGGTCTTGAATGATGAACCCCGAAGCAATCATCGAATGCGTTCCCAACTTCTCTGAAGGCACAGACATCTCCAAGGTGAGCCGCATTGTTCAGGCCATGCAGGTTCCCGGTGTCAGTCTGCTCGACTGGTCGCTCGACACCGCGCACAACCGCTCCGTCGTCACCATCGCCGGGCCTCCCGAAGCAGTCGTCGAGTCCGCCGTCCGCGGCGCAGGAAAAGCCGCTGAGCTCATCGACCTCACCAAACAGAACGGCGTCCACCCACGCATCGGGGCCGCGGACGTCATCCCCTTCATCCCGGTCAGCGGAGCAACGCTCGCTGACTGTGCCCTGCTTGCCCGTCAGGCCGGTCTCGCTATCTGGCGCCGCTATGGCATCCCGGTCTACTTCTACGGCGCCGCCGCCGCCCGCCCCGACCGCGTTCAGCTCGAGGATGTCCGCAAGGGACAATTCGAGGGCCTCCGCGACGCAGTCCGCAAAGACGCCGCTCGCCGTCCCGACATCGGCGGCCCTGAGTTGCACGAAACAGCCGGGGCCTCAGCCGTCGGAGCACGCAGCTTCCTCATCGCCTACAACGTTCATCTACGTCAGCCCGACGTCACCGCCGCTCGCGCCATCGCCCGCGACATCCGCGCCTCCAACGGCGGCCTGCACGGTGTAAAGGCTCTCGGAGTTCTCGCCAACGGTCGCGCCCAGGTCAGCATGAACATCACCGACCACCTCACCACCCCGATGCCCAAGGTCTATGCTCGTCTTGTCGATCTCGCCCACCGCCACGGCGCCGAGCTCGACGACAGCGAGCTCATCGGCCTCATCCCGCAGGTGGCCTATGAGCAAGGAGCCGAGTGGATCACACGCATTCCAAACTTCGACCCCGCCCTTAAGGTGATCCAACGCCGGCTCGAAAAACCGCTCGACTGGCTCACTCCCTGAAGCACAAAATCCAACGTTCGGTCCTTTCATACGTCCAAAGTGGCATATGACGAGACTTGCGTCGCACACGTCAATCACGAAAGAATAGACAGGGTCCGGCCCTCACTGGCTAGCGGACTCCTGCTCATTACGCCAGAGCTTCAAGGAGTTTTACATTGCAGATTCTCAAGCCGTTTCTCCCCATCGCGATCCTCGCCCTCTCAGCCGCTCTCTGTTCCGCGGCTCAGCTTTCGAGTGACGCGAAAGCGGCCATCCCGCGCGACGTTCAACAAATCATCGTGGTCGACTACCGCGCCATGCAGAACTCCACCGCTGCCATGGAGCTGAAGGACCGCGTTCTGCCTCCCGAACTCAAGCGACTCGAGACTGCTCTTAAGACCTCTGGCCTTAAAGTCGATCAGGATGCCGACGTCCTTACCTTCGCCGCCTTCCGTGATCCCGGCGGCTCAGGAACCCGCATCGTCGGTATCGCGCAGGGCCAGTTCCACACTCGCGAGATCATGGCGAACTTCACCAAGACCAAGATCAAGCCCGTCGTTCTGCGCAATAACAACATTTACCCGATGGGCCAAAATGGCATGAGCGTCGCCTTCCTCAACCAGACCACGATGGTCTTCGGCGATCGCGAAGCCCTCAAGACTGCACTCGATGCCCGTGACGGCCTGCAACCTAACATTCTTGCCAACAGCGACATGACCAATGAAATGCTCGCCGTTGAGCAGCGCGCTGTCTGGAGCCTTCTCGACCAAAAGGGCACGCAGACCATGATGCGCTCCGTCCTGGGCGAAGCCGCGCAGCTTGCCGACTACGACACTGTCCGCAATCGCATGAAGAGCTCGCGCTACACCATGGACTTCCAGAATGGCGTCAAGTTCGACATGGCCGTCGTGATGAGCGACACCATGACCGCCGCAACCTGCGCCACGCTACTCAAAGGCGTCTCCCTGATGAAAAAGACGCAAGGCAGCCCGCTTGAGAAGACAGCGCTGGATTCCACCACAATTGACTCGAACTCCGGCGTCCTGACGGTCTCCTATTCATCCTCGGACAGCCAGTTCGCCAGCCTGCTCACCTCACCGCTCTTCCAGTCCGTCGTTCGATAGGCTGCGCGGCTGTCGTCGGTTCACGAGAGGGGTGCTCATTGAGCACCCTCTCGTTTCAGCACCCTCCTGGAAAGCAAGCTCTCGAATACCTCCCATACCGCCGAGTCGAGCCGGATGCTCCAATCCTCTCTCGCGATCGAACAACGTCCATCGCTACGCCGCCTCAAGCAGTGGAACCACCCGCGCCTTCACCTGATCTGCCGTAAATGGCTTGCAGATGTAACCCTGCGCTCCGGCTGCAAGCGCGCGCAGCACAAACGGCTCGCTTCCCTCGGTTGTAATCATCACCACCGGAACACCCTCCGCCAGCTTCTGGTCGCGCCTCGCCTCCAGAAATTGCAATCCATCCATCACAGGCATATTGATATCGCTGATGATCAGGCCAATCTTCGCGGCACTCGAAGCATCTGTACGGAGAACCTCAAGCGCCTCTTCCCCGTTAGAAGCCTGCACAACCTCGGAGAGTTCCAGACCGGACTGACGCAGAGCCCTCTCGATCACCTTTCGCATCACCGCCGAATCGTCAATAATTAACGCTCGCACCTACCCTCCAGAATCACTGCTGCTCTTGCACCTCTATCGGCGGCAACCGCAAATCCTTGAAACGCTCCGTCTCCCTTAACGTCCTCTAACCCAGACGCCGCATTCTTTGGAACTCCGACTGCATTACTCGCGGCATGGACAGCGGACTCTACGCGGCATACACAGGCCTGATGGCGCGCACGCAGGCGCTCGATACCGCGGCCAACAATCTGGCCAACGCAGGAACCAACGGCTTCCGCGCCGAACGCGACTACTTCCGAGGAGTCCTGGTCGACAGCCTTCGTCCCGACTCACCCGCCGACTCGCAGGTTGGCCGCACAATAAACGGCTTCAGCATCCTCGGCGGCAACACCCTCGATCTCGGCCAGGGCAATCTAGCCTCGACAGGCAATCCGCTCGACCTCGCAATTCAAGGCCAGGGATTCTTCGCTGTTCAGACCGCCAACGGCATCCGCTACACGCGCGACGGCGCCTTCACGCGATCCTCGACCGGCATGCTTCAAACCGGAGCCGGTGAACAGGTGCTCGACACAAAGCAGCAACCCATCACCATCCCCACTGGAACAATCCGCATCTCGCCCGACGGCAGCGTCTCGGTCACCACACCGGAAGGCAGCGCCATCGTGGGCCAGGTCGGCATGTTTGACTTCGCCAACCGCAACGCACTCACCGCCGAGGGCACCAACCGCTTCACCGCAAACGGAGAGAAACCCCTTCCTGCGGAGGGAGCGATCGAGCAAGGAGCACTCGAGGGCGCCAACCAGGACGCCGTTCACGGCACCATGCAACTCGTGCTCGTCCAGCGCCAAGCAGAGATGATGCAGAAGGCACTTAGCGTCTTCAACAACGAATTCGACAAGACCGCGGCCGAAGAGCTTCCGCGCGTCTGACAGCAGCTACGGAGACACCATGATTCGAGCGTTATACACAGCAGCAAGCGGCATGAGCGCCCAACAGGCAAACCTCGACACCGTCGCCAACAACCTCGCCAACTCCGCCACTGCAGGCTTCCGCCGCCGCAGGCTTCAGTTTGAAGACATGATCTACCAAAACATGATTACGCCCGGTTCCCCGCAGAGCCAGCAAACCACCTCGGCCGGTCTGCAGATCGGACTCGGCACCCGCTCCGCCGCCACAGAAATGATCATGACTCAGGGCGACTTCAACCAGACCGGTAACAATCTCGATCTTGCCATTCAGGGTGCCGGCTTCTTTCAGGTGTCCAAACCCGATGGCACCATCGCCTTCACGCGCTCCGGCAACTTTCATCGCAACAATCAGGGAACGATGGTCACGGCCGATGGTGATACCGTGCTGCCTGCGATCACGATTCCATCCAACGCCACCGACATCTCCATCTCCTCGTATGGGGTCGTCTCAGCGAAGATTCCCGGCCAATCGACTCCCGCGCAATTGGGCACAATACAGCTCGCCACCTTCGCCAACTCCGGCGGCCTCAACTCCATCGGCGGCAATCTCTTTGAACAGACGGCATCCTCCGGAAATCCCATCACGGACAGTCCCGGCGGCAACACTGGCATGGGAACACTGCAGCAGGGATATCTCGAGAACTCCAATGTCGATGTCGTCGAAGAGTTCGTTCAGATGATCCTCGCGCAGCGCGCCTACGAGAGCAACTCGAAGGTCGTGCACGTTGCCGACGACATGTACTCCCAGATCAACAACATGATTCGTTAGGGACCGCCATGCGTCTTCGCTTCCTCTCACATCACAGTCCGCCGCCGCTCTGGACCATCCTCATGGTCTGCGCCATTTCTGGTCGGGCGCAGGTAAACACTACCTGTCCCGCTGTCCCATCCATCGAACCAGCTTCATTGAAGGCGGGATATCGCCTCGCAAGCGTTCGCTGGGATCCATTGTTACGGCAGCACTGGGCCAAGCTCGTCAGCTGCGCTCATCCGGAGCGGCCTGCAATTGCAATGCTCATGTCACCGCCCAAACAGGACGGCACGCCCTCAGTTCCTACGCCGCAGCAATCCTCCGCTGTCTTCCCCGTAGTTCGTGCGGGCGACCTCGTGCGCCTGTGGAGCCAAGAGGGCATTCTACGTATAGAAGCCTCCGGGATTGCCGAGGGTAGCGGAGCCGCGGGCGCTACAGTACCGGTGCGGCTTCTGCACTCCGGTCTCGATGGACAGTACCAGAAGCAAAACGTTCAGGGCATTATCCGTGGCCCTCATAATGTGGAGATGCAGCGATGAAGAACTCACAGAAATTCTCTACGGCTGCCCTAGCAGCGATAGCACTCATCTTTCCGGGTTCCTGTATCTTGCTGGGTCAGTCCGGAAACATCCAGAACCCGCTCCGCCCCAAGCCAAACCTCGCCGCTCAGTCGCTGGATGCATACCTAGAGCGTGTGCGCGCTCAAAACTCCAGCGCGCAATCTTCCCAGGGCTCCATCTGGACCGATAACGGGCGCCTCTCCAGAATGATGACCGATGTTCGGGCCATGCGCCCTCACGATCTCATCTCAGTTGTCGTTGCCGAAAACCTTGCAGCTTCAACTGACGGCACGGTCAAAAACTCCCGCTCCTCGAACGCCAGTTCCCAGGTCTCGAGCCTCTTCGGCGCGCTGCACCCCAGCAATGCGCTTCAGAACCTCGTAAATCAAACCTCCTCCGCAGGTTTGGACGCTCAAGGCACCAGTGCAACTAACTCGAGCCTTAGCACCGTCCTCGGAGGGCAGGTCATCGAGGTGCTTCCCAACGGCATGCTGGTGATCGAAGCCGTACGTCAGGTGGAGTTCAGCCAGCAGACCCAGACCATCGTGCTACGCGGCATCGTTCGTCCAGAAGATATCTCGCAGCAAAACCAGGTGCTGTCGACTGCCATATCCAGCCTTGAGCTCGAGGTCCGCGGAAAAGGAATCATCACCGACTACACGCATCGGCCAAACCTACTCGTAAGGCTGCTGCAGCGCGCGCTCATCTTCTAGCCGAGAAAAGGACCCGCAATATGAGCCACTCCGAGGAAACCGAGACATATCTCAACATACTCTTACGATCTCTCGTCGCTGGCTGTGTTGCCGCGCTCACACTAACGGCAAACCTATCGGCCTCCGACCTCAGCTCCGCATCGCAGCGGCAGGCGCGAGTCAAAGACATCGCCTCCATTGAAGGCATCCGCGACAATCAACTTGTCGGTTACGGTATCGTCGTCGGCTTGCAGGGCACCGGCGACAGCCAGCAGACCAGCTTCCCTACCCAGACCCTGGCAGCGACCCTGCTTCGCATGGGGGTCAGCGTTCCCGCCTCATCCATTCGCGTACAAAACCTCGCAGCAGTATTTGTCTCAGCTAATCTGCCTCCCTTCGCTCGCCCCGGCACCAAGCTCGACATAACGGTTTCTTCAGCTGGAGATGCGCGAAGCCTTGAAGGCGGCCTTCTATTGATGACCCCTCTATACGGCGCGGACGGGAAGATCTACGCACAGGCTCAAGGCGCACTCGTCGTCGGCGGGTACTCCGTCAGCGTGAACGGAAACGTCAAACAAATGAACCACCCCAACACGGCTCGCGTGCCGTACGGCGCAATCGTCGAACGCGGTGTTCTCCTGGAGATCGAAGGCCGAAGTCAGTTCTCTCTCCTGCTGAACGATGCCGACTTCCGCAGTGCCGAAGCAGCCGCCCAGGCCATCAACCAGACGCTGCGGCGGCCTGCGGCACGTGCAGTCGACAGTCGCAGAATTGTTCTCTCTTCTGTTGCCGGCGAGGAAGTTCCGGCCTTCCTCGCTGAAGTCGAGTCTGTTGAGGTCCCCGTCTTTCCCCGAGCCAAGGTCATCGTCAACGAACGCACCGGCACCGTCGTCATAGGTGGGAGAGTTGTTCTGCAGCCCGTCTCAATCCTGCATGGCGGGCTTGCCGTCAATGTCGTCAGTGAATTCCAAGTGTCGCAACCAAACCCCTATGCGGGCGGCGACACGAAGGTGGTCCGCCAAACCAGCGTCGATGCTCAGGACAGACCCGTCAGCCGCATTGAGCTCAAACAGGGTGCGACTGTGGACGACCTTGTGCGCAGCCTGCAAACCATCGGTGCCTCCGCCCGCGACGTTATCTCAATCCTGCAGGCAATGAAGTCCGCCGGTGCGCTCGAAGCGGAGATCGAGGTGCTATGAACATTACCTCCGGTTCAATCGGACACGGCTTTACCACCACCGACGCTCAGACACGCTCTAAACTCGCTGATGCGGCACAAGAGTTTGAGGCCATGCTCCTGCAGGAGATGCTCAAGCCCATGCGCTCGGAAGACGGCGACTGGATGGGTGAAGACAAGAAGGATGGAGCGTCCGACACCATAACGAGCTTCGGCACAGAGGCTGTAGCGAGAGCGATCTCAAAGAACGGAGGCCTGGGTATCGCCAAACAAGTCATCCGGCAGGTCTCGGCAGAGCATGAAAAAGTTCAAAAAGGAACGTAACCGGTACTAAAGTGTGGCGCCGTCCGGCCGATAGATTCAAGTAGATGGAGGAATTTCATGAGTTATCCCAGCGGAATTGGCGATCTCAAGCAGGCCATGACTTCTATCGCACCTGCAACAACTACCGAAACACAGCAGGTCAGCGGTGCGAAGGCAAAGGAGAGCAATAAGACGGCGCTGCCGCGCGAGTCCCAGTCCGACGAGGCCCGCCTCAGTTCGACCGGCGGCCTGATTGCCCAGGCACTCGAAAGCTCCGACGTAAGGACCGCGAAGGTCGAGGCCTTGCAGAAGGCAATCTCCGATGGAAGCTACAACGTGTCGTCGGCCAATGTAGCTGACAAGATGATTCGGTCGCTTCTGGACTAAAAGGGCCATGACAACCGCGGAACAGTCAGTCGCAACGGTGCTGGATGGAACGATCGCGGCGCTCTCGACTCTCGATCACGAGCGCCTCCTCTCTCTCGAGCAGCGAATTGTTCTCATCGCAAAGTCAGGGTCCATTAACAATGGAGCGTTGCCCTCATTGCTCCAAAGACTTGCCCTGCTGAAACGTATGCTCGATGAGACCCAGGCAAACCTTGCGCTTGTCACACGCCTGCACGGACGAGAAGGGAGCAGTACATGGGCACGCTAGCTTCGTTGATGGACCTGGCACGTCAATCCCTGATGGCTAATCAGGCTGCGATCAACGTCACCTCCAACAACGTAGCAAACCAGAACACGCCCGGCTATACACGCCAGGTCGTTAGTTGGCAGGCGCGAGATAGCGTCACCATAGGCGATCTCAACGTCGGAGGCGGCGTCTCTGTCAGCCAGGCATCAGTGCGCGACCGCGTTCTGGAGCAGCGCGTTCAGCAGCAGACACAGCTACACGCACAGAGTCAGGCCCTCGAATCCGCCCTCCAGCAGGTTCAGAACATCTTTGGACTTACATCCACCTCCACCTCGGCGACCACGACCCAGCTCGGCTCGGCAATGGACTCCTTCTTCAACGCTCTTTCTTCACTCACCGCAAACCCCTCCGACATCGCTGCTCGGCAGAAGGTCCTCTCCGCAGCCAACAGCCTCGCCGGAGCCTTCAACTCCGCCTCCAATCAGATTGCGCAGGTGTCCGCCAGCCTCGACAAGCAGGTTTCCGGATACGTCGACAGCGTCAACTCACTCGTCACTACGATCGCTTCGCTGAACGAGCAGATCGCGAGCAACAGTCCGGACAGCGATGCCGGAACTCTCGAAGACCAACGTCAGCAGGCGATCGCAGAGCTATCCCAGTACATCGGGCTCAACCAGATCTCCACCGAAGGCAATGGCATTACCCTTACGACGAGCGACGGAGCGATCCTTGTCAGCGGTGGCATCAGCTATGCCGTCGCTACCGCGCAGATCAATGGAACATCCCACATCTTCGCGGGACCCGCCGGACAAGACGTCACGCAAACACTTTCAGGTGGCGCTATCGGCGGCACACTCGTGGCACAAGATGGACAACTTCCTGTGTTTCAGAGTTCGCTCGACAATCTCGCCTACGCCATCGGCACACAGATCAACCAGGCCAACTCCCAGGGAATCGACGGGAACGGAAACCCCGGCCAGCCGCTATTCAACCTTCCCGCAACGTCCGCTGGCGCAGCCGGGCTAATCCGACTGGCGACGAACAACCCGCAGGCGATAGCCGCGGCATCCGTCGGCGAAGGCGCGACTGGCAATAGCAACGCCCTTATCCTAGCGGGACTTGCCTCCGGGAATATCGTTGCAGGTCAGACTCCGTCCAGTTTTCTCTCCACATTGCTCGGGAAGATCGGTAGCGTGACCGCAGCGGCAACAACCGACAACACGGCCCAGGAGGCAACTCTTTCTCAGCTGACGACACAGCGCAACGCGCTCTCCGGCGTCTCGCTCGACGAAGAGGCAGCAAATCTCACCAACTACCAGCGCGCATATGAGGCCGCGGCAAAGATCTTCTCCATCGTCGACCAGATGATGGCAACCGCGCTCAATCTAGGCGTTCCAACATCCGTCTCTTAGTCGCAGGAGAATTATCGTGCGGGCAGATCCGAACTACGTCACCAGCCTTTCGCAGGCTCTCAGCAGTTCTACTAAGGCCTCGAACGATCTCGCTTCTCAGCTCTCCAGCGGCCTGCGCGTCGGTTCCCTCTCCGACGATCCAGGCGCCGCCGCGCAGAGCCTCCAGCTCGGCAGCCAGATCGCGCGCGTCGATACCTACATCCAGACCGCCGCAAACCAGTCCTCCATGCTCCAGGTCACGGACTCCACATTAGGCGAGGTCGTCTCTCAGCTAACCTCAGCAATATCCCTCGCTGTACAGGCCACAAACGGAACTCTGAACAGCTCCAATCTGCAGGCAACCGCCCAGCAACTCACCGGAATCCGCGATCAGGTCCTCGCGCTTGCAAATTCCAGCTATCAGGGCAGGTTTCTCTTCGCAGGCAGTCAGGGATCAATCAAACCCTTCGCGCTCGACACAGCAACCACTCCGGCTACCGTAACCTACTCTGGCGATGCCACCTCACAGTCCATCGAAACCCCCGGGCGACAACAAATCCAGGTCAACCTTCCCGGCTCCTCCATCTTTGGATCCGGATCTTCCGGCCCGATTGCTGTCCTCAATCAACTGATCGCCGATGTCACCTCGGGCGCTCCTGCATCCAACCTCTCTGCCGACAGCGCCGCTCTCACCGCTTCCCTTGGCCAAGTCTCCACCCAGCGCAGCCTCCTCAACGCCTCGCTCGCCACGCTCCAATCGACAAGCAGCTACGCCCAAACTCAGGAAGCCCAACTCAAAGCCCAGCAGAGCTCGCTTGTGGCCGCCGATCCAGCCGCCGTAGCAACAGAGCTAAAGTCCAATCAGGTGCAGTATCAGGCCTTACTCAGCGTCGTTACCGCGCTTCAGAAGATCAATCTCTTCGACTACATGCACTGATCGACTTACTGCAGTTGCGAAAGCGCCTTGCGCGCCTGTTTGATCTTCTCGCCATCCGGCTCAAGCTGAAGATAAGAGTTGAATTCGGCAATGGCCTCATCCCGCTTGTTGAGCTTCTGTGCGAGATGGCCTAGCGCGAAGTGAGCCTCTGGATCAGAAGGCTGAACCTTCACGGCATCCCGAGCCCGAAGATAGGCGGCATTCAGGTCCCCTGACTGCTCGTAGAACTTTGCCACATCCAAATCTTCCGCAGCCCGCTCCTCATCGCTCTGAAGCTTCTGCACCTTGGGCAGCTTCCTGCGAGTTGCAGCTCTCGGATTGTCCCCTTTGTCATCGAGCGGAGGGCCATTATCCGCTGGGGCCGGAGGATCATTCGGGTCAGCGCTCGAGGAACTGCTTGAGCTGCTACTTGAACTTTCACCGGGCATCGGCGGCGCGGAGCCCGGAAATGGGTACTTGTCGGAGGCAGATGGAGCCTTGGCAGGGGCAGTCTGCTTGTCGGGGGCGTCCGGAGCCGACCGCCCTTGCATCGGCGGAGCGGACTCTCCGGGAAACGGAAACCGCTGTGACGCGGGAGCGTCCGAGGTCGGAGCTGACGTCTCGCAGGGTGCAGCCGCTGACTTCGCCTTCTGCCCGTTCTTGCCTTGGGAACCCCCCTGCTCCGTATTCTTGCCGCTCTGCTCATCAGGACACTGAGCAGAAGGCTTATCCGCTTGCTGCGCACGCGCATCCCTTGCCGTCACCCCGAGAGCGGCCACCAAAAGAACGAAGCTGTAATAGCGATTTACCATTATTTAGTTAGACTACGCGCGTCCGCTTTCGGATACTCTCCAATCCCTTGATTCCCACAAATGGTGGTTTGCTATAGTCAGGCTTGCGAAGCGTAGACAGATAATCGAGCGGACTCCCCGAAGAGCAACCCTCCGTCCCGCAAAGCATAACGCCATCTTCGGATACCACCATCCATGCCTTCTGAGCTGATCATTCGTTCCTCGTCAATTCATGCAGCCGGCTGCTACACCATGCGGCGCATCCGAAAAGGCACCCCGGTTATTGAGTACGACGGCCCACGCTTCACAAAAGACGAAGCTGACGAACGGTACAAAGACCGCTTTATCACTTACCTCTTCAGCACCGGCAACCGCGGCGAGGTGATCGACGGCTTCGGCATCGCGATGTTCATCAACCACTCCTGCGATCCGAACTGCGAAACTGAGAACATCAAAGGCCGAATCTGGGTCGTCGCAACACGCGATATCGCCCCTGGAGAAGAGCTGACCTACGAGTACAACCTGCACGACTCAGACGACACCGACGACGCCGACTGTCATTGTGGCGCCCCCAAATGCCGCGGAACAATGTTCAGCGACGATGAGGTAAAGCGCCGTGCCCGCAAGGCTCGCCGCGACGCCCAAGCTGCTAAAAACTAGCCTGCCCGACGAACGATACAATAGCAGGATGCGGCTTCGCCGCAGCAGGCACTATGGCATACCAGGTTCTGGCAAGAAAATACCGCCCTCAGCGCTTCGCCGACGTCGCCGGCCAGGATCACGTCACCGTGACTCTGATGAACGCGCTCACCCAGGGGCGCATCGCGCACGGCTACATCTTCAGCGGGCACAGGGGCATTGGCAAGACCACCATCGCGCGCATTCTTGCCATGGCGCTCAACTGCCGCAACGCCATCGGCAGCCCCGTCCGCCCCACCGCCGAGCCCTGCGATGTCTGCGACTCCTGCACTGAGATTCGCGCCGGCAACTCCGTTGACGTAATCGAGATCGACGCCGCAACAAACCGTGGTATAGATGAAATTCGCGAGCTTCGCGATGCAGCCCGCTATCGCCCTGCGCGCGACAAGTACAAGATCTACATCCTCGACGAGGCGCATCAGATCACCGACGCCGCCTTCAATGCGCTACTCAAAACGCTCGAGGAACCACCAGACCACATCGTCTTCATGATGGCGACTACGCAGCCGGAAGACATCCCTCAGACCGTCCGCTCACGCTGCCAGCACTTCAGCTTTCACGCCGTAAAGCTCGTCGACATCCTTGCGCAGATTCGCGGAATCGCCGCCGCCGAAAACGTTGATGCCGACGAAGCCGCCCTTGCCCTGCTCGCTGAAGCAGGCGACGGATCCATGCGCGATGCGCTTTCTATCATGGATCAGGCCATCGCCAGCGCTCCGCTGGAAGACGGTCGCCCCCGCCTCGACGCTGCGCAGATTCGCGAATTGATGGGAACCGTTCCCAACGCAGTCTTCGAGCGCATTCTCGAAGCCGTCGACGCGAACCGCAGCGCCGACGTCATTACCGTCGCCAACGAGCTTCTCGATTCAGGCAACAGCCCGGCCCAACTGGCCCGCCAGTGTGTTCGCTACCTTCGCAATTGCGTCATCGCAAAGATCGCTGGCATTGCAGCAGATGGTTCAGGCCCTGATGGACTTGCCTCAGAGTTGCTACAGATCTCTGCCGACGAACAGAAGCGCGCCGCCCGCTCTGCCTCGCTCTTCACCGAAGAAGAGCTCACCCGCTTCCTGCAGGTGATGCTCCGGACCTTTGACGAACTGGGCTATCGCCAGGAGCAACGCTTCCATTTCGAGCTCGGCCTCCTCAAGCTCGTACATCTGCGCCGCCTGTTGCCGGTCGAAGAAGTCCTCAGCAGATTTCCAGTCTCAGCCTCCAGCGGCACTGAGACACCACGGCCCCGTGCCGCAGCCAGCGTCAGCGCATCGCCATCGTCGTTACCCATGCGAATAAGCTCGGCCGCCGTCCCTGCGACCGATAAGCCCGTCTTCTCGCCATTCCAAGCAGACCGGAACCGTAAGAATGAGCCCGCGCTGAAGATCGCTCAGCCTGTGGCTACCGCAAGAACCGCGCCCGAGCCGCGGACGGACACGTTCGCTGCCGTCTCCGTCATTGAAGAAGAGCCTGTAGCCGAGATCACGCCCGTCGAGGTAACCGCCGAGCTGTTGGGACTCGGGGCTATACCAGTCCCCGTCCTCGAGCCCGAGGCAACACCAGCACCCGCAGCCGTGCAGGCTCCTGCCGCCACGCAGTCTGCCGAAGCCTTTCAACGCGTCGCAACCGAAGCGTTGATGAGTGCAAAGAG
>Ga0163163_10002545_pt1 | contig 15445 bp, 9 predicted proteins | sample S65metaG_FD_119766 | JGI IMG/M metagenome (GOLD analysis project Ga0163163, IMG submission 119766) | Switchgrass rhizosphere microbial communities from Kellogg Biological Station, Michigan, USA - S6-5 metaG | ecosystem: Host-associated > Plants > Roots > Rhizosphere > Soil | place: USA: Michigan... | reverse complement strand
CGGCCGGAGGAGTTCTGCGGGCCGAATCTGCACAGAATGTTGCGACTGACGGATGTGGACAACAAGGTGACGCCAAAGATGGCGGGAGAAGATCCGGAACGCGCGGCGAAGGTGAAGGGCATTACGCCGAAGTCGCCGTTTCAGATCGGCGGGTCGGGGAGTGTGGGGACGGGGAGTCTGCGGGCGATGCCGTTTCTGTTGAGGATGTGGGGGGCGGGATTTCGGGTGTGGCCGTACGAATCGGCTCAACTGAAGGATGCGAAGCCGAGACCGTTGCTGGTGGAGATGTATACGCGGCTGATGACGGGCGCAGTGGCGAAGAGCAATGAGGTGGCCCGAACGAAGTATCTGGCTGCGAGGAAGAACACAGATGAGGTGTATGCAGAGCTCTCGCGCGGGGTGATAGCGAAGGCGCGTGCCAGCGAGGACGCATTTGATGCGCTGGTGAGTGTGTTAGAGATGGTGCGTCGGCGAGCGGAGTTTGCGGGGTTGAAGGCAACAAAGGATGAGGTGCTGCGGCTGGAGGGGATTACGTGGCGGCCGGGGATGGAACGATGAAGAATTTCAAGGCTGGCGTCGTCTGGTCGATGGTAGCGCTGCGGGTGCTCCTTTGTCCGGTCATGATATGGGGTGCGAAGGCTGGATGGAGCGACATCTGGCTGGCGGCCATTGTGGTGATCGCGCTGGTGGATGATATCTATGACAGAGTAATGGCGCGTCGGTGGGGTTGTGATACACCGGCGGTGCGGATGTCGGATTCTCTGGCGGATACAGTCTTTTATCTCGGCGTGGCTGCGGCTTTGTGGATTCGCAAGCCTGAGGTCCTGCGGGATAACTGGATTTTGATTGCGGTTCTGTTTTCCCTGGAAGGGGCAAGATACGTCTTCGACCTGAGGAAGTTCGGGCGTGCGGCGAGCTATCACTCGTACATAGCAAAGGTCTGGGGACTGATACTGGCTGCAGCCATGGTGGGCGTATTTGCGTTCGGAGGGTTTCGGGTAATGGTGCCAATCGCTGCTGCGTGGGGCATTCTCGTGAATCTTGAGGGGTTGACGATGAGCATCATGCTTCCTAGATGGAAGAACGATGTGAAGACTCTACCTCGAGCGTGGGCACTGCGGAAGAACATGTTGAGCGAGGTAACAAGCAAGTCGTAGGCGCGCGCAAATAGTTATTGCGGTGTAACAGTCAGGGTCATCTGCTGCATTCCGGTATAGGTAATTTCGAAGGAATCGTTGGGCTGATAGTAGTTGGCGTCTTTGATGGCGAAAGACTTCCGATCGCCTTTGATGGCTACGGTGAGACCGGGCAGAGTCCACCTGTCGGCGGTGATGTCTTCGCGTTTGGCTCCGGTGGCTTTGAGGCGGAAGGTTACGTTGCCGTTGGCGACGATTCGCATGGTGTTCTTATCGACGATGGCATCTATTTTGGGAGCTTCAAGCACATAGAACCAGCCGATGCTCTTTGAAGGGGTTCGCCACTGCACGGTCGCCGGATGGTACTGGGTGGGATTGGGTGCGTCTTTGGTGAGATTCGTGAACTCGCCGCCGAGAATGACCTTATCGCCGATCCATGCAGTGGCGCTGCGGTCGTCGGTGATCTGACGTTTGACTTCATGCTCGCCGGAGAAGGTGCGGATCTTCGCGAGCGCCTCTGCTGGAGGGTTGGCGCCAAGAATGACTACCTGCGGAGCAAACCAGAGGTCGGGAAGATGGTCGGTGTGCGGGTTCGGGATGGGCAGAGGCGCTTTGTTGGCGGATAGGAGCGTACGCATCCAGACGCCGGTGAAGGCGACGTAGGTCTCCATGTCCATGCCGTAGGAGCGGTCGTAAGGGCCGGCAATGTTGCGGAGGCCGGGGTGGTAAAAGTCCGCGATGTCGGTCCAGAGAGTAGCTTCCATGTTCGCGCCGAGATCGCGGATCCCGCCGGTTGATCCGTAACTACGCCAGAGAGCCAGACCGTAGATGTCGACGCCGTAGTATGTGGGCGAGTTGTATTCGTTGAAGGAGTTGTGCTGGTGAAAGTAGTTGCCCACGGTTGTGATCCACAAGGCGGACTGCTTCTTCCAATCTGCGCTGTTGTCATGCGTGGCAGCGAAGTCCCAGAGCGCACCGTACATCAGCGCGATGTTGGAGTAGGTCGGAAGCAGTCGCCCCTGTTTCATCTCACCGACGATGGCGCGGTCGATGGCTCCATACATACTGCTGGCGAGGTCCTTCGAAATGCGATCGGGATACTCGATGAGAATCATCTGGAAAGTGGTTCCGATGAATTCGCGCCAGTTGGGGTCGTAATTGCGCCACATGACGGTGTTTTCGCCCGAAGGGTCGGGCTCCTCAGGCGTCCGGCGGAACGTGCCGTACCAATCCTTGTCCTTGTCGAGAAACTGCTCTTTGAGAACAGCTTCGAGACCTTCCGCTGCGCGTACTCGATCACCTTTGCCGTCGCGCATCAAGAGGCCAAGCGCGTAACAGCTGGTTTCGCGAACCATGTATTTGGCGCGGCGACCGTCGTGATCGAGCGGACCCTCGGGAGTGCGTACAAGATGAGTACTCTGGTCCCATGCGGCATCCATAGACTTCATCGCGGCGACGAAGAGTTCGCGCGCATTGGGATTCAGCTTGGCCGGTGCGATGCTGCGAGGTGCAGTAGGTTGGGCGAAGGAGAGTGGAGCGAGGGCCACCGTGAGTGCAATGGCCCTGGAGAGTCGAACGAGCATGCTGGATCCTCTTCCTGAATACGCGCGAGGTAGTGCCTAGAAGGTAAGTTTGCCACCGAGTTGCAGGGTTCGGTTCGCTCCGTTGGTCGAGGTGATGGTTCCGACTGTTCGTGTATTCGTGATTGCAGCCGCAGGAAGGGCGAAGGTGGGATGGTTGAAGACATTGAATGCGTCGACGCGAATCTGGAGGTTGATGTTTTCGTGAAGCGTGGTGGTCTTGCTGACGGCCGTGTCCCAGTTCTGGTAGCGCGGCCCCCACAGCATGTTGTAGGCGGAGTTTCCGTACTGGAAGTCGGTCGCGAAGAAAGCGGCGGGATTGAACCACTGGTTAATGTTCTTGCTGCCGGGATAGAGAGCGACGCCCGACCTTCGGTTGGCACGGCCACCGACGCCGCCCTGAAGGCTGGAGGCCTGCGTGACGGAAAACGGCGCGCCGGACTGGAAGGTGGTAATTCCGGAGATGGCCCAGCCGCTGATCAGAGCATTGGTGAAGCCGCCGGCGTCGCCGAAGAATGCCTTATTCTTGCCGAAGGGAAGATCGTACGCATAGCTGACGATGAACTGGTGCGGACGAATGACGCTGATGTTGCCGTAAGAATCGTTGGTGTGGAGCGAGTCCATGAAGTTTTCATTGCCCAGGACGCGGATGTACTGGTATTCGCCATTGATCGTGAGGCCGTTGGTGTACTGCTTGTGAATACCCACCTGCGCGGCGTTAGAGTTCATGCTGAAGATGGGAGCGTCGTACCAGAAGATGTTGGAGAAGGGCTGGATGGGACGGCGGGGCTGTACGTTGCCGGGTGCGGGCACGACGGCGTTAAGATCGGGGTTAACGTTGCCGCTGCCATGGTAGTTGTTCTGCTTGAGCGAGCGGGAACCAACGTAGCCAATGCGCAGGCCGAAGTTCCAGGGAAGCTGGCGCTCGACGGCGAAGTTCCATTGCTCCTGGTAGGGCGTGACGGGCCCCTTCTCGGTGTTGGCGACGGGATTGGTAGCGACGGTTCCGGAGCCGGGGAATGGGTTGTTCATCGTGATGGACGGCACCTTGCCCGTGGGCTGCGAGTAAGTTTGCACGGAGTAGAAAGGCAGGCCGGTGAAGACGGGGTTAGCGGTGTCGAGCGTGGGAAAGAGATTGAAGAAGATACCGAAGGCTCCGCGGACGACTGTTTTCGGCGTGGGCTGATAGGCGAAGCCGAAGCGCGGAGCGACGTTGTTGGTGTCCTGGCCGAGGTATGACCATATATTGTTGGGCAGGCCCGCGCTACTGGCTAATACGACCGGGACCGCAGCGACGACCGACGAAAGCGTCTCGGGCGGAAACTGCTTATTGAAGACCACAACCTTGTTAAGTCCCGGCACGAACATCGAGTTCAATCCGTAAGGGTTCTCCTGCTGCCACTGCAGATCGTAGCGCAGACCCAGATTGAGCGTGAGGCTTGGGGTTACGCGCCAGTCATCCTGCACAAACATCGCATATTGCGGTTGCAGGATACGAATCGTGGAGGCTGGCGGGTTGGCCTTCTGCGTCTGAGTGGGATAGCCGAGAAGAAAATCCGCATATGCGATGCCGGAGTATTGACCGTTGAAGTTGAAGGCGCCGCGCTGCGGTGCGAGGACGGCCTGGTTCCAGTGGTTCGAACGCAGGAACGCGAAGCCGGTCTTGATGCTGTGGTTATGCACCACCTTGGTGAGGACGAAGGAGAGTTGGAAGGTCTGGTCGAGGTCCTTCGATCCCTGCTCTGCGACAGAAGTGATGTTAGTGACAGTGAGTTGCGGCGCGCCTTCCAGAGGCTGCGGTCCGAGACCAGGAATGATGGAAGCGAAGTCCGTGCCGACATTCTGTGGCGTGCGGTAGATGGGCACGTGGTTATACGAGCCGATGAACTGGCTGAGCAGCGTGGGAGAGAAGATGTGCGTCCAGCCGACGATCGTGTTCATGTTTCGCTCGCCGATGCCCGCCATGCCGCCGAACTTGCTGGTCGTTCCAATCGAAGGATTGGGACCAAAAAGGCCGGCGATATAAGTGGCGAAGAGCGTGTCCTTGGAGGTGAGGCGATGGTCGAGACGGAAGCTGTAGCGGTCGACGTCTTCGGCGAGGGGAACGTTCTCAATCAGATTGACGCCTGTGCCGGAGCGGTTGGGCAGAGGATAAAGTGTGTTCTGAAGCGAAACTGAGACGGAGTTCAGACGTCCGGCGGGAATCTTGTTTCCAGTGAACGGAGTCTGGGTGATCGGATCGATGATCGGCGTGGTGAACTCTGAGAAGTCGCCGCTGCGTTCGAGATTGGTTGGCATCTGGCTGGAAAGCGTAGAGGCCTGGCGCCGGCGAAAACCCTCGTAGTTGAAGAAGAAGAAGGAACGGTCGCGACCGTTATAGAGTTTCGGGATGATGATGGGGCCGGAGAAGTTTCCGCCGAATTCGTTGCGGTTGTATTTGGGCAACGGGCTGGCGCCGGCGAAGTAATTCTTCGCTGCCGTGACGCGGTTGCGGTTGAACTCAAGCAGCATGCCGTGGAAACCGTTGGTGCCTCCGCGGGATACGACGATGACCTGCGTGGGCTGGGCGAATTCAGCAGGAGCGCCGGTGGTAATGGTCTTGAACTCTCGGATGCCATCGAGCGGGGGGTACTCGCCGTAACCGCGTTGGAGGAAAGCGCTGGTGTTGGTGGCACCGTCGATGGTGAAGCCAGCGGACCCATAAGCAGAGGCTCCTCCGACCGATGGCGTGATGCCGAACACCGGGATGGAGTCCTGGGCGCCGGGGTTCTGGACGCCGGGAGCGAGCGCCATGAGGCCCGTGATGTTGAGGCGTCCATTCAGCGGCGTGCTGGCGATAGTGGCGCTGTCGATGACAAGGCCGACGGAAGAGTCCTCAGTCTGGATAGGCGGTGCCTCGGCGGTGACTGTGACCTTGTCGTTCTGCGAACCCACCTCGAGGGTCGCGTGTATCTCGACCTTCTGGTTTATCTCGATCGTCAACTCCTGCTGGAAGGTCTTGAAGGCGGCCATCTCGACGGTGACGCGATATCGTCCCGGCTGCAGTAGTGGGATGTTGAACTCACCGGTACTCGTAGTGGTGGCGACACGGTCCTCGTTCGTATCCAGCCGCTTAGCGGTGACGTTCGCATTAGCTAGAACTCCGCCGGTGGCGTCTGTTACAACCCCGGTGATGGTTGCGGTGATTCCCTGGGCGCGAACGACTTGAGTGTTGATTGCGAAGAACGCGATGAGGCCTAGGAAGACGAGTGACATGACGGGGCGCAAGCGCATGGTGGGCCTCCAAAACGTACGGCAGGCAAGCCTGGTGAATGAGTTTCCGGTGTTGTCCCGGTCGGTGATTTCTTTGAGTGTGGTCTGCGAGCCTGGGGTCTCGGACGGGCTAAGACTGTAGGCGAGGCCAAAAATGCTTGTCAAGGTAAATGGGACGAAGGAGTGTCTCGCTGATCATGCCTATCTCCCGTGACCACATGGGTTTGCGAGCGCTGTTGGCGAATGCGTTCCTCGACCGGGATCAACACCCACGCTGATAGACTCAAAGCTATGAACTACAGGTCAGGCAGCCAAATTCGCGAAGACTTTTTGCGGTTTTTTGAAGGAAAAGGGCACCGTCGCGTGCACTCATCGTCGCTGGTTCCGGCGAACGATCCTACGCTTCTGTTTACCAACGCAGGCATGAACCAGTTCAAGGACGTCTTCCTGGGCCTCGAAAAGCGCGATTACTCGCGCGCGGCCACCTCACAGAAGTGCGTGCGCGCAGGCGGAAAGCACAACGACCTCGAAAACGTCGGCTTCACGCGGCGTCACCACACCTTCTTCGAGATGCTGGGCAACTTCAGCTTCGGCGACTACTTCAAGAAGGATGCCATCGCCTATGGATGGGAGCTACTGACCTCGAAGGAATGGTTCGGAATCGATCCGTCTCGGCTCTACTGCACCATCTTCGAAGGTGATGACTCCGTGCCGCGCGACGCGGAGGCCTATCAGTATTGGCTGGATGTAGGTGTCCCTGCGGAGCGCATCTTCGAACTTGGCGCCAAAGACAACTTCTGGGCGATGGGCGACACAGGCCCCTGCGGACCCTGTAGCGAGATCTACTATGACCTTGGCGTGGCGGCCGGTGAAGATCCGTCCGTCGACAAGCCGTTTGGCGAAGACGAGCAGCGCTACGTCGAGATCTGGAACCTCGTTTTCATGCAGTTTGATCGCACGGTGACACCGGGCGGACCTCTGCTGACTCCGCTGCCGAAGCCTTCCATCGACACTGGTATGGGCCTTGAGCGCGTTGCATGCGTGCTGCAGGGCGTGTTGTCGAACTTCGAGACGGACCTCTTCACTCCACTCATCAACCGCGCGGAACAGCTTACACATCACAAGGTCGAATCAGATCACGAGATCGACACTCGCTCGCAGGCATCGCTACGCATCATCGCCGACCACGCGCGCGCGGCAACGTTCCTCATCTCCGACGGCGTGTTGCCTTCAAACGAAGGCCGCGGCTACGTGCTCCGGAAGATCATGCGTCGCGGCATCCGCCACGGGCGCTTGCTTGGTCAGGAAAAGCCCTTCATGCACGAGATGGTCTACGCGGTACGCGACGAAATGGCCGCAGCGTATCCCGAACTGAAGGAGTCGGCGGACCGCGTGGCCAAGGTTGTGCTTGCGGAGGAGCAGCAGTTTGCGCGCACACTCGAGCTTGGCCTGCGGCAGATGAACGAGGAGACGTTGCGTTCCGGGGCGGCAGCGTTCCGGCTATACGAGACCTTCGGAATGCCGCTGGACTTTATGACCGACGCGGCACGTGACGCCAGCATCACGTTCGACATGGAGGGCTTCGAACGCGCCAAGGAAGAGGAACAGGCGCGCGCCCGCGCTTCGTGGAAGGGCGGATCACAGAAGTCCGCGGCTCCCGTGTATCGCGAGCTTGCAAAAACGGAGTTCGAAGGCTACTCCGCGCTGAAGGTTGAGGGCGCGAAGGTGCTCGCCATCGTAAAGGATGGCGCGGGCGTACCGGAGCTAAAGGCTGGCGAGCAAGGCGAGATTGTGCTCGACGCCACCAGCTTCTATGCGGACTCGGGCGGTCAGGTGGGCGACATCGGCTGGCTCTACTCTGACGATCACAACACCATAGTCGCCGATGTCTTCGGGGCGACCAAGCCGGTGCAGGGTGTCTTTGCGCACAAGGTAAAGGCGCGTGAGACCATCGCCGTTGGCGATACCGTCGACACCGTGGTCAACGGCGAGAATCGTCGCGCCACTGAGCGCAACCACACCGGAACTCACCTTCTGCATGCCGCGCTGCGCGAGGTGCTGGGCAAACACGTGAAGCAGGCAGGCTCGCTCGTGAACCAGTCGCGGCTACGCTTCGACTTCTCGCACTTTACCGGCGTCGCCGAAGAAGAACTGCGGGAGATCGAGGACATCGTAAACCGCCAGGTGCTGGCAAACACGCAGGTGCAGACGATGGTGGATGTTCCCATCGACGTCGCGGTGAACGAGTTGGGCGCAATGGCGCTCTTCGGCGAAAAGTACGGCGAACGCGTACGCGTGGTAAAGATCGGTGACTTCTCGACCGAGCTTTGCGGCGGTACGCATACGGCTGCAACCGGCGAGATCGGCCTATTGAAGCTCGTCGGCAAAGGATCAGTCTCTAGCGGCGTTCGGCGTGTCGAGGCGGTCAGCGGCACTGGCGCGTTGAGCGAGTTCCGCCGCGGCTTCGACGTGGCGCGCGTGGTCGGGCAGATGGTGGGAGCGAGCGACGTGGCGCCGGCCGATGCGTTGCGTCAGAAGATCGCTGCTCAGGAAGAAGAGATGAAGAAGCTGCGCCGCGAACTGGAGCAGGTGCGGATGAAGTCCGCCTCTGCAGCTGTCTCGGACGCTGCCTCGGCGGCAGTCGAGGTGAAAGGCGTGAAGGTGCTTTCGCAGCGCGTGGACGCTCTCGATAAGAGCCAGATGCGGAACCTTGTCGACGAGCTGCGCACGAAACTCGGCTCCGGTGTCGTGGTTCTTGGCGCTGCGGCCGACGACAAGGTCTCGCTGATCGTCGGGGTCACCAAAGACCTCACCGGCAAGGTGCAGGCTGGCAAGATCGTGGGCCAGATTGCGGCGCTGGTTGGAGGCAAGGGCGGCGGCAGGCCTGACCTTGCCGAAGCGGGCGGTAGTGATGCTGGTGCGCTCGACGGAGCACTGGCGAAGGCAGGCTCGGTTGTCGAGAGTTTGCTCTAAAGCCTTGTGGTCGCACTTTTAACGCCACTAAATGCTGGGGGTGTCGCTGGGAGTACCCGGCGTGTTTTCACAGCAGGGTGGCAGTCGCGAGCCTCTTAAACTAGGGCTGTGATAGTTGTGTGCAACAGACTGCGAGGTCTCGGGGTATGGTGCGCCCTCTGCGCGGTCGGGATGGCTTGCGCTGCTGCACCCGCGGCTACTCCTTCCAAGCCAAAGGGTTCCGGTCAGAAGCACGTAGTCGAGATGTCGCCGTGGGAGTTGGCGACCCGGGGGCGCGAGGTATTGGAGGCGATCCCCGAGGGCAGCCGGACCAAGGCTGACTATGCGAAGGCACTCGACGGGTATCGCGCCATCTATCACTCTGCGCCGCAGAGCAAGTATGCCGCCGCCGCTGTATATGCGGTCGCCGAGTTGCTGGGCGAACAGGGCCGCGATCTTGGCGACGCGAAGAGCCTGAAGGCAGCGGTTGGTCAGTACGAGTTCCTGCGGACGCAGTATCCGGGGAGTTCGCTGCGCGTGGGCGCGCTGCTGGCTGAAGGACAGATCTATGAGAACGGCCTGCATGATGCTGCTACGGCGCGGGAGCGGTACTCGCTGTTGCTCAAGCAGTATCCGCGCAGCTCGCAGGCCGAGGAGGCGAAGGCTGGGCTGTCGTCGCTCGATTCGGGCAAGTCGAATCCGCAGCGCGCCGCAATTACTCCTCGGGCGACTTCAGACGCGCCGGTCTCGCAGACGTCCCACAGTGTTGGACAGACTTCGCCAGCATCGGCTCCGACGACTGCGGTTGAGGCGGGTGCAGCCGAGCGGCGTGGGACTGCGGCGACGTTGCCGGATGACATGCCGCAGGCCGTCGGCGAGCAGAGTTCCACCACACACGTCGCGAAGACAACTGGTGTGAAGCGAATGGGTCTCTCGAAGGTGACCGGCATTCGGCACTGGTCGACGCCGAACTATACGCGGGTCGCGATCGACCTGGGCGACGATGTGACCTATGAGGCAGCGCGGGTTCCGAATCCCGACCGCATCTACTTTGACCTGCACGGAACGCGGCTGGCGCAGGAGCTTGTGGGGCGCAGCTTTACCGTCACTGACGACGGATTTCTGAAGAAGATCCGCGCGGCGCAGTTTTCCAACGACATGACGCGTGTGGTTCTGGATGTGAATGACGTGACGGAGTACTCGGCGTTTCTGCTGCCGAATCCCTATCGTCTGATCATCGATATTCACGGCGGGCCGCAGCCGCAGCAAGTTGCGAGCGCTCAGCCGAAGGAGTTGCCGGAGGCACCGGCGCCACGGGTTGCGGCGGGGGCAAAGCCTTCAACGAAGCCGGTTCCGAACACCGTGGCGACGAAGAACTCGGGTACTTCGAACGAAGTGGCGGCGGTGAGCGGCGAGCCGGGCAGGGTTGAGGCGACGAGCGTTCCTACGTCGCAGCCGATTTCGGCGGTAGTGCCGGGCGCTAAGGACTCGTCGGGTTCGAGTGCTGTTGCTTCCTCCTCGCGGAAGACGCGCAAGGGTAAGGCTGATCCGGCCTCTCCGGCGCGGGCTGCGGTTCCGACGGCGAATGGGGAGACTTCGCTGGTGCGGGCGCTGGGGTTGAAGATTGGGCGCATCGTGATCGACGCGGGGCATGGCGGTCATGACTCGGGCACGATCGGCGTCGATGGTATCGAGGAGAAGGATGTAGTGCTGGACGTCGCGCTGCGGCTGGGCAAGATGCTGCACGAGCGGCTGGGTGCGGAGATCATCTACACGCGGTCGGACGATACGTTTATCCCGCTGGAGACCAGGACGGCGATTGCCAACAAGGCGCAAGCGGACCTGTTCCTGTCGATCCATGCGAACTCGTCGAACGATGCGAGCGCGCGGGGCGTCGAGACGTACTACCTGAACTTTACGTCGCAGCCGGATGCGCTGGAGGTTGCGGCGCGCGAGAACGCGGTGAGCGACCAGAGCGTGTATCAGCTGAGCGACCTGGTGAAGAAGATCGCCCTGAAGGAGAAGATCGACGAGTCTCGCGAGTTCGCGATGGACGTGGAGACGAGTCTGTTCTCAGGTCTGCAGCGCGGGAACGCCGGACTGAAGAACCGTGGGGTGAAGAAGGCTCCGTTTGTGGTGCTGATCGGGGCGAACATGCCTTCGATCCTTGCGGAGATTTCGTTTGTGACCAACCCCCGGGACGCCAGTCAGCTAAGCCATCCGGAGTATCGGCAGCGGGTCGCCGAGAGCCTTTATAAAGGTGTCGCGAAGTATGAGAGCGGCCTGAGCGCTACCAAGGTGCCGACGGAGCGCGCCAGCGTCCAGTAGCTCCTCCCCCATCATTTCTGCGTAAATGATCATTCCAGAAGGCTTAGCCCGGTACCCCGCACTTTTGCAGAGCAATTGTTGCTGAGAGATCGTCGCGAGATTCCCACCTATTTCCATTCTAGATAAACAAAGGGAATTAATCGGCAACCTGTATCTCTATTACTTTTCATTAAGTTACGTGAAATCGGGGCTTGACAAGTGTTTTTGCAGGGAAAGTCCGGGCTATTGGCAGATAAATTATTTAGAAACAACACTTACAGCGTTTTCTCTCCTTACCGAGACTCGTGGAAGTCAAGCCAGGAGAGATTCATCTGGCCTCCGGCAACGATGCGGACGGTGAGAAGACTGCGTCCGGCGGGTAGTTGAAGTTTGACCAGGTTGGGGGCAAGGTTCCAGTGGTGCCACTGGCGCCAGGCGACGGGGTCGGCCTGGTTGAAGGTGGAAGAGATGGCGAGGTGGCCGGATGCAGGTATGCCGTTAAGGTCGACGGAGATGGCGCCGCCGCGGTTGGACGTGTAGAGCAGGTCAGCGGTGTAAGCACCAGCCTTTTTCACGTCGACCGTGATGTTGAACCACTCGCCGGGCTCGGTCCAGCCGACGTAGAGCTGGTTGGCGGGAGGGAGGACGATGGTCCAGGGGCTGTCGTCGATGCGGTCGGGCGCATTGCCGAACTTGGTGTAGGAGATGTCGACGCCCTCGCGCATGCGGAACTCGTGGAGGTAGGAGCCGTCGGGCGGATTGAGCTGTCCGGAGCCGTGATTGATGGGGTCGGTGTCGTGGTAGGCGACGCCTTCGCCGCCGTTATCGTAGAAGGCGCACTCGACGCGGCCGGGGATGGTTTGGGGGGCGCGTTGTTTGGCGTCGGTGTACGGGGTGCCTTTGTAGCGGGAGGGAAGATGAGATTGCGCGAGGGCGGCGATGGAGAGCGCGGCGAGGAGCGCCGATATAGCTCGGTGCGGGTGAGTTGGCATCGGGATGATGGTACTTGAGGCGAGATTGCGGGCAACTGCGCGATGGAGAGATCACATCTGCATGTTCTCTCCCTCATCCGGGCGGGAAGCGGAAGGCGGGTTGTGTTTGATGCTATCGATGAGAGTCTTCAATTTCCTTCTTCGTTGAAATGCGTTTTCGATAACGAGCATTCTTTCAGGAGCTATGGGTTTGACGCCCATGATGTGGTCTACCAATTCTTTCTGCATACCCAGACCTACGCTAATAGCGAGAGCAAGAAAAGCGCCGAGGAGCGCGGCGACGCCCAACAGAGCGAGCCGACCATTTCCAAGCGGAGCATGAGCCAGTCCGAAGAGAACCATCATGGCGACCAGAACGATATCCGCGGGAGCTACCAACCTTTTGTAGCCGGGCGTGAGTTCTCCCGCTTTTAGTAATGGTTGCCCATCGGAGAGCCGCCGCAGGTCTTCTGAGAAGGACTGTGTCCGTAGATCGATCTCTTCCTGTGTCCAGGGTTTTGCGCCTCCCGCAGGATCCATCATGGAGAGGAAGGAGACGATCTCTGAAACCGGGTACCGCTTGAACCAGGCCGGATCGCAACGTTCGAGGGCGAACGTGTCGGCACTGATTTCATCGAGAACGCGAATGTCTGCACGAATGCGACGTTGTTCCCTTTTGACGAGGACAAACCAACATAGAGCCATCGCGACCAGAACGATCGCCTGCATCCGTGTAGGGCTCATAAGCAAGGAGAGAAAGAGAACGGAATAGATGACGTTCCGGACCTCGGCCGACAGGCCAAGCCTAGCGGCGAAGGACAAGAAAGCGGTATGACCGAGTTCATGGAGCAGGAGAAAGTATCCGAGACCGCTCAGGCGATCAGGCGGATCGGCCAGAATGACCCATGCGCCGAGGGTACTGGCATACGTGACAAGTGAGGGTGGAAGCGGCCCGTCTACAGAAGATCGCACGAGGATGCGAATCCGGTCATTTTGTAGTTTCGCCGAAAGAGGGAGGATCTCGTCCGATCGTTTGTTTTGCAGTCGCGGCACTTTGTTCCGTAAGGCATTGAGGTACTCCGACAACGGAACAGGCTTCAGAGTAAGGTTCGGAAACTGCATTCGAAAGTCGATGAGTTCATTGATGCTGGCGTTGACATCTGCCACGTTGGCCAACGTTATAACGCCCCATGCTGCGATGAGCAGGATAGGAAACAACAGAAGGGCACGCCAACTGAAGCGAGACTGCACGAGGATCGTCAGTGCGACGACGATGAGCGGGAGCGTTGCGAGTTGATTGAAGAGAAATGTGAAGAGCCTGAGCACGCGCATTCTCCGAACGACTACGCGACTTGAGAGGGGCTAATCAGCCAGGATTGACCTGATTTTTATCGATTCCACCGGCGCTTAAGGCCAGGACAATCTGGATGGTTCGTATCACCTGCTCCGGCGTCTTGCGATGGTCGAAGAGAACTTGTGCAAGGTCGGGGTGAATCGCGATGTGCTCGGTGATGGCGACCTGAATGGTTTGGTTCAGCTCGCTGGACGAGGCAGTCTCTTTTTCTTTTTCTTTTCGTGCCGCCTGTTTCAACTCCCACGTCTTGATGGCCAGTTGAGTGAGGCTGCAGATGCAGCTGACAAGTGCGATGGCGATGGCAAGCTGAAAGTGGCTGCCGCCCTGAACGGGTTTGAAGTGGGCACCGTCGATGATGTCCCCGACGGTAGTGGGGCCGACGAGTTCGGTTTCGAGAGGACAGACCTGATCGAGGACTTCGAGGATGGTGCGGCGCTCAGCGGAGTCCATGGACGCGGGATCGTTCATTGATGGTCTCTCCAGAACGTCGGTTCGCAGTGAACGACGAGTAACAACGTGGAGCTGAGAGATAACGAATGGCCCGATTGCGCCGGGTGTTCGGCCTCCGAATTCTACCAAAGCGTTTGGAATCTGCTTGCATTGGAGCGCGCATGATGTGTAGGGCGGGAGACCTACGCGCGGTCTCACCGAATTGCGTACATTGGTTGAATCCCAATATTGGCTCGAGGAGAGCACGATGCAAGAGAAGAAAAACTGGTCGCGGCGTGATGTTTTGAAGCACACAGGATTGGTCACGGTCGCGGGAGCGGCGAGCGCCGTGGCTCCGAGCCTAAATGCGCTGGCTGCTGAGCCCGCGAAGGCTGCCGTGACAAAGACGGGTGCTTTGAAGGCGGGGCAGATTCTTACCGGCGCCCAAGCTCCACACACTGTGGGTGACTTCAACAACAATCTCTTTACCGAGATCGGGATTCGTCCGCTGATTAATTGTCGCGGCACGATTACGGCGATCAGCGGATCGACTTCGCTGCCGGAGGTGAAGCAGGCGATGTACAACGCCTCGCTGTACCACGTGCGCATGGACGAGATGATGGAGGCGGTGGGCGCGGAGTTTGGCAAGCTGAGCGGAGCGGAGTGGGGCATCGCGACGACGGGGACGGCCGCTGCTACGTGTATCTCAACAGTGGCCTGTATTGCGGGAACAGATGTGGAGAAGTCGCAGGCGCTGCCCTACATCAAGAAGAAGGACCAGGTGGTGATTCCGAAGACCTCGCGGAATCCGTATGACATTGGCGTGCGGATGTGCGGGGTAGAGCTGGTGGAGTTCTCGTCGCCCGAGGAGCTGCGCGCGAAGATCAGCGACCGGACAGCGATGATGTACATCCTTGCGAATCCGCGATGGAACGACACGCCGATGAGCACGAAGAACCTTGCAGCGATTGCGAAGGAGCATGGCGTTCCGGTGTTTGTGGACGCGGCGGCGACGGAGCTGGACCTGCCGAATCCGCATATTGAGGCGGGAGCGGACCTGGTGGCGTACTCGGGCGGCAAGTGCATGCGCGGGCCGCAGTCATCGGGGCTGCTGATTGGAAAGAAGGACCTGTGCCAGGCGGCTTATTTTCAGGGCGCTCCGCACCACAACTATGGCCGCGCGATGAAGTGCAGCAAGGAAGAGACGATGGGGCTTCTCGCTGCAGTGCGTGCCTGGCGCAAGCGCGATCACCCAGCTGAACAGACGATGTGGATGGGCTGGTGCCAGTCGATCGCGGACAGGATGCAGGGGTTGCCTTCGGTGAAGGCGACGGTGCTTCCTTCGGCGCCATTTGGGTCGATCGATAGAAGCCCGGGCGTGCGGATCAGCTGGGATGCGAAGGTGACGGGCATCACAGGGACCGAGATGGCGAAGGTGCTGGATGAGGGGACTCCGCGGATTGT
>Ga0163163_10002543_pt1 | contig 15446 bp, 18 predicted proteins | sample S65metaG_FD_119766 | JGI IMG/M metagenome (GOLD analysis project Ga0163163, IMG submission 119766) | Switchgrass rhizosphere microbial communities from Kellogg Biological Station, Michigan, USA - S6-5 metaG | ecosystem: Host-associated > Plants > Roots > Rhizosphere > Soil | place: USA... | reverse complement strand
TCCGGCGTCGGCTGGCATACCTGGGTTGAGCCGAGCCCAGAACAGCGTGGCGCCCGCGCGGAGCTGATCCGGGAACTTCGGTTCCAGGCAAGGGAGGGCAAGTGAGGTATCGGATTCGCAAGAAGATCATCCAGTGGTTCTGGTTCTGGCCGGACCGCCACGATGATCTTCTGGATGACGACGAGGCCAGGTTCGATCGCATCTGTGAGCGGCACGATCGGATTCTGGGTCTTCTGGCTCCTGCGCTGTGCCTCCTGGCCCGGCATGAGCCGATCCGGGATCAGTGCAACAGGCCCGAACATGATTTCTGCATTTGGTGCCGAAAGCTGATGCCAGGGATGGCGAGGGAGGGCAAATGACGACTGATCCGAAGCTGCTGCTGCTGCGTATCGCGCAGGCGCATGTGAAGCGGATCGACCCGCACGGCGGCGACAGCGATGGCATGTGCGCCGAGTGCGAGTGGCGCTGGCCGTGCTCGACCTATCTGTGGGCCACCGGCGTTTTCGATCCAGACATTGATCCGTGGTACGAGGAGAGTTTGGACCCACTAGATGAGTGATGTCATTTACTGCCCGCACGGTGTTGCCGAAGACTCCGGCGATTGCACCGTATGCGAGGACCATCAGATGCGCGAGAAGGTCGCCAGACTCGAAATGGATCTGGCAATGGCTAAGCGCCGCGTCAAGGCACTCGGGAGTCTGATCTTCTGCTACGAAACTGGCGGCATTCCGACCCACGCCTTGATGGTGGAGTTGGCCAAGACGCGCATGGGAATGACGGCGATGGGCGAATGAACCCGAACCACTACTCCGTGGATTGCCCCCGCTGCGGTGCTGCGAAGGGCGAGCTATGCGTTTTGGTGGGAAAGCGCAATCCCGTCCAGGCCATGGGCGCCCCGATGCTTATTCAGGTTCACGCCGAGCGGAGGGAGTTGGTATGGCAAAGGTTGAAGGAACGGCAGATGAGTCAGGTGAAGAAGTGACCCATCCGGAGTACGACGACATTTGTTCGCACAGGGATTGCCTGGAGACCGGAAATTGGTTCTGGAAAGACGACCGAGGCCAAATGGTCGCCTGCTGGGGCCATTTCCGGGCTTTGATGGAAGACCCCGGCAATTGGACCGAATCGTATATGCGAAGGTCTGGCCAGAATTAATCGAATTCGGTAGCGTCCATGGAAACTTCAGCAATTTGGAGAATTCATGGACAAGGCGCTAAAGGATCTGTACTTCACCACTTCCGAGGTGGCCGCGATTTACCGCGTGGACTCCTCGACGGTGGCGGCGTGGATCAAGAAGGGCTGGTTCGACAAGGTTGCCGAGCAGGTGCCGTACCCCGTGGTGATTCGCACCCTCGGGCCGGACCAGGGGCACTACCGGATTCTCAAGGATGCCGTGCGGAAGCTGATGACCCTGTGAATGTGCCAACAAACGGTCAACGAGACACGAAACTCTTGACATTTTCTTGACACAAAAGTCAAGATGGGGTTCTACAGCGGAGCGGGCAACGTACCGACGAAGGCGATGTTCGTTTCAGCTTCCGTTCAGGTTTTCAGCCTGAACAGTTTCACATCCTCGCCACGGCCGGGCTCGGAGATCTCTTCGACCCGGCCGTTGGCGATTAGAGCGTCCAGGGCCTCGTCCAGGAACTCCCGCTGGGCACTGGACAAGAAACTCTGGATGACCTTCCGGATCGTCGGGCCGTCCTCGGCCAGCTTGCGGGTGATCCGCTCCATCGCCTTCTTGGTCATCGCCCGCTCCCGGCCGTCCTCGATCGCCAGCGAGTCAGCCAGCTTGGCCGCCGTAGCCTTCTGGGCCTTGTCGATCTTCACCTTCTCCAAGGTGCCGATGACGCGGGTGCGGATCGAGTTCGAGTTCTCCATGATCTTCCCGGACAGTGCCCAGTCGTCCATGTTCACGTCGAGCCGCTCATCCAGGATCGCCAGCAGCGCCGCCACCTTCAGCCGAACCAGCATCAGGTGCGAATCCAGCGGGTCCAACTGGACCTCGCCACGGACCACCTGGAGGCGCCGCTGCCGGACCTCCCGCACGATGTCCGGGTGGAAGTTCAAGTCGTACGGGTCCTCTGACCCGGCGACCAGCCAGTCACCCACCACCGGGATCTCCGGCGGCTGCCAGTTCAGCTCGCCCGGCCAGTCCGGCAGGTAATCCAGGTCCGGCACCGTGGGGTCCGTTGACCGCCACCAGATACACCGCTGCGGGGTGCCACCATCGGCATCGTCCAAAAGGGAGGCGGCCAGCGCCTCCTGGAGCCCCATTACGAAGCCCATCGCATACTTGTCACCCGGCACGATGCGCCGCCGCTCCTCGCTGGCGTTCATCGCCCCCAGCGTGGCACCGGAGAACGCGGACCGAAGCGTAGGCATCACCGTGGAGCCGGTCCGCCGGGACAGCTGCGCCAGCGCCTGCCCCTCATCCATGAAGAAGAATGCGTTGTGCCGGACCACGGTGCGCTTGACCGCATACTTCGGGTCGCCGTTCTTGGCGAAGCCGTCCTCGACCTCGACCGCGCCGTAGTACGCCTCCGCGATACCTTCACCGGTGCCGACCGGCAGCTGGTCCGCGAACAGTTCGTTGCCGAACTTGTCCTGGCGGCTCGGGGTGCGGATCAGATCGGCGGCGATGCCACAGGAGGACGACTTGCCGTCACCGGACGCTCCTACAAGGACCGAGAAAGCGGTCAGAGAGGACCGTGGGCCGACGATCCGGGGAATCCGTAGGCGGTGGGAGGACCACGCCGCAACGCGGCTTAGGACGACACCGAGGACCGCTTCCGCCGACAGCATGGACGCGTGGGCGGCCTCGCGGATGTGCTTGAGGCTTGTCCTCGACCCCCAGAAGTCATCGTCGAGGATGGCGGGGTGTTTTGGGGCAGGAGTCGGGTTCCCCCCACGCTCCGTTGGACCACTGGCCCAATCTTCAACACGGACCGGCTCCTGCCAAGGATCACCGTACCCCTTCTTGCGCAGGTGCTTAGGCAGTTCGTCACGCGACACATGGTTCAGCAGGCCGTACGCCCACGCCTTGGTGTACGTCTCGTCAGCATTGAACGGGTACGCCTCCGTGGAGAAGACGTAGAGCCGGTCCCGGTCCGGGTCCAGGCCGGTGGTGGCGGAGTGACCATCGCGGGGATTCTTGCCGGGCCGGACCCAGAACCGCTCGCGGCCCCACTGGTGGCTGAACGTCCACCCGGCCGGTTCCAGGATCTCGGCCCAGTCGGTTTGCTCTTCGAAGGCGTCCAGCGGGGACACGCCGGTGCGCTCGACCTTTGACTTCAGGTCGACGACGACGGGTGCTGGCTTGGCCGCTTCCAGCTTACTCAAAGCTGGTTTAAGGTGATCTTCCAGGGTTTGGGCATCATAAAGGATGCCGGTGGAGGCGACCCGGCCCAGATAGCAGGCGCGAGGCTCCTCCGGCAGCTTCCGGTTGACGGTGCCGGGGATTCGCAGTACGCGAGCGAGGTCATGGGTGCCGGTGGGGTAGCGGCATCCGGCTAGCTCGGCTCCCCAGCTGAGCACTCGGTGCCAGTCTCGGGAGAAATCGGTGAGGCGCTCCAGATCACCCTCGATGACCGATGGATTCTGGAGAACCCACCAGGCGTACCAGCCACCACCAGATTCCACCCAGTAGCTCGGCACAGGGAGCTGTGCCATGTCCACAATGGCTTTTGCTTGCGCGAAATCCACTGGTAGGTCACGTGCGTCCTTGTGCCCTGGGCCTGCACGATCAATATCTGCCCACAGTCCTGGCATCGCCAGCGAGTCTCTAGCTGAACCACGGCCTTCCCTCGGCATCTCAGCGATGGTGGTGCACCGCAAGTAGATGCCCTGGACGTTGCGAGCATCTAGTTCAGCAACGTACTGGAGGGCGGAGTCAACGTCGTCTCGAATATCGAAAGCTCGGCCACGCCAGTCAGCTGACGACACAATGTTGATCTTGCCTGGGCTTTCACCGTGGAGCAGTTCCACCCACTCCAGAACCCCATCCAGCTGCAACTGCGGTTGGGGAGCCCCGGTCTGGTGTACCATTGACCTACCTTCCCTTGAGACCCCCCGGCGACGCGCTCACGTCCTATGCCGGGGGGTTTCTCCTATGTCCGGTTAGAACGGGATGTTGCCCTGTGTTCCCTGCTGGGCTGCGACGCGCTGCGCCTCCACGTTTTCGCGGAGGTTGGCGAGGATGCCGCCACGCGCCGGTTCAGGGGACGTGTTCTGAGGGTACGCCGGAGTTGTCTCAAGTTGGGCGCTCTGCCCGTTTTGTCCGACTGTCTGCTGGCCGCCGTCGAAGAACTGGTCGGCCTCCTGGTTCGGCAGGGTGTCGATCTTGTAGACCGCTTCCCAGGTGTTCTTCTTCTTGCGGTTCACCTGGTCATAGGTGCTGACGCACCACAGCTTCAGCCAGCCGCCCGGCTTGGGCTTGCCCGAGGTGTCACCAGCGGCCAGGACCGCAACCTCGATGGCGTGCTTCATCTGGCCGGAGACGTAGAGCGTGCGCCGCCCATCGTCGTCGCCGTGCTCCCGGAGGTTGGTGGCCATGATGACCACGGCCTCCATCATCGGCTTGCCGGACTCTTCCCAGACCTTCATCTTGCCGGTCTCGTAGTCCCGCTGCTGCCGGACCTCGATCTCCAAGATCTGCCCGCCGGACTGGTAGTTGATCGTCGGCGGGGTGTAGGGCACGTGCGGTCCCGCGTAGAACCGCAGCGCCGGAGGCTTCTTGGGTCCGCTGCCCCAGAAGTTGTCCTCGTTGTTGTCCCAGGCCATGGCCTCTGCTCCTTAGTCTTAGTCTTCTAACTACTTCCAGAACCGATCGGATGCGGTCTGGAGGTTTTCTTCTGTGGTCCCCCCGGTGCCGGGGCAACCCTTGTCGTCCGCGCCGTACTCGGCACCACGGTTGAGCCGCCACGGGCAGTACCAGCAACCCGGTGACGGTTTCGCCTCTACGTCATTCCAACGGTGGGGGTTTCGCTCAACCTCCAGGGCAATAAGTCGATATCCGATGGAATAGACTCGTTCCAGAGCACGGGTTGCGATCTCGCGATCGTACGGAATTCGGTAGACGAACAGATCACGCAGTCGGCCGTCACGCGGTAGGAAGTTGAGTACGACATCGCGTACTTCCCGTCCGGCCCTTTCGTGGCCAAGGCCGTACAGATGCCCTTGAATTTCATAGAGTTCCGGCACCTCTTTTTCTTTGTACTTCTTGAGCCGCTTCGAACTCGGAAATTTCCAGTCCCACACATCTGGTGCGACGTACACATCGGTGTGACCGACCACCAATCCATCGATTGGCAGTTCCATCTCGGTGATCCACCCTAGATTTCGGACACCGGCCTGGTAAGAGGCGATAGCGTCTTCCATCCATTTGTGTGACGCGGTGCCGACAATCGCGGCCAACGGGTCAGCTTGGGTGTTGACCTTGGGGACACCGGCGAGACCGTAGCCAATTCTGCGGTCGCAGGGATGCCCGATTTCAGACGGTCCCAGATTCACCTGGAGTGAACGTGGAGAATTTCCATCCGCCCATCGCATGACCTCCTGAACCTGGCGCCGTATTCCGTTGTCTTCCTCCGCCCGAACAATTGGCACTCGATGACATGAAGGGTGGATCAGATGGTCCTGGCCCCATACATCATCGAGATCGCTACCGCAGCCCAGGCAGACAGCCATAAACCCTCCCCCAAGGGTGAAATCGAACCAGAGAAACCACATTAACAAGGAGGTGTGACACTTCTCGCGCTGCGGTGATCGAGACGTTAGCACCTAGTGCGCCGTAACCCAAGCATCGTCTAAAAGATCGTTATGCTGGGCATATGCAGCGAGCCATGAGCCTTCGGGAGCAGTTTTCCCTTTTGCCCCCCGAGATCCAAGACGAATATCTCTCGGGTCTAGAAGACTGGCAATTGGAGGAAATGGCACGTGGCGAATGGTGGTGGACCCAGCGGCCAAATCAGGTTCCACCCGAAGGAACCGGACATTTCATTTTCCTGGCGCTCGCCGGTCGTGGTTTCGGAAAGTCACGAGCCGGTAGCGAATGGTTAGTAGATCGAATTCAGAAGCACCCATACGATACTCATGGCGTACCCACAGAATGGCTGGTGATCGCGGAGACTCTGGGCGATGCCCGATCAGTGTGTATTGAGGGTCCGGCCGGGATCCAGCGGAGCCTGGAGCGCCAGGGGATCATCTACAAGTATCTGAAGTCGCCCCGCCCGATGATCATCTTCCCAGACGGTCAGAAGATCTACTGCGAGGGTGCCGACAACGAGGACGTGGGCCGTGGCTACAACGCGGCCGGGGCGTGGCTCGACGAGATCTGCAAGTGGCCGAAGGCGTACGACTCGTGGACCCAGGGCATCATGCCGTCCCTGCGCGCACCGCTATTTGGGGATCACCCCAAGGTCTTCATAACGACAACGCCCAAGCCGGACAAGTTGATCATTGACCTTGTGAACCGGGACGACGGCACCGTCTACCTGATGCGCGGGTCGACATTCGACAATGCCTCGAACCTCTCCTCCCAGGTAGTGGCGGAGCTGAAGCGACAGTATGGAAACAGTGACCTCGGTCGTCAGGAACTGTATGGCGAACTCCTGCTGGCGATGGATGGGGCACTGTTCAAGCGCTCGGATATCGAAGCCTGCCGTGTCCAGGCGGCACCCGACGACATCGTGGCCATGTGCGTAGGCGTCGACCCGGCCCTCACGGACGAGGGCGATGAGATGGGCGTGGTGGTCATGGCCCGCACACGCGACGATCACCTCTACTGCCTTGCTGATGAAACCGTGCGCCTGGCCGGACGAGACGCGGCTCTGCATTGTTGGCGAACACTCGCCGCGTGGGGCGGCGACACTATCGTCCTCGAAGAGAATCTTGCCAAGCATTGGATGATCCAAGTCTTCCGGGACGCCTACTTCGAACTCGTAGGTGAAGGGATGTATCCCGAAAACACTACGCCGCCACTGATCAAGATCGACGCCCGAATCGGAAAGCGGACCCGTGGTGAGCCGGTGGCCATGCGGTCCCAGCAAAGGCGCTTGCACCATGTAGGGGTATTCGAGGAATTGGAACAACAGCTGTGCCTATTCACCGGCTGGGACGGCAAAGAATCGCCGGACCGGCTGGACGCCTACGTGCACGCCGCCCGATTCCTGATGAAGGGCGAGAAGAACAAGGTCACCATTTACAACCCAATGCAGTATCTGCCGAAGCTGGACATCTTTGGGTGAGCGCGACGTTCTATCACATAAACGCAGGATTCCGCTACGCTTACCTCGTGATCTCCGTCTTCTCCCTAGTCTTGGCGGCGATGGCGTCTATGCGTCTGACCCGATTGGCCACGACGGATTCAATAACAGAGCAAGCAAGAGTCTGGATCGTCGCAAAAGCGAACAAGGATTGGGTGGAGACACTACTTACGTGTCCCTGGTGTATCGGATTCTGGATCTCTGGAATCGTCACTAGTGTTACGTGGTTCTGGCACAACCAATTCTGGCTACTGGGGCTGACCATTCTCACCGTCTCGCAATTGGTTGGTTTGTTCTCACGTCTGGATAAGGGATACGACTAATGGCTTTCCGCAGGGCCTCGACCCCGTTGCCGGTGACCTCCCCCGGCAAAGCCATGGTTGCCTCTGCTGCGATCTATCCCGTCCCCAACATGATGTGGCGGACTTTCCGTTTCACGGACGCTTCGTGGCAGAACGAATTGTGGCGGCTTTACGACCTGATCCCCGAATACCACTTCCTCGTCAACTGGGTCGGCGGTGCCTGTGGGCGGGTCCGCGTCCTCGCCGCAGATGTGGATGAGAATGGCCGCGTTCAGCAGGAAACCGAAGACAAAGAAGTGGCTGATCTTGTCGACAATATGCTCGGCGGACCAGACGCTAAGAGCGAGTGCATCCGCTCTATCGCTATCAACCTCACGGTGGCTGGTGAGGTCTGGATTATTGGACGCACTAATCCGCAGAACAATTCTGACGAATGGCTGGTGGTGTCCTCCGTCGAACTCCGCCGGATGCAGGGCGGCTACTACGTCGGACTCGCGGATGAGCGAATCGAACTCCAGGAGGGACGCGACCTCCTAATCCGGGCGTGGACTCCGCACCCGCGCCGAATGATGTATCCGGACAGCCCGTCCCGAGCGGTCTACATGATCCTCGTGGAGATCGAGAAGTTGACCCGCTACATCTTCGCGCAGATGGATTCCCGGCTGGCGAATGCTGGTGTCTGGTTCCTGCCGAAGGAACTTGAATTCCCGGAGTCCACGGCCGAGGGTCCAGGCGGCATGGAGGGATTCACCAAGCAACTGGTCGACACCGCCGTGGCCTCGCTCAAGGGTGAGGGCTCGGCGGCTGGCGTGGTCCCGATCGTCATCGGTGCGCCGGGCGAGCTGGTCGACAAGATCCCCGATCCGATCATGTTCAACTCGGTGCTGTCCGAGCAGGCGATCCAGCTGCGCGAGGAAGCCCTCAACCGGCTGTCCTGGGGCATGGACACCCCCGCCGAAGTCCTCAAGGGCATGGGCGAGGCGAACCACTGGTCGGCCTGGCACGTAGACGAGTCCACCATCAAGGCCGTCATCGAGCCGCTGATGAACCGGATCGTGGATGCGCTGACCAAGGCGTACTTCAACCCGGCTCTGGTGGCGCTGGGCAAGGACCCGAAGAAGTTCGCCCTAACCTTCGATACCTCGGCACTGACGGTACGCCCGCAGCGCCTTCAGGACACGCTCAACCTGAACGCTGTAGGCATCACTTCCAACGAATCCGTCCTGCTCGCTGGCGACTACAAGCTCACGGATGCACCGAGCGATGATGAACTCAACTACAAGTGGGCGCGGGACATCGCTAAGCAAGATCCTCTCCTCCTCCAGAACCCGGCCTTTTGCCGTATGGCAAAGATGCCACCTGACTTTATTGCCGAAATTGAGAAGCAGCAGCAGGCGTTGCTGAATGCGGGACCACCGCCGCCCCCTGCCCCCGAAACGACGGTGGTCCCCCATTCCATGCCGGAGACCATGCCGTCCGAGTCGACCGCCGAGGGCGCCCCAACCAAGGCCAAGAACCCGGAGAAGGTCAGGCAGCAGGCCAACACCAAGCAGGTCACCCAGTCGAAGAAGGCGCTGGCCGCTTCGATGTGGACCGGCTACTCGGCCATCATGTCCGCCGTGGACGTGATCGCGTTCGAAGCGGTGAAGAAGGCCGGGAAGCGGCTGCTGACCCGCGACGTGCGAGGCCGCTACACCGAGGTGCCCGCCGCCGAAATTCATTGCCACGTCAAGGTTCGGGATGTGGAGCACGCCCGGATGCTGATGGCCGGATCGTTCGAAGACCTGGACCGGGCCGTGTCCCACTTCGGGGTAAACGTCCCGTCTGTCCAGTCCGCTGTTGCTTCATACTGTGTGTCACGACTTGTCACTGGTCGCCCGTATGACCGGGATGGCCTTGAGGAGTTCCTAGCAAGTGAGGGGGTGCTCGATGTCTGAGGGCGAAGTTGGGGACATCAAGGCCCGTCACTTGTTTCGCTATTGGACTTCAGGTCCAGGCGCCATCAAGATCGGCTGGGGTGTGCCCCACGATTTCGATCGGTGCGTCACCCTTCTGACCAAGTATTTCCCGAAGGACCCGAAGGGTCTGTGCGCCAACCTGCACCACCGGGCGCTCGGCGTCTGGCCGGGCCAGGAAGACGGCGGACGCCACGGCCACCACCTGAGCGCCTTCGGTGAAGAGGAAGTCCTCGTTGCCTCCGCGCCGGTTCCCGTTGACACCACCATGCCGATGAAGTGGATGGCTCCACTCTTCGCCTACGACAAGCCGACGACTGATGTCCGTGGAAAACGAACCTTCCCCCGAGGAATGGACTTCTCTCACCGAGAGCTGCCGGTCCCGCTCGAATGGTCTGAGGCTGGCGGACATGGCAACGCTTCTGCTGTCGGACGCATTCGAGGCGTTGACCTCGACGGCGACTACCCGGTGGCGTGGGGTGATCTCTTCACTGAGGACACTCACCCGCAGGTAAAGACGATGGTGGCTGAGGCCCGCGCGGGCGTGCTCGGCCTGTCGATGATTCCTGGCGGCCCGGTCGACGCGTCCCTGGAAGCTCTGCTCGACGCGGATGGCAACGAGACCGGCTCCTACAACACCGTCTTTTCGAAGTACATGATGGGCGGCGCTACTGCGGTACGCACCCCAGCGTTCGCGGGCCAGCGGATGCTGATCTGGAACGACTCCGAAGACTCCGCAATGGATGAGTTCGCGGAGTTCGACCCGGACGCCATCAGCGATGGTGACGCCGACGCCTATGAGCTGATTGCCTCCGGCGAGTACAACTTCCAGGTGCTCCCCGGTGGCTGGGAGAACATGAGCGTGGCCGACCGCTACGCCAAGTGGTCTTCCGACCATGCCGTCCAGCGGATCTTCACCTGGGCCGGTGGCCAGCCCGCGAAGCTGGCGCAGGTGTTCCTGTGGCGCAACCCGCAGGGCGACCCGCGTGCCACCACCAGCTACCGGTTGCCGATCGCGGACATCATCGACGGCGATCCGGTGATCCTCTACTCGGCCGTCTACCACGCTGCCGCCCTGCTTCAGGGTGGCCACGGTGGTCTGCCGATGGTCAACGACACCGAGCGGGCGCAGCTAAAGCAGATCGTTACCCGCATCTACGCCAAGATCTCTGACGCTCTGAACGTCAAGCTGCTGGCTCCCTGGAACCGGGCACCGACCCGAACCACACGACCGCACATGGAGGCGGAGGGAATGGACGAGACCTACGACCTCGCCGTCAATGGCGGCGGCTGGTCCAACATGCCGATGGCCGCGCCGGACACCGCCTGGGATGGCGGCGCCGCGAAGAAGGCCCTGGGCGAGCGGGCCGGGATCAACGGGGACAACCCGTCATGGCAGAAGTACGGCGAAGGCTTCCTGTGGCACGCCGAGTCCCCGCAGTCCACTGGCGACTTCAAGCTGCCGATCGCCACGGTGGTCGACGGCAAGCTGACGATCATCCCGCGTGCCGTCAACGCGGTCGCCTCCGTCCTGGCCGGTGGTCGGGGCGGTGTCGACATCCCGGATGCGGACAAGTCGCGGATCGCCAGCATCGTGGCCGGGCTTCAGAAGCGGTTCAAGGATGGAGACAACAGCATGACCGCAGCGGGTGCGCCCCTGGCTCCGCCGACAGCTTGGTTCGAGGACCCGAAGCTGCCCGGCAAGACCAAGATCACCGTGGATGACGCGGGCCGGGTCTTCGGCCACCTGGCCGACTGGACCACTTGTCACCTGTCCTACCAGAACAAGTGCATTATGGCTCCGCACTCGCACAACGACTACGCCGACTTCCACGTCGGCACCGTCGTCACCGAAGAGGGAGACGTTCTCGATGCCGGAAACCTCACCGCCAACACTGGTCATGCCGCACTATCACTTGGCGCCAGCAAGGCTCGATCCCACTATGACGACACGGGTGCGCAGGTGGCTGTGGTCCGCGCTGGGGAAGACGAGTTTGGCATTTGGGTGGCCGGAGCCCTTGTGCCCGAAGTTGACATTCCGGCTACAGCTGCACTCATGCGACGCAGCCCATTGTCCGGGGACTGGCGCGCCGTTGACGGTCACCTCTCCCTCGTTGCGGCTCTACATGTAAACCGCCCCGGCTTCCAGATCAAGCCGATGTTCAGCATGGACGAAGACGGCGAGATCCTGTCGCTCCAGGCTGCTGGCGTGCTGCACGAGAACGTCGAGAACACCGTCTACATGGAAGGCGTCGGCGGTGGCACGATCGTGCACACCCCGCAGGTCTCCACCCCAGCCGAGGAGATCGACCCGCAGGTGATGCGGGCCATTCGGCTGGACGCAATCCGCAATGCCCCCGCTCGCGCAGATCGCGTGAAGCGTCTCCTGGGAGGTAAGTAATGAGTGGCCTGAAGGCAGAGGTCTGGCTTCGCAGCAAGATCGAATCATCGGACTATGCGGGCAATCAGAGCGTGCGCATGAGATTTGAAATGGCACGCGTCACGGTTGAAATGAGGGATCTAGCTTCCCGTTTCGCTCTTTCTGAGGGCGGACCTGATTTCAATCTGGACATTGAGGTTCGCAAGGGATTGGCGGACGAATTCGAAACCGGTAAGAGCTATGCGCTTTTCATCAACGACGCAAAGTTGTTGGAGGACTGACCATGGGCTGCGCATGCAACGGCAGCGGGGACACGACGAAGTGGAACGTTTACAACGCCAACGGAACCGTGTTCGCGCTGAACGTCACCGGCAAATTCAAGGCTCAAGTGCAGGCGGCGAAACTTCCCAAGATGGATGGTAAGTCCGCTTTTGTGAAGCCTGCGCAATAAGTCTGCTAACATCCCATTCAGCGTCGCTGTGCTGAGAGCCGGGCGCGAGCAACGAACTGGTTGCTGAGCTGAGGGCCGGGCCAGATGAATCTTCCACGTCATCTGTGAAAGGCCCGAGACATGCCATTCGACCCGAATGCGCACTCTGACCTCAGCCGTTACACCATCAGCGCTCTGCGCTCGGTTCGCGACGAGGCCACGGCTGCGTACACCGAACTCAACTCCAGCGTCACTGACGAGACTGTCTCCGACGAGCAGCTCGATCTCCTGGAGTCCTACAAGAACTTCGAGACTGCGGTCGACACCGAGCTTTCCGCCCGGACTGCCCGCGCTGCCCGTCTCGCTGCGCTGAAGGCTCAGCCCGAGGGCGAGCCGGAGGGCGACGACGACGCGGCCGACGAAGAGCCTGCGGTCACTGCTTCGGCTGAGCCGAAGACCGAGGCCCCGAAGATCTCCGACCTGGCCAAGGACGCCCCGAAGGTGGAGGCGCCGACCACACAGGAAGAGCCGCACAAGCTGGCCTCGATGGTGGCTTCCGGCGACATCCCCGGCCTGCGGATGAACGACGAGCTGGACATGGACACCTACACCAAGGCGTTCATGGACATGGCCGCATCGTTCGAGGTCATGGGCGCCCGCGCTCAGGGTCAGCTCTCCGTGGCTCGGAACATCGCCACGATCCGCCGCAACTACCTGGACGACAAGAAGGTCTACGGCGACGACCGTGACTACGGCGTCCTCACCGCTGCGGCCAACGAGTCGAACCTGCCGGGTGGCTCGCTCCGCGCCAGCAAGAAGATCAACGTCCAGAAGGTCATTGACGAGACAGTCGCCAAGGGTGGTTCTGCGGACGAGGTTGACACGCTGACAGCGGCTGGTGGCTGGTGTGCCCCGTCCGTGACCGTCTACGACCTCTGCTTCCAGACCGTGGTCGACGGCATCCTCGACACCCCGGAGGTGCAGGCCCCACGCGGTGGTGTCCGGCACAACACCGGTTTGGACTGGTCGACCATCTACGGCGGCACCAACATCCTGTCCTCGGCCAACGGTGTGACCGGTTTCTGGAACCGTTCCGAGACCCAGGTCATCAACGGCTCGCCGGTGAAGGACTCGATCCAGGTTGCCTGCCCGTCGTTCGTGGATACCCGCCTGGGTGTGACCGGTCTCTGGATCACCTCCCCGATCCTGACCAACCGTGGCTACCCGGAGCTGGTCTCGACCTTCCTCCGTGGCTCCATGGCAGTCCACGCCCACCAGATGAACGCCCTGGCGATCCAGGCGATCGTCGCGGGTTCCGGCACTCCGGTGAACCTCACCGCTGTCGACCCGTGGCAGTCGGATGGTTCGGTCACTTCCAACCTGCTCGGCGCGATCGAGATGGCCATCGTGGACATCAAGTACCGCCTGCGCATGGCTCGCAACGCCACCATGGAGGTTGTCCTCCCGTATTGGGTTCGCGCCCAGTTCAGGGCTGACCTCTCTCGTCGCACGGTGGGCGACCTGGACCTCTTGGCGGTTTCCGACGCGCAGATCGATGCGTGGTTCGCTCAGCGCGGCGCCAACGTTCAGTTCGTGTACGACTGGCAGGACGCGTTCACCACGACCCCGCAAACTGGTCAGCCTGGCTTCGCGACCACCCCGGTCTCGATCCTGCCGACCACGACCCAGTTCCTGGTGTACCCCTCGGGCACCTGGGTCAAGGCGGTGCAGGACGTGATCACCCTGAACGCGATCTACGACACCAGCGCCACGATCGGTCTGCCGGTCAACACCATGACTCAGCTCTTCGCTGAGGATGGCTGGGCGATGCTCCAGATGTGCCCGGTGTCCCGCGTTTACACCGTGCCGACCTGCCCGAGCGGCTCCACAACCGCCCCGTCCGCTGTGGACTGCGTGACTCCGTAACCCGATGAGGGGGTCCTTCGGGACCCCCTTCCAGGGCGAGGAGACACACGAGAAGGAGTTTGAAATGGCAGCCACACCCAAGAGCTGGACCGGGGCGAGCGGCAACGTCGTCATCGAGGCGCAGCCTTGCACCTTTGCTGGTCTGGTCTACAACAACACCACTGGTGGCACCGTCGTCACAGTCTTCGACAACGCGACCACCAACTCGGGAGCCATCCTCTGGCAGGGAACGCTTAGCGCGACCACCTCTGACACGGTGCTCCTCCCGGCCCCTATCCGCGCCCTCAACGGCATCACCGTCAACGCCACTGCGGCGGTCGGTGCGGCCGGTGCGGTCTTCGTCAGCTAGGAGGGCTGAGAGATGGCGGCTAAGTCTTACACCGGGGCGGTTGCTACCCCGGTCATCATCCAGGGCACTCCCGGCACCATCCAGTCGATCAGCGTCAACGCGGCAGCCACTTCGGTGCTGACGATCTTTGACAACGCGACTCTGGCGTCCGGAACCATCGTGTTCCAGAAGAACTTTGCGGCGGCAACTATCGCGACGTTCGACTTCACACGCATGGGCGGCCTTCGTCTTGCCAATGGTGCGACCGCGACAGTGGCCACGGCCACCTGCCAGGTCACGCTCAACGTTAGCTAAGGGGAACTCCCGTGGCAGTCGTCAACGGTCCCGTTTATGTGGAGTGGCCGTCCCGTGGGGCGGACCTTCGCTATGGGCTTTTCACCGTGGTGCCGCCACGGGATTTCACCGACGTTCACATGCAGTTGGGTGGTATCCAGTACGAGATTTCGTACGACCTTGGTTCCCGCCCATACGACGTGACGTGTGCGACCGGCGCCACCAAGACATTCGACGCCGGTCCCACCACGGTGACCGCCGCACCGGTGGTCATCTACACATCGATGACGTGTGGCTCGGTTGGCATGACCGAAGAGCGGGCTCGGGCTTTCGTCAGTGACCGCGCCAAGTACGGCGAGCAGCCTGCGGTGGAGTTGGCGTTCTCCAACTCAGCCAACGGTCTCGCTCCGGGTCTGGCCAACAACGGCGCCGCCACTCAGCTGGCCGCTACCGCCACCATCACGGCGGCGATCTCGGTCCTGGAGAACTGGCTTTACGTCACCAAGGGCTACGGCGCCAAGTACTGGACGATCGGCAACGAGAACTACGGCAACGGCCACTACGGC
>Ga0163163_10002542_pt1 | contig 15449 bp, 14 predicted proteins | sample S65metaG_FD_119766 | JGI IMG/M metagenome (GOLD analysis project Ga0163163, IMG submission 119766) | Switchgrass rhizosphere microbial communities from Kellogg Biological Station, Michigan, USA - S6-5 metaG | ecosystem: Host-associated > Plants > Roots > Rhizosphere > Soil | place: USA... | reverse complement strand
GTAGATTGATCCCCAGTAGCGACTCGCCATTTGCCATCTTCTCGAACCAGGTACTGTTGAGCAATGATCTTGCCTTCAGCCTGGATGGGCGCGACCACTCTGCCGTAAAGAACAGTATCGACGACCGCGAGATTGCCCTGAACTTTCAACGATCCGATTTCGAGTCGATCGAGTTGGTAAAATCCCTGGGCACGTTCAAGCGCACTCACGAACCGCTCACGCGACAACTTGCTTCGGGAAGAGTTAGGCAACAGTTCGTAGAGACTGTCGTAATTATGAGTGCGCAGTTGTTCAAAGACACGTTGCACGACGTCTTTCACTTCAGTCTGTTCTGATGCGAAAGTTGTTTGGGCAAGTCCAATAAGCAGCAGCCCAATTGCCAGAACCAATTTACGTCTCATCTGATAAGTCGTCATTCTCTTCATGATCTGCCTGGTCTACTATTTCTTTCATCTGTACCCGGTAGTTTAAAAACCAGGCAATGGCGCCCGCGGCCGCAAGGATAAAAGCCTTATCAAAGTCGCGCTGGAGTAGGAAAACTCCAGCGCAGACGGCGCAAACGCCGGCAATCGCCATCCAAAAGATCTTCACTTGATATTTACCGGAATCACGATCTCGCGCTCACCCGGGGCATAACACACCTCTTCATCACACGCTTGGACGCGCAAAGTGCCTGAAAGGTTCTGCTTTCCTTGCGGAGTGCCCTTGTTGACCTTGAGATCGACTTTGATTATTGCCTCTCCTTCGTAAACTGCCAGGGGCTTTTCAGCAAATTGGAACTTTCGCGTCGTGGCGCCCGGGTATTTCACTGAGCTGATCGAGATTGAAGGAGTCGCTTTAAATATTAACTCAGTGGGTTTTAGATATGGGAAGGTCGGCGGGTTGGCATTTACATGATAGCCCTTGTCGATCGCGACTCGCACGGAAGCGACGCCGGAACCTCCTGCACTGATTGTAACTTCTTCGGGACTAACCTTAACGACATCAATCGACGCGATCCTTCGAACGGCACTTGGCGAAGGTGCGGCCGGAGGCGCGGTTGTCTGGTTAGGTTCGGATTTTGAACAACTCGACAAAACTATCAAGAGCAATCCAATTACACTTAAGCCTTCAATTTTCTTCACTGTGTATGTGCCTCAGTCTAAGGTTCGTCTTAGCTATCTTCCTCTTCATGGTAATAGGCTGAGTGTCTTTTCACCAATTCGCTCCCCCATTACATTTCTACAATCGTTATGTCTTCGACTTTGCCTCCCAGAGCGTTCTCTTGGCTAAGAAAAACGGGACTAGCCGCAATCTGCGTACCCTCGCCGAGATCTCCGCGTCACTTTGCGAGATCTCGGCGCGCCTCTGCGTTGAGCTTAACACCGCAAAACAGGCAACGCAGAGTGACGCGGAGATCTCGCCGAGTGACGCAGAGTGCATTCAGTACAGTCGCTTCGGCCTGCTGCTTCTGTGAGAGGCGGCGGGTGCCGCCGTCCCGTCGCGTGAATGCTCAGTTCGATGTAGGAGTTGCCAGAGCTTGCGCGAGCCGAATTCGTTTTGCACGACGCGCCAGAAATCGAAATGTCAGGCCGAGCGGTAATATGACCAGAATAGCGACAGGAAGCAGGACAATTACTGACCTAACAAAGAACAGGACTAAACCCGAAGCAATGTCCAAACTATCAGCGGCGGCGTCACGAATGCTTCTTCCGAAACCGGTGCTGCTGACCATTATTGGGGCAGGCGATTGCAGGTTAACCGTTATAGTGGAAAGAGCTGCCCGGTTTTCGAGGAACCTCTTTCGTCCGTCAAGCCTTTCTATCTCTGCCCGAACGTCTGCGAGTTGACGCTGTACTTCCAGGGCCTCTTCAACTTTTCTGGCCTGTTTCATGATCTCGAGGAATTGAAGCTCCAGCGCCTTTTGAGTTTTGACGTGAGCTTCAAGATCGATGAACTCTTCAGTCACGTCATCGCTTTTTAAGCTCTCAGCTGGGAGGTTGACTGCGAGTTTGCGGATCTGGTCGATTGCGCCGCCAAACTGATCGGATGGGACTCGGATCACCATCTTAATATCGACCATCCTTTTTGTCGGTTCCACATTTTCGCGCTGTTTAGATTCTGAGTTGACGACGAAACCGCCGCGTGATTCGGCAATGAGACTGACCTGGTGTTGCGTATCGACCGTGGAGGGTACCTCCAGGGTCATCTCAGCATTTCGCAACACTTTTCGACTAGCTGCTTGTAAAGAGTTGTCAGCGCGACTGGCATCGTCCAGTGACACATTCACGTAACCGGCGCTTTGAGTTTTCTCAGAGGTAATTTTAGGCTGATCAATAGTTTGTGCTGATCTTGAGGCAAGGGTTGGGGCTTCACTTGATCGAGTTTCCGGGCTTCTAGTGCACGCGGGTAATAAGAGTGTGGACAGGATGAGAATGGACCAGATGTTCTTCATTAGGTGTGACCTCCTGAAATATCGGGATTACGAAAATAGAACGCGAATGATGAGGATTCTTGCATCGCGCTTTCTACTTGCGTACGTGAGTTCCCACACTTCAGGCCAAGGCCATCACCAGTTTCATCCCTCTTCTTCCTGGTCTCCCAATCCGTCGCCGTCAGGTTTCTTGATACCGAACTTTTCGAGCCGATACTGAAGGGTCCGAAAAGTCAGGCCCAGTAGTTTTGCGGCTTTAGTAATGTTGTAATCCGTTTGCTCCATTGCCTGGGTTATCAGATTCCGTTCCACATCTTCGAAATTGATTCCCTCAGATGGCAATTTGAACGTGCCCTCAGGTGCCGGTCCTGTATCTTGCCGGACCTCGGTCGGCAAATCTTCCGGGGTGATCTCATCGCCTTCGCACAACAAAATCGCGCGTTCAATTGCCGACTCGAGTTGGCGGACATTTCCGGGCCAACTGTAATCACCCATCAACTTCTTTGTTTCACTTGTTAGACCACGTATTGGATGAGTTGTGTTGCGCGTATGCTTCTTGAGGAAGAAATCGATGAGCACCGCAATATCTTCGCGGCGTTCACGGAGCGGCGGGACGTCGATCGAGAGCACGTTAATGCGATAATAAAGATCATCTCGAAAGCGACCGTCCGCCACCATCGCTCGTAAATCGCGATTGGTCGCAGCGATAACCCTGACGTCTACACTTATCTCATGCGTGCCCCCGACTCGTCTGATCTTTCTTTCCTGAAGTGCTCGCAACAGCTTGGCCTGGATGCCGACATCCAGTTCAGCGATTTCATCCAGAAACAAAGTTCCTCGATCGGCGATTTCGAACAAACCTTTCTTTTCCGCGTGCGCTCCAGTGAACGAGCCTTTCTCATGTCCAAATAACTCAGACTCGAGCAAGTTCTCATTGATAGCGGCGCAGTTGACTGCCTGAAACATTTCATTCGAGCGAGGCGACTGATTGTGAACAGCCCGGGCAATCAATTCTTTACCAGTTCCAGATTCTCCTCGAACCAGCACCGTAGAGTTGGACCGCGCGACTTTCAAGATCATCTTCTTCACCGTTTCCATTTTTGGCGAAGCTGAAATGATCTCGCTGTCAATCGCATCGAGACGATCGAGTGCCCGGTTGATAGTCTCGAGCAGCGCCTTCTTGTCATAAGGTTTTTCGAGGTAGTCGAATGCGCCGCGTCGCAGCGCCTCCTTGGCAGATTCGATCGAACCATGCGCCGTGAGAAGAATTACGATTATCGATGAATCGAATGCCAGCAGATGTTGGAGAAGCTCGATGCCGTCCATGCCGGTCATTTTTAGATCGGTCAGAGCGAGGTCAAACCGACGGTCCTTGGCGAACTTGATCGCGGCTTCGCCGGAAGCTGCCGTGGTTACGTCATAACCTTCGTCCGTTAAGATCAGTTCGAGGATTTCTCGCTGCGCTTTTTCGTCGTCTACTACCAGGATGTTCTTTCGAGCCATAGATGCAAGATGAAATTTGAGGGAACGAGGGTTAATCAACCCTCCGTATTCACCATTTCTCCTTTCTCATGTACGGGCAAGATCATTGTAAACGTAGTGCCAGTGCCTTCCTTTGAAGAAACGCTTATTCTCCCATTGTGGTCGTCAATTGCCTTTTTCACAATCGCAAGTCCCAGGCCTGTCCCTGTGTCCTTCGTAGAAAAATACGGTTCAAAGAGTTTCGAGATGTCTTGTGGCGCGATACCGCAACCAGTATCCGACACCTCGATCTTTACGAAGTCGTTACCTTCTTTTGAAAGTCTGATTGACACGTTCCCACCGGCACCGTTAATCGCTTCAACAGCATTCACCACGAGATTTGTAAAGACGGACCGCAGAGCCTCTTTGTCTGCCATGATTGGTGGCAGCGGTTCGTCCTGAATGATGGTGGTTGTAACACCGCACTCTTCGGCCCTTGCGTTTACTAACCTTAACGCATCGCCGGCTTCCACCCGTAGATCAACTTGTTGCAATTCCAACGCTGATGGACGCGAGTATTTCAAGAAGTCAGTGATGTGACGATTTATCCGGGCGACTTCCGATTTGAGCTGTTCGGTTAATTTAACGAAGACAGCCCGCTTATCGGGATCTTGTGGAGCGTAAGAAGAGCGCAGGTGATCGAGAGTCAGGTTGATGTAGTTCAGCGGGTTACGAATTTCATGAGCGATTGCTGCCGCGAGTCGTCCAACAACAGCGCCTTTCTCGGCTTGATGAAGTTGTGCTTCCAACTCGCGACCGCGTCCTAATTTCGCAGTCATCTCGTTGAATGCAGACGCGAGAGTTCCCATTTCGTCGCGACGGTTTGCCGGAACCTGGACTTCGAAGTCACCTCCGGCCACTTTCCTGGCTGCAATTGAGAGTTGTTTGACTGGGCGGGTAAAACGCCAGACAAAAAATCCGGTCGCTAGAGTGGTGACTAACAAAAGCAGCAACGTGTAAAGCGCTGAGCGTGATGTTTGTTGTTCGAGCACATCTGTCAGGCGGTTCGCTGAACCAAGAACTACGATAACGAATATTCGACCATGATCGGTCTCGACCGGGAAATAGAAAGCTCCTGCCTCGCCAAAGCTTACGTCAGTGGCTGGTGGCATCCATGAAGGCAAGTCGTCGTTTTCATTCTCAAGTAAGACTGCGCTCCGAAGCGGTGGGAGTGGAACATCTCGACACTGTACGTACTGCCTAGATCCGTCCTCGAGTTCTTTAGGGACGTACTCTGCCAGGATGCTGTCTCGCACATTGCCGGTCTCGTCCACAACCAGAATGTTTTTGACCCGCCCGTTTTGATCACTCAAGAGAGGCTCTCGCAGATTTCCGATGGTCTTGTCGAGGTATTCCTTACTGTAAAGGCTGCGAATGCCCAGGGCGACGCCGGTCATGATGGCCTGCTCCTGGTCGATGATCATGTGGGCGTTGGAGCGCACGGCCCTGAGGTTAAAATAGTATTGAACCCCGAGAGTTATTCCGAGCATCAAAGCGAGGAGCAGTAAGAGCCGAGCGCGGAAACTTTCGATAAGAGTCAGTAATTTCATTTCGAGACTAAGAGGCGTGACCTCGTGACGGGGGTTGTCGAATAAAGCACAGGAACCTTTGGGTCTTTGTCCTTTTGCGCCGACCTTTCCTTTCCAGCAATTTATGTATAATCGGTTACTTTTTTGTTGCTCCTCGGCGAAAACTGATGTTATATTCGCTTTGGTCTCAAATCAATGTCCCCGGAGGCCGCCGTTTAGGGAATTCTTCCCCACCTCAACGATTGCAGCTGAAGTCTCTTTAATTGGCACTGAGAGAGAATTAGTTATTTCTCAGAACTGCATAGGGTTTTTGATATGAGGTAGGTCGATGCTTTTAATAGGCTTTAGAAAGGCATCAAGAATTCAATCCGCTCACCCAGTGAGCCAAATCCCTTAGGAAAGGTACGTTAGCTCTAATGACTTTGCACTCCTTTTCCCCTAAGCGCGGAATCGTCTTCATTCTATTTATTATTATTTCCTTAAGTCTTTCTAGTGTAGTCCTTGGCAAAAAGAGATCGGCATCATCATCCCGCAATAAGAGCGCCAAGGCGTCGAAGAGTAAAAAGGCTTCAGCAAGAAATAGAGCATCACGTCGAAGTGGAAAGACCTACGCGCGCGCTTCGCGTAGAAGTCGTGGGGGCAGAATGTCTGCTCGCGACGTTCGACGTCAGAGGAATTTAACTGCTCGAGAACAAGCTTCATCTTTAAAGAGTTTGCAACGCAGACTTGGTCGACCGCTCACCAAGCGTGAACGTGTCGCAGAGTTGCGTAGGATTGAGGCTTCTCACCGTCGCGCCAATCTCGAAGCTCGACGTAGAGCAGAAGCTGCACGTCTTGCGGCGCTGGCTCGTGAGCGAGCCATGCGTGATGAAGTCCAGACCTTCATCGGCAAAGATGACACGACCGGCGAAGATCCTGAGGTTCGTCGTGTTGCAGTCAATGCATTAGGTAATCATGCGGGCACGGTGGTCGTCATGGATCCCATGAGTGGTCGCGTTTACTCCGTCGTTAATCAGGAGTGGGGAATGCGCCGCGGCTTCAAACCCTGTTCAACGATCAAATTGGTGACGGGCGTGGCCGGACTTTCGGAAAATGTAATTCCGCCAGTCGATACTGTTGGCGATGGTTACCACTTGGATCTCACCGCGGCGTTGGCCCACTCAAACAATCCATTCTTCGAACAAGTTGGCAGCAAGATTGGCTTTGATAAGATGGTCAATTACGCTAAAGAGCTTGGTCTCGGTGAGAAGACCGGCGTGAATGTACCTTTCGAGTATTCCGGCAGATTGCCAGAGTTGAAGCCAGGGTTCATCGAGCGAAGAATGTTCTCCTACGCTGATGGCTTTGAAGTGACGCCATTACAGTTGGGAACGCTTGTATCAGCGATGGCTAATGGCGGCAAACTACTCGTTCCGCAGATTCCGCGTACCGCTAAAGACCAATCAAAATTCAACGCCAAGGTTCGCCGCCAACTGCCCATTACTTCTGAAGTGTGGCAGCGCATGGTTCCCGGCATGGTGGGCTCCGTGAATTATGGTTCAGGCCGGAAGGCTTACGATCCGGCGCAAACAGTAGCCGGCAAGACTGGTACTTGTATTGGTCAGAATGGATGGGTTGGGTTATTCACTTCCTATGCTCCGCTGGCTAGTCCGAGACTCGCAGTTGTTGTAATCGCTGAAGGAAGCGACGGTCGTAGACATTTTCCGGCTGCCGTTGCCGGCGAAATCTATCGCGAACTAAATCATCGATTCGGTACGGCTATCAACATGCAGGTCGCCGCCACCGCCGATGATGAAGAGAAAGAAGTTGGAGATTCTGAGGATGGAGATGACGCCGATGCGGCTCTCGACTCCACCGCCACCAGGGACGCAACGAAAGTTACCGCCGCTACTAGTAACAGTGGAAATGCCGCTCCTGTAACAACAAAAGCCGCTTCAACCGAAACCCAAACTCCCAAGAGCACGGTCAAGCGAGTCTTGATGCCCCTGGAAAAGAAAACGGTTGAACCTGTAAAAAATAATCCAACGCTTCCAGTTCCGAGCAATCTTCCGTCAGGTTCCAATCCGGCCCGTAATGAACAAAGGCCACGCAGAGTTCAGCCAAATCAGCCTTAAGAAACTTGTTCATCTAACTCCTTTTGAGATGCGCCGTGGGCGAAAGCCTACGGCGCAATTTTTATGTGATTTGAGCTCTCTACGCCTTGACACATAACGATAATTTGCAGGAATATTGCGCACGTTATTTTTCGACAGAGTTTTGGGCACAATTGGAGCGCATCCCCCCTTGGATGCAAAAAACGGCAACCGCTCTTTGTGCTCCTAGCATCCTAAACTTGCCGCAGGCGGACATTGCATTTCTGAGTGTTAGCCTACGCCGCGTGTGAAAAAGTAGATTTTGGAGGTTCGGACAACTAATGAAAAAGACGATTAGGTTGATAGCTTTAGGTGCGGTGGCGGCATTGTTTGCTCTGCCAGTTGCGGCGAAAAGTTCCGCGGCAGCAGGGTTCGCATCACAGGACCAGTGCACAACAGAGAATAAAGACGCCTGGTATGCTGCCTTTAGAGAAGAGCGTCCTAAGGATCAGCAGAAAGCCTACGATGTTGCCAAAAAATATCTTGGCTGCGTAGCCTCGAGTAGTGAAGCGCCTACTGATGCGCAAAAAGCGATTATCGATTATTTGAAGAAATGGACCACAGCTTACGAAGAGGGTAGTAAACAGAATCAACTCCCTATTTTGATCTACAAAGATAAAAAATATCCCGAGGCTTATGCTTTAGGTAAAGAACTATTGGCCAAGGATCCAGAGAATTTGAAGAATCTTGTCGATCTCGGCGCTAATGGATACCTGGCAGCTGGTCCAAAGAATCCCAGCCTGAGTGCTGACGCGTTGACCTACGCGAAGAAAGCAATTCAGCTGCTCGAATCCGGCAAGACGGTCGACAATTGGCAACCGCTATCCGGAAAGGATGAGGCGCTTGCTTACTTACATTACACGGTTGGCTACCTAACTCTTGAGAGCGATCCAAGCGCCGCACTCAGTCACCTGATCAAAGCTGCGCAAACCGAAACACCTCTGAAGAAGTCGGCTCTTACCTATGGATACATAGGTGGCGCTTACGAGTCGGGACCATACGCAAAGCAGTCAGATGCCTACAAAGCGTGCTGCGCTGGTAAAGAGGAAACGCCCGAGAGCAAGTTAATGCTTGCCAATATTAACCAGGTCGTTGACCGCATGATCGATGCTTACGCCCGAGCCGTAGCCCTCGCTGGCAACGATCCCAACGTCGCTACTTTGAAGACCAGCTGGAATGAAAATTTGACGTCATGGTACAAGTTCCGTCATAACGACTCGCCGGCAGGTTTGGATCAAATGGTCGCTGGTATTCTTTCAACGCCATTACCGCCAGAACCAACTCCGATTACCACGTTGCCAGCTTCAACGCCGGCCGCAACTCCTATCGGCAACAGCTCTGGTTCGAACGACAGCGCTGCTAACTCCGCGCCAGCTCAGTCAGGAAGTAAGGCTCCGAGCACGGCTACGGGTGCAGCGAAGCCACCGGTAACGAAGGCTGGAACAACCACCGGACCGAACAAGCCCCGGTAAATTGACCTGAAACTTAGCAACCTTGACGCCGGAAGCCGATCATTTAATGAAACGCTTCCGGCGTTTGTTATAATCCCACCTACCTTGAAAGACTCCGAAACCTCGAATCCGGACCTCGAACTACTGCAAACGATCATTCGTTACCAGTTTAATTCGTTAAGCTTGCTGGAGCGCGCCGTAACTCATCGATCATGGGCGCATGAGCAGGTTCCGCCCGGTGACGAGCAAAACGCTCGCAAACTCCATAATGAATTACTCGAGTTTCTGGGGGACTCGGTACTTGGACTCATAGTGGCTGAATACTTGTGCATATCGTACCCGGATGGAACCGAGGGCGAGCTTTCACGCATGAAACACAGGCTTGTTAGTGCGCCCACCCTGGCAAAAGCGTCTCAGCGGCTCGATTTAGGAAACTTTTTGCGCTTCGGACGCGGAGAAGAGAAGAGCGGAGGGCGTCATAAGAATGCTTTGCTTGCCGACGTGTTTGAAGCGATAACAGGTGCTGTTTTTCTTGATGGCGGGTATGCCAGTGCTACAGAGTTTGTCTGCACGGCCCTGAGGGATGAATTGGCGGATGCTGACCCCCAGGAAGCGGCTAAATCTGACTACAAAACAATGCTTCAGGAACGACTTCAGGCTGAGCGAAGGCCAGCGCCAAGATATTCTGTGATTGACACTTTTGGACCTCCTCATCGCCGGCTATTTCATGTTGAAGTTGCCTGGGACAGTGGCACCATTCAAGGTGAGGGATATTCGATCAAAACGGCCGAAGCGTCAGCCGCCCGGGCAGCCCTCGAGATCATGTCCGAATCAGATACTGGGAACCTCGAGTTACTTGAGGAGACGGACGCTTTGGACGGCGGAGCGAACTGACAGGGCCCTTAACTTGACCACCGTGAGCAAACCTATCTAGGATGTTTTTAAATGGCAAGCAATCTTACTACTGAAAAGGTTACGGACCGGGAGAATGAGGAGCTGACGGAAGGCGAAAATTTCTCGTTCTCCCGCCTGTTCAATCGAAATGGCCACGATAAGGAAGTACCGCCACCCAAACCGAAGGGACCTCCCAAAACGGTTTGGAGAGAGTATTTTGAATCGGCTGTAGTTACCGTGATTATGGCCCTGTTCGGTATGACCTTTATCGTTCAGGCGGTGAAGGTTCCGACCGGTTCGATGCAAAATACGATCACGATCGGCGATCACCTACTCGTGAACAAGTTTATCTTTGCCCCAGGTGCCTCGTTGTCTTTTTTGCCCCAACGAGAGATTCGTCGCGGCGATATTATTGTTTTCAAATATCCGGGTAATAAATACTCGCCGAGTCGTGATTACGAACGACCCGACAATAAGCCGATCCTCACGAACTACGTCAAGAGAGTAATCGGTTTGCCGCACGACAAGATTCGGATTGAAGGACGAAATGTAATCGTGAACGGTCAGATCATTCCAGAGCACCGGATTGATGCCAACGATCACAACCGTAAGGATCCGCTTGAGATTGTTAACGACCCACCAAGAAAGCCTGGTGAACTTTACGACGTCTATTACAAACCCGGTACGGACGATGACGATAGTAGCGACTATGACGTTTTTCGGTTTGAAGGGAATAACGGCGAGATAGAAGTTCCAGCCGATAGTTATTTCGTGATGGGAGATAACCGGAATAACAGTGAGGACAGTCGCTACTGGGGATTCGTACCACGCGATCTCGTAATTGGTCGAGCAATGTTTGTCTACTGGTCGTATGACGAAAGCGCTGACGCGAGCAGTGGCGGAATTTTAGTAAATTTCTTCAAAAATACCCGTTGGGGACGTACCGGAACATTGGTTAAATAGTCTCTCGTTCGCGGTCCTTGTTTGTGCTGCGTCCTTCGTACAAAGTGCAAAGTACGCAGCACAAAGAACTCTTTCCGTGAGCTCACACCCTAAATGTCCTTCTGGCAGGAACTTCAACTAGCTTCCTCGGTTAATGATGTAATCGGCTGGATTGTCCTCGCCTTTCTCTTCATTGCGATCGTGCTTTACGCTCTCTTGCCAAGAGAGCGAGCGAAGATTCGCACCGCTTCCTTAATATTTATAATCTCCTTATTCAGCCTGGTACTTGCCGCTACCCTCTCCTATCGCGGGCAACATGGTCGCGCTTACGTGTGGGCCAAGTGGGCTTCTCTTCTTCTTCAGAGAACCGCCTTTGTCAGCCTCGCTAGCATCTTTTTGTTCGACATCGTTCTGACTTCGATCAGGCTACGTCCTCCCCGGATCATGCGCGACCTGATTGTAGCGCTAGCCTACATCCTGGTTGCGATCGGCTCGCTCCAAATTCTTGAAGTTGACGTGGCCGGAATTATTGCGACCTCAGCGGTAATTACTGCAGTCATAGGACTCTCGTTTCAGGACACTCTCGGAAACATGATGGGCGGTATGGCGCTTCAGGTTGAACGCGCCATTGCAGTGGGCGATTGGATCAGAATCGATAACCAGGAAGGCGTGGTCAGGGAAATTCGCTGGAGGCACACCTCGATTGAGACGCGCAACTGGGACACAGTTGTGATTCCGAACAGTCTACTAATGAAGTCTCAAGTTACAGTGCTAGGTCGTCGAGCTGGTTCGCCCCGGCAACATCGACAATGGGTATATTTCAACGTCGATTTCCGGTACGCTCCAAACGAAGTAGTCGATACGGTCCAGGCCGCGCTTCGAGCTGAGCCCATCACCAATGTCGCTGCTTCACCTCAACCTGACTGCGTATTCCTCGATTTTCGTGAAAGTTACGCACACTACGCAGTCCGTTACTGGTTAACCGACCTGGCTTCTGACGACCCCACGAATTCTATTGTTCGAACACGAATCTATTTTGCATTGCGACGGGTCGATATACCGCTCTCGATTCCGGCCCACTCGATCTTTGTGACTGACAACGACTTTGCCCGACGAGAACACAAGGCTGCGCAGGATCTGAAAGTAAGAAGCGAGGCAATCGGTCAAGTCGAGTTATTCAGTATGCTCACTGAAGAGGAGAAAACAGAGTTAGCTCGTGGCTTAAAATTTGCTCCATTTGTGAAGGGCGAAGCAATGACGCGACAGGGAGCCGAAGCGCACTGGCTGTACTTGATTTTCCAGGGGGAAGCCGAAGTCCGAGTTACCGTGGATGGCCACAAGAACTCGGAACGCGTTGCGACGCTGAAGGCAGGCGACTTCTTCGGTGAGATGGGACTAATGACCGGCGAGCCGAGGAGCGCAACAGTGATTGCATTAACTGATGTCGATTGCTATCGCCTCGACAAAGAGACCTTTCGGTCTACCCTGAAGAAGCGTCCGGAGATTGCTGAGGGCATCTCTGCTGTATTGGCGCGACGCCGCGTCGAGTTAGAAGCGACGAAGGGCGAGTTGACCGACGAGAGTCGGAAGTCGCGTCTCAAGCATCATCAAAGTGATCTCCTCAGGCGCATCCAGGGCTTTTTTACGTTGGGCGCTTAAGTTGTCGAGGTTAGATGGGTTGAAAAATCTTCAGTGGATCCTAAAAGGAAACGACAACTCAAACGACTTATCTCCAGAATCAATGAAGATGATGTGTTTGGGCATGCAGCCCAACTGTCTTACTACTTCCTCCTGGCGCTTTTTCCGCTCCTGCTCGTACTCATTAATCTGCTAGGTTATGTCGCACAACGCGGGACCGAGTTTCGCGTCAAACTCCTTACTTATCTTGCGGCAGTGATGCCTTCCTCGGCCGTGGCGCTGGTCCATACAACACTGGACGAGATTACGGATGCAAGCGGCACCGGAAAACTCTCACTCGGATTACTTGCCGCGCTTTGGGCCGCCTCAAACGGTATGGGCGCGATCAGTCAAACACTCAATACAGCTTACGATGTTAAAGAGACACGGTCCTGGTGGAAAGTAAGATTAATAGCAGTTGCACTCACCATCGCGCTTGCCACGCTGATAGTTTCTGCGCTCGCAATCGTCCTGTACGGCGGAACAATTGGCGACACTCTTGCATCGGCTTATGGACTGACTGATGCATTCAACATTATGTGGACGATTCTCCAGTGGCCCATAGCGCTTGGATTTGTGTTGTTTACCTTTAATTTGATTTACAACGTCGCTCCGAATGTGCCGCGGCATAGACGCCGCTGGTTATCGCCTGGTGCGTTTGTCGCAGTCGCACTCTGGTTAGCGATCTCTTTTCTGTTTCGCCTCTATCTTCATTTCTTCAATTCTTACAGTGTGACTTACGGTTCTCTCGGAGCGTTGATCATCCTCATGCTTTGGTTCTATCTCACAGGAGTTGCTATTCTGATTGGCGGCGAAGTTAATGGTGAACTTGATCCGGAGTGCAATCGAAGTGAGGCGAAAGCGAAATGATCGACTGTTGTGCTTGATTGGTCTAGCCCTGATCGTGTGCTGGGTGGCAGAAGCTCCTGCACAACGTAAGACTAAGAAGAAGGAAACGGCGCCGGCTCAAACCGAGCTCGATAAGCTGAGAGCGGAATTCGTGAGTGCGACAAAGGAATACAAATCGAGTTTGGAAAAGCTGGTCGTTATTTATGAGCGCAACGCGGTTGACGCTGAGGAGAAATTAAGCTCAGCGAAGAAGCTGTTTGCTGAGGGGTTGGTCTCCAGAAGCGAGGTTGATGAAAACGAGCGAAACCTCCAGGCCCAAAAGGCAAAAGTCTCCGAAACGCGCAAACAAATGGAGACCGCCGATACTCAGATTGCCGATGTGCTGGTCGAGGCAAATGCCGATGCTGAATTAGCGAGGAATCTCAAAGCTGCGAAGAATGGACTGCTGAGGAGTGGGTCATATATTCGTTTTACTGGTTCAGCCGGATGGGGCTTAAGCGAGGCATGGAAAATTCAACGCTATTTCTCCGATACATTTCATAAGCAGTTGCCCATCGCGATTTTTGGTCAAGGTGCGATACATGAAAAGTGGCGTTTGGACCACCGAAACTCGATGGACATTTCGCTTCATCCAGATAGCTCAGAAGGCCAGGCTCTGCTGAGTTTTTTACAGAGAAACGGAGTTCCATTTCTAGCGTTTCGAGCGGCAATTCCCGGGACTGCGACTGGACCACACATACACATCGGCCGTCCTTCACATCGATATTGAGAAGCTTAACCTCCACGGAAAATGAGTGAAAATGAGAAGAATCGTGCTTACACTTTTACTGACCTCTCTCTTCGCGCTGACGGCTGAGGCATCTGGCGGCCAAATGAAGGAAGTCTTAACAGAGAAACAGGCCTCTCATCTCGCGGGACTTGCGCTGAAGTGCGTTAGTCGCGAGTTTCCCAACAAACCCGAACACGTTATTAACAATGATGGTGACGTCAAAAGTCCAAAGATACTGCATCCGGCCTTTTATGGATGTTATGACTGGCATTCCTCGGTTCACGGTCACTGGATGCTCGTGCGCCTACTAAAAGTTTTTCCAAATTTGCCCGAGGCGCCACAAATAAGAAAGGCGCTAAATGCAAACCTGTCAGCTGAAAATCTTCGCGCAGAAGTGGCGTATCTGAAGGAACCCAATCGTCAATCGTTCGAACGAACTTACGGTTGGGCATGGCTCCTGAAACTCGCTGAGGAACTGCATTCATGGGATGACGTTGATGGCGACGTTTGGGCAGAAGCTATTCAACCTTTAGCTGACGCAATAGTGCAGTCGTATAAGACTTTTCTGCCAAAACAAAATTATCCAATAAGAACGGGAGTTCATCCGAACACCGCATTTGGACTTTCTTTCGCCTTTGATTATGCGAAGGTAGTTGGCGATCGCGAGTTCGCGTCTTTACTTGAAGAGAGAAGCCGTAACTATTTTGAAAAGGACGTCAATTATCCGGGTGCCTGGGAGCCCGGAGGCGAAGACTTTTTCTCTCCTGCATTAATGGAGGCCGATTTGATGAGGCGCGTGATGAAGCCAGAGCAATTCACCACGTGGTTTCGTCGCTTCTTACCTGAGGTCGCCAAGGGGCAGCCGACCAGTCTCCTACAGCCTGCGCTCGTAACAGATCGCACAGATCCAAAGTTGGTCCATCTCGATGGCCTGAATTTATCTCGTGCCTGGGCGATGAATAGTATTGCTAAAGCGTTGCCGCAACACGATCCCGTTCGGACGGTGCTGCTGAATTCTGCCGAACGTCACGCGAGTGCCGGTCTGGCCCAGGTTGCTTCAGGAGACTATGCAGGTGAGCATTGGCTGGCGTCGTTCGCAATCTATTTGCTGACGCCCGACACACCGTGAAGAGCTGTCATTGGTCATTGCCGGCTTTGCGTCACAAGTAATTTCGGCGGATGAAGATCTCGATGCGTCACAAAATGAGAAATGAGAAATTAAAGATGACCGGAGCGAATTTTTTTGAGCAACTCAAATCCGATTAACCCCGG
>Ga0163163_10002541_pt1 | contig 15450 bp, 18 predicted proteins | sample S65metaG_FD_119766 | JGI IMG/M metagenome (GOLD analysis project Ga0163163, IMG submission 119766) | Switchgrass rhizosphere microbial communities from Kellogg Biological Station, Michigan, USA - S6-5 metaG | ecosystem: Host-associated > Plants > Roots > Rhizosphere > Soil | place: USA... | reverse complement strand
TGGCCGCACGGCGCCACGGTCTTCTCGACCGTGCAGAGCTTGCCATCGACCAGGTGCTCGATCGCAAACATCTGATCACGCCCGACAACGTCGTCGTCCCGCGCGGCGAGCAAAAATAGCGGGCAACGGACTGTGGAGAGATCGATTGTCCGGCCAAGTGCCACGAAGCGTCCGGTGGCGAGGCGATTGTCCTTGAACAAGTGCTCGACCACTTGCAAATAGTAGCTGCCGGGTAAATCCAGGGTCCACGCATACCAATCGCGGAAGCGGGACTCCAGCCGCCGAAATGCTTCCGGGCTCATCGTCGGCGATGCCTGCAACAAATTGCGAATTGTCGCCGCGTCGGGCGCATGCGGTTCCCAAAACCGCAGCGCATGCTGCCCGAGAACCCGCCCGCCGCCGAGCTCCACCAGATCCCGAAAGATAGCCAAGGGCGTGTTGCGCGCGAGTTCGGAAAGCCTCGACGCGCCGGCCGCGATATCGATCGGAGTTCCCGCCAGCGCCAGCTTCCGGATTTTGGCGGGAAAACGCGCGGCATAAACCAATGCCATCCAGCCCCCCTGGCAGAGGCCGATCAGATCCACCATGCCGCCGAGCTCGTCCACCAATACGTTGAGATCGGCGAGATAATTGTCGATGGATAAGAAGCGCATGTCCGAAGTCGCCGAGCGCCAATCCGTCACGAAGAGGTGCCTGATCCCGGCGCCCTGCAGCGCAGCCACGAGACTGTGACGGGGCGCGAAGTCGGTTATCGTTGAGCCATGGAGCGCAAAGGGAGCGCAGAGAAGCGTCGGCACTCCCTCGCTATTCGTCGAAAAGGCGCGAAGCCGTACCGTGGGCAATTCCAGCGCCACGCGATTGCGCGTCGTCCAGCGCGGCTCACGAGCGCCGGGTTGCGTTGCCCCCATCGCCAAGCTGACAAACTCCCGCGCGGCGGCCGACGCGAACTCACTCGCGGACTCGGCGATGAGCGCCGGCCAAAGGAAGGCCATCGAGGTAAATTGCGGACTGCCGAACTCAGCCATGACAAAGAAGTAAAGACCGGACCTCCGGCCTTGCATTGAGCCAGATCAAGAGACGCCGCCGGCGCGGATCGGCCCGCTGCATGGCCTCATGGCATCAGGACGTACCGGCCGGGCGCATCCTCCAGCGGCGCGAATTTGCTGTACGGGCGGCCGAGCGGAGGCGGCACGACAGGCTCGCCCGACCGTTCGCCCAGCCAGGCACTCCAGGACGGCCACCAGGATCCCTCCCTCGACGAATTGCTCGCCAGCCAGGTTTCGGGATCGATGTAGGGCTTGCCGTGCCGGTGTCGCGCAATCCGGAAATGGCGGTGCGGATGGCCAGGCTCGGAGAGGATCCCCGCATTGTGCCCACCGTTGGTCAGCACGAAGGTCACGTCGCCATCAGCGAGAAAGTGAAATTTGAACACTGAGCGCCAGGGCGCGACATGATCCTTTTCGGTCCCGACCGCGAATATCGGGATGCGAATATCATGGATGGTGATCGGTCGATCACCGACATGGTAGCGACCTTCCGCAAGGTCGTTGTTGAGGAACAGTGCGCGCAGATATTCCGAATGCATCCGGTACGGCATCCGCGTGGTGTCGGCATTCCAGGCCATGATATCGATCGGCGTCGATCGCCGACCCATCAAATAATCATGCACCAGGCGTGACCAGAACAGGTCGTTGGAGCGCAACAGTTGGAACGTCCCCGACATCTGCTTTGCGTCGAGATAGCCCCGCTCCCACATCATGTCCTCGAGAAAGGCGACCTGGCTCTCATTGATGAACAGCATCAACTCGCCGGCTTCGGTGAAGTCGACTTGCGCGGCAAGAAAGCTCAAGCTCGCCAGCCGCTGGTCGTGATCGCGGGCCATCGCGGCGGCTGCGATCGCCAGCAGAGTTCCACCGAGGCAATAACCGACGGCATGCACGCGCTCCGCGCCGGTAATGGCGGTCGCTGCTTCGAGCGCGGGCAGGATGCCCTGACTACGGTAGTCGTCAAGACCGACGCCTCGATCTTCCGCTCCAGGATTTTTCCAAGAGATCATGAATACCGTGAAACCGGCCTCGGTCAGAAACTTTACCAGTGAATTCACCGGCGACAGATCGAGGATGTAATATTTCATGATCCAGGCCGGAACGATCACGATCGGCTCAGGCCGCACACGATCTGTTACCGGAGAGTACTGAATGACCTCTGCGAGCGGCGTGCGATGGACGACCTTTCCGGGCGTCACTGCAACTGTCTTGCCGACCTCAAATCGCTCCGATGCGATTGGCGCTTGGCCGGCAGCCGCGCGCACGACATCTTGCGCGAAATTTGCAGCGCCACGCAGAAGATTGGCCCCGCCTTCTGACCACGTTCGAGTCAGCACCGCAGGATTGGTCCAGAACGAGTTCGACGGAGCCACCGTGTCGAGGATTTGCCGCGCCGCGAAGGTGACGGCGCTCTCATGCTGTTTGCTCACCCCGCGGACGTCGCTCGTCGCCGATTCCCACCAGCGTTCAATCGACAGGAACGAATGGGCATAGATGTTGAACGGAAAGCTCTGCCATTCGACGGCGCGAAAGCGGTTGTCCTGTGGCAATGCGTTCGGACAGGGGTTACTGGGCCGTCCGGTGCTGCAGTTCAAGGCAAATGCGACGTTTTCAGCCGCGGCGCTCATCGCTTCGCCTGCGAGCGTCAGTTGCTTACCGGGCGAAGCCGCAAGATGCACAGCCCAGTCGAAAAAAGCGCCTGCAAGCGCGCTCGGCGCAAGCCCAGCAGTCAGGCGGGCGATGCCTGCCCGCACTGCTCGATCGACGTCCTGCATCGAGCTCACGGCGGGAAAGCCGTGGCTCGTCGGGAGCTGGTCCCGCCCCGAGGAAAGGGCCTCACCGGCGCAATGACCTACGCGTTCGGCCGGCACGGCTTGCGTCGCGGACGACGAACAAGCTCCCCCTCCGGATAGGTCCAGCTTCGACAACGACACATCCCTTCGCCGCCCTTCGCCGCGGCCGCGGCTATTTCAACATGACCGGGCCACGCCCGCAGATTGCATCCGGCGTAAGATCAGGAAGCCTTCACCTGCACCGGCTCTTCGTCTCCGGGGGCGAACACCATACCGGACATCGGATCGACCCAGGCGAGGTGATCGTTTACGGCCTTCACGCCGGGCGCATTCTCCGCGGCTACCATGATCGCCGCGCGCTCCCGTTCATCCGTGATCGCCCCCCAGAGCTCGACCACCCCGCCCCTGACGATGACGTTGATGAGTGCCACTGGTGCCCACGATTGGCCGGCCAGTTCCGCGAAGATCCGGTCGCGGATGGCTTGGTCGCTGGCTGCGGTTGGTTTGGCCTCGCGGGAGAGTCCGGCGAGCGCATGAACGAGATTGGCACGACTGACGATACCCACCACATCATTTCCGCGCACCACCGGCAAGCGTTTGACGCGACGCTTCTCCATCAGGCGCACGACCTCATCGAGCTCCGTCTCCTCGGTGACGGTCAGCGGGCTTGGCGTCATGATCTCCTCGACCTTGCGGCCATGCGAACGAGTATATTCGTCCGCGAGCCGGCCCGGTCCGATCAGATATTCAAGCCAACGAGGACGCCGGCGCTGCGTACCGGTCTCGGCCCGCCGGAGAAAGTCACCTTCCGTCACGATGCCGACAAGGTGCCCCTCCTTGTCGACCACGGGCAATCCGCTGATATGCCGTTGCAACATGATGCGGATCGCCTCTAACACCGAACTCTCCGGCTCGATCGACACGACCGGAGATGTCATCACATCCTTCACCTTCATGGCGATGCTCCATTTTCCTCGACGACAGTAGGCCGCATCTGTGCTCGCTCGTTGATCCATATCAAGACCCGAGACATGCCATGCGACGCGCGCTGGAGCGAGCAAACAATCGCCGCTCCGAATTCGAGGCGGCCGACGATGTCGGCTATTGCCCGCTCGACCCATTTTTCTGCAATTGTTCCAGCCATTTCCGATAGCCGTCCGCATCCCCGTAATCCATGAACGCAGCGTAGCCCGGGTGAGCCCCAATTACACGCCGGGCATGTTTGATTGGACACCAATACTGCTCAGTGCGCCCGGCGACCTCGCGAACATATGCAATCAATCCATTCGCGTAGGAACAGTAGGCGCAATTGAGCTTTTCGAGCGCGTTCAAGTAAGCAAGATGGTGCCGGTCGAATATCAGATATTCGCGACGGCGCACCTTCGGTATTCCATAAACCGGAAAGCAGACGCTCTGGTAAACGGTTACGAACAGGTCGAGCAGGACAAGCGGAACGATCACGGCATATATTATCGGTGCCGTCAAAACCACCGCCGGGCGGGCGTTCAGGACATAGGTTGAGAGGCGTGTCCTCAGCTCACGATGGCGACGTAGAATTTCCTCCTCGAAAAACGCCCTGCCCTTTTCCAGGCCGACGCGGAGTTCGGCTCTGCGTTGCGCGAGTTCCGCTTCGAGTTCGGCCTCCAATATCTGGATCTTTGTGGTCAACGCCGCGATTTTTGGATTCATCGGAGAACACCTTGTCGCCGGAAGGCAATTCTACGCGCGCGCCGTTGCCTGCCAATTTGTCTGCAGCACAATCAACATTGGCAACCCGGCCGCCAACGCCCACGCTGCGGACTCAAGGAAATAATTGCTTTTCGATCTCGTGAACCGGGAGCTTCACGAGATCCTTTCCTACTTCCGCGCGAATGGCGTTGCGCACGACAGGAGAGTAAACTTCCTTAATCATGCCGAGCGCGCGCGGAGAGGCGATCATGATCAATGCTCGCGTCTCCCCCTTGGTGAGCCCGACATGCAATCGGCTCGCCACCGCCGTCAGAAACGCACGCTCCGCCCGATCATGCCAATCCGTCTGCTCGACCGCGCTGCGGGCGCGCCCGACCGATTGGTGGACCCTACCCGGCACACCGGAACCTTGCTCGCCGGTCGGCAGGTCCGCATGCTCGCGAACCTCCCGAGTGTGGAGGATGGGAAACGCCTGGTCCCCGACATTCTCGAGGATGAGGGCTTTGCGGCCATTGCACACGACCACCCAATCTCCGGATTTGACCTCCACCTGGTTCATGGGAACTTCTCAAGCTCTATTCTGGACGACTTCGCTTGGGCGTGCGGGCAGACGCTCCTTGTCGCGGCCGTCCGGCATCCTGCGTCGCCTCGCGCAGCGCACGCATGACGTCCTCACGGGAGATTATGCCGACCAGTCGCTGGTCGGAGCTCAGCACCGGCAGGCTGCGGGTCGTGTGGCTCACCATCAATTCGAGGACGCGGGTCAGGTATGTCGTCGGCCCGACATGTATGACGGCTTCCGTCATCATCTCCGCAACCGGCCGTCGCATCAATTCATCGTAATCGGGCACCATCCGGCCGGTCGTAAAGACGAAAGCCCGCAGGAAGTCGAACTTGGTAACAATGCCAATCATCTTTTCGTCTTCCACAACGGGAAACGAATTGAAGTCGTATTTTTCGAACAGCGCTTCGAGCTGCCGCATGGTCACTTGACGCGTTACGGTGGTAACGGCGCGCGTCATGTAACCGTCGGCCATGCATTCAAGAAAGCGATACATCGCACCCGTCCCTGCGTCCCACCGGTTGCTTCAGTCGCGCTGACTGTGCGCTCGGCGAGACCCCGTCATTATTCATCATCCATTTGCGAGCCGGCTCAGTGCGAGAACAGGCAGCAAATGCGACTTTCGGCTAACAGGTCACGTGTGACCCCGCCGAACATCCACTCACCCAACCTGGTGTGCCCGTATCCGCCGGCAACAATGAGGTCGGCTTTTCGATCTGCGGCGAAACGGAGAAGTTCGCCGGCGACAGTACTTTCCGTGCGGAGATAAGCTTGGGCTTCCACGTTGATGCCATGGCGCAGCAGATAGTTTGCAGTGTCGTCTAGGTGACTTCGGCTCTGGCTCTCGGTCCGACGTTCGGAAATCTCGGCAAGCATCACCCCCCTGGCTTCCTTCAGAAACGGGAGTGCGTCGCGAACCGCGCGGCGGGACTCCCTGGTATCTTTCCAAGCCAGCACGATACGCTGCGCCGCGAGCGAATCGACGTCATCCGGTACAACCAGGACCGGGCGTCCGGCACTAAGGATCACAATTCCGGGATCGAGCTTGTAGTGCAGCTCATCGTCGAACTCCGATTCTTGTCCTATGATGACAAGATCCGCCGCTCGGGCTGCGTTCGACACCAGATCGTTCACGTGCTCCGCGCGGCCTCGCCATTCCACGTCCTTCGCGTGCTTGGCCGAGGCGCGGAATTCGGCGCCGATGTCCGCGACGATGTCCATCATCTCCCGCCTCTCGCCGCCGGCGTCCTCGCCGGCGGTGAGCCCGTCGGGGACGAATGTCGGAAGATACGATTTTCCGGCAATCCCGATCAGCGCCGCTTGAAATCGATTCGCCAAGTCGACGGCCAGGTGGAGCCGCCGATGTGCGCTTGGCCCCGCGTCGAAATGCACCATGATGGCTGCGTACGACATCGCCCCCAAGGCTCAATGCGAGAACAGGCAACAGACGGGGCTTTCCAGCAATAAATCGCGCGTGACGCCGCCAAACGCCCATTCCCCCAACCGTGAATGACCGTAGGCGCCAGTGACGAGCAAATCGATATTTTCGTCCTCGATCACCCGCAGCAGTGAATTCGCCGCGGTGACCTCGGCGGGCCGCAATCGTTCCGCCACCGTCTTGACGCCGTGGCGAGCCAGATAGGCGCCGACGTCCTTGACGCCGCCAAAGCTCTGATCGCTTCCGCTTTCGACCATCTCGACGATCATGACGGTCTCGGCGCGCTGCAGGAACGGCAGCGCATCCAGCACGGCGCGCCGGGCCTCACGCACATCTTTCCAGGCGATCGCAACATGTCTGGGCGAAAAGGATGCGACACGCTTAGGCACGACCAGAACCGGCCGTCCTGCTTTCAAGAGAAAGCTGCCCGGATCCAACGCGCGAAACGGATCCTGATTCTCCCGTTCGTTGCCGATGATGATGAGATCGGCAGCGCGCGCCTCGCGCGCAACAAATTCAGTCGGAAAATCCAATCCGGACCGCCATTCCGCACGGCCTTTGAGTTTGCCCACGGCGGCCAGAAATTTGTCCCCTTTCTGATCGAGGAGCGTTTTCATGTCCTGCAGATGAGCCTCCGGAGGCGTGGGCTCATTCCTCGCTTCTTCGGCGAGGAAGACCGACATCGGCGCCCAACCGGCAACGCCGATCAAATGCGCGCGAAATCGTTCAGCAAGGTCCGCGGCAATGCCGACGCGGGAACCGAGCTCAGCGTCCACATCGACATGCACCATGAGGGCCGCGTAGGACATCGTCCATATTCTCCAATGACGTATCGGAAACTACGCGTCGGGACTGCTGGAACTATGATCCAGATCAACTCCTTGCGGCGGATTCAAGGGGACGGGCGTTCTGGCCGTTGCCTCACGCGGCGGCGGAAGACAACGTCCACAGCGCACGTAGGTCCGCGGGCAAGGCATGCTTGATGTCCGTGATTTCGCCGGCCGCGATCTTGGTCGACAGGAACCGAAAAGTAATGCGCACGGCGTCTTCGGTGTGAAGGATGGGATCACCGACAAAGGCGTGGTCGATACGCCCGAGAAAATCCGACTTGGAGCGGGGCTTGACCGGCGTCGTTGCCGGCCGCCACTGTTCATAATAGACCCCGCGCAGCAGATTCGGGAGCTGGGCCGCGAAGTCCGCAGCCTCGTTGACCGGCAGCCAATCGCGCAGCGCCTGCAACACGCTCCGGAGCAGTCGATAGGACCGCGACTTGTTGCTCCACCCCAGCAGTTCGTCCAGCTCATTGATCCAGGTGTGCGTCACGTGCACCGTATGTTCAATGCTTTCGAGGCCGACTGCGCTCATCGCATTTCCCTCCTCCGTTGCGCTTACAATGGTGGCGGGTCTCTATCGGGACCGGTCACGCGCCGGCGGTGCGGCCGACCCAGCTGCCGCCTATCTTCACATACGAGCGCTTGACCGCAGCCCAGGCGATACGGTGGGACGCCTCTTCCTGGCGCGGATCGCCGGCATGCGCCGCGAAGGCGTGATTGAAAGCTTCGCGGTAGATGTCCTGAGCGTGAGGCGGCAGGTGCTCTTGCACCGGCGCCGGCAGATCATCGTTCGTGAGGTAGGGCATGACTGTGTCCGTGGCTGATGGTGCGGCCTGCCCAGTTCGTCCGAGATGCGCGCAATCGGGTTTACGGATCAAGGGAGCGGTCATGGGCGCCCGCGCGGGACAAGCGCGAGCGCGCTGGCCAAGTGCGGTCAGGCCTTCTTGATGGCGATCTTCTTCTCGCTCTTCTGCGCTTCAGGCGTCTTCGGCAACGTGACCGTGAGCACGCCGTTCTTAAAGCCGGCTTCGATCTTGTCGCCATCGACGCCGTCCGGCACGCTGAACGAACGCTGGAAGGAGCCATAGCGGCGTTCGGAGAGATAAAAATCCTTCTTCTTCTCTTCCTTTTCCTCCCGTTTCTCGCCTTTGATCGTCAAGGTGCCGTCGGAGAATTTGACGTCGATGTTGCTTTCGTCCATCCCCGGCAGTTCCGCCGTGATCTCGTACGCCTTCTCCTTTTCGACAACGTCGACGGCGGGAGTCTTCCAGCCCATCTCGCCGCGTCGGAACGGCTCGAATAGTGTGCGGCCGAATGGCGACCGCCACGGGCCCAATTGGAAGTCGTCGAACAGATGTTCGACTTCCCGGCGCAGGCTTTCGAACGGCCGCCACTCGGTTGGTCGCTCGGTCTTGCTTTCCTCATTTCTCACCGGCAGCTTGGTTGCAGCTTCAGCCATGTTGTTCTCCTTCGTTGCTCGTGACGTCGTTAAATGCGCAAAACCCGTTGCCATGTCGCTTGCCGCCGGTCAGGCACCGGATTCCGCCGGGCGAATGATGAGATTGTCGTTGACGGCGCGCACGCCGGGCGTGACCTCTGCGGCCACCCGAACCGCCTTCTTCTCAGAGGCGGAATCGACGATGCCCCATAGTTCCACCGCGCCGTCCTGCACGATCACGTTGATCAGCGACGGCCTGGTCCAAGGCTCAGCCTTGAGCTGGCTGAGCACCGTCTCGCGGATCTTCGAATCATCGGCGCCGGTGGCAGCACTCTTTGCACGCGTGCCCGGGCTCGCCAACGCTTGCAGCAGGTTCGCGCGGCTGACGATGCCGATGACCTTGCCTTCCTCGACGATCGGGACCCGTTTGATCGCATTTTTCTCCAGCAGATTCGCGATGGTCGAAAGCGGCGTATCGGCAGCCGCTGTCACCACGTTGCGGGTCATGACATCGGTGACCCGCCGCGAATGCTCCCTGATGTACTCATTCGCGAGCACCTCTCTGCCGGTGAGGATGGCAAGCCACCAGGGGCGCCTGCGGCCAGTGCCGGCCTCGGCGCGACGCATCAGGTCCCCCTCGCTGACTATTCCCAAGAGCTTGCCGTCGGATGCAATCACCGGAACGGCACTGATGCGTGAATCGAGTAAAATGCGGGCAACGTCCTGAACGCATGCGTCAGGGCCGACCGCGATGACATTCGTGATCATCACATCGGCAGCTTTCATGGCACGGCTCCCTTTCTGACAATCGCAAGGTTAACCGGTTGGGCAGGCGTTATCTTTGATTTGCATCAAGACCGTTAAAGGTCTTACGTGGCTGATACGATGCAGGCACGAAGATAAATTTTGGAGAAGCGAAAATGCGCAGGACGCCGGTTCGGCTCATGGCAATGGTTGTGTTAACGCTGGCTACCGGACCGGGGGAAGCCCAGGAGATCGGTCAACCCGGCCGCGGCCTCGTCGCGGCGCAGCGGCTCTGTGCGCAATGTCATGCCGTCCAAAAAGGGCAGACACGATCTCCCAACGGGAATGCGCCTCGCTTCCAAACCATTGCGTCAGTGCCAGGAATGACTGCGATTGCGCTGTCGGCGGCGCTCAACACCTCACATCGCTCGATGCCTAACATCATGCTGGAGCGCGACGAGCAGGCCGATATCATCGCCTACATCCTCAGCCTCAAATGACCCGACGACAGGAGCGCGTACGACGTTGTCCCTGCAGATTCCGAACGTGGCGGCATCATAACGGCGGAGGCGGCCACTATTCCATGACATGCAGCAACAGAACCTCGTCGTCGGGCGTCATCTGCGCGAGGTCATCTTTATCGCTTCGGCCAGGGTCGAGGGCACGGTAGAGGGCCTTTGCCGCATCTCGCAGCGCATCGCGGTGTGCGGCGTCGGCCGGCGGTACCGCAGACACCGTTCTAGCCAAGTCCTGGAGAATCTCTGCAAACAAAGCGTAGTGAAGGTGGATGCGAACGGACTTGCGCACGTCCGCGTCACCCAGACGGTGCAGGCTCAGCGAGATCCCGGTTTCGTCGAGATGGGCATCGAAGCGCGCGGTTCTCTCGAATGTCCCGATGTAAAGCTTTTCCGGATACTCGAGAGCTACCTCCGCTTTGTCGGGGATCGGCTTGGTCATGGCACCTGCCTCATCAATTAACCCTCGCAGCCTGATAGAGGTGATCCGACGGGCCGAAAATGATCTAGATCAATCGCCCGTCATCACAGGTCAAGCGAATGATCTAGCGCCATGCTGGCGGTGACTGCGCTGTTGCATGCGACCGTTTCGGGTAGCGGACGTTATAAGCGGTTCGCCCGCCGACGCTTTCGTCGCGGTAGATCCGCGCACGCGGGTCGGGGTCCCTGCTCTATTCTCGACGGTCGCTCCCCTGCGGTCGCTCGCGCAGAGCTCTGAGCGCATTGAGGATAACCGCGACGTCGATCAGCTCTTGCAGTACCGCGCCCTGCACCGGCGAAATGGCGCCGAACGCCGCCGCCAGCATTCCGGAGAGCGATAGGCCCATTCCCACATACACGCTCTGCAGGGCAATGAAGCATGATCTTCGCGCGATCTCGATCGCCGGCAGAATCCGGTCGAGTTGATCCACCAGCAGCACCACGTCGGCAGCCTCCGCCGAAGCTGCTGCCCCCTTCGCCCCCATGGCTACACCCACATCGGCCGCCGCCAGCGCGGGCGCGTCATTGACGCCATCTCCAATCATCATGACCGGCCCGTGCTTGCGCTCGGACAAGACCACCAGGTTTTTCTGGTCGGGGCCGAGCTCAGACCTCAAGGCATCGATCGGCAGACCTCGCGCGACCGTCTCCGCCACATCGCGGCGATCGCCGGTGGCGAGCACAATGCGTTCGATTCCCAGCTCCCTGAGCCTGTTCAGCAGGACCTGCGTGCCCGCGCGCAGCTCGTCGGTCAGGATCAGGCTCCCGGCAAGCTTGCCGTCAATCCCGACTGCGACCGCTGCAGCGCCAGCCGGCCGGTCTGCCCGCCATAAGGAAAGACCGACGCCCAAGACTTTCCCGCTCACGAAACGATGTCCGCCGACGGTCACACGACGACCATTCACGCAGCCTTCGATACCCTCGCCCGGCGATTCAACCACGTCGCTGGGCACGGACAGCTTGAGGCCTTTGTTCTGGGCTTCCTCCACAATGGTCTGGGCAATGATGTGTTTGGATACTTGGTCGAGGGATGCAGCGATCTGAAGAAGCTCGTCCGCGGACTGGCCCGCGCCGACCCTGATCGAGGCCACGCGCGCACGGCCATGCGTCAAGGTCCCGGTCTTGTCGATCACCAACGAGCGCACATGCGCCATCGTTTCCAGCGCCAGCCCGCCCTTAATCAAAATTCCGTGCTTGGCCGCTCGCGAAAGGCCGGAAACGATTGCCACTGGGACGGCGAGGATGAGCGGACACGGGGTGGCCACCACGAGCACCGCCACGGCACGAATGGGATCTCCACTCCACGCCCAGGCCGCTCCCGCAAGCGCGACGGTCGCCGCCAGAAACACCATGGCGTATCGATCCGCCAGGCGCGACATCGGGGCGCGGGAACGCTGCGCGGCCGCAACCAGACGCACGATCCCGGCATACGTGCTCTCAGCCGCGCGCCGCGACGCCGCCAGATGGAAGGCTTCGCCGGCGTTCGTCGATCCGCTCATGACGTCGTCGCCGACCTTCTGCTGTACCGGCATGGATTCGCCGGTCAAGGCCGACTGGTCGAGCACCGCAACGCCTTCCACGACCGCTCCGTCGACCGGCACCACATCGCCCTTGCGAATGACCAGGCGATCGCCCGGCTCGATCGCCTCCAGCGCGACTTCTTCGAGCCCGCCGTTCCGAAATCTCACCGCGCTCCGCGGCACACGGGCGAGGAGCGCCGTCATCTCCCGGCTGGCGCGGCGCTCGGCGAAGCTCTCGAGATATTGCCCTCCGGAATACATCACCGCGACCACGGCGGCGGCGAGGTATTCGGCGAAGACAAGCGCCGCAAGCATCGAGAGTGCGGCGACGATGTCCAGGCCCACGTCGCCGCGGCGTAGGCTGACCACGATCTCGGTCAGGAGGACGATCAGAACCGGAACGGTAGCCGCGGCCCATATCGCACCGGACCAGTGCTGCCATCCAGCGAATTGCACCGCGAGACCGATAACCAGGCCCGTTGCGGGCCATACGACCAGCACAGGCCGGAGCAGGCTGCGAACGTCAGGTGCGGACCGAAGCTTCTCAAATGGCGGGGCGGGTTCAAACCTATCGACCATTGCGCCTACGGTGCCTGGACCGACCTCAGATATAGCACGAAGGCGCGGGCGTCTTCACGGCTAAATCGAAACACCGGCATATCCGGATGACCAACCGTAAGCCCTTCGCGCAGCCGGTCGATGAAAGTATCGAGCTCCAGTCGCCGATCGAGCGTGCGAAAGGCGGGAGCACCGGCGTGGGGACTTTGCCCTCGTGCTCCGATCGCGTGACATTCAGAGCACATCCTCTCAGCGAGCGCATGGCCCCTTTGCTCCAGCGCACTGGGCTCGTTCTCCTCGGCCAAGCCGGCGGATACGCCGAATAGCAGCAGAATGACTGCGAACCGGATGAACATTCGAGTAGCCCCGATGTCGGCACCAAAGAAACCGAACGGACGTCACTGCGATCAACTTTGCGACCGATCAGCCTCGGCGGCAACCGCAGCTCGGCGCGATAAAGGAGGGAGCAAGCTAGCGCTCGTCCTCTGCCACGAGAGTGACGACGTGGCCGCATTGCTGGCATCGAAAGGACAGCAACTCCGGATGCGGCCCAAGCTGCGGTTCCCTACGATGCAGCTTCATGACCCCCCCGCATAGTTCGCAACGCGGCGGTACCAACGGATTTTTCGGGATTGATTGCATTCCTGCCAATCGCTATCAGTGCTGGGACGGTGCCGAGTTCAATGCCGATCAATACCGGCAGTCTCCAGCAGTTTCTCCATATGTTTGCGCGCGTAGAACATGCGGGTCTTCACGGTCCCGCAGGGCACCCCAATGATCTGGGCAACCTCCTCCACCGATTTCTCCTGATAGTAGACAAGGTCGAGCATCTCCCGATGCGTCGTCGAAAGCTGCGATAGGCACTTGCGCACGATCCTGCTCCGGTCCTGTCGTTCTGCCATCATGCCTGGATCGTCGGCGGGATCGGCGATTGCAGTCGCTGTGCAATCGTCCAGTTGTTCGTCCGAACGGCGTCGCAAGGCCGAGAGCGCTTTGTACCGCGCGATCGCCAATATCCACGTGGAAACTCGAGATTTACCTTTGAAGCCAACGGCTTGGCGCCACACATCGAGGAACACCTCGCTCACGATATCCTCCGCCAAGGCGGCGTCGGCGGTGAGACGCAGCACGAAGCGGTAGGTCCGCACCTTATGCCGCAGGTAAAGCGCGTGCAGCGCGCGCCTGTCCCCATCCGCAATCGCCCTGATCAAAGCTTCGTCCGGTAGTTCTCGGATCAACCCCGGCTCTTCGGCACGCGGGATGGTGACCATCTGCTTCGAGAAACCTGCGAGTGTCAGCATGACGTTCCCCTCAAGTCATGGTGCATGCTGGTTCCATAGACCCCGCGCATCGAACCGGAAATTCCGATGATGTACCTAAGGGAATGCCCGTAAGGAGCCTTCGCGATCCGCAGCAAGCTGGGATTGGGGTAATCCACCTCAATGCGACATCAAGGTGGGGATCGTCATCGACGTGAGGATCTCCCGCGTCACACCTCCGAGTATGAACTCACGCAGCCGCGAATGGCCGTAGCCGCCCATGACCAGGAAATCTGCCGAGCTGTCCGCGGCGTGCGACAGAATCGTATTGGCGACGTCGGTTTCGGCCGTGACGATGCGATTGAGCTCCACCTTGGCGCCGTGGCGCGCAAGGTGCTGAGCAATGTCAGCGCCAGGCATTTCGTCGCTTTTGGCGCCGTCGCTAGCCACGATCACGATTTCAACCAACTTTCCGCGCCGAATGAAGGGCATAGCGTCGCCGGCAGCGCGCGCTGCGCTGCGGCTGCCATCCCAGGCCAGCATGATGTGATCGAGCTTGAGACCCGTTCTTTGAATGTAGGGGACGACCAGCATGGGCCTGCCCGTATCGAAGAGAGCCGCCTCGATCATGAGCCTGTCGAGGGTCGGCTGATCGGGTTCCGGCTGACCGAGGACAGACAGGTCGAACCGGCGTGCAATATCGGCAAATCTGCCCGGCGCAGTCGCCACCTGCGCGTCAACCATGCGCGGCTCCGCCGAAAGCGCAGCCCCCCGCGCGGCGTCCTCGAACCTGCCGAGTGCAGCTTTTGCCATATTCTCATTCTCAATGCGCTGGGACTCGATCACCTCCGGGGGCATGCCATACATGTCGACCATCGCCGGAATGATCGGCTCGTAGACGAAGGCAATCCCTGCAAGATGGGCATCGAAGGCAGCAGCCGTCGAGACGGCGAAGTCCATCGCGACATCGCGCGAATTGCGGAGGGAGAGGTTGGTGACAATGTCCTTGATCATGCTTGCTTCTCCAAACAGAGTTGAGCGCGCCCGGCGCACGCGTCAGTCCGCATCCTCGATCGGGTTAACATCGATGTGGAATTCAAATGGCCCCCCTATGCTCCTGATGCACAGGATGGGCTCCGCGAACGGTATCCAGCCGAATGACAGCTCCTGAGTAAATTTTGCTTGCTGGTCCTCGTATCCCGGCGAGTAAATCACCAGAGTTCCGCTGGCCGGTTTCAAAGTCACTTTCAGCTCGAGCACACGCGCGGCAGGGGAAACATACTGCGATACGTCAACCTGCTCGCCGCCTTGCAGGCACATACTTGCAGCAATTAGGATTTCGGCGATCATCATGGACCTTCGCGAAAAATCTCGCTCTTGTCCGAAGAATCGTCCTTGATCTGGGTCAAGCCGCCGGCGCATGGCTATGCGATAAAGGCCGTCAACGCGTAGAGGAGGATGGATTGCAATTCTTTCGCTTGTTCCTACTGCTCCCCGCGATTTTCGTCGCGCCGCAGGCGTTGGCTGCCGACGCCGCCAACGGCAAGCGCCTGGCGGAGATGCGCTGCGTGACGT
>Ga0163163_10002540_pt1 | contig 15451 bp, 18 predicted proteins | sample S65metaG_FD_119766 | JGI IMG/M metagenome (GOLD analysis project Ga0163163, IMG submission 119766) | Switchgrass rhizosphere microbial communities from Kellogg Biological Station, Michigan, USA - S6-5 metaG | ecosystem: Host-associated > Plants > Roots > Rhizosphere > Soil | place: USA... | reverse complement strand
CGCGCACATGGGGGATGACCCCCGCGTGTGCGGGGAAAGGGGGCCGCGCGGCCACGGTGGAGTCTAGTCGTCGCCGACCAGGTGCAGCCCGGAGGCACGCCGGCGTTGGGGGCGCGACCGCAGTAGGTGCACCGCACCGGCGGCCGCGTACACCGCGTCGATGTGGACCCCGCCGGCACGGCGGTCGAACACCCACGCGTCGCCGCGGTCGCGTTTCTCCGCGGCCTGCACCTGCGCGTCGAGGAGGTCCTGACCGGAGTGGGCGAGGCCCTGAGCGGCGACCAGCGCGGCGAAGCCGACGCAGACGGCGGGGACCTGCGCGGTGACCGGCTGCACCGCGATCCCGCGGGGTGGCCACCCGCGGCGCCGGCCGGCGCGCAGCTCCACGTCGACGGCGGCGGCGGGGCCGGCGGGGAACCAGCCGAGCACCGCCGGGCGCACCCGGGTGATCCAGTCGGGTAGCTCGGCGCGCAGCACGGCGAGGTCGGTCCACGCGGCGACGACTTCCACCCGGACCACGGGCCGGTCCTCGACGGTGTCGTGGCAGGCGACGACCAGACAGGCGTGCGCACCGTCCGGGGCGACGTCGAGACACGCGGCGAGCTCGGCGCCGGCCGGCACGCCGGCGGGGTGGCAGGATGCGGCCCACGCCGCGGCGTTGACCGCGGGGTCCGCGGCCGCGGTGCGTATGCACATGACCTCGGTGCGGTATTCGGTGAGCTGCGGCCCGCCCGCGGCGAGCGCGGCCGCGCCTTGCTGCACGAGGAGGTCCAGGTCGGGCCCGCCGTAGCCGGCGGACGGGTTGGCCTGCAGCAGCGCGAGCGGGTCGGTGGGGTCCGCGTCGACGGGGCACGACCAGCTGAACATTCCGGTGCGGGGGTCACCGGCACCCGTACGGATGAATTCTGCGCACTGATCGTGCAGGTTGTTCAGCACGATCGACGCCGCGGTGCCGGCGTTGCTCAACGCCCACGCCTGGAAGGTGGGCACGGCGTTGCCCGCGTACACCGACGCGGACCACGCCTGATAGTCGTGGTGTTGACGCAACTCGTCCAGGATCAGCCGGTACACCGTCAGGCTGCGGCCGCCCTCCGCGTTCGCCGGGGCGATTTTGTAGCGGGCCCGCTCGGTGGTCCAGCACTGCTGTTCGCCGTTCGCGTCGCGCCGCCACCGGCGGCCGCGCAGGTCGGTCAAGGCGTCGGCCGCTTCCACCGCCGCGCACATCCTGTCCCACGACTCGCGGGCATAGTCCAGCTTCGCGGAGGTGCCGAGCACGAGGGGGACCTGGCACGCGAACAGCCACCACGACGCGAGGGTCTGGGGCAACCAGGTTTTTCCGTTTTGTCTACCGGCTTCCACCAGCAGGATGCGGAACCGCGGCCGCCGATCGGGCAGCAGCTCCAGCCCGTGGATCGCCGCCCACCGCTGCCACGGCCGCGGCGGGGTGCCCATCACGTTCTCCGCCCAGTCGATGAGCTGGAAACCGTCGGAGGTGTCCGGCTGCAGGGCGCACCCGCAGCCGCACGGCCCGGGCGCCCCGGTGACCAGCGGCGGGGTGAACAGCCGCGGGACGGTCGCGCCGTGCCGGGGCGGTGGGGCGGCGAGCGGACGGGTCACACGGCGCGGCCGTCGCGCAGCAGCCGCAGCCGGTCACGGGCGGCTACCTCTTTGCTCACCCCGCCCGGGGCGCCGGTCGTGTCGCCCACGGCGCGGCCGTCGCGGGTCAGGCCGAGCGCGGTGAGCGTACGCAGGTACAGCGGCCCGAGGCGTTGATAGATCTCGATCTCATCGGGGAGTTCCTCGGCCCGGGCGGTGGCGAGGTCGAGTAGCTGCGCGAGGTGCTCGGCGAGACGCAGCCCGGCGGTGTCGACGGGTTGGATCTTCGCGGCGCGGGCCGCGGCGCGGACCCGGGGCAGGTGAGTGCCGACACGAGCAGCCATGATCAATGTCCGTTCCGTGGGGATCGGTGGGGATCAGTGCGATGTGTGTCGATATCGACGCCGATCGGCGCGAACCGGCGGGGAGAGAGAGCTCCCGGACACCGAGGTGTCCGCGACCCCATGGCGGAAAAACGACGACCATCGATCGGACCTCGAGGTTCCATCGACGAACGTGCGTGCGATTCACGTCGATGCCCCCCCGGCTGCGTCCCATCGATGCGGATCGTATGGCCAATGCTCGGCGCCGCACGCCGCGCACCAGGGCACTACCTCACGCCCGCACACCCGGTGATACAACTCGATGCACACCGGGCACCTGCCGGGCAGACCCCCGCACCCCCCCGCGGCGTGGTCCACCCCCCGCACCCCCCGCCGCTCCAGCCGGATCAGCCACACCACCTGCAGCACGATCGCCGCGGTGTTGCACACGATCGCCCACTGATCACCGGTCACGGGACCCGGTCCCACCGCAATACCACCATCGGCAATGGGCATACGTACCAGGCCGCGGGCGCCACGTACAGCCCCACCCACACATCGCGTGGATCCAGGTAGAACCGCAGTCGACCCCAGGTCACGCCCAAGTAGACACCGGCCGGTTGTCCGGGTCCACCGCCAATCCCGGGTCACCGATCGCGGCGTTGCACGCCACGCACGAACCGACCAGGTATCGCGGATCGTCACCATGCCTTTTACCCCGGACATGATGGACCTGCGTCATGAACCCCTCACACGAATGGGTGCGGGCCGCGGCCCGCCGGCACCAGCCGTCGCCGTGCGCCCTGCACTTCCACCCGCGGGCCCGGTCCCTCGCGAGAACCTCACGCCTGATCCGGCGCCACGCCCGCGTGCTGCCACCCTTCCATGCCTCACTCATGGTCCCCGTCCCACCTACCCGGCACCGCGGGATGATCTGCCCCGCCCCTCCGATGGTGCCAGGTTCCGCCGGCCCGCACCCAGTAGATCCGCCTGTCACACCACAGACAGCGGTACCGGGTGCCCTGCACCGCCGGCAAGCGAGGGGGCCCGTCATCTGTGTCAGGCACCGGGCCCCCTCCGGCTGCGGTGGTCATCTTGTCCGTGCAGCCGCACCCACCCGCGCGTACCGATCATGGAGAGCTGCAGCACCGGGAGGTGGCACCCCGCACCGTAACCGCACGGCCACGGCAACCGGAAGCCCTCCGGGCTACCCCACTGGTCTAGACCGGAAGACCCGGCTCCGCCGGGTCTGCGGGCCTTGCTGACCCCTCCCCCAAGGTTCGCCCACGGCCCACCGACCCCCTTCCGTATAGGGGCAGCGCTGAGGCCCCACCCCCGATCCGGGAGTAGGGTGCGCTGCACGCGTACCGTCCCCATCTGCGCAGCTGAGGTACGTACGCGGTCCCCGCCACCGCACGGGGAACCAGCCGGTAAGTTCACGGCCCCCCCTGGTCAGCACACAGGCGAAGGGGGGGCCCCCGGATTTCAACCCGGGGGTGGCCGTCATCGGTTAAGGGCCTGAGACGTGGTGAGAGCGGCCTACTGCAGGTCACGTGTGGGAGGCATCACCACCGGACACGAAAACGGCACGGTCGCCGCGGCGTGTCACGCTCGCCGGCAGGTCACCGTGCCTTATGATCTTGCCCGTACGTCGCATCGGTTCTCCGGGGTAGGGAGGCCGGTGTGCAGGGCCGGGAGTCTCACCTCCCGGCCCTCACTTTGTCCGGGACACCATCACCCGGACACCGCCCCGACACCCGCGCGACACGCCGCGGACCAGAGATCTTTTTCTATCCACATTGCGCGAGCCGCAGCTCACAGGTCATCGAACTCCGCCCCGCCGTTCAGCAGCAGATCCGGCGACGTGAACTCCGCGGCCAATGCCGCCCACGACGCATCGCACGGGTTCTGCCGGGCCCGCTGCTGGATCAGGTCGAACAGGCGTACCCGCTCCGCGGCCACCCGGTCGTCGCACTCCTGCTCAGACACGCACAACCGGCCCGAGCTGGCGAAGAAACACAGATGGGCGCACGGGCCCTCCCCGTACGCGTGACACGACCACGACCCCCGAGCGGTCACGACCCGCGCTCACACGGCGGCTGCCGGAACTGCAGGAACCCCGGCCGCTGCGGACAGTCCTCAGTGACCAGCTGCACCGTGCACCTATCCGGGATGTACGCGGCCGTCCAGCCCGCCTCACCCTCCCGGAACTGCAGGTCGGGAGGGCCGTACGCCTCCCACGTGCCGGGTCCGATCTCAACGATGCGATCATCCGGGACTTGGAACAACGCGGTGTCACCGCCCTCATGGTCGAGCGACACGAACACGCCTTGCGGGCGAGCCGGATCCCCGTCCAGGCGGAACGGGCCCACCACAGCGCCCAGCGTGTTCTCCCGCATCACTTCGTAGTCGTCGCCATCGGTCACGGGCCACCCACCCCCGCCCGGGCCCGGGCGGTGGCCAGGTCCGTCACCTCGGCCCGCCACAACAGCGGGACCGTGTCCGCGTAGTACAAGGTCAGCAGCTTGCGTTCCGCGAACCGATACACCGAGCTGCGGGACACCTGCAGCAGCGCGGCGGCGCCGTCGACGGAACACCAGTCGCCCGGGTTCGGGATCGGCAGCGTCTGCTCACTGTGCGTCGGGGGGCGGCCGCGGGCCGGCTTGCCGAGCATCCTGCCCACCGCCTCGCCGATCGTTTGTGTGTCATTCATGGGACGGATCATAGCGGGTGCGGGATTGTCCGGCCGCGCCGGGTGGACAGCGGCCGTGCGCATCCTGGATCGGCGCGGCGTGAACAGCCGACTACGGTGAGGTGAATGACGACCATCGATGACACGGCGGTCCCCCCGTACCCCCCGATCGAGATCCGACGGCACACCCACCCACCCGGGACGGTGAGCCGGAGATCCTGATATGTCCGCTCGGCGCCCTGATAAGCGATCGGATACGGGCGGGCCGCATCGACGGGTGGGACATCGACCGGATCCACTGCGCTACCCCCGCAGCCGCAGCAGCCCGCAGAGCCCACGGGCAGAGGCTCGGCCGCCCGCCCGGGCGCCGATACGACGCATCGACGCCGGGCGGCCCGGGGGCCGGGCGGAACGTGCCGCCGACGCGCTGACCCTCGCATGTCTGCTCGGCGCCATGGTCGGCATGTGCGTGCTCGGACTGATCCTCTGCGGGTGGTGGCCACTGCCCTGAACGCGAGGCACCCCGGCCGCGGGGGGCGACCGGGGTGGTCTCGACTTACAGGGTGATCGACCGCTACGCACCCGAGCGCCGGGCGTAACGTCCGCGTCGGATTCCCGGCGCCGGCTGCGCGGAGGGCCCGCTCACCGTAGCGCGGGGCAGCTGATCGACTCTACGGCTGCTGCTGCCCTTGCTGCCCGGTGCTCGCCGGGTCGGCGCCCGGGCCGCAGTAGCGGGCATACGCCGAGTCTTTGCCGATCTCATAGAGGGCGCTGGACATGGTCTGCGTCGGGTTCGGGTCGCTGTCCGGCACCCCGGTGCCCTCCCGAGTCCACCGCGGGATGACATCACCCATGTACGCGGCCAGCCGGCCATTGATCCAGTCTTTGTCTGCGTCGGAGAGTGCCATCAGGTCCCCCAGGTGCCAGTCGGAGCGGTCCGCTTCGTCGTCGGAGTCGTACGAGCCGGAGAAGTGGGCGTGCTGATCGTGGGCGTTGCTCCCGTCGTAGTACTCCTCCTGCCAGTCCTCGTCGGCTTCCCAAATGCGTCTCTCGTAGATCACGTAACGCAGCCGGCGTTCGGCGCCGGAACGGCACCGGGAGAGGATCAGCTGGACGCAATCCTCCATGGTCACGCCCTGGCCGCAGCGCAGCGTGTCGTCGACGTCGATCGCGTGGACTTCATCCTTCGTGTCCGCGTCGTGGATCGGCACGGCGCCCGTTTCGTCCGGATTGTGGTCCGAGGTGCGGTCGGCATGCGCCGCGTCGCCCACCCAGCCATCGGACGATTTGTCGCGCCCGGGCCACAATGCGTCGAACTCGTCGCGCAACTTGTCCAGGGAGGCGATCAGGACGGCCACGGCTTGTCCTGCCCCTCTTCCCGCTGGCGCTGCAGCTCCCGATACGCGGCGAGGCTCACCGCGAGCACCGCAGCCGACACGATGACGGTCCCCCACCGCCGTTCGGCGTAGCGAATGGCCTGCAGCTCATCACACGCCACCACATCGTGCGGGTTGCCGTGCTCATCGATCAGACGCCACACCGGATTATGGTTCTCCGCCTCGGCGAGGTTCGGTGCCATTTTCCCTGGTCATCTCCATGATCATCATAGGATGGGACGGTCCGGGGCGGGGAGGGAAACCCCAGGGCCACCCCGGCTCACGGCAGCGGGTCCACGGTCACCGCCCGGTTGTACACCGTCATCGCCGCGGACGTGCCCAGCACCCCGTGCACCGTCTGCGCGTTGTACTGCGCACCGGGGGTCAGCCCCGACACCATCATCGCCGCGGACCCGCACACCCCGCCGTTGATCGGGCCGATGAACACGACCCGGGCGCCCGGATCGGCGGCGAACCCGTCATGCACCAGCGTGCCCGCACCGATCACCGCGCCGGTGCGGACCTGCACCGCCAACAGGCCGTTGATCTGCCCCGTCCCGGCGGTCGCGGCGAGCGTGCCGGTCACCGCCGCCCGCACCCGCCCGGACGGGGGCGCGGTGAACACCACCCCGACCACCGGTGAACCCGTGATCGGGCCCGCCACGTTGATCCCGGTCAGGTTCGTCCCGTCGGCCACCTGGACCGCCGCCGGTAGTGTCCCGTCGGAGGCGTAGATAATGTCCCCACCCGCGGGCAATGGGGCCCCCTAGCGCGCGTAGTACGTCGGTTCGGCCAGACTCACCGCGGCGCCCACCCCGTGCGCCTTGGTGACCCCGTTCACACTACGCACGACCGTGGCCACCTGACGATTGGTCGCGCCGGACGGGGCCGTCATGCCGGTCACCCGCAGCCACTCCCCCTCGCACGCGATCACGTACGGGAAACTGGCCGGCTTCGTGGTCCACGACTCCAGCGGCGCCGTGTCCAGCTGCCACGTCGTGGCGGCGGCGGTGACCGCCGCGGCGAGGGTGCAGCCGCGCACGTCGTAACGGTAGGCGGCCCCGTCGTAACGGCCGATGCGTCCCATGGGAAACGGCTGCGTCGCGAAGGTGACCTTCCGGCGGTGGGTGCCGGTCACCGCGGTCACCCCGATCACGCGCAGCAGCACCGGCGTGGGACGGAACCCGACGATCTGCAGGAGCGCACCCACCTCCGTCTGCGCGGCCCGGGTAGCCAGCTCCGGGTTGCGTTCACAGTCGATGGTGACCTGCGGGTAACGGGCCCCCGGCACCATGCGCCGGTTCAGCCAGTAGCGGGCCAGCGTGGGCAGGTCCGTGGCCGGCTGGGACACGTTCACCTCGACGTCGGCCTGCTCTTCGCCGACCTCGGCGGTGCCGTACGGGCCGGTGGTCTGCTGCGCGAACGCCTCCGAGCCGCCCCGCTGCTTGACCCGGACCACGTTCGAGAACTCGATGTCGTCGGTGATCTTGTCGAACGGCGGGGAGATATCCCGCGGGTACTGCAGCACCCACGGGCTCAGGTACTCGTTTTCGTACAGGTAGGTGCGGGTGCGGTAGAACGGTGCCACCTGTCCGCGCAGCTCGGTGGAGACCGCGTCGTCGGTGACCGCGCACTCTTTCAGCAGCTCCGGGAGGCTGTCGGCCAGCTGCGGGCCCATCAGCTGCGTCAACGCCGGGTCACACTGAAACCCGACGTCGGTGAAGCCGGCCTGGTTCAGCAGCCGCGTGAAGCGCACCCCCGCCGGCTCCCCGCCGTAGGCGTCGAACGCCAGCCGCAGCGTGTCATCGACCAGGTCGGGGGTGGACCCGGCGACGAACCGGTAATGACCGGCCCCGCCCCCGGGCAGGACGTGACCCTCCCACCGCACCGGGTAGCCGATGTTCCACCCCGCCGGCCACGGGTAGTCCGCCGGTGTCGCCCAGCCGGCCGCGCCCTGCGTCGCCCACCGGAACCGGCCCATCGTGGTCGCGCCGACGGTGAACCGGGCCACGAACAGCACCGAGGTGGTCATCGGGTTGTCGGTCCCGAACGGTTGACCCCACAGGTACTCGGTGACCCCCTCCGGTTCGGTGATGCCGACCTGATACCCGCCGGAGGCGTTATTGGCGTAGAGCGTCACCATGTAGCCGGTCGAGGTGTAGATCCGCCACCAGCGCGACGAGCTGCTGTAGTCGGCGCCGACCCCGTTGATCGCCACCGACACCTGCCACACCGTCGGCGGAGGCTGCGGGATGACCAGCGGCGCACCCCATTTCAGGCCGTCCGGGATGACCTTGGCCGCTTCGGGCAACAGGTCGGAGCCGAGCGGGCCGGCGTGCGCGGCCAGCTTCAAGCCGGTCGTCACCGGCGACGCCGGCTTGTTGCCGGGCACCAGGTCAGCGATCACCGACGCACCCGGCTCGTCCTCACACGGGTAGTACGCCCACGACGCGGTGCCCAGGTTCGCCCGACGCATCGGCGCTTCGAGGCGCAACGGCCACGAACCGATCCGGCGGGTCACCCCCGACACGACCAGGTCCACCCACCGCCACCCCCGCTGCCCCGTGCCGGCGGCGGCGGGACGGTAGTCGATGCTCTGGCCGGGACTCCACGCGGACACCTCACCGGCCGCGTCGGCGGTCCCGTCGACCACCAGCACCGCCGGTGTGCGGGGGCCGATCAGACCGAACAGGTCGGAGGCTTCGTTGTCGGGGTCGAAACGCCACGCGTCGTCGTGGATCCGGCAGGTGATCGACGCCGGGCGGGGGTTGCCGTCCGGGGCGTAGCCGCGGGTCGCCGACACCGTGTCCGACATGATCGTCGCCTGGTCGATGACATGCCACGCCCCCGCCCACCACAGCGAGAGGGTGATCACGTGCTTCATGACACTGTGCTTTGAATGCCGAGCGCGGAGGCGTTGCCACCTTGGCCGCGGACCGACGCGGCGATCAGCTCCACGAGGAGGTCACCGAGCCGGGAGCCGTCGGAGCCCAGGGTGAAACCCTCACCGCCGGACGACGCCACCGACGACACCCGTTCGCCGGCCATCGCGAGCACCGGCACGGCGGTGCCCACCACCCCGCCGATCACCCCGCCGGCGTGGACGTGCTGCATCGTTGGGAACCCCCACGATTTGCCACCGAGCTTCGGCACCCAGTCGGGGACTTTGAAACTGACCTTCCCGAGACTGTTGTTCCACAAATCGGCCACGGCATTGAAGGCGAGACGGAACGGGGCGGTGATGATGGTCATCACTGCGTCGAACGGTTTACGCAGCTTTTCCGGCAGCCCTTTCAGCCATTCCCACCCGACGGCGATTTTGTCTTTCACCCACGCCCAGGTGGTTGTCCAACCGTCTTTCAGCAGCCGCCACCCGGCTGCGAACGCGTCGGCGATCCACCGGCCGACGTTCGCGTAGGCGGCGAGGATCTTGCCGGGAAGCGCTTTCAGCCACTCCCACACCGCCACCGCCGCCGCCCTGATCACCGACCACGCCTGTTTCCACGCGTCGGCGAACCACTTGCTGTGTTTCACGATCAGGACAATCACCGCGATCAGGGCGATAATACCCAAAACGATCCAGGTGATCGGATTGGCTAAAAGGGCCGTATTCAGGACCCATTGGACACCCGCCCAGATCTTCGCACCGGCCGCCGCGACGCGGTCCGCGGCCGCCTTGGCCAGGGTGCCGAGCCGGGTTTTCTCCAGCATCGGGATCAGGAAGTTCGCCATCCCGCCGGCCAGGTCGGCGATACCCTGCGCGGCGGTGGTGACCCCACCGAACAGGTCCCCTTTCATGATCATGCCGACGCCGGCGCCCGCCCCGGCGAGACCTTCCAGGGTGTCTTTGAAACCCATGCTCTTGCGCTCGGCGGAGTCGGCCGCCTCGCCGGCCTTGCCGAGGCTGCCCGCGGAGTGGCCCACGTCGTCGGCCATCTTCTTCGATGCCTTGCCGACGTCACCGAACGCGTCGACCGCGTCGGACGTGTCGGCCTTGAACGCGAGCTTGACGTCCATGCCGGCCCCCCTACGCGAGACCGGCGGAGCGGGCCGCGTCGGCCTGCAGCGCCTCCATCGCGGCGGTGATCGCCTCCTCGCGAGCGGCGACACCCGGCTGCAGGTAGCGGCCACCCGGACGGTACTGCCGGATCGTGGCGAGCTTGCGGCCGACCGCCCCGCCGTAGTCGAGCCAGCCGAATTGCGGGGCGGCCGCGGTGATCGTCGCGGAGGTAGCACTGACGCGGGTGGACAGCGACGCGACGGTGCGCCCGGTGCGGCGGGGCACCTTCGGCTTCACCCAGGTGATCACCAGCTGCATCGCCTGATCACACGCGAGAGCGCCGACGCGGGGGTAGTCGCCGGCGAGGGTGGCCAGGGCGGCGGCCGCCTCGTCGGCGCCGGACACCTGCAGCTGCAGTCGGGCGCTCACCGGGCACCCGCCCGGGACTCGGCCAGCTCCTGCTCTTGACGCAGGACGGTGTGGTAGCGCGACCACTGGAGGAACTCGTGGGCGCTCATCCGCTCCCGCAGCTCGGCCACCGTCATCCGCAACCTGTCCGCCAAGTAGAACTCGAAGCGCAGCTCACCGCCGTCGTCCCCCCCGCCGGGCAGGAACGCTTTTCGTGGCATCTTTCGCTTGACCCTCCGCCATCCCGGACAGCTCCGCGATCCGCACCGTCAGCTCCTGCAGCTCACCGGCCGGCGCGACTCTGATCCACTCGCGGGCGTCATCGATGGACAGCGCCGGCTCCACCATGCCGAAGTGAATGATCCACGGCTCCTGGTCGGACGGCTCCTCGCCGGACTCCCGCACGGCCAGGGCCTCTTTGCGGTTGAGTCCGCGGACGGTGACGGTGCCCACCCCCGCAATGTCGACTTTGTCCTCGGGCAGGCGGCCGCCGGCGAGCAGCTGCTCGCGGGTGACACTCACGCCTGCACCGTCTTGGTGACCGGGCCGGACACCGCACAGTCGACCGCCCAGGTAACGATGTCGTCACACGGGGAGGTCTCTGTGTACTTGCCGAGCACCGCGGAGAACGCTTGGGTGGGCAGGCCGGTGCCGGTGCCCTGGATCATCCGGGTGATGTCCACGGTCTCCCCCTCGTGGCCGTCCAGGATGTCGCCCGGGCCGGTGTCGACGGTCAGGTCATACCACCCGGACATGCTGAACGAATTGTCACGCTGCCCGCCGACTTTGAGTTTGTCGTCCACCCCGTACCCGGTGACGTCGTGAATGTCCGGGTTTTTCTCCAGCGTCGATGTCTTGATCCATGACGAACAGTCGTCGGTGCCGACCTTGATCACGGTCATTTTGCCGTGCGCCGGGATGCCCACCACCATGATCGTTTGCCCTCCCTATCCCGTGACGTCGATGTGGAACAGGGCCCCGAGGAAGTCGTGACCCTGCAGCGTGAACGCCTCCACCGAGGCGGTGGCCACCCGCACCGTGGCGCACGCGGCGTAGGCGTAGGTCTCCATCGCCTGCTTGATCGATCGGGGGCCGGTGTCGTCCAGGTAGGCGGCCGCCTTGCGGAACGAATCACCCGACGCGGTGGGCCCCACCAGCACCGCGAGGGGTACGTCGGGGTAGCGGGTGAAATGCCCGCCGGAGTCGTACACCACCTGTTCGGGCAGCTCCACCAGGACCATGGGCGGGTGCGGGGGGCGGTCGCCCCACTGCTGCGGGGCGGTCGCGCCCGTGGCCGCGGCCGCCGTCATCAGCTCCGTCAGCACATCGATCATGATCATGACGGCCACCGCGGCCGCAGCAGCCCGAACAGCGAGGTTTGCACGTCGGGGTCCAGCCGCGACAGCAGCCGCAGCTCCGTGCCGTCCGATGGGGAGCCGGCCGTGCCGTAGGGCGATTCGCGGCGCACCCACCAGCGGGCCGTCTGCAGCTGCGTCGCGGTGACCGCGCCCGGCGGGAACGTCAGCCAGCCGAACTCGCCGGTGCCGGTCAGGTCCAGGGTGGGCGCCTCCCGCAGCAGCAGCGCAGTGTACGGCTTACCACCGGCGACCGCGTTCTCCGGCCACCAGCGGAAGTCGACGCCGGCGACCAGCCCGGCGCCGGGCGCCGGCTCCCACGGATCCCCCCACGCCCACGCCATCGACGCCGGGTTTTGCACGTCGTCTATGGGCAGCAGCCACCCGCGGCCGTCGATCAGCTGCGCGGCCAACGCCGAGGAGTACACCCGGACACCCGACTCCGAACCGAACTGCCGGTTCGCGGCGACGTCGACGGCCCGCGACGCAGCCGTGATCAGCTGCTGCAGGTACGGGTCATCGACGCTGACCCCGTCCGGGACACGCAAGTAGGTGCGCATCCCGGCGAGGGTCACATAGTCGGGGGCCCACGGCACCGATCAGTCCCGCGGGTTGTCGACAGGCTGCGGGCCGGTGTTCGCGGTGGGGTCCGCGTCGTCGCCAGTCGGGACGGCCGTGCTGTTCGCGTCGCGGGTCTTGCCCTGCGCGTCGCGGCGGCGCTGCTCCTGATCCTGCGCGGCTTTGCCCTCGTCGGTGGCCGGGTCGATCCCGTGGTCCTTCGCCATGATCGTCTCTCCTGTCCAGGGTGAGCGGGTCACCCCGTAGGTGATGAGGTCCTGCCGTTCGCCCTCCGAGAGCTTGTACGGGGGCGGGGCCGGCTTGCGCGGGCCCACCGACTGGCCGGCCCGCAACGCCTCATTCTCACGCTGCAGCGCCGACACCTGCAGCTTCAGGGCGTCGCGTTCGGCGGCGGTCTCTGCGGCCGACTGTGCGGCCGCCTGTTTGGCGCTCATCACGGCAGCGCCGTCGGATCGAACAGGATCTCCCGCACGCCACTGACGTCGGAAATCGCCGTGGCCTGATAACCCCACACACCCAGATACACGTTCGCCACCTCGACCTGATCCAGGGTCAGCCGCTGCGGCGCACTGGCCCACCCGTGCACTACCGCCGTGTCGAACAGGTACGACGACGCTTCCACGTCGCCCGTCGCCGCGAGGGCCCACGCGGGCAGCCAGTCCACCCCGCCCAGGTTGACGGTGCCGAAGCGTGCCTGACTGGCGCCGTTACGGTTCTGCGGCTGCAGGATCGGCAGCAGCGGCGCCCCCGCCGAATCGGTCGCACCGACCAGCGCCTCATAGAGATCGACCTGCGTGAAGCCCGCGTTCATGGTGAACCCGCCCCGCACATACTGGAGCCGGGCCATCGCCTGGGACAGCTCCTGCACGAGGCCGGCGCCGCCCGTGCCACCGCCGGCGGTGAGCGGGATCGACGGCGGGGTGGCCGCGTTCAGCACCGCCACCGCGGCCGCTTCCAGACCCTCGTACCAGCCGCGCACCATCTGCTGCCAGATGAGCGTCGAGATCTGCGGGTTGCCTCCCTGATCCCAGACTTCCCTCGTGATTTGCGCCTTGCCACTGTTCGCGCTGGGGGTGACGGTCTGCGAGGTGGCGATGAACGTGCCGGGGGTCGGCTCCTGCCCTTCGGTGTGCGGGCCGACGAGCCCCGTCGCCGCGGAGAACTTCGGGAACACGAACGGGGTGATATCGGTGAGGGTGCCCTTATTGATGGCATCCCACACCGGGTAGGAATACTCGCGCTGGTCGACGTACATGTCGGGCCGTTGCCGGACCGGGTTCAGGGCGCCCACATCACCGGTGTCGACAAACGCGCGCTGCACGAAGCGCAGCGCCCGGTCACCGGCGGCGGTGTCCCCGAGCGTCCAGTAGGCACGCAGGTCGGCGCTGAAGTCGTGGGTGCCCGGGCGGAGCTGCTGTTCGCCGTGGCGGCCGAACACCAGCCGGTACGGTTCGGGCTCCTGCACGTGCAGCGGCGAGTGCCCCGGGTCCACGTAGGCGCGGCCCGCCGGCGGTGCGGCGCCCGGCGGGGCGGCCGCGACCAGCTGCCCCAGCGCGGCGGTGAGCTGCGCTTCGGTGGTCCCGGCGGGGAGCTGCGCGAACACCGGCGCCGTCGCCGGCGTCGCCGCGGCCTGCCCCGCCTGACGCGGCGCCGCGCCATCCTGCGGCGGCGCCGCGTCGGTGTGACCGTATGGCGGCGCCGGGACGTACTGTCCCGGCGCCGCGACGGTATAGGTGTGCGTCGGCGCCACACCATTCTGTTGTGGCGCCGCGACACTGTGATTGTGTGGCGGCGCCGCGATGGTTTGTGGCGGCGCCGCGTCGGCGCCGTAGGCGACGCCGGGCAGCGCCGCGGCGACCGTGCACGCCACCCCCGGGGGGTGACGGCGGCCGCACAGTGGGCAGAACATGTGACCCCCTAGGGAAGCGCGCACGGCCGTGTGCCGGGCGTCATCGAACGATGGCAGCGCCGTGGAACTGACCTCGTGCAGCGTGGCGCGCAGCACCGTGACCAGCTGCTGCTCGTCGTCCACCACCACGTCACCGTCGGCGGGATTCTCGGAGAACGACACCCCCACGCTGAACCCGTCGACGGTGCCGTGCTGCGCGGCCGACAGGAGATCATCACCATCGGTGCCGGGCTGCACGTCCATCACCGCGGCCAGACCTTCGGACTCCGGTGTCAGCCGGACCGCCTTGCCGACGGGCGCGATGTGCTCCCGCAGATGCTTCACCCGGGGCACATCCGACCATTCCAGCGAACCCGCGGCGAAGGTGTAGCGCCAGCCGAACTGCGGCGCGGACACCGCGCCCCACGGCACCGCGAGCCCGGTGATGGTGCGGGCCGGCGCGTCGACGGTGAAGCGGTGCCGGCTGTGTTCGCCCAGAGTGAAATGCCGGGACTGTGCGGGCAGCGCGAACGTGCGCACCGGGCGGCGCGCGGCCGCGGCGGTGCCGGCCGGGGCGGCGCCGGAGCTGGAGCCGGCACCAGCCGGCGGTGCGCCGGGTAGGCCCGCCCAGGTGCGGATCTCTGCCGCGTCGGTGACACCCATGCGCTGCAGCCCCTCCCAGTAGGTGACCTGGTCCAGCGGTGCCGGCTTCAGGTAGTCCGTCAAATCGAACGTGATCGACTGCCCGTACGGGGTGACGTCACCCATGGAGAGCCGCTGCTCGATCGCCCGCATGTACGGGGCGTATGTCCGGTTGACTTTCTGCTGCGCTCTATCGACCGAATTGAAGTAGATCCGGCTGGTGACGGACACGCCCAGGTCCTCCGGGTCGATGCCCGTGCCCTGCGCGATTTCGAGGGTGCACTGTTTCTGCAGCTCCACCAGTTGCAGCTCTTGCGGCGACGGGGCGGAGATCGGCACGTGCTTGACGTTGCCCGGGATGTAGCCCGTGCCACTGCGCTTTCGTCCGGTGCGCCACTTCGCGAGGAAGACGGGGATCTCGTCCTCGGTCATCGGGATGACCTGCGGGTCATCCGACTCCGTGAAGTAATCCAGCGGCCGCGGGTTGTCCGCGTACGCCGCGGCCAGCTTGTCCAGCAGCAACGCCCGCCGGATCGTGCGGGCGTTCGCCACCAGCAACGCAGGGTTCGGCGAGTCGAACCTGATCATCAGG
>Ga0163163_10002537_pt1 | contig 15454 bp, 15 predicted proteins | sample S65metaG_FD_119766 | JGI IMG/M metagenome (GOLD analysis project Ga0163163, IMG submission 119766) | Switchgrass rhizosphere microbial communities from Kellogg Biological Station, Michigan, USA - S6-5 metaG | ecosystem: Host-associated > Plants > Roots > Rhizosphere > Soil | place: USA... | reverse complement strand
TCTCGCAACCGAGCTGACAAAAATCATTACATTCCAGCGAGGCTACCAGGCCAATGCAAAGATGATCACCACAGCCGATCAGATAATGCAGGAGACACTAAATATTAGGCAATAGGTCATGGTAGAGTAGCGGGCGATGGCTGATGAAATCGATCTGCAACCGCTGCGGCAATGGATACATGATCTGAATAATCGGGTCGGCGTGATCCTGACAACCTCGGAGCTGCTCCAGCTGGAGCAGCTCTCTCCCAAAGCGTCCGACCGGACACGCACTATCGAGAGCAAAGCTCTCGAGGTGCGAGACCTACTTCGCAGCATGTCCGATCATTACCTGAGCTGAAGGTCCTGGCCGGCTGCCGTACCGGTGATTGCCCGGCTTTATCGAAAGTCCACCCCCGGAGCAAGCGCCGCCCCTCCCGACTCGGGAGGAACACACTTTCAAACGGAGAAAGCACTCTCCGGATACTTCTGCTGACGTAAATCCGCCGTTTTTGCTATGATTACCGAACTCCGATGACAGCTTCGCAGTCCTATATCAAACGAATTGCGGTAATCGCCTTTGCGATTCTTTATGCCGCAATGGTAATTGGGATTTCTACGAGCCGGACCGCAGCCTGGATCGATGCGTTCGCGCACCGTCAGACGTCGGGTCCATCGGCATCCCTCGACAAAACGAAAGACTTCGTTCCCCAGGTGCGCCATCCGAGAATTCTTCAAAGTCATTTTGTCGTGGAGTCTCCACAAGCCATTGCCGGTACGACGCTGGTAGTCGACAGACATCTCGACACAACTCCAGATTTCCGGCCTTACGGCCACTCTCCGCTTCGCATTCCGTCCCGATCTCCACCACACCAAAGCTGATCTTTGTTTTTTCCCACAACTGGCGCAACGCATTCTGCGCCAACGTCGTTCTCTGAAGTTCACTAATACAAAGGTGTGAGATCAAGCTTGCGAATCCAACGTCTGTTTTCATTCATATGTTTGCTATGTGCCGTCCTGGCTATTTCGAGTTGCGGCGGAAATTCGGCCACCCAGTCCACCCCGGCCACCGGCCAGGGAGGACAGCGCGGACAGAATAGCCAGAGAGGCGGCCGTGGCGGCGGTTCTTCCGGAATTGGAGTACGCTCGACCGGCATTCAACGCATTTCGATACAGCGGCAGATCGAATTGTCCGGCAACCTCGCGTCAATCGACCAGGTGAAGGTGTCTGCTGAAGTTGCCGGTACGGTGATATTCGCAAACATCGATCTTGGAAAGGAAGTCCAGGCCGGAGAAGTTCTCGTCAAGCTGGATGACCGCGAACTCCAGCTTGCGCGAGATCGTGCGGAAAGCGCCTTGAAGCAAACCGAGGCTCAACTTGGCCTCGACCCGGCAAAACCAAGCGTGATTCCGCCCGATGAGCAAATCGCGACCGTGAGAACTGCAATCGCCAACCGCGACGATGCAAAAGTAAAGTTTACTCAGTCGCAGGCACTCGTCGCTCAAGGGCTGGTACCTCGAACGGATCTGGATACGAATGAAACCAGGCTGAAGGTAACGGAGGCCGTCCTTCAGTCCACACTCGAATCGGTTCGTTCCTTAAAGGCCAGCCTTCAGGACCGGCGCGCTGCGCTCCAGCTGGCGCAAAAGAAGATTGATGACGCGACGGTGAAGTCCCCCGTCAATGGTGTGGTGTCCGAGCGACTGGTGCAACGCGGCGAGTTCATCCGTGAAAACACTCAGATTACGACCATCGTTCAGCTCAATCCCCTTCAGCTGCGAACAGCGGTTCAGGAAAAATTCTCAAGTCTCATTCGGCCGAATCTTCCGGTGCAGTTTGCTGTAGAACCTTATCCGGGCCAGATGTTCACCGGCAGGATCATCAACATCAGCCCGTCCATTGACCAGCAGACCAGAACGTTTCCGGTCGAGGTTCAGGTGGAGAACGCCAGCCGCAAGTTGAAACCGGGGTTCTTTGCAAAGGGTATCATTCTGACCGAACGCGACAATAACGTGATGGCTTTGCCGGAAGAAGCCGTGTCGACACTGGCCGGGGTCTCTTCAGTTTTTGTCATCGATAATGGCGTCATTCGGCAGCAGAGCGTGACACTGGGCTCCCATGAGGGGAAGTACTTTGAAATACTCGACGGATTGATGGGAAATGAAACGGTGGCGATCAGCAATCTCAACCAGCTGGTGACGGGTACGAAAGTCGTGGCTGCCGATGGAGTGACCGAGGCGTTGAAAGACACGGGTGAAGCGCCTGGCACAGGGCGAGGAGGTTCAAAATGAAGCTAGCCGATGTCAGTATTCGCCGACCTGTATTCGCCTTCATGATGTCTCTGGCCATGGTCACCATCGGAGTTTTTTCCTACAAGGATCTTGGCGTCGACCTGATGCCCAAGACAGACCTGCCCAATGTAAACGTCAATGTCAGTCTTCCAGGCGCCAGTGCCGAGGAAGTGGAATCCCAGCTGACCAAACCGATCGAAGAAGCCGTGAATTCCATTGCGGGCATCGATGAGCTTCGAACAACTTCCAATCAGGGATCATCCAACACAAACATCACTTTCACGCTCGAAAAGCCCATCGACGTCGCCGTGCAGGATGTACGCGACAAGATCGGACCCATCGTCGGGCGCTTTCCCACCAATGCCGGGCCTCCGGTGATTCAGAAAAACGATCCGGACTCTTCGCCGATATTGACGCTGGCGATGTATGGCAGCCGCGATCCCAAGGAACTCACCGATATCGTCGATCAGAAAATCAAGCAGGTGATTGAAACCATCAACGGCGTCGCAAGCGTGTACTTCAATGGCGATCGACACCGGCAGATTCAATTGCTGCTCAACGCGGACCGCTTGAATGCCTACGGAATTCCGGTGGATCAGCTGAGGCAGGCTGTTCAAAGGCAGAACGTGGAAATTCCTGGCGGAACGTTCATTTCCGGGCCTTCGGAAATCGCGCTGAGGACCATGGGCCGCCTGGAGAATGTTGACGATTTCAATCGCATCATCCTTTCACAGCGAAATGGCTCAACAGTCACATTCAAAGACGTTGGCCGCGTGGTGGATACCGTTGAGGAAGTTCGAAACGTGACGCGCGTAGACGGACAGACGGCGGTATCCCTTTCCATCGTGAAACAAACAGGAACCAATACAGTCCAGGTGGTCGACGACGTGCTGGCCCGCCTGGATATCATCAAACAGACACTTCCGGCGGACATTCAAATCGCTGTCCGGCGGGACCAGTCGGTATTCATTCGACGGTCCATCGAAGATATTCAGCATCACTTGATTCTGGGAAGCCTCCTCGCTGCAATTGTTGTGTTTTTCTTCCTGCGCAATCTGCGCAGCACGATTATCGCTGCGGTGGCGATCCCGGTTTCGCTGATTGGCACATTTGCAGTGATGCGGGCGATGGGAATGACGCTCAATAACATGACTCTGCTGGCGCTTTCCCTGGCGACCGGTATTGTCATCGATGACGCCATTGTCGTGCTCGAAAACGTGTTCCGGTATGTTGAAGAGAAAGGAATGACGCCGCGCGAGGCTGCCTCACAGGCGACTGAGGAAATCGGCCTCGCTGTTCTTGCGACGACGCTATCGCTCGTCGTCATATTTTTGCCGGTCGTCTTCATTACCGGTCAGATCGGACAGTACCTGCTGGCCTTCGGAATTGTCTCTGCCGCGGCCATCATGCTGTCGATGTTCATTTCATTCACTCTGACTCCGGCGCTGTGCGCCACCTGGCTTCGCTCATCCGACGCGGGAAGCCAGGCCGATCACTCGAAGCAAAAAGGTGTCTACGCCTGGATGGACCGCTCGTACGGCAGAATGCTGAAGTTCAGCCTTCATCATCGATTCTCGATGCTGATCCTTTCGCTGGCTGTGACCGCATCGGCTGTTCTTCTTTATCCGCGAATCGGCACCGAACTTGTTCCGGAAGACGATCAGGGCGAATTCAACGTGAGTGTGAACCTGCCAACCGGAACCAGCTTTCAGCGCACGGAGGAATATTTCAAGGATCTGGAGCCGATGTTAAGAAAGTTGCCGGCCGTTCAAACCGTGTTCACAAACATCAATGCCGGCCAGGCCAATGTCTTTGTCGGGATGATTCCGCTCGAAGATCGCGAGTTGAGTTACATCGATAAAATACGATCCGCTATCGGAATGTCTTCGGCACAGAAGAAGCTGGTGGTTTCACAGCAGGATCTGATTCGTCGCGTACGGACCATGATTCGTGATCGCTATCCGGGAATTCGAAGCAATGTTTCGGGAGGCACCGATCTATCCGGCGCATCCACTGCAGGAGGCAATAACAATCGCGGAGGTGGCGGCGGGAGCACCGGAAACGGAAACCGATTGCAGATGTTGATCCAGGGTCCGGATATCGCCCAGCTTCAAACATACGTTGTTGCTTTGATGGGAAAGCTCCGCAGCATTCCCGGAGTGGCGGAAGTGGATTCGAATTTCCAGCCAACTCAACCCGAACTGCGCGTCATGGTCGACCGTGTGCGCGCTGCAGACCTCGGAGTTGCAATTGACTCCCTGGCAGGTAATCTCCGAACGCTGGTGGGCGGCGAGCTCATATCCACATTGAAGGATGGAGACAATCAGTACGATGTTCAGCTGCGTCTGGACACGGAGTTTCGCAACGATCCGGCAAAGCTGGGCAATTTACTTGTTCCTGCCGCCTCTGGACGAGTGGTGCGTGTGAGCGATGTGGCTCAGCTGAAGTCCGACAACGGACCTTCGCGCATTGACCGATATCAGCGTCAACGCAATATTAACGCATTCGCTAACCTTGATAATATCGCTCTCGGAGAAGCGGTCGTTATCGCCAAACAGAAAGTTGAAGAACTGAATCTGAAGCCGGGTTATCAGGTGGTGTTTACCGGCAGCGCACGAACGCTGGCGACGGCATCGAACGATTTCACCCTGGCGATGTTGCTGGCAGTGGCGTTCATCTTCATGGTTCTCGCATCGCAGTTTAACAGCGTGCTTCATCCGCTCACGATCATGACGGCACTTCCTCTCAGTTTGCCGGCCGGTCTGCTGGCTTTGTTGATCGCGGGAAAGACGTTGAACGTCTATAGCGGCATTGGCATGCTGATGCTCTTTGGAATCGTCAAAAAGAATTCCATTCTGCAGGTCGATTACACCAACACGCTTCGGGACCAGGGAATGGAACGACATGAAGCTCTGATCGCGGCCAATCACGTCCGCTTGCGGCCCATCCTGATGACCACTGTCGCGATCGTGGCCGGCATGCTGCCGATCGCCCTTGGAAGAGGATCCGGCGCCGGATCGCGCGCATCAATGGCCATCACGATTATCGGCGGCCAAATGCTTTGCCTGCTGCTGACGCTGCTTGTGACGCCCGTTGTCTATTCGTATTTTGACGATCTGAGGGAATGGAGATCGTCGCGCGTTATTTCGTGGGTGCGCGCGAGGAGCTTCGGGAAACTGGAGCCTGGGACGCGCGAGAAGTAGCAGCGTCTTTCCGTTTCGGCGCCGTCTTTGTTGCCATCGTTCCAAAAATTAAATCACAGATCGGGTATGTGATATTGAAACAGAACCGCGACATCAGCTGAAGGTCATGATGCCGCGTGTGGTGCAGCCGCATCCTTTCCATGAAAGGCAGGCGGCCAACCCAGGAATTTCCGGGCATGTGGTAGGCCAGGTGGAACAGTTCGTAGTTGGCGTAGTATCCCAACGCCACCGCGAGAAACAAATAGCCGACGTTGGCCGATATCCAAATCCCAAGCAGGAACGCCACTGCAATTCCGGATAACCCGACAAATACTGCCAGATTGAACGGCGGAAAGAGAATCGCCGCGAGGTCACGCATCCCCTCCAATTCCATCCAATCGCTGGTGAAGTAGTGATGATGTTCCAGTGCGTGGTCCTTGAAGACCATCCGCAATCCCCGAAAGCGATGGTGCATTGGACCGCGATGTGCGACGTATTCGGTGATGTTCGCATACAGAAACGTCACGGGAATCGTCAGCCACTCTACAGGCCGGACGTCTTTGAGCTGAAGCAGGCAATACAACACAACGACGAGACTCGCCCCCACTGTAAGAATGAGGTGTACCGTTCCCGAGTAGATTCGGGATACTCGTTCTCGCTGGAAGGACCTGCGAAATTCGGCGACAGTGGAAGGAATCACCAGATGCGAATCTCCTCTTTGTGTCTAATCAGGACTTCACCGATCTATTTTGACCGATCCACAATCGGTTTCCATCCGGATCGTTCAACCGGAACTCTGTGAGGCCGTAGAACGTGACTTCCAATTCCGGCACAGTCAGCCCGTTCTTCCGAACCTGCCGGTGATACGCGACGACATCGTCCGGATACAGGTAGATAATTGGATCTCGAAAACTTCCCGGATGCACATTGATCGATTGATCCACCATCAGACGACAGTCATCGAAACGGAGCATGGCCCAGCCCCACCCGTCGTTCCTGCTCTCGACTTCGAATCCCAGCATCCTGCAGTAAAAGTCCACGCTTGCCGGCATACTCCGAACCGGTAGCATCGGAATCAATCGGTTCAACTTCATAAGTCGCTACGTTCCTTCCAGACAATGGGGCAGTATCTCAACCAACTCATGGGCGGTCAGTACATCTTTAAGATTCATCTTCCAATATGGAACAAACTTCCAAACCGGAACCAGTCCGGCGGTCCTGGAGCCGGCAACATCTGCTTCTGGATTGTCGCCAACGAACATCGCATCCCCGGCGTGCACGGACAACCGCTCCAGCGCTCTTTCGAAAATCGCACGATCGGGTTTCCTCAAACCCTCTTCCTCGGATATTAAAACTGTGTCGAATAGTGGCGTAATTCCTAAAGAATCGAGCTTTTGCTGCTGCCAGTTGGTCTTGCCGTTCGTAATGACGCTTAGTTTTCTTCCATGTCGCCGCAACTCTTCCAACGTGATGCGCGTGTCTTCGGAAACCTTGCAGTGACGGACGTAACGCGACCAGAAGTCGGAGTGGAGTCGATCCGAGAGTTCGCGGCTTAGCAGCCATTCCTTCTCGACCAACCTATAGAGCTCCATCTTATCGCCGAAGCCATGGGCATCAAGATCCACAATTCGCCGGATGAAAGAAGGCCGATCGACATTCCCCAACTGTTTCCGAAAGACGTCAAATTGCTCCTCAATCAACGTCTGCACCAGCAGGTCGCGATCATAGAGCGTGCCATCAAGATCGAAAAGAACAGCCTGAATCATCTAGGTTCTTCGATGAGAGTCTATCATCCGTAGAGACTTCGATCGCACGACGCCAGCAGCAACACTTTGTCGCCCGAAACTGCAGTCCGATGGTCTGGCATCGATCGAAAAACGAGTGTATACACGTAGCGTCAATCCGAATAGCAGGAGTATGGGAATGAAAAAGTCGATTTCAGGAATGGTCATCGTATTCGCCGCCATTTACGCCAACACACTTTATGCGGCAGTTCCATGCGAGCGTCTGATGGGATTCGCGATGAAGAATGTCACGATTACGATGGCGCAGGCTGTTGGCGCCGGAGAGTTCACTCCTCCACCCGCAGCTCGTGGCGCAGCGCCGGCCGCTCCTGCGTCTCCGGGTGGTGCTGGCGCAGCGCCGGCTCGCGGCGGTGCACCTGCTGTTTCCTATCGGGACCTTCCTGCGTTCTGCCGCGTCGCCGCAACGCTCACGCCCGTGCCGGATTCCGAAATCAAGGTCGAAGTCTGGTTACCCGCTACGGCCTGGAACGGAAAACTCGAAGCGGTCGGCAACGGCGCGTGGGCAGGAAACATCAGCACGCCCGCGCTCGCTACTGCGTTGCGGGCGGGTTATGCGGGCGCCAGCACCGATACGGGACATAGTGGTGGAAATCCCGCAACGTTTGTGCCGGGACATCCGGAGAAAGTCATCGACTTCGCGTACCGCAGCGTTCACGAAATGACGGTGACGGCCAAGGCACTCATCAATGCTTACTACGGAAGCGCGCCAAAGTTTTCGTACTTCAACGGCTGTTCGACAGGCGGTCGTCAGGCGATTACCGCGGTTCAACGATATCCCGGGGATTTCGACGGTGTCGTTGCCGGGGCTTCCGCGATGAATGTCTCACGCCTGCAGGGGAATCAGGCGTGGACCGGCCAGGTCACTCATCTCGATGAAGCGGGATATATTCCGGCAACCAAGTATCCGGCACTGCATGCCGCTGCACTCAATGCCTGCGATATTCTCGACGGCGTAAAGGATGGTGTGATCGAAAATCCTCGAGTCTGCCAATTCGATCCGAAGGTGCTTCAGTGCACCAGCGAGGACAATATTTCCTGCCTCACCATTCCCCAGGTGGAAGTCGCAAAGAAGATTTATAGCGGCGTGACAAATTCCAAAACCGGAAAATCGATTTTCCCAGGTCTGGAGCCAGGCAGCGAAATGGGATGGGCCACTCTCTCCGGTCCGCGGCCGATGGCGCTGGGAGTCGAAGTGTATCGATACCTCGTTCATCAGGATGCGAGCTGGGGTCTCGCGTCGTTCAATGCGGACACGGATATTCCGCTCGCGGAGAAAGTCATTGGTCCGATGATGGATGCTGTCGATCCGAATCTCAAACCATTTGTCGATCACGGTGGAAAACTGCTGATGTATCACGGATGGGCGGATCCCGGAATCTCTCCCCGCAACAGCGTGAACTACTATCAGAGTGTCGTCGAGAAGCTCGGCTCGTCGAAGGCGTCGAATTCCATCCGACTGTTCATGGTACCGGGTATGGGGCACTGCAACGGTGGCGATGGAACCGACCGATTTAATGCAATGGCGGCCATCGATGAGTGGGTGGAGACGGGCAAGGCACCGGATTCCATTCCGGCGTCGCATCAGACACGGGGAGTTGTCGATAAGACACGTCCGCTGTGTGCTTACCCGAAGACCGCGCAATATAAAGGGAACGGGGACACGAATGAGGTCGCGAACTTCGTTTGTAAGTAAGCCGGGGAATTGGGAAATCGAAAATTTCGAAATCGAACGATTCCTGTAGTTCCAATCCGAAATTTAAGAATGAACGATCCAACAGGTAGGGTCGAATTCCGCTTTTAGATTTTTGGATTTCGGATGGGAACTACGGGAATCGTTCGATTTCGAAATTTTCGATTTCCCAGTTCTTTCGGAACTCGATCCCGCCTCGTCAAGCGGTTGGCCTGTCAATTCGGCCTTGTCAGAGCCTTGACGCTATCGGGCAATCCCCGAGACACGACACTCCCTCCCCTCCCCGCCTAAATCATTTCGATAACGCAGTTTGTGCCCAGTCGGCAGAAATTTCCCATCGTTGGCATCTCGTGTGCTTTTCGAACCGCCGCAAAGGTTTGAATATCGAACAGGGAGGCCCAACGTGGCTGAAGAGACTCCGGTAGCAGAGGCGGCGCCCGCGTCAAAATCCTCGAATTCGGGTTCGCTGATCATGATGGTCGACATCGTCTTCTTTCCAACGCTATTGGTGCCGAAGCAACGTGGTTCTTTGTTCGCCGGACCATGGCGGCGGTAATCGCACCGGGAGCGGAGGGCAAGGAAGGCACAGGCAAAGAAGGCAAAGAGGTTGTCGAGCCGGCGAAATGGCAAAGTGGGTACTTCCCGTTGACTAACGAAAAAGAAAAAGCCGTTGTGATGACGACGGAAGAAAGAGAAGAGCTGATTGTCAGCACCCTCCCTCTAATCAAACACATCGCACACAAGGTGATGATGCGGCTCCCGGCAACGATCGAAATGCACGATCTGATCAACGCCGGAGTTCTGGGTTTGCTGGATGCAGTCGACAAGTTTGAACCGGAGAGAGGTGTCAAATTCAAGACGTACGCCGAGGTTCGCATTCGAGGCACCATCCTCGATAGCCTCCGGGATCTGGATTGGGCGCCTCGTTCGCTCCGCAAGAGGAGCAAGGACCTCGAGCGGGTGTATGCAGAACTTGGACAGAAACTCGGTAGACCGGCCACTAACGAAGAGGCCTCCGCCGCTCTTGGGGGCAATCTTGAAGAATTTCACGCCCTGGTCGACCAGCTTCATGGCCTTACCGTCGGTTCGTTTGAATCCGGCGGCGAATCCGATGAAAAGGGTGAAGGCAAAATCAATTACTACCCGGATGACGGAACAAATGATCCTTACCTCCGGTTCGAAACGAACGAACTCACTTCGATCCTGGATGAGGCGATCGACAGTCTGCCGGAACGGGAGGGCCTTGTTCTGTCTTTGTACTACTACGAAGAATTCAACATGAAGGAGATTGGAACGCTTCTGGGCGTGAATGAATCCCGGGTTTCCCAGATTCATACGAAAGCCACAACCCGGTTACGAACCAAGCTGGCCAAGCTCGGTTCAAATCTCGAAAGAGCGGTGGAGATGACGAACAGGTAACGGAGAAGAAAATTCAGTCCTATAATTACAGGCGTCCGGACCGCATTTCGACGAATCAGATCCGTTCGCTGCATTTCGTGCACGATCGGTTTGCCCGCAGCGCTTCGTCGTCGCTCTCCGCCTATCTGCGAACGATTGTGGAATCTCGCTGGAGAGCATCGAACAGGTGACGTACACCGAATTTCTTTCGCATGCGGCGGACCCCACCTGTTATGCCGCTCTGTCATTGAAGCCGCTGGATGGTACGCCGCGCTGGAGCTTCGTCCGGATACGGTTTTTCCCACGATCGACCGGATGCTCGGCGGATCCGGAGAAAGCATCGCCAGAATGCGTTGCCGGCGGCGATTGCCGTTGGGGCGAAAGTGAGTTCGTTGGGTATCCCGGATTATCTGAAATAGAAAACGTCAATTAGGAGGAATGTAATGAGAGCAGGTGCGACATTCGATACCGCGGATCAGCATCCGCCGTTACTCCAATACTCCGAAGATTCCTTACTTCGGTTTGATGAGGGCCTGATCGGGTTCAGCAATTGTAAGAGTTTTGTGCTGCTCGAGAGCGAAGGCATCGCGCCATTTCGCCGCCTGCAGAGCACCGAGCGCCACGAAGTGGGTTTTCTCGTTCTGGATACGGCATATGTGACGAAGGAATTTCCGTCGCTCGTCCCCGAAAGAGACTGGGAATCGATCGGTCTCACCGATCCGAACGCAAGACTGGCGGTTGTGATCTGCATCATCGGTCCGACTCCTGCCGAGAGCACCGGAAACTTCCAGGCTCCGCTCATCATCAATTGTGCGAACATGACGGGCCGCCAGGTGATTATCGGGGATACCGAGTTCTCTTCCAGACATCCTCTGGTCTAAGCATTCTCGCAGCCGGAATTGGATGTCCGATTGTTCAGTTTCCAGTGACCAAATTCCTGCCATCACCGCTTGAGAGTGAAATCCCCGGAGCAGGGCGCGAGCCTATGAATTCTCTTTTCCATACCGAGACCTCACCGAAGCGATCGGCGAGCACTGGCGGCGGCTGGACGGAACGATCAGACCCCGGAGGAAACCATGAACACCGTGATCTCGGCAACCGGACTTACGAAACGCTTCCAGAACAGAAGCGATCGATGGGCTCAATCTGGAAGTATCCGAGGGCAGTAACTTTGGCCTGATCGGACCCAACGGCGCCGGCAAAACCACAACCATCAAAATCCTGATGAACATTCACAAAGCGAACGCAGGGCGCGCGGACGTGCTGGGCGTCGACTCGCGACGTCTTGGACCGGCAGAGTTCGCCAGGATCGGCTATGTCTCGGAGAGTCAGGAGATGCCGGAGTGGATGACTGTTGAATACTTCCTCTCCTACTTGAAACCGTTTTATCCGACGTGGGACGACGCACGAGCCAGTGAGCTTGTGCGTCAATTTGATCTTCCACTCAAACGCCAGCTGAAGCATTTGTCCCGCAGAATGAAAATGAAGGCGGCACTGGTCTCGTCACTTGCATACCGGCTGAAGCTGCTCGTACTGGACGAGCCATTCAGCGGACTGGACCCCATGGTGCGCGAAGACCTTGACAAGTCAACAATGGCCTGAAGTTTCGTTACCCGTTCGAAAAACTTCAATGAATTCACGAGGACTGAAGATTACCTGGTCGAGTTATTTGTCCCGTTCCAGCCGTGCATACAGGCTGGATGTATCCCAGCGGCGTCCGCCCATGGCCTGGATTTCCGCATAGAACTGGTCGACGATTGCCGCAACTGGAAGCTTCGCACCATTCCTCCGCGCTTCCTGCAACGTGATCGCAAGATCTTTTCGCATCCAATCGACCGCGAATCCGAAATCGAATTTCCCGGCGGCCATGGTCTTGTAGCGATTCTCCATCTGCCACGATTGAGCCGCGCCTTTCGAAATCACGCCGATCACCTTGTCGAGATCGAGACCGGATTTTTTCGCAAAGTGCAAACCTTCCGCCAGTCCCTGAACGAGGCCTGCGATACAAAGCTGGTTCACCATCTTTGTCAGCTGTCCGGATCCCGCCGGCCCCATGAGTCCCACCATTTTCGCAAACGAGTCGATGATTGGCTTTGCGCGATCGAAGGCTTCGGCATCGCCGCCAACCATGACCGTGAGTTGTCCGTTCTCAGCGCCGGCCTGTCCGCCGGAAACCGGCGCATCCAGGCTCGCGAAGCCTTTGGCTCTGGCCGATGCATCAAGTTCCCGTGCGACATCGGCGGAAGCTGTCGTGTTGTCGATGTAGACCGCGCCCCGCTTCATGCCCGCGAAGGCGCCGTGAGGTGAAACCGTTACCGAACGCAGGTCGTCATCATTGCCCACGCACGTGAATACGAAATCCGCGCCTTCCGCTGCAGCCGCAGGGCTCGATGCGGATCGACCGCCATACTGGGCGACCCATGCTTCCGCTTTTGCAGCGGTTCGATTGAAAACCGTGACGTCGTGACCACCTTTCTTCGCAAGATGGCCCGCCATTGGATACCCCATTACTCCCAGACCGATGAATGAAACTTTTGCCATGCCCGCAGGCTCCTTTCTGCGGACTCATCCTAACACGTCAATTTCACGGACTGTGGACCCGGGAAGTATTCCATCATCGGCAAAAGCTGTCTGCTTCCACGCCGCAGCGCACATTCCTGCGGACGCAGGATTGGATGATGGAATGGACCACGATTTTACGCCCCATCCCTCAGAAGTCGTGCGTTGGCTGGAGTGCAAGACATTGGAATCTAGTCTGTCCGGACTCGGCAATGACTGCGGAAATCATCCTTTTGGTAGGGCCTTATTGAGGATTTTTCGACACAGTCCGTGCAGTTTGTCCGGCGCGGGCGAACTCGCCACCCGCGTCGGTGACAGACTGTCTGAATTTGCCACATTCAGTGATGCAAGCGAAGATCAAATGACCAGCTGAACGCTGTGTGTGCCCGTTGATAGTGTGGAAACCACGGTTCCCACGGCTCTTCATGGGGTTGCCAGGGCGCTTCGCCTGTGAGCGTACGTCCTTCGAACTCCAATGGCCCGACCTGAACTTTACTGTGTTTTTCAACGGTCGGGGCCATTTCCAGCCGCCGGAAATCGCCGTTGGCGATTGATTTCATGGCCTCATTCGATTCAGCGGGTATCTGAATCTTCCCGGTATCCACCGCGTTTGTATTGTCGATGACTTGTGCTGAAGAGGCTGGAGCAAACCCTGGCACTGCCAGAAAAACTCCGATGGCAATTATTCCAATCCAATGTCTGAACATCTTGCACCTCCGTCACAAATGAGAGTGCAAGTCTCGTGCCATGTTCTCAGCGGCCACAACTTGTTCGTATCGCCGGGACCGTGTTCGTTGCCACAGACAGGACACATCGTTGGTGCCACCTGTGTCGTCGATTTTATGGACGACAGGCTTCAACAAATGAATGAATGCAAAGATGGCCTTCAGATCATCACCTTCAGATTGCGATAAGTTGCCCATGGCATGACTGGGTTGATTTTCCGTGCGCCGATCTGACCCGTGCGAATCGTCTTGATGAATGTCGCTTCATCGTAATAGGGGATTCCACTGGCATCGGACGTGAGATTCAGAGACGAGACCTGCTTTCCGTTGAAATCCTTCAGATTGACGCCGCCGGCAAACGTGAGATTCTCCTTCGGTTGACCGAAACTGTTGAGCGGTATATGGCAACCCAGACAATTGGCTAGCAATGCGAGATGCTCGCCGCGATCTCGCGGAGTTGGGAAATCCGGATCACGTATGGGTTTGATGACGGGTTCCGGCATCGCCAGTACCAGCCGGCTTATTGGAAACTTGATTTCTGGTTTTGGGAAGGAATGTCGGACTGGGGGAAGCGAGCGAACGTAGACAATCACTGCTGCCAGGTCATCGTCCGACATGTGACGAAAACGGTCATAGGGCATTACGGGAAACAACGCCCGGCCGCTCCTTCCAATGCCTTCCCGTATAGCGCGGGCCATCTCATCGTCGGTCCAGTCTCCGACTCCAGTTTCGCGATCCGGAGAGATATTGGCCGAATACACCGTGCCAAGTTTAGGATCCGAGATGAGCCGGCGTCCGACTGCCTGGCCCTCTGTTTTCGGGGGCGCTCCGGGCAGACTTGTATCGTGGTCCGAATGGCAGTACATGCAATTCAGCAGTCCATTCACCAGATAGGACCCGCGTACCAGACGCACGGTAGTCGGCTCAAATTTTCGATTCGATCGCCACGGCGAGAAGCAGTGGGATCGTCACAATCAAAAGGAGAATGATTTGCTTGAAAAGTTTCAAACTTACTCCAATACACTGAAAAATCGATTGAGGTTTCGTTCTTCAGATCCCGTGCGAAATGGACTGCAAGATTACCCGACTCGCGTCCGGATTACGGAAACTGCAGGCATGACACCGAGGCTGCATCCAAGAGCGTGGGATTACACGAACTCCATTCCTGCCGCGGGATGGGAATGCTTCCCTTCCGCGGCAGGTTCAAAACTCAGGTCACCTTAGCAGTGTGAAAATGGCAGTTGCGCAGACTCGTTTCTACTTCTGGCCTGTCCGCCAACCGGGAGGGGCATATGCGATTCGAGCGACTTCGGAATAGGGAACCGGACTAACGATGGCTCGAATCTCCGTCTGAACATGACGTTCGACAGTCGGTTTGGTCGAGCCGCCACCTTCTTCTCCCCATACGAAAGTGACTTCGACGCCGGACTTTGCATGTTCGGTGTCGATCATGGCGAGCGTGAGGTGCTTGCGTTCGTTGGAGCTGTAGCCGCACCACGTCGACACGCCGATCGTTTTACCGCCCAGGATTACCTTGTCGTAGGGAAGTGTGGAATACACCGATGAAGGGAAATCGAAATACTTGGCACGGTCGCCCTTCTGATATTGAGTACCGATCGCTTTCAGCACATCGTCATCGTTGAGGGCCAGCGTCACTTTCGTTCGGCGGGGAGGCGCGGCCGCAAGTTTTTCGAGCGCCGCCTTTCCGATAAATTCATGATCGAATTTCACGAAGCCGCCGTAACCGAGATCGTAAGGGGTGAAATAGTAGTCTTCGATATTATTGGAATAGAAACTTCCGCCCAGTGATGCGATGCCCTCGTA
>Ga0163163_10002535_pt1 | contig 15458 bp, 16 predicted proteins | sample S65metaG_FD_119766 | JGI IMG/M metagenome (GOLD analysis project Ga0163163, IMG submission 119766) | Switchgrass rhizosphere microbial communities from Kellogg Biological Station, Michigan, USA - S6-5 metaG | ecosystem: Host-associated > Plants > Roots > Rhizosphere > Soil | place: USA... | reverse complement strand
CTGCGGCCGACGCTTGGCGCGCGCCTCGCGGCTCCGCCGCGCGCGGCGCCCGAACCTCCGCGCCGCGCTGCTGCGCGTCGCGCTCGGAGGTTCAAATCCTCTCTGTGGCGATCTAGAAACAATTCGGCCGGGGTTTCCCCCGGCCGATCTAAGACTTGGTTGCGGGGGGAGGATTTGAACCTCCGACCTTTGGGTTATGAGCCCAACGAGCTACCAGGCTGCTCCACCCCGCGGCAGAGGGCGCACCTTATAAGAGGGCCGGAAGCAGGTCAAGAGCGTGCAAAACCCGGTCTGCTACCATGTTTCAAACCCTCGATTTCAGTCTCGCCGCCCCGGCACGTCGCCGCGGCGCAGTTGCATGTCCAGGAGGTTTCGACATGAAGCTCCCGGGTACTTGCCTGGTTGGCCTGCTCCTGCTTGCGTCGTCTGTACACGCAGACGCGCAGTCGCTCCGGCGGGCTCCGTCGCGGCGGACGCTCGGCGACATGGTCCGCACGATGCGGAAGCCGGACGGCAACGTCCGACGGAAGGTCATCAGTCTCGACTCGACAAGCGACAGCTTCATCTTTGCCGCGGCCGGCAGTGTCCAGGGAGCCGGAGGGACTTTTTTCCGCTCGGATGTGACGATCACCAACCACCGCAACGTGGCCCAGCGGATCGGCATCTCCTTCATCGCGCAGGGCGTCGACAATTCGAGCGCTCCGGTCCTCGAAGACACTCTCCCGGCCAGCACGCCCGTCATCTACCGCGACTTCGTCGGAGCCTCTCTCGGCGAGAGCGGTCTGGGCTCCGTCATCGTCTTCGGGGTGAAGGCGAACGGCGACCTCGATCCGGATGCCCTGCTCGACGGTTTTTCGCGCATCTGGACCCCTCAGCCGGGCTCCGCAGGCTCGGTCTCGCAGGGCTTTCCCTCGGTCGCCTTCCAGGATTCCTTCAGCTCGCTCGCCGCCTACGCCCAGGGCCTGCGCCACGATGGCGGTTTCCGCACCAACGCCGGGATCGTGAACCTCGACACGGCCAGCCACACCTGGACGGTGGATGCGAACGGCACGAGCGGCCAAAGGACGTCCTTCGCGGTCACTGTCCCACCCCTCTCGATGAAACAGCAGGTCGTTCCGAACGGGGACTATAGCGACCTGATTCTCGGTTTCCAGACCAATGACACCAACTTCTGGTGGAGCGCCTACGGGGCCGCCGTCGACAACGTTTCCGGCGACAGCTGGTCCTCCCACGCTTCGCAGCCCGGTTTCGGCCCGTAAACGCGCCCGGGGGCGGCCCCCGAGCCGCCCCCTTTTTCGATATCCTCCGCTCCCATGAGACGGGGCCGGCTCGCGCTGCTGCCGCTCGCGGTCCTGTTGCTCGGCCTGGAGTCCGTCAAGCTCCCGCCCGTCCCGACGGTCGCGAGCGTGGATCTTCCCCGGTACATGGGCCGCTGGTACATCATCGCCAACATCCCGACGTCTTTCGAGAAAGGCGCGCACAACTCGGTCGAGTCCTACGAGCTCAACCCCGACGGCACGATCTCAACCCTGTTCACCTGCCGCAAGGACAGCTTCGAGGGCGAGATCAAGACGATGAAGCCGAAAGCGGTCGTCCGCGATACGGCGAATGCCAACTGGGGACTGCAGTTCGTGTGGCCGCTCCGGGTCGAGCACTTGATCGCGTATCTCTCCCCCGACTACTCGCAGACGATCATCGCGCGCACCAAGCGCGACTACGTGTGGATCATGGCGCGCACGCCGGAGATCTCCAACGGGGACTTCGAAACTCTGGCGGCGAAGGTCGCAGAGCTCGGGTACGACCGCTCGAAGCTCGAGCGCGTGCCGCAACGCTGGTAAGAGGAAGCGCAGCGCGGTCATGGCCTTGATCCCCGGTCTGGGAGCTCGCGGCGGGACGACGCCTCCGGAACCTCGCGCCAGCACGCCCGTCCCGGTCTCGGGAACGATCGGCCGCTTTCGCCTCCTCGAGCGCATCGGCGCGGGCGCCTTCGGCGCGGTCTTCAAGGCGGCCGATCCGGAAAACGGCGGCCGATTGGTCGCGGTGAAGACCTGTTCGCTGGGCGAGGACGGCCACGCCCGCTTCGTCCGCGAAGCGAGGCTCGCCGGCGGCCTGAAGCATCCGAACATCACGCCCGTCTACGAGTCCGGGATGCACGAAGGCACTCCCTTCATGGTCCAGGAGCTCCTGGGCGGCCGCGACCTGACGGCGTTGCTCCTGGAACGGCAGCCTTACACGCTCGAGGAAAAGCTCCGCATCCTCGTCGGCGTCGCCGAAGGGCTGGACTACGCGCACCAGCGCGGCGTGATCCATCGCGACATCAAGCCTTCGAACGTGCGCGTGCTCGACGACGGCACCGCCCGGATCATGGACTACGGGATCGCCAAGACGATCAGCTCGCAGACCGGCATGACCCGCGCCGGGATGTCCGTCGGAACGATCGGCTACATGTCCCCGGAGCAGGTGCTCGGCGAGCCGATCGGCCCCCACACGGACATCTTCCTGCTCGGGGCGCTCGCCTACGAGATGCTGAGCTTCCAGCCGGCCTTCCGGCATCCGAACCTCTTCCGACTCATGGAGATGATCCTCGAAGAGGATCCTCACCCGCTCATCGACGTCGCGCCGTCGGTCCCGACGGAGCTCGCGGCCGCGGTCGCGAAGGCGATGCAGAAGCGGCCGGACGACCGATTCGCGTCGGCGGCGGAGTTCCGCGACGCGATCATGCGGACCGGGTCGGCCTGACGGCCCGGAAGGCCTGCGCTAGGGCTGCCGCGCGGCGGCGGGCGCTTCGGGCACCGGCGTGGCCTTCGGCTTCGTGAGGCTGCCCGGCGGGTAGAGCAGGACGACCTCGTCGGGCTGGACGAGGTGAAGCTCCTCGCGCGCGACTTTCTCGGCGGGGAACTCGTGCCGGTTCGCCGCGTCGATCGACGCCTTCAAAGCCTCGTTCTCGGCGCGGCGTTCGGTGATCTGGCGGTCGAGGAGCTGGACCTCGGAACGCGCGCGCCGCAGCTCGAGCACGCGACGGTCCGAGAGCAGAAGGACCCCCATCAGGACGGTCGAGATGCCGAGCGAGATGAGAAATGCGGTCAGCGGTCTGGGGCCGCGGCCGATGTGCTGGGCGTTCTTCATTTCGGAAAGGCGCCTCGTCCTGCGTAGCGCCCGGCCCCCTCCAGCTCCTCTTCGATCGCGAGCAGACGGTTGTACTTGGCGAGCCGCTCGCCGCGGCAGAGCGAGCCCGTCTTGATCAGGCCGGCGTTGACGGCGACGGCGAGGTCCGCGATGGTGTCGTCTACGGTCTCCCCCGAACGGTGGGAGGAGATCGTGCGGTACCCCGACGTCTGCGCGAGTCGCACGGCCTCGAGAGTTTCCGTCAGCGTGCCGATCTGGTTGACCTTGACGAGCAGCGCATTGCCCACGCCCTCGGCGATGCCGCGCCCGAGGATCTCCGGGTTCGTCACGAACACGTCGTCGCCGACGAGAAGAATCTTGTCGCCGAGCTCGCGCGTCAACGCCTGCCAGCCCTTCCAGTCCTGCTCGGCAAGACCATCCTCGATGGAGAGAATGGGATAGGCCGCCACGAGATCGGCCCAGAAGCGGATCATTCCGTCGGTGGTCAGGGTCTTCTTCTCGCCCTCGAGGCGGTATTTTCCGCCCTCGTAGAACTCCGAGGCCGCCGGATCGAGCGCGATCACGACGTCCTTGCCCGCCCGGTACCCGGCCGCTTCGACCGCCGCGAGCAGCAGATCCAATGCCTCCTTCGAGGACGACAGATCCGGAGCGAATCCGCCTTCGTCTCCGACGCCCGTCGAGAGGCCCTTCTTCTTGAGGATGCCCTTCAGCGCGTGAAAAATCTCCGTCCCCGCCCGCAGCGCCTCGGCGAACGTCGGGAAGCCGACGGGACAGACCATGAATTCCTGAGGGTCGAGGCGATTGTCGGCGTGCGCTCCCCCGTTGATCACGTTCATCAGGGGCACCGGCAGCATCGTCGCGCCGGTCCCGCCGATGTAGCGATAGAGAGGAATGCCCGAGGCTTCGGCCGCGGCCCGCGCCACCGCCAGGGAGACGCCGAGTATCGCGTTCGCGCCGAGGCGGCCCTTGTTCGGAGTCCCGTCGAGCTCGATCATGACCCGATCGATCAGCGCCTGATCCCGGGCGTCGGCCCCTTCGAGCTCTTCGGCGATCTCCCCGTTGACGTGCGCGACGGCCTTGAGCACGCCCTTGCCGCCGTAGCGCTTCTTGTCCCCGTCACGGAGCTCGAGGGCCTCACGGGTTCCCGTCGAAGCGCCCGAGGGAACACCAGCCCGGGCCGACGCTCCTCCCGAGAGCAGGACTTCGACCTCGAGCGTCGGGTTACCCCGGGAGTCGAGGATCTCGCGGGCGTGGATGCCTTCGATCGCGAAGCTCATGCGGTGCGTCCTCGTTTCGGTGTCCGGGGCTTCCCTCAGGCGTTCGGCATCTGGTGTCCTGGGACTCCCGAATCAGAATACTCGATCCGCGCTGCGGTAAAGTGACCGCGTTGCATCGAGGAAGCCGAAACGCCGCGACGTTCGCACGGGCTTCCGGAGCGGCCACGGCGCTCTTCGTCGCGGCCTGCGCGGCGACCTCTCCCCCGGCCTCTCCCGCGGGGCTCGTGGTTCGCGCTCCGAAGCTCCCGGTGACCGAGGCAATGCCCGCGCCCTCTTCTCCGAAAGATCCCGTCAAGCAAGGCGTCCTCGAGCGCATCAACTCCGACCGCGCCGCAGCGGGACTGCCGCCGGTGGCCTGGGACGAGGCCGCGTCGAAGGTGGCCGATGCGTTCTGCGCGGCCCAGGTGGCCGAAGGCACGCGCGGTCATTTCCTGACTGACGGCATCCCGCCCTATGCCCGGACCGCCTTCGCCGGCATATCGGGGATGGGCTCGGAGAATTCGGTCTCATGGATCACGACCGCCCCCGCCTTCGAAGAGACGGCGCTGGCGCTCGCCCTGGCCGGGCATTCGGACATGATGCGCGAGACGCCTCCCAACGACGGCCACCGCCGCGCCATCCTCGATCCCGAGGCGACGCACGTCGGAGTCGGCTGGTCGATGAAGGGAGGCAGCTTCCGGATGACGGAGGAGTTTCTGAGCCGCAAGCTCGCCACGCTTTCGCTGGCCAGCGAAGGTGGAACTCTCCTCGTGCGCGGCCGGCCCCTCTCGGGCTACTCGCTGCAATTCGTGACGATCGCCTGGGAGGCGGCGCCGGAGAAGCTGACGAAGGACGAAGCCCGTTCCCGGACTTTCTACATCTACCCCGACCCGCGCTTCGGGCTGGTGGCCGAGGGACGCGTGTCGATGCGCGTCGTCGGCGTGGACACCAACGATCTGATCCACGTCGGCGGAGGCGGAGAATTCTCGTTCCGCTGGGCGCCGCCGCAAGCGGGACTCTGGACGATGGTGTTTTACGTTTCCGAAGCCCGGGAACGGCCCCGGCCCGGAGGACTCGCCGTTTTTTTGATGGCCGACTCGCGGGAACGATGATCACGATCCTCGTCGTCGGCGCCGCGGACGATTCGGCGGTTCCCGCCTTCGGGGCGGCCCACCCGTCGGTCGAGATCGTCACGGCGCATGGGCCCGAGGAGGCCCTCGAGACGCTCGCACGGAACCGGCGCATCGACGCGGTTCTCATCCTCGCGTCGCCGGAGGCCCGTGAAACGGCGGCCCTGATCGCGGAGGAAGACCCCGGGGCGCCTCCGGTCTTCGCCGCGGTGGACGGGGTCTCCGGAACGCGCAGCGTGGAACCGGGGCCGCCCCAGGCGATGCTCGACCGCATCGTCCGCGCTCTTTCGGCTTGAAGAAAAAGGCGGCCAAAGGGCCGCCTTTTTCACCGACCGCGGGCCCGAAGGCCCGCCGACTCCTCCCTTACGCCCCCAGCGAGTGCCGTCCCGCCAGCAGGTAACCCACCAGAGCCAGAGCGAGGACCAGGGCCGCGAGGCCCAGGGTCGAAAGTGTCGGTACGGTCCCGCCCTGCGGCACCGCCGAACCCGTGAACGAAACGCCAGTCCCGATCGTGACGCTGCCACCGGGAGTGAGCGAACGCTGCGTCCACTCGACGGCGGCGCCGTTGTCCTGGCAGGTGGCCGAGTCGACCGTGTTGGAGAGATTGCCAGCAGAGATCTCGTCCCAGACCGTGCTGTAGTCCTCGCCGGCCCAGCGATCGGCCGGAGTCGGAGTCAAAAGCAGAATCACGTACTGGAGTGGGAGGCAGCTCGAGTTGGCTCCGCGTCCTCCGGCCGCTGTCCCTTGCAGGATGGCAAAGCCCTCGTCGTTGTCTGCGAGATAGAGGTCTGAGCCCGTGAACGTGTCCCACGTCAGGGCCGTGTTCCCGACGTTCGAGAAGACGAGCGACATGTTGTACTGGGGCTGGCCTGCGATGTAGGTCAGCGTCTCGGTGAGCCGCAGCCCCGTCGTGCCGGCGTCGACCACGATCACGACGGTGAAGGGATCTCCGGCCGTCCCCGTTCCGGTGACCGGTGTCATGGAGACGGGCGTCCACGGCGTGTACGCGTTCGACGCCGAGCCGCAGGGGTGATTGTTGAAGTCGGGACCGTAGACGATGGCCGAGAGCGAGGCAAAAACGCCGTTGTCGGCGGTTTCTCCGGGTCCGCAGTCGGGAGGATAGAACTGACCCGTGCCGGGAACGTTGCTGTTGTAGACCTGCGCCGATGTATCGCTGCCGACCACGATCGTCAGAGGGTTCGACGCGATGGTCACGGTCGTGGGTCCTCCGGCGACCACATGAGGAGGGACGCGCGGACTCTTGGAAGCGAGAGCCGGGTAAGCGATCGCTGCACACATGATGCCGAGCAAGGCCCTTCTCATTTCTCTTTTCCTCCGGAAGCTTGGGCAAACGCTACGCGCGGCGCGCGGACCTGTCAAGAGGGACAGGTGGGGGCGGCGAGACTGAACGATCGTGAAGGGGGCGCCGCCGCTCTCGCAGGAGCATGGGCGAGGCGTACGCGCCGGAGATGAAGACGCCGCCCGAAAAGGAAAAGGGCGGCTAACGCCGCCCGATCGCGCGAACGCTTTTCAGCTCCGCGCCCTCCTCCACGAGCCCCTTAGGGAGGCCCCACCGATCCATAAGGTACGGCCGCAGCCGGCGGCTGTCAAGAAGAACAGGCGGCCAGGGACCACTGTCCGACGGTACAGGGCGACCGGGAGGAGGCCGGAGTTGGGAGGCGGAAGGCAGGCCGGAGAAACCGCTTCCCGGCCTCCTGCTTCCTGCCTCCTGCAGCCGCCTCCTGGCTCCCCTGGCTCATGGTACCTTCGCCTCGATGAGTGGATGTGGCACCGGCGGCGGCTGCGGGGTCGGAAACTCTTATAACCCCGGTCAGTACGTCGGAATCCGGATCAACGAACACGAGGACGGCCGGAACGTCCTCTGCGACACCATGGGCGTGGAGGTGACTCGCGGCCAGCGGGTCATCGTCGAGGCCGACACCGGCATGGAGTACGCCGAGGTGACGAACCTCCGGCCCATGATCCTCAAGCAGTGCCAGTTGCGGGACTCCCGGCGGCTCGTGCGGGTCGCCTCCGAAACCGATCTGTCCTCTTACAAGGCCAAGGTGGGGCGGGAGGCGCGTTTTCTCTCGGACACGTCGGCCCTGGCGTCCGAGAAGCGTCTCGCTATCAAGGTGGTCCGCGCCGAGGAGACCTTCGACGGCCGAAAGGTCACGGTTTATTACACTTCCGAGACCCGGATCGATTACCGGAGGCTCGTTTCGGACCTTGCGATCAAGCATCCGGTCCGTATTGAGATGCGGCAGATCGGACCCCGGGACGAGACCAAGATGCGGGGCGGAATCGGCCCTTGCGGGCTGACCCTGTGCTGCTCGACCTTTCTCAAGTCGTTCCACCCGGTCACGATCAAGATGGCCAAGAACCAGAACCTGTCGCTCAACCCGTCGAAGATCTCCGGGATGTGCGGCCGGCTCATGTGTTGCCTGGCCTACGAGGACGAGGGCCCCACGGCGCAGCCACCGCGAAAGCAGAATAATCCCGCAGAACTGCCTGTTTGACGCTTCAAAGAGTCCCACCTTTTACCGGGACCAAGTGAGACAGCCGTGGCTAACCGTAATACTGGCGGAGCCTTCCGAGGCGAAGAAGACACTCCCGCCAACCGCAAGTTGATCCGACCGAATCTCTCCGAGATGGCCGACCGCTATCCGACGCGCTCATTCGCCCAGCGCAAGCAGGTCCCGCCGGAGCAGACGAACGCCGAGAGCTACTACTACCTCAAGCAGATGGGGGCCAAGACCCCCATGATCCTCGTCCTGACCGACGGAGAGAAGGTCCACGGTTGGATCGAGTGGTACGACAAAGCCTGCCTCAAGGTGAACCGCGAGGGCGCCCCGAACCTGCTCATCCCGAAGGCCTCGATCAAGTACATGTACAAGGCGTCGGAGGAGTCCGGGGGCAGCGAGGCCGACGGGAACCGGTAGGGCTCAAAGCCGGAAAACGTAGGGGCGGCCTCGGTGGCCGCCCTTTGCTTTTGGTCGGGACCGGGCTGACCGGCTGACCTACCGCGCGCCACGTCCCGACAGGACCGCGGGGACTGTCTTCAGCAGGATCTTCAAGTCCAGCAGCGGGGACCAGGTGTCGATGTACTTGAGATCCAGGGCCATCCAGCGGTCGAAGTCGAGCTCGCTCCGGCCGGAAACCTGCCAGAGGCAGGTCAGGCCCGGCTTCATCGAGAGCCTCCGCCGCTGCCAGGGCTCGTAGCGAGACACTTCCTCGGGGAGAGGCGGGCGGGGGCCGACCAGGCTCATGTCGCCCACGATCACGTTCCACAGCTGCGGCAATTCGTCGATCGACAGCCGCCTCAAAAGCCGTCCCACCGGCGCCATCCGAGGGTCCCGCTTGACCTTGAAGACCGGGCCGGTCATCTCGTTCAGGTGGGAGATCTCGGACAACCTCTCTTCCGCTCCCGGCTGCATCGTGCGGAACTTCAGCAGCGTGAAGTGCCGGCCGTTGAGGCCGCAGCGGACCTGGCGGAAGAAGATCGGCGTACCTGAAGTCAGGAAAATCGCGAGCGCGGCCACGATCTGAATCGGCAGCGTCACGAGGAAGAGCACCAGCGAGAGCGCGAGATCGATCGCCCGCTTGGCCACGAGCTCCATCGGATTCGACGGGGTGGTGGTGAAGGAGAGCAGGGGGATGCCGTCGAGCTCCTCGAGGATCGGCCGCGCCAGGACGTGAGGAAAGATGTCGAGCGAGACGTGCGCAGGCACGCCGTGGCGTTCGGCCACGAGCAGGGCTTCCTCGTACTCCCCGAGCTTGCCCTTCTCGATGACGAAGATGACCTCGTCGATGACTTCCCGTCCGAGCACAGTCCCCATGTCGGTGATGTTTCCCAGGCAGGGCCAGCGGTCGAGCGAGCGGATCTCGCCCCCGTTGTCGTCGTCGAGGTAGCCGATCACCCGAAAGCCCCAGTGGGGGTGGGCTTCCAGGAAGTCCGCGAACTGGGCGGCCTTGGGCCCGGTCCCCACGATCAACGCCGTCCGGAAATTGAAGCCTCGGGAGCGAACCCAGCGCGACGTCAGCCGCAGCGCGACCTTCTCGGACGCGAGGAACAGGAAGTTCACGAAGCCGAACAGGACCAGGAACCAGCGGCTGACGAAGTCGAGCCGCAGGCCGTAGATCAGAAGCACGAGGATCGCCGTCCCGCCGAAAGACACCTTGGCCGCCGCCCAGAGCTCCTCCCCGAGCGGCAGAGTCCGGTGGCTCCGATAGAACCCGGCCGAGTAGAGCAGCAGGCCCCAGATCGGCAGGACGAAGGACAGGAGCGGCATGTACTGGTTGAGGGGATAGAGCGGCAGAGGGAAGACCGTCGGCATCAGGGACGTCAGCACCCCGTGCCGAAAGGCCCAGGTCAACGGCAGGGACACCGCCGTCAGGGCGAGGTCCGTGACGAGCACGGCGAGAGCAACGGTACGCGCTTTTTGCTTCAGCATCGAACGTATCCAAGGCGGGAACCGAGACGGGGTGCCTCCGGGATGTTATGGGATGTCTGGCCGCCCTTCAAGAATGGCCTCGTACCGGCAAACGACATCCTCCCAACGATATCGCTCTCGCACACGCGAGCGCGCCCGTTCTTTCCATACGGAGTGGCCGGCCGGATCATCCAGGATGCGGGCCAGCAGCCCGGCCAGACTCCCCGGCGCGTGCGCGTCGAAGGGCAGGCCGGCGCCGCCGGCGACCTCCTCGTTCTCCGGGGTCGAGTAGTAGCAAACGACGCGCCCGTATCCCAGCGCTTCGACGAGCGCCGGATGCGTGCCCCCGACCTCCGTCGCCTGCACGTAGACGGCGGCGTGCGCGAGGAGCTCCCGGTAGCCCGCGCCGTAGATCGCCCCGGGAAAGCGGACACGTCCGTCGGCGCCGGCCCTCAACCGCGCGATGTAATCCGCGGCGTATGGTGCATCCCCCACGACGACGAGCGGCGTCTCTCCCGGCACGCTCCGATACTCGCGAACGACCTCCTCGGCGTTGTTCTCGGGCTCGAGGCGCGAGACGTAGAGCACGTACTTCTCGGATTCGAGGCCCAGCCGCTCGAGAGTGCTCCGCCCCTCGGGCGTGGGCAAATCGCCGCCATAGGGGATGAACGTCGAATCGCAGTCGTGGCGGCTCCGGTAGTACTCCTGGATGACGCGCGCATCCGTCACGACGGCGTCGGGCAGCACGGTGGAGAGGGTTTCGGAGACCCGGTACGCGAGCTGGCCCGCGGCGTTCCACTTGCGGCGATTTCGCTCGAGACCGTCCACGTTCAGCACGACCCGCGTGCGTCCGGAGAGCCGCGGCAGGAAGGAGGACGCGGCGTTGATCGCGTTGCAGACGAGCACGGCGTCGTAGCGCTCGAACGCCGCGTCGATGCCCGAGACGACGCCGTGGACGACCGTGTCGAGGTACTTCGTGGGCGCCGTCGGCAGGACCCGGATCTTCGCGCCGCGCCAGGTCGTGAGCCCCGGCTCCGCATATCGCGTCCGCGTGTAGACGGTGACGTCGTGGCCGCGCGCGGCGAGGCCCGCCGACAGCTCCTCGGCCAGGGTCTCGAAGCCGCCATAGCGCGCGGGAATGCCGCGCGTGCCGAGGATGGCTAGCCGCATTTGCCCCTCGCTGCCACCTTCGCCTGGATCTCCGTGCGCTTCGCCCACAGACGTTTTCGATTCGTCCAGAGCCATCCGAAAGCGGGCAGCGAGCTGCGCTCCACGGTCAGGCAAGCTCCCAGGACGACCACGTCGCGGGCGAACGTCGGGACAAACGTCCGCACGAGCTCGGCGCCCGACTGATTGTTGACGCGCAACAGGAACCGATTCTTCACCGAATGGCGGTTCGCGAGCTCGGTCATCTGCCGGCGCCGCTCGGGGAGGCTGCGCCGGCGGTGATGCGCCACGGCCGTGGGCACGTAGAGGCTGCGCCAGCCGAGGTTGCGAAGGCGCCACGCGAGGTCCGCGTCCTCGCGGTAGAGAAAAAAGTCCGCGTCGAAATACCCGGTCGAAATCTTCGCGGTCTCGAGGGCCTCTCGCCGGTAGAAGCCCGCGGCGCCGGAGGGGCCGAAGACCTCGTCTTCGGCGAGATAGCGCGAGGCCGCGGGCTCCCCGGCTCCCCGGTCGAAGTGCCGGCCCGAAGCCGTGAAGTAGATGCCGGTCGAGTCGAGCAGGCCGTTCGCCGCGAGCGCCGGACCGTCGGCGCGCAGGAGCCGCCCCGAGGCCGACCCGACGTCGCGCGCGTCCGCCGCGTCGAGCCGACGCGCGAGGATCGCGGCGAAGTCCGGTTCGAGACGGCAGTCGGGATTGAGGGCGAGCACGTACCGGCCCGAAGTGGCTTCGATCCCGGCGTTCATCGCCGCCGCGAAGCCGACGTTCTCGGGAAGCGCCAGGACCCGGACCCCCAGGGCTCGCGCCACTTCCCTCGAATCGTCCGTCGACGCGTTGTCGACGAGAAGCGTCTCGCACGCCGCGCCCCGCTGTGCGAGCGCCGAGCCGAGCGAGACGGGAAGGTCCGCCGCGTCCTCTTTGGAGACGACGAGGATGGAGACGTCGGGAATCATTTCGAAACGCGCCCGAAAGCCAGGCCGAGCACGCGGCGGTACGCGCGGGCCGCCTCGGGACGCGGACGCGGGACGTCCCGGCGGAACGGCAAGAGGAGCAGGCGGAGCGCCATGCCGGCCGCGAGCAGCGCCCGGTAGCCCGCGCGCCCGCCCGCTCCGTATCGCGCGTCGCGATAACGCAGAGCGTTGCGGTAGAAGATCGGCAGGAAGCGATCGTAGCCGAGCCGGGAAGCCGAATCTCCGCCGCGGTGGCGAAAGCGCGCGTCGGGAAGGTAGACGATCTTTCCCTCGCGGCCCAGCCTCTCGCAGAGGTCCACGTCCTCGTGCCACGCTGGCACGAAGCGTTCGTCGAAGCCTCCGATGCGCGCGAACACGTCGGCGCGCACGGCGAGCGCGGCCGCGGCCGCCTGCTCCACCGGAAACGCGCCTCCGCGGTCGGCACCGGCGTACCGGTCGCGGCGCCGACCCGGATTGTTGGGCCACACATGATCGAGGAGCAGGAGCTCACGGGCATCCGCGGCGAGCGTCGGCAGCCGCCGGAGCTGGAACGTGGCCTGGTCCTCCGCTCCCGGCGACGCGAGCCTCAGGGGGCCCGGGGCCGGAGCGGTTCCCTCGATGTCCATGAGACGCGGCGCGACCGCGACGATTGCCGGATCCGCTTCGAAAGCGCGTGCGATTCCGGAGAAGGGCTCGCCCTCGGCGCGCGTGTCGGGATTGAGGAAGAGAAGCACCTCGCCCGAGACCCGGCGCGCGGCCTGGTTCGCCGCCGGCCCGAAGCCGCGGTTCCCGGCGTTGACCAGGATGCCTGCGTCGGGCCAGACGGCGCGAATCCTCTCGGCCGAGAGATCGCTTCCGTTATCGACGATGGTGAGCGAGACGCGAACGCCCGAGCGCGGGACGCGACGCCGCGCCTCCGCGAGAGCCGCAACGGCCGCCGTGAGCTCTTCCTCGTCCCGCCACGAAACGAAGATCGCCGCGATTTCGCGGATCACGACGGATCGGGACCGTCCGGAAAGCGATCGAGGAGGCCCGTCTCCGCCCGCGCGCGGAAGGCCATCGCGGGCAGACGCGGCCAGACGAGCAGCGGCAGCGCGACGCCGCGCCATCCCACCTGCCGGACGTGGGCGAGGTCGGCCGCGAGCAGCGGCCCGAGATGGCGCGCCAGAAGCGAAGGCGTGAAGTTGCGGAACAGCGTGCGCCAGCGGTTGCGCGCGGTCCAGAACGCCCGCCTCCAGGGCGTGCGCCGGCCCGTGAGCGAGCCTTCGTGCGTCGCGACGGCGCGAGGATCGCAGATGAACCGCCAGCCTCCTCGGGCGAGGCGCAGGGAGAGGTCCACGTCCTCGTAATAGGCGAAGTACGAGCCGTCGAACGCCTCGCCGTGCGGCGCCACGCTTTCCAGGGCCTCGCGCCGGTAGAGGGTGGCGGTCGCCGAGACGCCGGTGACCTCGAAGGGCTCGCGCGGGGCGGCCGAGGCGTCCTGCCCGGCGAGCGCCGGTACGGCCTCGCCGCGAGTGTTCCAGGCGAGGCCGGCGCCGTCGATGACACGCCCGTGGCCCGCGAGAATCAGGCCCTGGGCTGCGGCGAGTCGCTCGTCCGCCAGGCGCGCCGCCAGCCGTGCCGCGTAATCGGGAGCGAGCACGGCATCGTTGTTGAGGAGCAGGACGAAGGGCGCCCGCGTCCGTGCGATGCCCTCGTTGGCCGCGCCGGCGAAGCCCAGGTTGCGCGAGAACCCGATCACCCGCGCCGAAGGCGCCTCGGACGCGATCCGGCGGCGCTCCGCCTCGCGGGAGGCGTTGTCGATGACCACGGCCGACAGGCGGACATCCTTCTGGCGTTCCAGCGAGGCGAGGGCCCGAAACAGCGCGTCTCCGCCGTCGCGGTTGACCACGATGGCGTCGATATCCGGCGTCCTGGAGGGACCGCTCAAGCGGTTAAACGGTTAACGTTTGACTCGATCGGCGTGCGCGATATGAAATCGCATTTTCATGCTACCACGCGAGTTTCTACGCGAGAACGCGGCACGCCTGCTGCGGGAGATGCCGGAGCGATTCGGAGGCTCCGGCCTCGAGACCTATACGGATCTCGACGCCGAGCGCCGGGACGCCGTGACCCGCCTCGAGGAGAAGCGCCGCCGCCGCAACGACATCTCGTCGCTCCGCGGAAAGCCCGATCCCGCGGCGCTCGCCGAGATGAAGACCCTGAAGGAAGAGATTCGCGCGCTCGAGGAGCGCGTGGAGGAAGCGGACCGAAAGCTCGCGGCGGTCGAGAAGCAGGTTCCCAACGTCCCGCAGGACACGGTTCCCCGAGGCACCGACGAGTCCGCGAACCGCGTCGAACGCACGTGGGGAGAGCCGCGCCGCTTCGACTTCGAGCCCCAGGCGCACTGGGACCTCGGCCCGGCGCTCGGCATCCTCGACTTCGAGCGCGCCGCCAAGATCGCGGGTGCGCGATTCACGGTCCTCTCGGGCGCCGCCGCGCGCCTGTCCCGTGCGCTCATCCAGTTCTTCCTCGACGTGCACGTCGAGGAGCACGGCTACCGAGAGGTGTTGCCGCCATTCCTCGTCAACGCCGACTCCCTCTACGGCACGGGACAACTTCCCAAGTTCGAGTCGGACCTCTTCCAGACACGGGAGGGTTACTACCTCGTTCCCACGGCCGAGGTCCCGGTGACCAATCTCCATCGCGACGAGATTCTGCGAACCGAAGAGCTCCCACGGCTCTACACGGCCTACACGCCGTGTTTCCGTTCCGAGGCCGGCGCGGCGGGCCGCGACACGCGCGGCATGATCCGGCAGCATCAGTTCGACAAAGTCGAGATCGTGATGTTTGTCCGGCCCGAGGACTCCGCCGCCGCCCACGAGACGCTGACGGGCCACGCCGAAGAGATGCTGCAACGCCTCGGGCTCCCCTACCGCGTCGTCACGCTCTGCACCGGAGATCTCGGCTTCGCCTCTTCCAAGACCTACGACCTCGAGGTCTGGCTTCCCGGGATGAAGGCCTGGAAAGAGATTTCGTCCTGTTCGAACTTCGAGTCCTTCCAGGCGCGCCGCGCGTCGATCCGCTTCCGGCGTGCGGAAGGGGACAAGCCCGATTTCGTGCACACGCTCAACGGCTCGGGCCTGCCCGTGGGCCGGACGATCGTGGCGATCCTCGAGAACTATCAGCGCGTCGACGGCTCCGTGGAGATTCCGGAGGCGCTGCGGCCCTACATGCGCGGCCTGACGGAGATTCGCCGGCCCTAGCGCCGCGGAGGCTCGCGGTGCCGCAGAAGCACGTCTTCGAAGCCGTTCTTCGCGCGGCGCGCCGGCTGCCGGGGTATCCGAAGCTTCGCGTGCTGGATCTCTCCGCGGGCCGTGGAGAGATCGCAGCGGCCCTCGCCGGAGACGGCTGCGATGTGCG
>Ga0163163_10002534_pt1 | contig 15461 bp, 32 predicted proteins | sample S65metaG_FD_119766 | JGI IMG/M metagenome (GOLD analysis project Ga0163163, IMG submission 119766) | Switchgrass rhizosphere microbial communities from Kellogg Biological Station, Michigan, USA - S6-5 metaG | ecosystem: Host-associated > Plants > Roots > Rhizosphere > Soil | place: USA... | reverse complement strand
CCCCATTAATAGTAACCTTTAGGTCAACATTAGTAAATTTATCAGTTGCTTCTTCAACCTTATCAAAAAGTTCTCTGTCTCCACCAGCAAGAAGTGTCGGAATCATCCACTGTAATACATTGTTTTGCTCAATCCAGTTGAACCCTTTAGGCATCATTTTCTCCAACTCCAGTTGGGGCAGTTATGCATTTTGTCGTAGCAAGGCCGACTGACACGCATACTCATTCCTCATAATCTACTAAAGAAACATTTCCAATTGTAACAAGATCCTTGAGAAAATCCTCATCATCTTCAATGATTTTAATATATTGTCCACATTTACAAATACACTCAGCTAAAATATTTCCATAAATATAATTCCATGCCTTGAGGTTAGATTGTGTCAGTTCTTTGTTACATTGTGGACAATACATATAATTTTCCTTTTTTGTGCGGGAGCTGGTACCACCTTATTCTAACACTCAAGTCATAGGCTGTAAAGACCTTGGATCAATCCCTCTGTTTTTTAGATAGTTACGTATGGCATTATCTGAAACACCTAAATCACGAGCAACCTGGCTATAATTAGTTTTTCGTATCAACAAAATAATCTCGTTAACATCTGGCCAAATTATTGTTAGACCTTTTCCAGATACAATACGATGTTTTGAATTACATTGATTACATCTAATAGATGATTTTGCTTTTCTAGCTCCACAACTGCAATAAGTGTATTTTTTTGTCCCCGCTCTATTTGAATAAGTTTCTGTTTGTGTATGACAATTGGGACATAGAATACGTAAATTTTTTCTTCTATTATCAAACCTATCGCCATTTATGTGGTCTAATTGCAAAACCAAGGGCTTATTATTCCATGTTGGAGGCTGTCCACATTCAGAACATGAATCAGATCTTCCCTCTTCTATTAAGCGCTTTTTGAGGACTTGACCATTAACAATTTTATTACCCTTGGCAAAGAAATCATCATTAGAAATCCTAATTCGCAAACCCTGAATTCTAGCATTTTCTGCGAAATCAAACTTAGGCAATTCTAAGTTATATTGTTCAACAATCATCTTTGCTCTGCGGTAATTACCATTATTGACTGGAATGCCAATATTAGCCATAAATTCTTTAATTGATTTAGAATTCTCTAAGGCTGCTTCAACTTGTTCCTTGGTGTAGTTAGTTATTCTCACAAAATAATTATAACATAGGTTGCACGAAAACATACATTCGAACATTCGGATTGTCTGCCCACTCAGATTTGAACTGAGGTTCTTCACTTCCCAAAAGTGACGGGATACCAAACTTCCCCACAGGCAGGTAATGCAATACTAGCGTGGAGAATACCGGAATCGGACCGGTCAGGCTGGGAGTTTGCAAAACTCCCCCGGGTAACCCAGCGCCATCCCCCTTGAGGTACTGACTACTATACAGAAGTCAGTACCCTCCTGTCAAACTCGTTTTTGACACTCTTCACACCAATGGCCACGCTTAAATTTAGTAAAGGGAAGATGTTGGTAGATCCACAGTAAACCAAATACGATCTTGTCACGCATTGGGCCAAACCTTCTCAATCTGAGCTTTCGCTAATTCAAAATCTGCATCAACTGCATAGTCAGTATAAAAAGCGTTTTCTCCGGTTTCACGAAGCCTTTCACGAATTACTTTTAATACTTTTCCAGGAGGCAAGTCTTCTCTGCCATAAGCAACAAAATAATTAACAAGAATCAATATCAGTTCTTCGCGGGACAACCTAAATGGAATGTTGACATTAATGCGGTCAGCACCATCTATACTCTTGGTCGGGTTGATCTTTGGCATCAATCCTCCTAGAAACACTCTGTTGGAACCATCTTAAGGAAGTCTAGCACACGATGGTCATGAAAGAAAGGGTCTAGTTCGGTTGAATGGACACGTTTAGCTATCATGTATGTCTCATTTGTAAACCATGCAAAATTAAATAGAGCTTGGCCTGGTCTCTGTTCGGGATTATTAAGCATATATTTATGCCAGCCCCGAATAAAATCACCAAAGGTTATCATTCGTCATCCGTTTGCAACACTACGTCTAATTTGGCATTAAGATAGTCATTGTTTAATGCCTGTATGTCCACACCTTCAGTAGCTAGAGCCTTGGCAAGAGCTTCCCATTGAATAAATCCGAGATACCCGCCACCTTCTTTTTTAAGAAAGAAAAACGCGTGGTTGTCAGAAAGGTATCCCGTTTTAACTCGCAACATATTGACTCCACAAATCAGTGACTCTTGTTAAAGCGTCTATGTAATTCATCAGTGTATTGTTGTACTTTATTCACTAACTTTGGAAGTGGCAGATCACTAAGGTTTTCTTCTCGCGGATAGAGACTTTGTCCTGTTTCCAGCAGCATTCTATCAAAATCAGAATCTCCGTACCACGCTGAAATGTCCTTAATGACCTGCATTATCTCACCATAACTAAGATTTGCTGCAATATCTTCAGGTGTTATTTTAACACTTATGCCTAATGAAAAAGGTTCCACTATATTTCTCCAGGTTCTTTAACAGTTACTTTCCAAGATGAATACAGAGCATCTTTTGCTAATTCTGAAAGATTAGACGTTTCGCTAAAGTATGGTTCCCAAATATAACGTTTCTGGGTAGGGTTTTTAATAGGAGAACCATATTCTTTTTCTATTTTTTGCCGGACCCAGCGTTTTTGCAATGGCTTGCTTAGTTTTGCTAATTCAGGACCGAGTTCAATTATATAAGATATTTCATGCGACCAATCAAGATTTACCAATTTTGTTAACCTATATTCAGCAGGGTAAGATTGTCCTGGCATATTATGAAGGGTTACCATGGGTAATGTCCTAATTGGTTATGCATTGATAAGCTCTAGCCACGCACCAAGTTTAGAATATAAATCTTGGGCTTGTGCAGGTGTAAGATCGATCATGGCAACAGAAGGAATGCTTACTGCTGATTCAAGAATCATAAGATCTAGCCCAAAAAGATTCTTGTCAAATTTACCATCATCAAATTTTTCAGGGCCATAATTAAGAAAGAATGGACTACCATCTTTCGCTGACACTTCCTTTGAAAAGGTTGATCCTTGCAATTCAGACATCTTACTTCCTTTACATTCGTGTTTTTCGGTCAATACCAAGTTTATTGAGGTCTTCAGCATGCTCTTTATTCGTAGCCTGAAGCCATTTAACAAATTCTTCGTCTTCTTTAGATAGAGGTTTTTCTTTGGTATTTTTTAATAGACCCTGAAGTTTGGATTTAAAGCTCACCATTCTTTCCTCCATTCTCGTTTTCTCGTTGTTATGATTTGGTTCTCTGGTACCCACAGTGAGATTCGAACTCACAACCTTTCCCTTTTGAGGGGAACACCTCTTCCAATTGGGCTATGCGGGCAAACCGTGTGAGCGGTAGTTAAACAACGTGCAAAAACATATGTTTAAGCTTGTGCTCCGACACTTTAAACCAAATATGGTTAACGTTGCCATTCTCTTAATGTCCCCGACCAAGTGAATTATCACTACATCACACTCGTTTTGTACACATCGGGGGTTTTGCACCAGGGACGCCGCGTGTACGTGTTGTTTCCTTTATTTTATGTCTAAGTCAACAACATCAACCAAGACAAATTCTTAAATTTCTATTATATCTCCGTCTTTCCAAGCCTTATAACTTTCTTGGAAAGCAGGACTTTCAATCAACTCTTGATCTTCAATGTAATTGATTACATAATTGAGTAGTTCGCTAAGTGCTTCATCTTGCCATTCTTTATTTTCTATTTGACGAATACGTTTGTGTTCTTTAATCTTCCACCAGCGATTAGTTTTAATATCACTTCGCCAGCCGTATCTTGCTCTACGACCATTTAATTTTGCCATTGAGCCTCCTTTTAGTCGGGACATTGGGATTCGAACCCAAACATCAAAGCTTATGAGACTTTGTGGCACAACCATCGCTTGCCCCTATAATTTTACACGTTCAGCCAGCAGGCTCCTTAGATCTGTATTTATTTAATTTACAATGAACAGATAAAACAACGTGTTAGTGGCGGGAAGAGGATTTGAACCTCTGACCTACAGATTATGAGCCTGTTGCGCTACCTAACTGCGCCATCCCGCACCATAGCTCTCTACGAGAACTATTTTTACTTTCGCTCAGGTTTCTTTTTTGGAGTCACCTTGGGCATTTTCTTCATTGGCATTGGCACACCTTGTGGGTGCATAATACCAGGAGATTTAGCTGGCATCTGGTCTGATGTTGTCGCCATGTTCCAATGATACAAGCTGAGTGCAGCAATGTCAAAACCTATTTTGAGCAGATTTATCTTGCTCAAATTGGACATAGCCTAGTCTTTTTAATTCTGCAAAACAGTCAAGTTTTCTTTTAAAATAGACGGAGTCATTTGACCTTCTCAGAAGTTTTTTATTGATCATAATATAAAACTTCCTCCTTGTATTATCAAAATATATTATTGGAACATCCATAGTCTCCCCTATTTATTTCTGGCGCTTGAATCAATTTCCCATCGGGTGATCCCCCGGCGAAATAGCTCATTTGTAACGGCCTGCAAGGTTTTATAATAAACCGCCCCACAGTTGTGCACCCTTAGTGTTTTGCCATCATGCAAAACATAAAATTTATTTTTTTCATCGTCAAAAAAACCCTTGGAATTCCCAAAATAACCTCTATTTATTTTTTATATGCGCTTCCGTCAAGCTCCCACTGAGTTATACCCTTATTGCGCAAATAAGTCTGGGCAGCGGGCAGATTATTAAATCTAAGTTTTTGATTGACTTTTGGTCCCACAACATAATATTTATTTTTAACCTGGTCAAGGTAAATTGTATGCATTTCTTTTCCTAACGAAGTTCTATCCACTCATGTGACCGCCGATAGCAGGCTTTTGCTACATCTTCACTGATTTTCTTTTGTGCTACCATTTTTTGGATCAAGGCTGCTACTGGCTTGCGTACTGTGATACGATTCCAAATAGAAGGGGACACGCTGGCTTTAAGAAGATCTTCCTGTAGAACAGCCCTGTCACAGACCCTAATTTTATTTCCACGCTTGCTTACCAACAGATCCCCCGGCTTTGCCCCAGCTTCAAGGATCTTTTTTAAAAGAATATTTTTTTCTTGTTCAAGACTGGCCAGTTCCCGCAGCACAGCATTGGCGCGGTCAATAAGATCATCATGCATTGGTGCTCCCTTGGCTTGGCTTAGGCCAAGCCTAGCAGGTTACAAGATCAAGCACAAGGGTGGGGAACAAGCAAAAGTTATTAACACAGTACAACCAAAGTAGGTTATTAACCTACTTTGGTTGTATGCTGTAGTTACCTATTCTGGATAATCATCATATCCATAATCGTCTTCGTAGCCTTCATAATAATCATCTTCGTAATGATCATTGTAGACCACAGATTGACGTTCATTTTCCGTTACATCTCTTACGATATAACGAGAAACACGTAGCTTTTCGGCATTACAATCTGATGGCACCGAAACTACATCCTTGGGATCAATTTCAACCTCAAGAACCGCATCACGAGAGAAACCATGTGCATAATTCCAAGTTCCAGCGTGTAGCCCAGTGTGACAACCAACAGAAGGATCATGCTGAACTTCACTACGTGGCATGGTTACAACTGCACCAATTCTATTTGGAATATGCCCAACGTATTCTTGTCCATCAACAGAAGCCTTGCCGCTGCTGATTGACTGGTATCCACCATTACCATCAGACTCTACTCCCTTATAGGCAACGAAATTACCTTCTGGAGTAATAGAGAGAGAATTATGCTGAAGCCAGCCAAATAGTTGCTCACGGGAATGAGCTTCAAGGTTGGTCATAACCTTTTCGTAGAAATTAGCTAGTGGACGCCAATCATCTACACCTTCCCGCACAAATCGGGTAATTTGATCTGCTAGAGCGTCCTTGACTTCGTCACCATCGTAATATACCTTACCATTTGCTACAGTAATACGATCAGTAAGTGACTCAAACTTTCTTGCAATGGGGGCAGTAAGGTCAAAAAGATCAACCACACCTTCATCCCCCGCAACTACACCTGCAACGATTTCTTTCCAATAAGGATGATCGCTAGTAGCCACCTTGACATCACCATTATGAAAAACGGTAATGTTGCTTGTTTCACCAGTATTAATTAGACTATATTGCATCAATTTTCCTTTTCTTGGGTGGTTTGGTTGTCTTCATAGACAGCATTTGCATAGAGAACAATATGATTACGACCTATGCGATCAAGATTCATACCATTGCGCACTAATGGATATCTTTCTCCTATTTTAACATATTCAGGATTTTCTCGGGTTAAAGATCTCCATTCATCTTTCCAAGTCCTCACGGCATTTGCATTTCTTGCTGTATCCAGAAGATTGTTCCATGTTTTAAATTTAGCCAAGATATTCCGTTGTGTTTGATCAAGTGAATATTGTGCTGCTGCAAATTTTACCATTTGTTTAAGTGTTGGATCTGCAATTTTATCAACATCTGAACGATCAAGTCTGATAAATCCTTGTGGTAAGGAATGAACTGAATGGTAATTCTGTAGAAATTCTCTTTCATCCGCCGTGAATTCATCAAATTTGGCATCAACAACCTTTTGGATGATATCCATATAATATTCAGCACTAGGATATTTCTTCTGAAAGGCTTTAAGTTTTGCCTTGGGAACACCATAAATTCCAATTTCCAGTGTATCAGCCAAGGACGCAATCAAAGACTCTTCAGATTGGTTTACATCACTCAGATAAGCATAAGCGATAGGCTTGGTTGTGTCAACCTCTTTAGCTACATCGATTCTGCGCTTGTAACCAGAAGTAAATACATAATGTTCTGGTTCAGAATATGACTTATTATTATTTGTCTTAGGCTTTGTTGCGAGGATTTCTGGCCATGTCACATGGGCAATATGATCTGTCCAAGGAGAACAAGTATTCTTGTCAACAAAAAGGAATACAATTTCCCCTTCTAGATCTTCATTGTCTTTCCAGGTACGCAACTTTGCACGTTGACTAGAATTGAGCTTTTTATTGGCTTTCCCAGTAACGATAACAAAGGGATCACCATGACAAGAAAACAAGATATCAGTAGGATGATATGGTCTCGTGTGGTCACGATAACTGTTGTTACCATACCTACTAATCTTATACTCTTCTTGAACTGCCAGTGTTCCCTCTGGAGACTTGCCCCTGTAAACAAACTTTGGAGAATTGCTAAAAGTTGCTCGCCATTTGAGAAATGTTTTGGCAGCCGAAGCATGATCAGGCTGTGCATCAATTTCTTTCTGCATGGCTACAACAAGTTCAGTTTTTAATTGCTCACTCAGCTCTTTGAGCTTTTCATTTGTTCGAGCAGTGTAATGAAGTTCTTCACGGGAAGGTGTAAAATCTACTGCGCCGTCTTCAACAAAAAAGGTAACGGTAGTATAATAACCAATGTTTAATAACCGCCAATCGAATCCTGCTTCTGCACCATAGGTTACACCAGCCATGTGAACCTTAACTCTATTTGAAGCATAACCATTTTCACGCCTTATGGCAATATTTTCAGTTACCCATGATGCCTCAATAAAGGTTGGTGGTTCACCATTAAGTAAAACAGGAATCTTAGACTTTTCCCAATAAGAAAAGAATTCTTCCGCCTTACTCCTAAACTTATTTCCTGACTTAGCAGGAATTGTAATTTCAACGCCATTAGGTTCATTGGTTGGTGAATGATGTAGAACCTTCATGGCCCCCGCGCCAAATTCATCACGGGTAACCATAACAATAACCAACATTCCATCTTTAACAGACCGAATGGTAAATTGATTGGTATAGGTCAGTGCAGACTTACAGCCAAGTCCCAGCATACCATTTGCAGCAGCATTTTCACGCTTGGTGCTTGCACCATAAAGACTATATACATTTTTAATGTCATCAAGTGACAAGCCAACGCCATGGTCTTTAATATGCAAAGAAGGATCAAATGAGGTAGGCGTGATCACTTCAATTGGCTTATTATGTCCAGCTTCTAAATGTGAATCTCGTGCGTTGGTGCTATATTCGCGAATTACTGCTAGCTCAGGATCAGAATAAAGATCTGTAAGAACCTTTTGAAGAAATACCAGGGATCGTTGGTCAATCCCCATTGCAATATCTTCACCCTGCATGGTTGACTTAATATCAACATCAGCCTTAGAGGGAATCATTATTCTCCTTAATTTCTAAATAATTGTTGATGTCATCGTAATTAAGTTTGCGACTAAATGTTCTTACCATTCCATCACTGGTCCGAGAAATAAAAGTACCATAACGTACCCACTTGGGTAGCTTATCAGGATCTTTGCCATCTTCCCATAACGTTTCGGTTAATTCTGCGTTAGAGCGGCCAATTACCATCTTGCGGGGATAGTTAAAATTAGCCCAAGATTGAATATAATTACGTGCGTTGTCTTGTTGTCGCCAAACCAGTACATTGGCAACATCTTCAATAGGAATCGAAAATGCCCTTGCGTCAAAAAAGGCGGGTGGCACGGAATTTTCCCAATACATATTAAAGTAATAAGTAAACATGCTTGCGGTTAAGCTAGCTAATTTTTGCACCTTATAGTCAAACCAAGATTGTTCTTTTTCTTTAAGATTAGTAAGAATAAAAGTGGACTCGTCTGATTGAGTATAGGCCAACCTACTCCCCTGCATTTCACGCATACAGGAAAGAGCGGCAGCATTCATATATCTATTCATAAGGGAGTCAAATGGTCTATCAAGATGTGCCTTTCTAGTCCATGTATGGAAAGCTTTTCCATCTACCCTGATAACAGCAGCACCTTTAGGCAACCGTTCGTCATTTTCATATGCTTTCATGCGATCACCAAGAGTACCCATTTAAACTCCCAAAATTAAAATAAGTTTGACTATAAAGCAGGCCAAAATCAATCCAATACATATTTGTTTAATATGTTTCTCTATTTTCTTTCCCTGCTTACTCCCAGTAGAAAATGTAAATCCTGTAGTCTTAAATCTATACCAAAGTCTTCTATTAATAAGAATAGGAAAGAGCAATGGTGCACCAGAGTCGGTTAAGCAGTCACCCAATGAATGTATTGCAAATCCCAAGGTAATAACTAGTGCCAGGGTTAGAGGAGAAATACGGTTTATTTCGTCATCCCACATAGCGATAGGTAATAGAGAGGCTACAATATATACTGCTATTATTCCATTTTTAGCAGTAATTTTTGGAAACAGCCCCCGCAACCCCAGACATAACATTAAAAAAATAATTATCAAGTTAGCTATGTGGTTAAAAGCAACAAAATAAACCAATATTCCGGTCAGAACAGCAAACAAAAGTGTGTGTGTAAGTGTTCTATGTCCACCACGTCGCTGCATATCAAATCGTGTTCTGGTAAACACATAAACATATTCTGAAACCTTCTCAACACACCATGCTATCCATTTTGAAATAAATCCCCAGGTATGAGCAGCCGTAGCTTGTGGGTGATCTAAATCAGGACCAAGAGCAGCACCAGCACCAATTAATAATATCGCTGGAAATAGAAAGATATTGTCAACAATTCCGGGGATAAAAATTAATGGTGCTACAATTGCTGCTCCTGTAGCAGCATGTCCTGTTGCCATCATGATTGTTTAACTTCTGTCTACTCTGACCCTATCACGAGCCTTAGTTTGAGTCAATGTCTTCTTAGCTCTATTGCGCTTTGCTGCTTGACGTTTTTGTTTTCTTGACATGGCACCCCGGGGTTTTGCGAAAACAATCAATTTACCATTGACCAGTTTAGTATCAAACCCAATCATGGTGTATTCTTCTTGAAGTCGCTTAAGCTTTGCTTGATCTTCAGAATAAATAACCTGATTCTTTCGCTTCATCAGTTAAATACCTTTGTTTTGCCTTCCTGGCGAGGAAGGACTTTAATCATCTTAAAAAGATTTTACATTTTGGGTTAGCACAGTGTGTAACAAGAACTCTAATTTCTTTTCCTTTGACTACAGTAGTTATTACCTTTGATGTTGTATTATCATGCTTACATGTAGGTGTAGGACCTTCACCCCTTGGGGCTTTTCTATTGCGCTTGGCCATTTATATTTCCTTTTAGGATTTTATATCAAAATGGGGTGGATATTCGGATCTGCCCCGAACCCTAGAAATTCACAGTTTCTAATGCTTCTACTACACTATACCCACCATGAGAGCCCCTAGAAGGTACCGCCCCCTCTTCTCCAATTTACAAGATTGGTGCATCACTTTAATGCTTTAAGGGCAAATGCGTATATTTAGAACCTTCACTAGAGCTGTCGTGGTACAACCTTCTCTAGTATACTAATCTAAACTTTACCATGCTCTGACCACACCCTGTCATGGAAGGCTATACACTTAGCCTTTGCGGAGACGAAAGGATTCGAACCTTTGTGGGCATTTATATCCCGGTGAATTAGCAATTCACTGCAATTGACCTGACTCTGCCACATCTCCATTAGGATCTATCCTAGCATAGCAACAGATCCTTGTAAAGACTAGTAGACAAGCCTTCCGTTTCTCCATCGCTTAATTCTTTTCTTGCCTCTTTCGCCCTTAAAATATTTAAAAAGCTCAACAGTATTTGTATTGGTAACTAATTCTGATGCTTCTTGTATAAAATATTGTTCTTGACCCGCCCCTCGAATTTTCTGTTTTCCATCAACATAAATTTCATATCGGGTATAAGTATTTACATCCATTACACTATCTCCTTGGCACACAACAGTCAGCTTGTTGTTTTCTTAAAATTTCCCAGGTTGCGGTTGTAAAATTAAAGCTTCCTTCAATACCCCAAGATACTCCCCACGAATTATCTGCAATAAAGAGTTTCTTCTTTGCGTTATATCCACGAATCAGAAACTCATGTCCGCCAACGATAGAACCACCAATATGAATTCGACCACTGTATGAAGGCTCATAGAAGGATTCATACCAGGGAACACCTACAATAACAGGACCAGTACGTAATGCATAAATTAGTTCACTTGTTGTCGTTGCCCAGGAATATTTAGTTATATATCCAAGTCTTTTGGCCACTTTGGCTACAGCTAACCCAGAACTTCCCGTATCATCTGGTGGATATTGTCCAGGGATATTGTCTACCTGAGTAGCCTTTTCATAAATATTTACAGCGAAATTTTCATTAAATTTAACAGCTTGGACAGAAGAAGAAACAAATGGTTCGCAACCAAGTAATCCTGTAATTGCGTTACCAGTACAAGATCCTAATTCGCCTTGATCTAAAATAGGTGACCGGCGTTTCCATTCTACTGACCCCGCTGGAGTTACAATTGCTTTTAATTCTTGAAGCTTATTTTTAAAGACCTTATATTCTAAGGAACGAGGATCATGTTCAATATGTCTACCATGACGTAATTCTGGACGAATGTCCATTCTTTCAGGGATGATCAATGTAGTTGTCATATATTGATCATAACACACCTTCTTTTCTTTGTTTCCGCCATTTGTGGAAATTGTAAAAATTGATTCCGCCAAAAGCGGTACTTGAAAGAATAAACCCATATTGCGAAAATTGTCAGCGCATAGATTATCCAAACACCCTGAATACAGGATGCTAACAACCAGCCCCAAGGTGATTTACGTCCTGCAACATATAGTGCAAATACACCTAATATTCCCAGCATGCCTAATACCCAAGACCAATACATCAAACGACCTTTTTTCCGTTGATCCATTTATGGATTAAATTCCAGGCACCAGTAATTTCTCCAAGATAGAATATTTCTATTCTATCTTTATCATTTTTGCTACGATCAGCCAAAGAAATAGCTGAGCTTTCGTCCTTACGAGTAGCTACTACTTGTCCATTAAAATGGATTTTATACCTATGCCCCGGCATAATTCCCCCTATTTAGTTTGTTTACCATTAATCCATCGATGAAGAAATCTTTTATGAGGTAATAATGGATTATTAAAATAAATCTCCAATCCAACATATTTATCCTTTAGGTTTCCTGCTGCTCTTACTGCCTGAGCATCAGTAGAATATTTGTCGTGAAAGTTACCATTGATATAAAGCTCATAGAATTTTCTCGAAGTCATTATTTATCCTTACTTTTTGTAGCTCCAGAGGGATTTGAACCCATCACTTCCGAAGAAACTAGATTCTAAGTCTAGCGCGTCTGCCAGTTTCGCCATGGAGCCAAAATTTATTTGTACCCCCGACAGGATTCGAACCTGCGTCTAGAAATTAAGAGTTTCCAGCTAAACCATCTCAGCTACGGAGGCTTGTTCTGTTACAGACTGTAGCACACATTTATTATTTCCGTCAAGACCTTTTCTGAATAACCTTGACGACCCTTTCTTTACCGTTTTCAATCTTTACTATTTCATATTTCCTGCGGGGAAATACATCAGATAAAGATTCTGCTTCTAGTTCAGCGTGCCTCTGTGACAAATAATCATCAGCAGACCCAACAAATCTTCCATTACTTCTAATTCTATATTGAGCCATTTTTATTTCCTTAGGAAGATATTAAGTATTCTATGTGTACCATCAGCGTTAAGAATAGCTACCTTATAAGTAGCACCTCTGTGGTTCTGTGCCAAAAGATCAGCTATTTCTTCTGCTTCTTTAAGAGTTCTATATGTATCGATACGAACTGTTTTTCTGTATATCGCATATGGTTTTTCCATAGTTATTCCAATCTTAAATTTTTAATGGTACCCCCGGAGAATTCTGCCATCTCGACCCGCGAGTTAAAAGCTCGCTGCTCTGCTTCTGAGCTACGAGGGTTTAGTGTTACCGCATTCCACGGTAACACTATTATATTAATCAGTTTCCATCAAGAGTAACTGTTCGTTGAGTATTGCAAGCTGGGCAATGACTGCGAACCTTTTTAACAGTTGCTTTTTCAATTTTCTTTGCGATGAGCAATGGCAACCTACATTTTTCGCATACTATTCTTTTCTCACGCCATACTTTTTCAGTCATTTTATCCAAAACTCTTCAACTGATACAGAGCATACCAGATTCAGGCATCTTTGCCAAGTCAAACTTTCGTCAGTTATATCGATTAAGAATCTTATTTACTGTGTCACGTTCATTATATCGCTGAAGGATTTGACACAAGGTGTGTATGTCTCGTGCACTGGGGACACCAGCTTTTTTCTTATCAATAATCACACCATTAAAAGAATCAACGCTAAAGCTTGCAACGTTGGATCTTCCTACCAACCAAGAGATGTGAATTTTATTGCCAAATTTTCTAAATCTAACTGATCCAGGCATATGTTCCCTATTAAATTATTTTTTTGGTTTACTTAATTTTATATCCATGCTGTCTGGCAAGATTATTAGCCTTGGCTCGCCAACCTTCACCAAATTTTTCTGTGGCTACCCTATTAAGCTTCTCCATAGAAGTTTTACTATTTCGACGACGAAGAATTCTATATTGTTCCTCTAAGGCGATAATATCTTGAGCTAATTCTGGCAGTTGTGAAAATTCTACTTTCCCCAACGTTCTAATTCCCTTCTAGATTCATCAATAACACTTTTAGGAATCCCCGCGCTTTCTGCCTTCTTCAAGGCTTTACGCATGTCAGCAACCCCAGTTTCATCACCATTTTCCAGCTTTTTAAGAGCTGCACCAATTTCACTAATGATTTTATTAATATCAGCCATGTTACTTCTTCTTAGGCCACCCTATTTTTTGTCCTTGATTATCTGGATGCATTCTGCTGTTAATGCATTTTGTACTCAAACAATCTTTCTTAATTCCATTTGGCCATTCACACATTATTTCTCCTTAAGAGTACGTTTTATTTCGGCGGATATAGAATCCAGTTTACATCAGGCAATTTAGCTGTATGCAACTTAATATAGGCTTGAACAACTTTCCAGTCAAGACCTCCAAGACCACAACCCAAAGCAGGAATTGCGACTGACTGAATACGCATTTTCCTAACAAATGGAATCAAGGCTTGTAGACCAGCAATGATATATTCGTATTCACTGGGGTCGCGCCAATCGTCCTTGGTAGGAAAATTGATAATCCATGAATTGAATCCAATATTTGAATAATAGGTGTGCAAAAACCCTGGGCGAAGAATACCTGCTTCGCAATAATTTTCATAGTCTTCATTCATAAGGGGAAACTTATCAGCAAAGACTTTTGCTAGTCCCCCGCCCATATGTCCTACACAATTTACTGTATTGACAAGAGCTTCTGCACCAGATTCAAACATGTTTCCTGTATCAATAGTAAGGGTCACTTGCCATCCTTTGTATTTGATTGATACTACCAGAGAGCGATGTCGGATTCGAACCGACAAAAACAACCTTTGCAGGGCTGCGCCTTAACCAATTCGGCCAATCGCTCCCCCGAAGTCTAGCATAGACTTCAGAGTTGGTCTAGCCCTCTTTGCAACTTGCTTAGTTCATTAATTGTTTCAATAGCCAAATCAACAGAATCGTAATTTTTGTTTAATTGATTTAACCTGAACATTGCCAAACTTTCAGCATGTTGTTTAAAGGTTAATCCTGGACAAATTTCATCTTCTAGCAACATATTAACCTACGGCCTTAGAAAGGGGGAGGGTAGTGCCACTAAAACAATTCCAGCTTGCTGGTAGTGGACCATTTTGAGCAACATTCCAGGCATTTGTTACGTCCATACAAGTACGAATAAGTGCCTCTGGAGTTAGTGACTGTTGCCGTAATTGGTTAGTTTGGTTATCAATTTGAGCGCGTTGTTGTTCAATCTGAGCCTTTTGCACATCGGCTTGAGCTTGAACCTGCTTGTTGATTCGATCCTGAATTTCTGGACTGAGATCAACCCGCTTAATAGCAACGTTTTCTACAGAAATACCACTTGAATCAAGAGCTGTTGAAAGTGATTGCTTTACTTCATCATTGAATTGCTGAAGCTTATTACCATCAATGGCTTCTTCTGGAGTATAACGACCAAATACTTCAACAACTGCTGCTTGACCCCGTGGATTTACCACATTGTCTTTAACGGCCTCAAATTCTTTCCAGTTCTGCCAAAGCTTGACAGCCTCATTGTCATTCTTGACTTGCCAGGTGATATTGACATTAACAAACCCTGAACCGCCACCACCATTAGCACCTTTAAACTTTACAGTAACATTAGGTCCGTCATTGGTAGCATCTAGATCAAGAACTTGATTACTTGTGGGAAATTCGGTTACATCTGCCCATGGCGCAGTCCAGTTTAAACCTGGTTGAATTGTTCCAGTGGCCTTACCAAATTCTGTTACAATTCCTACCGTTCGTGCAGTGGTATAATTCATGCTGCTGAAAAGAAAAATAAGAATAAAAACTACAAGTGGAACAGCAGCAACTACGGACCAAATTTTAGCTTTAGAAACACCACGGTCAAAAAATTCACTGCTATTGTCTGTAACCTTATTCCTATTGGAAAAGGCAACTACTGCCAACACAATAAATGCT
>Ga0163163_10002530_pt1 | contig 15469 bp, 15 predicted proteins | sample S65metaG_FD_119766 | JGI IMG/M metagenome (GOLD analysis project Ga0163163, IMG submission 119766) | Switchgrass rhizosphere microbial communities from Kellogg Biological Station, Michigan, USA - S6-5 metaG | ecosystem: Host-associated > Plants > Roots > Rhizosphere > Soil | place: USA... | reverse complement strand
TCGTTTCCAGGTCTTACCTCCATCAGTTGATTTGTAAACTCCATCACCGTGCGAAGTGTTACCGCGTATGGCTGATTCGCCCATGCCAACATAAATAGTGTTGGGATCAGAATCTGACAATGCGATTGCGCCTACCGAGCCCGTACCAAAAACAGAACCATCCGAGATCACTTCCCAGTTGATTCCGCCGTCTGTTGTTTTCCAAATGCCTCCGCCTGTTGCGCCGTAGTAGAAGACCATCGGTTGCGAGGCGACACCTGCTACCGCATCGACTCGACCGCCACGATAAGGACCGATGCTTCGCCATTGAAGAGCCTTTAGTGGTTCGTTGGGGGTTGGATTTTGAGAACTTTGTGCGTTGGCCGTGACGGTGAAGAGTGAAAGACCGATTAGCAGGAACAGAATGGCGGTCTTACGAAACGCAATAGTCGTCTTGGACATTTTCAGATGGGCTCCTTTTGGCGTCTTCAACGGCGCACAACTCAATGTGCGCTTTCAAACTGGTATTTTGAATGTACAACTTGAAAGAAATTGCTGGTTGGCTGCGCGCGAATGATAACAATTGGAGACGAGTTCTGTCTCCGTCCGATATGCTTTAGAGACGCTTGCAAGACTCTCGGGCGAATTCAAAGTTGTTGATGGAATCAAACGTGTCTAAGGTTTTTTTCAGTGCAACCTCTGAGAGCACGGTGACTGCACAGACTGGTTGCCACTGCAACAGGTCTTTGGCCTGCTTCGCGGGCAAAGATTGCGAGCAAACCGGGAAATCTTGCCAAGAAAACGAGAGGTTGCTCGTTTGCTACACGGAGAAGAGACGACGCAGACTGATGAATTTATTACACGAAACTTACAGTCGAATTCTGCAAGAGGCTTTAAAAGCATATCGCACATTAGTTCATTAAAGATGCGAGTCGGAACCGTCAAACAAATCTGGCGATATGCTGTGAAGTCCATGAGTGGTGAACAACTCGCGGACTGCACCGTAGGAAAGCAGGGAATCCCCGGCGATCGCGGTTGGGCGTTGCGCGACGAAACAACCGGCGAGATCACAAACGCAAAGAGATTTCCTGTTCTCATGCAGTGCTCGGCTAAGTACCTTGAACCACCGACGAGCGAATTCATTCCCAATGCCGAAATCAGATTTCCGGATGGAACTGTAGTTCAGAGCGATGATTCAGACATCAACAAAAAATTGTCGGACCTTTTAGCGAGACCGGTTTCGTTATGGCCGTTACAGCCGGCGAGCAACCTTGAGCACTACCGGCGCAAGTCTTCGGCGGCTCGTCTCATCGGCCCACTCGCAAAGTATCGAGTCTTTAGATCTTTGTTGCCGACTATCACGAGCTTTGGTCAAGCTAACGCGGAATTAAGGACGACCTTCAGTCGTGAACCCCATGAACCCGTTCCCAATGTTTCCGTGTTGCCGCCTGAGGTTCTTGAGTTTACTTCGCCACCGGGTACATATTTCGATGCATTTCCAATTCACCTGTTGACGACCGCATCACTCGCGACAATGGAGCGGTTGAATCCGAATGCACAGTGGGATGTTCGCCGGTTCCGGCCAAACTTTTTGCTTGATACCGATGCAAGATTCAAGTCACTGATCGAGTCGGAATGGAATGGACAGAAGCTACGCATTGGGAGTGTGGTATTGCAGTGTGACATTCCAGCGATGCGTTGCGGAATGACGATGCATGCCCAGGAAGGTTTAGCAAAGGATCCGAGTATTTTGAGATCGATTGTGAGGGACGCCGATCAGAATCTTGGCGTGTATGCGAAAGTTGCGACACCTGGAGAAGTTCGGTTGGGCGATGTAGCGGAGTTGATCTAGTTCAGGATCTTTCGGTACTACCCCGCGGTGGAGACTGTGTCAGTTGAAGAAGACAAACCACCAAGACTCAAAGACACCAAAACACGAATTGGAGAAATACTTCAACAATCTATGTTTGTGACCTCGTGTCTTGGTGACTCGGTGGTTAATGCTTTTTAGTCGCGAGGTGGTACTGACCTCACGACACTGCCGACCAAATATTGAAAGAGAATTCAAACTCAATTCATCTCACTGCGCAGCGGACGTTTCATCAACTCCTTCACTGCTTCACGCGCAGACTTTCCTTCGTAGAGCACAGCGCACACCTCGTTTGTGATTGGCATTTCAATCCCAACCTTTTCAGCAAGACTCTTCACTGCGCGACTTGTTTTGATTCCTTCAGCAATCTCGCTCATCCTGGTCGTGATTTCGACGAGTGTTCGCCCTTTACCTAACTCTTCCCCTACAAATCGATTTCTGGAAAGACTTCCGGTACAAGTCAAAACGAGATCGCCGAGTCCGGCCAAGCCCATCAGCGTTTCCAGTTGGCCTCCGTAGCGCAACGTCAAACGCGTGATCTCAGCGAGACCGCGCGTTGTCAAAGCTGCGAGGCTATTGGATCCGTAGCCAAGCCCTACGGTCATCCCTGCCGCTATGGCCATCACGTTCTTCACTGAACCGCCAAGTTCAGTTCCAACCACATCCGTGTTCGTGTAGATGCGTAGGTTGTCGAAACTAAATGCTGCCTGAACAACCTGCGAAACTTCTTCGTGCAGGCTGGCGGCAACAATTGTTGTCGGATGGTTCTCGACAACCTCCCGCGCGAACGATGGGCCGGACAGGCAGACAAACTTTTCGGCGTACGCTTCACCCAGGACGTCTTTGACTACTTCCGAAATGCGTTTGCCGGAATCGATTTCGATTCCTTTCGCGACGCTCACGATAATCGAAGACTCTTCTAATGCCGACTTCATCGCACCCAGTAAGTCCCTGGCAGCGTGCGACGGTGTTGCGAGCAGAACCAGCGAAGCATTCCGAAGCGCTTCATCGACTTTGCTCGTGGCGAACACCCTTTCCGGAATTTCAGCGAATGAGAGATAGCGAGGATTCACGCGGTCATCATTAATCGAAGTTGCTAGAGCTGGATCTCGCGACCAAAGACGCACCTCATGTCCGGCACGCGCCGCCATGATGGCCAACGCTGTTCCCCAACTTCCGGCTCCGATGATGGCGACGTGCTTCATTGTGATTTACCAAACTTGCCTTCGGTCCCACTTAGCAAACGTCCAATATTCGCGGAATGTGCGAGAACGATGAGGATAGCGCCTAACAGAGCTATAACAAGATTGGGAATCATGTCGAGGCCCGGCTCAAATAAGCCGTAAATCAAAACAAAGACTGGCATCATCAGTGCTGCGGTGATCGAGGCTAGCGAGACGTAACGCGTAACCGTAAAGATCCCTACAAACGCAACCGCGGAACAGAAAACAGCAAACGGAGTAAGCACAGCAAAAACTCCAACACCAGTCGCCACACCTTTACCTCCGCGAAAACCCAACCAGATTGGGAAGATGTGACCAAGGATGGCGATGAGTCCGGCAGCTCCGATCCACCATGCTGAGTCGACACCAGTAAAAAATATGTTTGCAATTAATACTGCAGCGGCACCCTTCAACGCGTCGAGGATCAGAGTTACCACGCCGGCGCCAGTGCCGGCACGTCGAGAGACGTTGGTTGCACCAGTGCCTCCCGAACCGGTTTGGCGAACATCGCTGCCGGTCGTGGCACTGACAATTAGGTAGCCGACGGGTATTGAACCCAGGAGGTAGCTGACAACGAGGGGGACGACCACACGCAATTCAATGCACCTCCATTCGGTGATTTATATGTAGACTGGCGACTATAACAACCGTTTTTGGACCGCGACAAGCTCGAAGGTATCAGAGCGTCTTCTTCAGCGAGAGATGTATATTAGAAATCAAGTTGATCAAGGACCTGTCTGCTGGGAGCGCAGGCGTCCTCGCCTGCTGACTTGAGTTACACGAATGTCGTGGTTTGGTGCGCAGCAGGCGAGGACGCCTGCGCTCCCAGCATGACGGAGAAAAAGAAATGGTTCGTTCGACAACCTTCAGCCTGATATTTCTGCTCATTGCACTCACTGTTTCCGGGTGCCTACGTCGCTCTACACCTACTGACTCGCAACAGGCGACTCCATCACCAAGTGCACTTCCATCATCTCTTCCCAAACCAAACGGCCTCGTCAACGACTACTCTAATGTATTTGATCCGGCAGCAAAGAACCGACTCGACATGATGGTTGAAGCACTGCGGCGTGACGTCAACGTGGAATTCGAGATCGCCACTGTGAACGCAACCAACGGAGTATCGATTTTTGATTACTCCCTCGCGCTTGCACGTGAATGGAAACCCGGTGGTGAGAGTGGCCGAGGGTTGTTACTGGTTCTTGCAATCAAGGATCGGCAGTGGCAGTTGCAAGTCAGCGAGGCACTGAGAATGGATTTGTCCGATGAAGTGTGTAAGGAGTTGGCTGAACCGTCAGTAAAACTTTACGCGCAGGGAAAGTATGCGGAAGGAGTCGAACTGTATGTCCGCTCGATTGGAGATCGACTTGGAGCAAAACGTTAAATCATGTCGGATATGCTTTAGAGATTCTTGCAAAATTCAAAGAGACCACTAAGTCGAAAGACTTTCCCAACCTGCAAATTGGGGTGGCTTCAACTTATTTTCGCAAGAGGCTCTTTAGCTCCACGCTTTTTCGGATGGCTGTGAGCAAATCGGAACGACAAGCTAAAGCATATCGGACATCTAGATCAGTCTACGTCGCAAGAGATCCAATGCTGCTTGTGAGGCACGCCAACGAATCAATTGTCTGTCGCCCGGAAGTTTTAGTTTTCGATGTTCGGTTCCCGCCTCGGAAGCAATTGCAATAAAGACCGTTCCCACTGGCTTCTCTTCGGTGCCACCACCCGGACCGGCTATTCCGGTTATCGACAATCCGAAATCAGTGTCTGCCCTTCGACGGATTCCTTCCGCCATTGCTTCCGCAACCGGCGCACTCACCGCACCATGTTCGAGCAGCAGGCTCGGTTCGACACCGAGCGCACGAACCTTTGCGTCGTTTGCGTATGTCACAACACCCTCAATGAAATACTTGGACGACCCGGGAATGTCAGTCAACCGTTGCGCGAGTAATCCACCAGTACAGCTTTCAGCGACTGCCAATGTGTAGCCACCAACGGACAACTTAAGTCCGACAACCTCTTCCATCTTTTCACCGGCGAACGAAAAGATTGCATTGCCGAGTTGCTCTTCAATCTGAAGGACAACACGATCGAGCAAAGCATTAGCTTCTTCCTCGGTTCGCCCGCGCGCCGTCAGGTGAATCTCAATTTCGCTTTGATTGAAAAGTATGGTCGTTTGCGGATTTTCATATTGCGTGTAAACGGGTGCTATCTTTTCATCAACAGCCGATTCTCCCATGCCGGCCACGCGAAGCATTCGCCGAACCACGCGAACATTGCCTGCCCGAGGAGCAATTCTCGAGATGACGTGATTCTCAAACATCGGTTTCATCTCTCGCGGTGGACCGGGCAACAACACTATCGCAGTGCCTTTGTGCTCGATGAACATACCCGGCGCAGTTCCATTTGGATTTGGCAGGACTTCAGCATCTTCAATGACCATTGCCTGTCGTGAATTGCGCTCAGGCATAGCAACACCGAATCCCTTGAATCGCTGTTTGATTTCTTCCAGAACGTTTTCATCCAGCAATAACCGGCGACCGAGCGCCCGTGCAGTTATCTTTCTGGTGATGTCGTCTTCGGTGGGACCAAGGCCGCCTGTGGTGATCACTACCTTCGAACGTCGGGTTGCGTCTTTTACGGCTTCTTCGAGCCGAGCATCGTCATCGCCGACAATGGTTTTTAGTTTTACTTCAATGCCCAGGCGGTTGAGTTGTTCTGTGAGCCAGAGACTGTTGGTGTCAGTGCGATCGGGAGCTAACAACTCCGAACCAATCGCAATGATTTCTGCTGTTAAAGTTTCAAACAAGCGAGACTCGACTCAAGTGAATTAGTGGGGTGCGTGTTCGTCTTGATAGATGTCGTTCAAGACCTCTGTAATCGACGGAGGTGGTGAAATGCGATGTGTCGTTGAAGAATTGTCGCTTGCTGTCGGGGTCGTTGCTGCAACTGCCTGATTGTTTCTTGGAGAGTCAACAATCTGTAGAGCCTGACGAGTTTCAGCAAGCATGTTAAAGGCGCGACGACGTCGCATTCTTTCCAAAGATCGAATGGCTCCGAGTGTTTGTGGAGCAAGCGATGGCTCCGCTTCGATGCGACGCAACAAGTTCACATAACGTCGCAATTGGCCGGAGGGAGTGGTGCGATTACGTTCGTCGAAATATTCGTCTTCAACAATGCGCGAGAGGTATTCTCTCGTCGATGCGTTATTTCCGATCAGGTGATGCAAAGCTCCGAGCGTGAACAGCAGGAGCGGCGGTGGATCCGGTATTTCCTCGAGTGTCATTTCTCCGGTTGCGATCACTTCTGTAACTTCAAATCCATACCAACGACGATCTTCGTCGCGAAGAATCGCTTCCGCGGCAAGGTAAAAGTCGAAGATGCGCTCGACTTCTTTGTTCTGCGCTCGACGTGACACCATAAAAACCACGAGCACAAGGCCAGTGACGAACATCATAACGATCGGTGCAACCCCAACTCCGTAAAGAATAGTGACAATCACAATCACGGAAATGGATTTCTGCGCGAGTCTCTTGTTGGTTGATTTCATAAAACTTACCTCAGGATCGCTTAGTTAGTACTTTGTACTTTTGCTTGAGCTTTGTATTTCGAGCTTCGTGCTTTGTTGAACTTTTAAAATGCCTACGAAGGACACGGTTAAAAGCACAAAGTACAAAGCTCAACGGCTCAGATGCGCGATGACGGCGCTTGCTGCCTGCTCTGTAGAAAGATCACCACCCAGATCTGTTGTCGTCTCATTAGCCGAGACGGCATCACGAACGGCAACTTCAATTGCATCACTCTCTGTCGGGAAGCCCAGGTATTCTAACATCATCGCAGAGGTCAGAATAGCCCCAATTGGATTGGCAATTCCTTTACCTGCCATGGGTGGCGCACTGCCGTGAACGGGTTCGAATAACGAAACTTTTCCGGGGTGAATGTTGCCTGACGCGGCAAGACCAAGGCCTCCCTGAATCGCAGCCCCCAGATCAGTCAGAATGTCGCCAAACAAATTGTTGCTGACGATCACATCGTACTGAGCCGGATCGAGAACCATAAACATCGCCATTGCATCAACGTACTGGTGATTCGAAGTGATCTCAGGGTATCCAGCCGCCACTTCCTTGAACACGCGTTGCCAAAGATCTCCGCCAAAGCGCTGAACGTTCGACTTGTCGGCCATCGTGACACGCTTGCGTTTATTCTTTTGTGCATACTCAAAGGCCGCAACGATGATTCGTTCAACACCACGTCGCGTGTTCACCTCTTCCTGCAACGCGATCTCGTCCATAGTTCCTTGTTTCAGGAAACCGCCGGCACCGCAATAAGCGCCTTCTGTGTTCTCGCGAAAGACCACGAAATCAATGTCGTTCACAGTCTTGTTCTGCAGTGGAGTCAAACGTTGATGGAGGAGACGCACAGGACGTAGATTGATGTAGAGATCGAGACCACGTCTCATTCCCAGCAGGATGTCTTCCGCGTGTTTATTCGAAGGAACTCTTGGATCGCCGAAGGCTCCAGCAAGAATCGCGTCGAAATCCCGCGAGAGCATATCGAGCGCGCCCGCCGGAAGGGTTACGCCCTCCTTTAGAAACTTTTCTGCGCCCCAGTCGAAGTTGACGAACTCGAGTTGGAGATTTCGTGTGGCTTGAAGGTGATTGAGAACGCGAACAGCCTGATTGATTACTTCAGGACCGATCCCATCTCCGGGAATGACAGCGATTCTTTTCATGAGGTCACTTGGAGCTAAGGTCAAACTCGAACATTCGAATTGAACAAGTCGGGAAGGGTGGCTTGCCCCCGCCGTCTTTACCCAACTCCGACACCGAGTTCGAAGCGAACAGGCCAGCGGGGGCAAGCCACCCTTCCCGACTTGTTCAATTTTAATTTCAGTTTCAATTTCTGCTTGCACGCAGGGTAGGCGCTTAGAAAGCTAAAGCGGCACACAGAGCACTGGTACTCTCGATCCTCGCAAAACTCTTTCTGCCGTCGATCCAAATAGCATCTCTTCCGGAGGTGTCGATCGTCCGCGAACACCCATCACGATCATAGGCAAATCCAGATCGCGAGTGATCTTCAGAATTTCCACAAACGGCGATCCGATAACAATCATTTTCTCTACGTCCAATTGTCCTACATCGACGCTAGTCAACATCGAGTCGAAATTGCTCTCAGCCTGCTGTCTTAAACGCTCACGTATGTCTTCTGAAGAACCTAAACTCGCAGCCACCGCATCCTCGATGAAGTGTTCATCGATAACATGAAGCAAAGTTACATCACCTTCGGGAGCTGCCATGCCAAGTGCTACTCGCAGAGCGTTAACCGAGCAAGGCGAAAAATCAACAGGCACTAAAATCTCTGGAGACGTAAGCATTTTTCCTCCTGGATTGTAAATCTATTGCGACACCGGGCGGCGCGGTCCCTGAGTTTCATGCGCTGCGATGCGCGGCAAACTGGCGAGCACAGTGTCGCCAACTATTTTCATACTCTGCGCAGAAATTTTGTCGACAGTATCTTCCGGCGTGTGCCAGTACTTATAGTCGTTGAGTTGAATGATGTCGACGGAGTCGACACCCACGCTCAGAAACGGTTCGTGATCATCACCGCCCACTCCTTCCGGCCTGTCGACGAACACACTTGTGTAGCCAAGTTCGCGTCCTGTTTGCCAGACGATGTCTTGCAACCAGCGGGTACTCATCGTGTCGCGTCCCAACTCAAGCTTCGTATAACCCATCATGTCGAGCAGGATCATCGCACGAGTGGACTCAACTTCATTTCGTTTAGCCAACTGGTCTGCATAGTGTCGACTTCCGTAGGTATGATCGGGATTTGCCTCAGTTCCACAATCATCCCAGCCTTCGCAAAATGCTTCTTCACCATCAAAGAAGACGAAGCGATAAGTGACCTTGGGTTTGTTCGGAGAACTGGCGGCAACTCGGGCGATTTCCAATAAGGTACCAACCGACGCTGCAGGATCGTTGGCGCCGACAAAAGTCATGTCTTTGAAAAACTTCGTGTCGTAATGGCTGGTGACCAGGATCGCTGTTTTAGTCTCTCCGGGTATCTCGGCGATGATATTCGCCATTTTCTTAGATCCCTGCGGAGTCGAAGCAGTGAACTCATCGGTGCTTACGCTCAACCCATACGACTTCAACTCGTTGATAATATACGTTCGGGTCTTTGTTAGTGCCGGAGTGTCTGGTGGTCTCGGTCCAATCTCCAATTGCTTCTTCGCATGCGTCATAGCTCGTTCGCCGTTGAACGCACTCAGAATTGGTGGTGGAGTTGGAGTAGGTGAGCTTGATGAAGTGCTGACTCGTGAATTTGGTGGAATTTCTTTGCGAGGGCAACCGCCGAGCAAGAGTGGCAGCGCTGCGAACAAGCCGACTGCCATCAAACGACGTGCATCCCATCCTTTGTCGCTTGTCATTTTATCTATTTGGAGTGTCCGATTGTTTGGTTCCGGCGTTTGCTTTAGCCGCGCGCGCGCGGGCAAGCAGTGAATCAAACGCGCGTATTCCCACAGCAAGTGGTTTTTGTAGAGCGGCGTCGAACGCTTGCGACATCGTGATCGCTTCAAACTTCAGCAACGCAGCGATCTTTTGATTGAGACTCAGTTCACCAAATTTCTTTTCGATATCCGCCGATAGATCGATGGGAGGAACAGCCTCTTTAGGTCTGTAAGACGTCACAGCCAAAACGATTTCGCCCTGACCTTCTATCTTGGTCTGGCAGGCCAGTCGAAGCGAATCAGCCAGGCCGCTGGCTCCGAGTAGTTTTGCCTCAAGATTGGTTGGGCTCGACAACAGGTTTGCACCTGACTTTACCTCGATAGCACATGCGGGACATTCGCCCTTGCCTCTCGTGCAGCCAACACCGAGCGGTGCGCCCATTCGTTTTGCGGCATCAATCAAGTAAGTGCCCTGGGCCACCAATCCTGATATTCCGGACGGTTCAAAGGTAACTGAAACATTCATCTGGATCACCACACCTTGTCAGAATTATTTGAGTCTGAAATTACACCTGATGCGCGTGGAAGGCAAAACGTTGGCGTTGCGGTGTCGTCTTAGTTCGTAATGCTGGGACCGCAGGCGTCCTCGCCTGCTAACCTAGGATCCTTGCCGTTAGTAAAATTGTAGTTGTTTGGAATGGCTGTAAGCAGGCGGGGACGCCAGCGGTCCCAGCATTAACTCGCGTGTTATCTCGACGATCGTCCGACGGCTTGTCTGAGTTTTGGTGGGGCGGACGTTTCCTCGGCCGACTGCTGTTTTTTGTTTCGTCTACAGTCAGCGCAGACTCCGATTATTCGTAGCAGGTGTTGGGTGACCTCGAAGCGATGTTTCGCTGCCATTGCATCCTGGAGCGCTTCAAGTTCTGCCGAGAAGAATTCGATAATCTTTCCACACTCAGAGCAGATCATATGATCGTGATGTTGGTGCTTGTAGTTGTGCTCGTAGTGCGTTCGACCGTCGCCAAAGCGGACCTCACGCGCAAGGCCAGCCTCAGTCAGGAGCTTGAGAGTTCGGTAAACGGTCGTCTGTCCAACGCTAGGATCTTCTTGCTTAACGAGCCGGTAGAGATCTTCGTTTGAGAGATGCTCTTCAGTGCGAAGAAAAACGTCAAGGATGAGGTCGCGTTGTGAAGTGCGTTTGAGACCTTTCTTCTGAATGTGTTTAAGAAATACTTCCTGCTCTTCAGTCATTGTTGATGATATTAGCACTGCGAATTGGATGAGTGAAGATGCGGTCCTGAAGAAAGCATGACTTTGAGGTTTAATTGTCCTTTAGATCGTGAGTAGACAACGCAAGGAAGATGGCTAGCAAACGTGTTTGTTTGAGTGTGCCAGTAGTGTGCCGACTTCTGTTTGGTGTCATTGGGACCATGGGGCACCTCGCTCGATGCCCCAGCCTTTCAATAAGCTGCTTCGATGTGCCCTACAGCGACAGGGAATCGGACACTAACTCACTAACAAGCCAACACCGATGGAAAATAATTGGAGCGCCAAAGCCGGAAGCCAAATAATAAAAGCGATGAGCCGATCGCGCTGGGCGCGCTTGTAATCGGCGTCTGAACTTTGGATGCCGCCGAATTTTACCTGCCAGTAGATCAGCGAAACAGGAATCACGAAGAACAATCCTGTGAATCCCCATCCGAGTTGCGAAAAGGGAATTAATCCGAGCAGGAAGAATACCCACATTACCCCGGCACTGTTACGTAGCATCTTTGCCTGATTGCAGGCTGAATTAACGCGCCGCTGCAAATCGGCGCCTCGCACAGCTGCCTGACGATCTACCCGTGAGGAACAGAAGCGACATTTCACAACGTCGCTGTAAATCATCTGCCCGCAACCGGGGCAAGGAAAAACACCTGCCCTTCCAGAAATAATAGAATCGCTCATGACATTCCTTTCTCCTGATTATTTGTCGTGGTCTCGTTAGCTTTCATAATCACATCTGTGGACGTGAGAGATTCCATTGGATCTTCTGCAAAGCCGTCCACACTTAATAGTGGGCAAAACTTTCAATCCATCACTCGCCATTCATTTGCTAGTTCCCAAGCCACGTTCGAGCGCGTTGGGTAGAACGAGGGTTAGAGGTTTTATGAGGAGTTCTTTTTGATCGCGGCGACTATCATCGCCTGGGCGAGATATCGACTTCCGCGTGTTTGGTGACATTGATAGGCCATGCTATTTTTGCTGCGCGCGCCGGGGTGGCGGAATGGCAGACGCTGCGGACTTAAAATCCGTTGTCCGTAAGGACGTGCGGGTTCGACTCCCGCCCTCGGCACCATAACAGAATCAAACAGTTACGGGCAGCGAGTGAATGAACACTGACTGCCCGTTTTCGTTTCTTGTGTGCCTGTAGTTACCACGGAAGTGATAGAGAGCACATTGTATTAGCCGCTTCACTAGTAACCGTCATCCGCCATTCACCGGCGCGCAGCGACCCCGGTAAACATCTTACGGATCTCAACGCAACACTCGCCTTAAGTGACCGCTTGCGACATCCCAAAGAACAACTGAAGCGTTGCCGCTGCCGCTTGCGAGTAAACTTCCATCGGGTGAGAAACGAACAGCGCGTACTGTCTGATCATGTCCCTTCAAAATGTGTTTCGATTTGCCAGACTCGGTATCCCAGATGATTGCTGTCCGGTCGTCGCTACCGCTGGCGAGGAGTCGGCCGTTTGGGGAGAAGTTAATCGCGTTTACAGCAGCATCATGTTTGGTCAGTTTCTTTATGAGTATACCGGCGTGTGCATCGAAGAGATTGATGTCGCTTCCGGCTGCGCTCGCTAGTATTCGATCGTCAGGACTGAAACTTAGATCAAGAATCTTCCCGCTACCTGGTAACGTTTGTGTGACACTGCCGTCGGAAATCGTCAACAGCCTCACGCTGCCTGAGCTGTCTGCCAATGCAATCGTTTGTTTGCTGTTTGAAATTGCTACGAAATCAATCTGTAGACCCGGCAAAGGAAAACTTTTCGACAGCGAATCAGTGGTGGTGTCGTAGAGAAGTACCTGGCCCGGAATGACTACAACCATAGTTAGACCATCGCTTGAGAATGCGGTTGCGACCGCGGGACTCTGGTGTGGGAGTTCAAGAGTGCGGCGCACATGCGTATCGAAACTCCATAGTGTCAACTCACCATCTGCAAGTTCGGAAAATGAGTGCGAATTGAGTGAAGCACTGACTTGAGTTGGGCCTTCACCTCCCCCCATTTGGAACTTGAGCTCCCCGGTTCGGGGATCCCACTGTTTGAGTTCTGCCTGATCACTCTCAGCGGTCACGAGTGTTCCTTCTGTATTGAACGCAACTTCGAGAATAGTTTTCACATTTAGCAGGAAACGTCCCACAGGTCTTTTAACTTTGTCGCCCACGCTCGACGAGTCCATTGTCAGCCTGATCTTCCAGCCCTGCGTGTCAATCAACTTTACCGATTCATCGCCCGAAGCGAACGCCAACAGTCGTCCATTCTGAGCGACCGTTAGCAACTTAACTGCCTCGCTGTAGGTCTCGCCGCCAGTCGGATAACGCGCGACCGCTCGCGATTTCAGATCCCATATTTTCAGCGCCGGTACCGCTTCTTTCTCGCTGTCATTCAACATCCCGCCCAGCATAAGGTAGCGACCACTTGGTTCGTAAGACACGCAATGCACCGCTCCGATATCATTGAGCTTCGCGAAAAGATGCCAGTCTTTCACCTCGAAGATCTCTACTTCGCTGCGACCAATTACACGAATCAAATTACCTGAGCTCTCTTGCTCTAACTTGGTGCTAACGACGGCCAGACTCTGTGAGTCAGGCGAGAACGCGAGTGCATTTGGCCAGCCGCGAAAATCCTTTAACTCGCCAACTCCCCTCCCCGTGCCAGCGTCAAAGATCTTGACTTGATTCTGACCAATCGTGGCCAAAAACTTTCCGTCACCTGAATAAGCGAGGGTGCCAGGACTCTTGATGTTGACCTTTGTTTTCTGTTGGCCGCTTGCACCATCCAGTAATCTGAGTTCAGAAGTGCCGAAAGGATTGAAGTAGAAACGACCTGAGCCGGGCGGAGGACCCACACGTTGGGTATCAGACAGAGCTCTGAAGTTTGAATACTGCTGAAGTGTTTGAACCACCGCGATTTGTTTCCCATCTGGTGAACACTGAACGACAATCGAGATCGAGCCTTCTGTGGATACCTCAGATTTTTGCTTGACATCTCCTGTGGTCACATCCCACCACTTCACCTCGCTACTGATGTCTCCATTCCGTGATGTTGCTTTCTGCTGTAGCTTTGCCGGATGGTACTCAAGGCTCCCGCTGATTATTGTTTTGCTATCTGGAGTGAAGGTGATCGAACGAACTGGACCATCGAAACCTTGAATCACTCGCCGAAGTGAACCAGTGTCCGTATCCCACAATTCGATGCGCCCGAATTGTTGCGTTGGATCGGTAGCACCTCGAGCGATGGCAAGGGTCCTACCGTCTGGCGAGAACTTGATATCGAAGGCGACGTCCGGCGCCACGTCGACAACAGCTCCAGATCTCGTACGTTGGGGAACTGCAGTCACCCAAGCGCAGAGAAGCAAAAAGAACCCGGTAAGAACTCTGAAGTAAGCGCTCTCGCTTTTCATCGGATCTTAAGTCGAGCTGAGGAAGCCTTGCAGCGGTTTAACGGCCGCGAAAATACTAATTTGATTTATTGACGTCGTAGAATTTTGATCAGAACTCAAAAAGGGGAAACTCAGTGTTAGATTACTTACTCGAAAACGTCAGACTTTTCAAATCAAGGCTTGATTTGTGAGACTGCGTTCCGACAACAAGATCAAATAGTTACGGGCAGCAAGTGAATGATCCACTTGCTGCCCGTTTCGTGTCTTTAAACCGGGTATCGTCTTCGATGCGTTATCTAGTTGGAAGCGACGGTGGGTTCTCCGATGTTGCTCACGTGGTTTTGGAGAAGCTCCCAGTTACTTCCGCGTTTCACCCATACGTGCGTGCTGCGGTAGGTTGGCTTCCCGTCGACCGTTCCTCGGTGCGACATGATTGCTAGTTTGCCGCCGTTGAAGAAGTGGACCACGTACTCGTCGGCCACGTCGGTGCCCGGGGTTGCTTTGAGCGCAGCTATGTACTGCGCCTTGGTTTCGATTTGTCCGAATGGCGTCGTGCCCGTGTAGTCTTCAGCTACGATGCGACTGATAGTCTTCTGGTCGTCGGCATTAAGCCGCAACTCAGCGGCCGTCCACTGTTTGTCTAACGCTATCAACGTCTGTTCATCCGTCATCTTCGTCTTCGTTTGTGCGCTAGCAATTGCTGATGCCATTGCCACCACAAACGTGAGCATTAACACACCTATCAATTTTTTCATCAGTTCAAGTCCTTTCGCTGTGCGGGGGAGACTCGACAGAGTCGAGGGCGTTGTTTTTGGCGCACCTTCTCATGCTTCAGGTGCTACTCAAATTGCGGAGAACGAGTGACTGCTTTTACGCGGTTTTAGCAGCGGCGAGTTTCTGAAAGGTGGTAGTCACAACCTCAGCTGTCCCCACTCTGGGTGTTCCTTCAACTAGTCCAGCGAGGTTCTTCAACACTTCTGAATATCCAGTGACATTGTAGGCTTCTGCCTCCTCTTTCGTGTCCCAGAAGCTGATAGCGATAGCTTCAGAACGATCGGGGGCGCAAAAAGTGATCAAATCGCGGAATCCCTTTTGTTTGCTTAGGAACGGCAAGACCTTGCTATTAATAACATTGGCGAACTCGTTCGCGGCGTTCGGCTTCAGTTCCATTATCACATGTCGTGTAAACATTAGTAGCTCCTTAGATTGTTAGGCTGTGGACTTCAGGTGATCTGGGTGATTCCAGAGGAGCTGAGAAGAGAGTAAGTTGGAACTCGGTTCGCCGCTTACCCTATCATGGAC
>Ga0163163_10002529_pt1 | contig 15469 bp, 10 predicted proteins | sample S65metaG_FD_119766 | JGI IMG/M metagenome (GOLD analysis project Ga0163163, IMG submission 119766) | Switchgrass rhizosphere microbial communities from Kellogg Biological Station, Michigan, USA - S6-5 metaG | ecosystem: Host-associated > Plants > Roots > Rhizosphere > Soil | place: USA... | reverse complement strand
GGATTGTTCACCACCGAGATGAAGGTTTGGGCGGGTTGACCGCGTGGGAGGCGAATCCCCGCTCGAGTCGTGCTCGCTCGGCTCGCTGCCACAGCAATAATGTTGGTGACTTCCGCTGCGGTAAGCCGCGCAGTCCCGGCTGGCAGCGCAACCCCTGACGGATCGTCGATAATCGAAATGCGCAGCTCTCCGGTCGTCCCACCGAGGGACTGCGACGGATAGAAAATCGGTCCTGGTCCGGCAGTAATTGGGAACGAAGGGTGAACGACCCCAACAGAGCCAAACGGCAGCACAGTCTTCAGGCGGGTTCGGCTGGAAGTGTAAAAGAGCCTAACCCCGGCGACAGTGACATGCGAGCCGATGATTTTTGAGGCGGGCTTAAACCCGATTTGACCTGCCAGCGCGATATCTTCATCGATATCCGAGCGAGCGATGATCTTCGGCGTGATGTCAGTCGGGACATGCCCATCTCCCGAAACGCCGACGCCGCCGACCAGACGACCCGCTTTATAGAGCGGCAGGCCTCCCGGAATTCCGTCCAGGCCGCCCGTAATGGGGGTCGGGACCGGTCCCCCGTTGATGCCGTTGGTGATCGAAGAATTGTATCCAGCCGGATCTTTGAGCCGGTTCACGTCCGAGAACGGAAGGTTGGAAAAGTTAACGCCGACCAGCGGACCCGGGGGTTTGTTACGGATTCCGGGCGGGAAATGTTGCTGCACGATGAAGCCGGCAGTGCGCGACGAGAACGCATGCTGATCGCTGCTCAAAAAAGCCGCTGTACAGGCCTTGGTAATGGCGTCCGCCACCGAGACATCGAATTCCGGGATGGCCGGTGTCGTGCCGTTCACACTCCACACGCCCAGCACGTAACCCTCCCGGTCGGTTACGGCTACGACGCTGTTGGAGTTCACGCTGAGCGCGCGGGTGGAAGCCTGGGCGATAATCGTTTCAATGTCGGAAACAGTGAGCGCCGGTTGTGCGTTGGTTGTCGGGAGCCAGAGCAGGCTGAATACGAGCGCAGCCATCGCGAGGCGTAGACGAAAAAAATTCATCAGGTGTAAATGACGACGGCAATGTCAGAACAGAGGTCAAGCGGGTCAAGCGCATTTGCGCTTCACTTCGACGTTGAAGCTGAAAGTAGCGCCCCTGCCTTCGGTCGGCCAATCAAAAGGGAACTCCCAGCTTGCTCCGGGCCAGGGACGCAGCGGGCGCGTGGCGCGGTTCCACATACGATGTACTTGCTTTCCAGCTTTGGAGAACTTTTTATCATGGCGATGCCATTGCCGGCTCGCCGCCGAACCTTTTGCCACCTGGCCGTTTTGCTCCTTTGCGGGCCGGCCTCAAAGCTGGTCGCCGGTGATCCAACGAACAGTGCCGGGCTGAAACCGAACCAGGTCGTGACTCAGGGTGCACCCCTGCAGTCGCCCAACAAATTCAATCCTGACCCAGGCAAGCTTTTGCTGCCCGACACTCCACCAGCCACCACCAACTGGTCCAGGATGATCTTCGTTAACACCAACTCGCCGCCGAGTTCGCCGCTCCAGTTCAATCCCGACCCCGGAGCGACCTTGCGTCAGCCGCCTCCAACCTTTACGCCTCTTTTTCCCGCTGAACCGCAAGCTTCACCGTTGTTCATTCCGCCAGCACCGGCGCCGGAGCAACGCTTGCCTCGTCCCGAAGCGCGTGGCGGAGAAATCGTTCCTCCGCCGCCCAGCAGATCCAATTCTTTCGGATTGGAACCACTGTCGGACCAGGAACAGTTGCCTCGCGAAAACGCCCGCCGCAATATCCGCATAGAGAAAAAGTTCGAGATCCCCGATTACGTTTCTCAGGGAGCCACCTACCCGACGAACGCCGAACCCAGACCCAATCGTTGGAGGCTCGGTTTCGTTCCCTGGAAGCGGTATACGAGCGGTGTCACTGAACAACCTTATGAAACTCCGGATCCAATGCTTTGGCATCCTTACCGTCAAAGCGTGTTGAAAGGAGATGTTCCGATTCTGGGGCAGGATATTTTTCTGAATCTCACCGCTTCGTCGGAAACCACGACTGAATTTCGCCGAGTGCCGACCGCGAGCGGAGTCAGCACTGCCGTGCCCGGCGCGTACGAGTTTTACGGTCAAAGCGAGCAGATTGGCATTCAGAACAACCTTGCGTTCTCGGTTGAACTATTCAAAGGCGAGACGGTCTTCAAACCCGTCGAGTGGGCGCTCAAGCTCGAACCGGTCTTCAATGTCAATTATTTGAACGCGCGAGAAACCGGCGTAGTATCGCCGGACCCGCGTGGTTCGGTCGACGTTGGCACCCGGGTACCACCCGGCAACGGCTTTGTTTTAAGCCCCGCGGATGTCGACGCGCTGTTGAACGGGCAAATCGGTCAAGCCGATAGCTTTCGCGGCAGCCAGCACACGGTGAGAACGCGGGATTTTGCGACCTTGCAGCAAGGCTTTTTCGACCTGCATCTGCGCGATCTCTCCGAGAATTATGATTTCGTGGCGTTACGGGGAGGGCTGCAGCCTTTCAATTCGGACTTTCGCGGGTTCATCTTTAACGACGTTAACCTCGGCGGGCGGCTTTTTGGCAATTACGAAAACAACCTGTGGCAATATAACGTCGCGCTTTTCGATATGCGCGAGAAAGACAGCAACTCTGAGCTCAATACGTTCGCATCGCGGGATCAGTACGTGGTCATTGCCAATGTGTATCGCCAGGATTTCCTGGTTCCGGGCTATGTGGCGGAGTGGAGCTTTCTTGCCAACCTCGATCGAGGCGGCCGGCATTATGATGAGAACGGCAACCTGGCGCGGCCGGCTCCAATCGGCACCTTGCAGGACCACGATGTCAGCGCGTATTACTTCGGCTGGTCGGGAGACGGACATATCGGCCGGTTCAACCTTTCTCATGCCCTATATCAGGTGATTGGGACCGATTCGTATAACGGCCTGGCCGGTCACGAAGTGAATATCAACGCGCAAATGGCCGCAGTGGAACTTTCCTATGACCATGATTGGGCTCGCTACAAGGCCTCTTTTTTTTATGCCTCGGGCGACGGCAATACCGAGGATGGCACCGCCTCCGGGTTCGATACGATTGTGGACAATCCCAATTTCACAGGCGGGCCGTTCAGCTATTGGACCCGCCAGGGATTCAATCTTGGCGGCACCATGGTGAACCTTAAACAGCGGAGTAGCCTGGTTCCGAACCTGCGTACGAGTAAAACCGAAGGTCAGGCGAACTTTGTGAACCCGGGCGTGTTCATTTTCGGATTGGGTGCCGAATTTGACGTGACTCCGAAATTACGAGCGTTTCTCAACGCTAACTATATCCGAATGGTAGAGACCGACACTATCAAAACGGCATTGTTGACCGACAAGGCTGACGCCGAAATTGGCGGGGATCTAAGCCTGGGCTTTCAATACCGTCCACTGCTCACCGACAACGTCATCATCTCGATCGGCTTCGGCACGTTGATTCCGGGACAGGGTTTTCACGATATTTACCAAAATAGTACGAAGTCGGTGCCAAATTTTGAAAAAACGGATCTCCGCGGAGCTGTGGACGATTTTTTGTATAGCGCGCTTGTCGCCATTACCCTCACCTATTAGTGATAAGGCAAACTTGAGAACCAAATTCTGCTTCACCGCCTTTGTTTGTCTCGCCTTGAGCGGGCCGAGGGGCGCATCGGCTCGCGATCCGCTGGAGGGTTCGGGCCCGGCGATTTCCGTTCCAGTAAATTCAAGGCCGCCTGCAGGGCTTTCCCTGCCGCCCCGGAATGTGATCGACCAAACGGTCGAAGAATCGATGCTCAAAAGTCGTGGCTGTCTGGAGTGTCACGCCGGCAGCGAATCGATGCACGTTTCACTGAATGTCGTTCTCGGCTGCGTCGATTGCCATGGCGGCAACCCCACCCCGGGCCTCACGCAACGCAAAGCTCACATTGCACCCCGAAATCCCGTGTTTTGGGAAAGCTCGGCCAATCCCAATGATTCCACAGTTTTGCTCAACCACGAATCACCAGAATTCATCCAGTTCGTGAATCCGGGCGATCTGCGCGTTGCCGAAAAAGCCTGTGGCACTTGTCACAAGGCCATCGTTGAGGATGTGGGACACAGCATGATGCGGCACGGCGCCATGCTTTGGGGGGCTGCGCTCTATAATAATGGCGCTTACCCGGCCAAAAATTATCGCTTCGGACAAGCCTATGGGGCGGACGGCGCTCCAATGCGGTTGCTGAGTCCGATTCCCGTGACGCCCGAGATGACCCGGGAGAAGGGGATCTTGCCGTTCATTGACCCGCTTCCTCGTTTTGCTATCAGCCAACCGGGGAACATCCTGCGCATTTTCGAGCGGGGCGGAGAAAAGCAATTGCAGTTGGGCAACCCGAATCCTTTTGAGCCCCCGGGCAAACCCGCCCGCCGGCTCTCCGAGCGCGGTTTAGGCACGCTTAATCGCATCGACCCGGTTTTTCTGAACCTGCAAAAGACGCGTCTGCACGATCCTTTGTTGGATTTTATGGGCTCGAACAACCACCCGGGCGACTATCGTTCCAGTGGTTGCACGGCCTGCCATGTAGTTTATGCCAATGATCGATCCCCCACACATTCGGGTTGGTATTCGAAATATGGGCACCAGGGCCTGAGCTTTAGCGCTGACAAAGCCATTCGGAAGGACGAACGCGGCCACCCGATCAAACATCAGTTCACGCGTGCAATTCCTTCGAGCCAATGCATGAATTGCCACATGCACCAGGGCAATCTTTTCGTGAACTCTTATCTTGGCTATACTTGGTGGGACCAGGAGACCGACGGCGAAGTCATGTACCCAAAACAGCAAAAAGCTCCTCGCCCTGAGCAGCTCGTCGAGTCTTTGCGGGACAACCCCGAGGGCGCCGCGGCTCGCGGGCTATGGGGCGACAACGATTTCCTGGAGAAAGTCGCGGAGTTGAATCCCAGTCTGAAACACACACAATTCGCGGATTATCATGGGCACGGCTGGATTTATCGCGCCGTATTCAAACACGATCGCGAGGGAAACCTCCGCGATCTGGAGGACAACATCATTCTACACGGCGACCCGCTGAAATTTGCGAAAGCGGTACATTTGAAAGACGCGCATCTCGCGCACGGGATGCAATGCGCCGATTGCCATTTTAAAACCGATGTTCACGGGAACGGGTTGCTTTACGGTGAACCACGCGCCGCGACCACCATCGAGTGCATCGATTGCCATGGGACAATCAACCACCGCCCCACGCTGCAAACCACTGGAAACGGCGGCCGAATCGATCTGCGCGAAAGCAATACGCCTTATGGCCCCCGTTTTTACTGGCAGGGAAGCAAACTCTTTCAACGCTCGACTATGTCCCCTGATCTCACTTGGGAGGTTCCCCAAACGATCGACACAATCGATCCGCGCTCGGACCACTACAATCCCAAGTCAGCTTACGCCAAAACTCTCCGGCGCGATGGTGTGAGCTGGGGTGACGTGCCCGAAATCTCAAACTGCAAACGGAACCTCGCGCACGACCAATCGAATATCTCGTGTCAGATCTGTCACTCTTCCTGGGCGACGAGTTGCTTCGGGTGTCACCTTCCTATGCGCGCGAACCAAAAGGTTCCATTGAATAAGTTTGAGGGAATGACGACACGCAATTTCACGGGGTATAACCCACAGGTGGTGAGAGATGATGTGTTTCAGCTCGGGATCGATTCCACGGTAAAGAGCAATCGGTTGGCGGTTTTGCGTTCCTCCTCGGCAGTGCTGGTCGGTTCGCAAAATGCCAATCGGGAATGGGTCTATTCACAGCAACAAACCGTAAGCGCCGAAGGGTATAGCGGCCAGGCATACAATCCCCACTTTCCGCACACGACCAGCGGAGTTGGAACCACGAAAGGCTGCACTGATTGTCACCTCTCGAAAGAAAATGACAACAACGCCTGGATGGCCTCGTTGCTCGGGTTCGGAACCGGCAGCGTGAATTTCTTTGGCCGCTACGCCTATGTGGCAGAGGGCAAAGCGGGTTTCGACGCCGTGACCTGGACCGAACAGGATGAACCCCAAGCCGCTATCGGCAGCCACCTGCATCAGTTGGCTTACCCATCCAATTTCGCCCACCACGTGGAAAAGAGTCGTGGGGAATTGAAGGAAAGCCATCACCACGACGGGACCGAGATCCTGGATTTAGTTCTTCGCGGCGAGTATCTGTATACCGCACACGGTAAGGGAGGCTTCCAGGTGTTTGATGTCGCCAACATCGATCAAAAGGGCTTCTCCGAGCGAATCACCAGCGCACCCGTATCACCGCTGGGCCAACGCACCAGGGTAGCGACCCGATACGCGACGTCGGTCGCTCTGCCGAGCACGCTCGGTATCGATCCCCTTCGCCACCCTTATCCGCCTACCACAACAATCCCCGGCATCGGCGAAGTTTACAGCGATAACGAGGAGCAACCCATCTCCAAAATCTACGCCTGGAGCTTTATCACAGATCGGGACGAAGGCTTGATCATGGTCAATGTCGGAACCCTGGTGGACGGAGATCCCGGAAATAATTTCTTAGATCGGGCTAAAATCATTCGGTTCAATCCGAATGGCAGGCTGACAGGCGCCAATGGTGCGTTCATGGCAGGAACCAATCTGTTCCTAGTGGCCACCAGGGGTTTGTTCATACTAGGCTTGAACAACACCGAATTGGCGGAACCCCGGGTGGTCGCCGAGATCAGCCATGGCGAATTCAAGAATCCCCGGGCTGTGGCGGTTCAATTCCAATATGCGTTCGTCACCGACGATGACGGTTTGAAGGTGGTTGATATTGCCGACCCTACCCAGCCGCGCATGATTCCCGAAGCGGCTGTTCCCTTGCGCCATGCCCAACGATTTTACCTCGCCCGGACTTATGCCTACGTCGCCAACGGTGAAGAGGGTTTGGCGATAATCGACATCACCCACCCGCGGAAAGCGCGGCTGGTAACCTTGTATAACGCCGGCGGAGCGCTGAACGACACGCGCGCGGTCCAGATCGGCTCGATCAGCGCTTCGGAGTTTGCATTGGTCGCCGATGGCAAAAATGGATTGCGAGTCCTTCAACTCATTTCACCCGAGAACGTGCCGGGGCACATGGGTTTCAGCCCCGCGCCCAATCCTAAACTGATCGCGACGTTCCCCACCAAAAGCCCTGCGTTGGCAGTGTCGCGCGGGTTGGATCGGGACCGTGTCGTCGATGAGACCGGAAATCAGACGGTGGTATTCGGCCGACGCGGTTCCCGGCCCTTTCATTTGGATGAAATGCAAAAACTCTATCGCCATGCGGATGGCACGGTTTACAAGGTCGAAGACGTATCAGTGCGAGAGAACCAGTTGCAGAGTCGTTCAGGGGCCGCGCTTAAACAGAGCGGCCAATTTCAAGTCTCGGAAGAGACTTTCATCCAGGCGCCGCGCCGAAACCGGCTCGAGCGCAGGGGCGATTAGCTTGCGGCTTGCTAACCATCGGGCGAATCATGGAACAATTAATTCTGCATCTCTTCGGAGATTTCGTGACGCAAAGCGACTGGATGGCCGTTAACAAGAGCAAACGTTCCTGGCCGGCCTTCTGTCATGCGTCGCTCTATAGCCTTCCATTCTTCCTCATTGGTTCTGCGCCGGCAGTGGCGGTCATCTTTGGGACCCACTTTCTGATCGATCGCTTTCGGCTGGTGCGCTACGTCGTTTTTGCCAAAAACCGCCTGGGGCGGCCCTGGCATCCCTGGAGCGAATGTTCCGTCACAGGCTTCCACAAAACCACACCCGAATGGCTGGCCACGTGGTTGATGATCGTTGTCGATGCGACCCTCCACCTGGGCTGCAATTATTGTGCCTTGCGGTGGCTGTGACTATTCACCGCTCCTCCGGAGCAGACCGTCACGCTCATCCCTTCAACCAGTCGGGCACTTTTTCTCCGGCCCAATCGCTTCCATCGGCTGACGTTCACGAGTCTCAAAACATATCTTTGCCCTCCCGGCGCCATGTGGGGGGACGGTCCAAAGAAAAAACTGGCTCGGCCGCTTCTCGTAATGATAGAGCGTGGTGCTCTTAGTGAAAGTGTCGGTCGTGTTCGTGCGTTTGCGTTGGTTACGGCCATTTGTGGTGTGGGCAACCGGGGTCTCCTGGAGGGTTTCTGCAACGGCATTCATGGTTCGCAACCTCATCCAGCTTCGTGCGCCAGGCCGGTACTGCATTTCAACTTTCATTAGAATGCAAACAGACCGCCTCGCCGCGTCGAGCGCAGCGCGATAGCGCGGTTGGGCCGTGCCACATCAAAAAACATGAAACGTTTCAAAGAATCAATCACAACGAAGTAGGGCACGATCGTATTGGGGTGAAACTAAGAAATGGTAGCTGGGGGCGGAATCGGCCAATTCTCCCCACAATTGCGCCGTAAGTATGCCTGATTTCACGAGCTACTCAGGCCATATACCATCACCACTCGGCTGAACTCGTTTTAACTCGCGTGGTGTCCGTTTTGGTGTCGACCCTGGCCGTAACCCTTTCCACGGCTCCGATCAGATTTCGCAAAGCGTAAATACGGAAGGGAATTCTTGGGGGAAAGAATGTACGTAAGTGGGAAGAGGTCGGAATCGAACCATTGACAAAAGAAAATCGCGATCAAATACAAACCCTGTAAACATTGTAAGTACCTTGCCAACAATTACTTGTATCCGATTGCCGGGATTGAACCGGCGACCGACGGTTTAACGAATTGCATTTAGTCTTGTTCAGCCTGTTTCCCCATTTTACTTAACAAAAGGGAACATGGCAGAAGGGGCAGGAAGACTTCTCCCGCCCCCGCCATGCTATATTCAGACATCCGGAAGGGCCGCGAGTGAGCTTACGCGGCAGTCATGGCCTGGCTCACTGCCCGATCGTTCCGATGAATCCATGGTCGATGCCGTCCGTGCCGATGTAATCCCCGACAATGGCGCCGTCATTGTCAATCGAACTTATTTCCGATGCCAGAGAGCCGGGCGGGTCGATGGTGGTGAAGACGCCCTGGTAGTAAATAAATGCGTGCGTGTTGCCCAGAGCGTCGTCGTACCATCCCGCCACCTGCCCACGGTCATTGATGGAAAGCGCAATAGAATCGATGGCGCCAGGCGGCTCGGCATGGCTGAAGACGCCATTAACGCGCATCATGGCGTGAGTGAGACCGCCCGCCTCATCGCTGGTAAACCCGCACACGTCTCCCTGCTCATTGATCCCGTCAAGGCCGGTTGCGAACGCGCCGGGAAAGCTGACGTCAGTGAAGACGCCATCCTGCCAGATGAATCCGTACGGCGTAGTGGCTCCTTCCGACGGGATGCGGCCGATTCCCACGGCCTGCCCGTGGTCGTTCATTTGGACGATGGAGGTGCGCGTAGAGCCGGGATAGTCAATGGTCGTGAGAACGTCGTTGACCACGATGAAGCCATGTCGTCGCGCCGGGTGCGCCGGGTCGTCGCGGTAAACGCCCCCGAACCAGCCGCGGGTGTTGATCGCCGACAAGGTTGTGAACCAGGCGCCAGGCACGTCGAATTGCTGGAAATTCCCGCTCTTTGACGAGAGGAGCCAGCCGTGGTTGTTTCCTGCGGCATCGACGAAATCGCCCACCATTGTTCGGGTGCTGAGCCCGAGTACCTCTGTGCCGGCCGCACCGGGAAAGTCGATGGTAGTAAACGTGTACTGCATGGCGTGCGGTGTCGCAGGCTGCGGCCCGGCGAACACCGGCCCGGCCAGGGCCAGTCCAGCCAGGACGACGGCTGCAAGCGAGGGAACGATACGGTGATTGTGTCGGTCCAGTGGAATTCCCCTCATGCGTTTGAACTGTTGAGCGGCCCCAAGGCCGTTACGATGTGTTACTAATGTTTTCACTTATTTTTCCTTTATAGCCAGGCGCTTTGCGCCTAAGCGGTTAATGGTTTACCTGGTTTCCGAGCACAGGGTTCACCTACACGGCAAATTCCCGGCTGTGAGTTGAACTTTCGTCGTTCGTGACGAGAGTTCGTTCACCGTTAACCAAGGCGAGATTTCGAGGAGAAAGGCGCAAAGAAAGTGGAAGATAGAAGATAGGAGATCGGAGATAGGAGGCCGGAGGATGAACAAAAGCGAACAGGAAACGGAGGTTTTTTCCGGTCCTCTCCGTTCTCTCCAACTGCTCGCGAGTTATCGGACTAGCTCCTGTTCAACTCTTCTGCGCCTTCAACTCGTGAAAAAGCCAGGCGCGAGCGTGGGCCCAATAATTGTCGGCACTGCGAGCGGAGATACCGAGGGCTTCGGCGGCTTCTTCGAGTGTCATGCCGACGAAGTAACGTAGCTTCACCAATTCGGCTTCGCGCTTGTTTTGGACGGCGAGTTTGTCGAGCGCGTCGTTAACGGCGAGCAATTGATCCTCATCATCTGGGGCGGCGATGGCCAAATTCTCGAATTCCACCCGTTGGTGGCTGCCGCCGTGGCGCAAGGCGCGCTTGCGGCGGGCTTTATCAATGAGGATGCGGCGCATGGCCTCGGCGGCGGCGGCAAAGAAATGGGCGCGGTTCTGGAATTTCAGGTTTTCTTTTCCGACTAGCCGCAGCCACGCCTCGTGAACCAGCGCGGTAGCTTGCAACGTGTTGCCCGCCGCCTCGTTCGCCATCCGGGAGGCCGCTAGCTTGCGCAACTCCTCATATACCAGGGGCAGTAATTCCTCGGCGGCCTGCAGATCGCCCTGCTCGATGGCCGTCAGGATGTGGGTGATATCGCTCACGTCTCCTTCGTATCAGGTTTTTCTCCGTGGTGCAAACAATCGGCCGGCTCACTGTTCCCGCCACTCAGCGGTTGGGCAGGAATCGCTTTGATTGTAAGCATTACTTACGCTAGCTTCGCCTTATGCACGCGACAATCTATGGTCGAGGGCAAATGGTCATTCCGGCCCGGGCCAGAAAAGAAGCTCGGCTGAACACTGGCGATGTTGTATCCGTCCAGCCTGAGGGAAACGGTCGTATTCTCCTTGTCCGTTTGGAGCGGCCGAAAAGGCCCAAACCCGTTAAAGCAAAAGTGATTTCCCGCAAGGGCAAGCATCCCGTGGGAGACATAGGCCGTCCTATCACCCGCGAAGAAATCATCGCGGCGTTTGCGGATTTCCCATGAGATACCTCCTCGACGTGAACGCGCTGATCGCCGTCATTTGGCGAAATCATCCCGACCACTCCAAGGCCGACGTTTGGCTCGAGGGCAAGGATTTGGCCACCTGCCCGCTTTCGGAGTTGGGCTTTCTCCGCATTAGCACAAATCCCAAGGCCTTGAACGCGGACATGGCCATTTCGCGCCGCTTACTCAAGGCCTTTTTACAGAAGCACACCTCCCAATTTTTGCCGGACGATCTCCTCGCACTTAAGTGTTCGGCTCAAAAAAGTGAGCAGGTGACTGATTGTTATCTGGCAGAATTGGCGGCCAGTAACGGCATGAAACTCGCAACGCTCGACGCCGGGATAATGCACGCGGCAGTTCAAGTAATTCACTAGGCTGCCAACTTGCGCAGCTCCTCATAGACCAGCGGCAACAATTCATCAGCAGCTCTGTCGCAATTCATATGCCGTTTCGCGGACGGACATTTATTCATTGGGCGTCTTGCTTTAAGAGTTGCTCATTGGAAAACGCCTTTTGACGCTTGGCGGTTGTGGGTTTCGGCGAGAAAGACATAGGTAATGTTGGCCGTTTCTCAGAATTAAAGTTTGCGGCCTGTTTTTGTAATACCATTGAAAACCAATGCTTCACCCAAGCTGGCTGAGGCTCAAGGAAGCCCGGGTTCGGGTTTCTTCAACCCCCACTTTTCCATGCGTGAAAGTAAAGTTGTGGGCTTGACGCCGAGCAACTCGGCTGCACCGTCAGGTCCTTTGATCTTCCAGTTGGATGCTTCCAGCACAAGCAAAAGGTTGTCCCGCTCACGGCGCTCAAGCTCGGCTTCTGTGAGGAACTTGGGCTGAGTCGGAGCGTCGGGCGCCTGCTGCATTGCTACGGCGGAGCGAGATGAGCGAGTGGGCTGGCCTGTCGTCGGGAGGTCAAAGTCCAGCACTCCTCCTCGCGCCAGAATTACCGAGCGCTCAATGACGTTGCGCAATTCTCGGATATTCCCCGGCCAATCGTAATTTTGAAGCTTCTCCACTGTTGCCCTGGTCAAGCGAGGTTTAACGCATTTCAAGTCCTTGGCAGACAGTTCGACAAAATGCTTCGCCAGCAACGGAATGTCGTCCATTCGTTCCCTGAGTGGCGCGACTTGAATGGGAAAGACGTTGAGCCGATAGAACAAATCCTCCCGGAACCGGCCGGCGGTTGCCTCTTTCTTCAAATCCCGGTTAGTCGCGGCCACAATGCGCACATTCGCCTGGCGCGTTCGATCCTCCCCGACACGCTCATATCGCTTCTCCTGTAAAACGCGCAGCAGCTTGTTCTGAATGTCCAACGGAATCTCGCCCACTTCATCCAAAAAAATCGTACCGCCTTCCGCCGTTTCAAAGCGTCCGGCCCGGTCCCTCAAAGCTCCCGTGAAAGAGCCTCTGACATGCCCAAAAAACTCGCTCTCGAACAACTCGCGTGGAATCGAAGCGCAATTCACCCGAACCAGCGGACCATCTTTACGTGCACTGCGGCGGTGAATTTCGTGAGCTACTAATTCTTTGCCCGTTCCTGTCTCACCCAAAATAAGCACCGAAGCCTCAGTTGGGGCGACCACGTCAATTTGATTTACGATTTTTTGTAATGTATCGCTTTGCCCGATCAGGTCGCCAAACGCTTTAGCCTCTACCACCGCCTCTTGCAAATAACTATTTTGCAGTTCCAATTGCGCTTTCAGGTGCTGGATTTCGTCAAAAGCGCGGGCGTTCGCAATGGCGATTCCTGTATAATCCGCGATGATCCGGCCCCACGGTGTGAATGAGTCCGGCAGATATTCCCGTGCAAAACCGACAGTGGCTCCCAGGACCTCTCCCTTGAATTCAATCGGCCGGATCCCGCACTCAAGGATACCTTCTTCTCGGACCCACTCAAACCCGGTGGGGCAAACCGGCTGCTTGCCCGGAGTTCTTATCACTTTCAACTGACCGCTGGCCACCGCGTCTCCAAGTGGGCCGAAGTTCAGCGGTATGCGAGAATTGAGATCCTCATATGGCTGCAGCGTCTTTCCAGGGGTTGGAAGCGATCTGCCTCTTCCCGCAACCAGGTGCAGGCAGCGGGATCGGTCAGCGCATTCGGAGCTATACTTGCAGGTCGCGCAAAGATCGCCTTTTTCGATCAACCACACCTGGGAAAAAACAAACTGAGTGCGCTCGACCGCGCACTCGACGATCTTCTTGAGAATCGGCTCGACCGAACGCTCCTGAGCAATATCGAGGAGTACCTGCACTCCCAAATGCGCATCGAACCGTTTGTCGCTATTAGGTTCCACGCCGGTCCGTTCCATATGTGCTACCATAGTGACATTCCCAACTAGTGCAGCAATGGCAAAGTACGACCTTTCGAACGAACGAACCGCCCTTCAGTAACAACCTTCACCGCTTTGCTCGGCGGTGTGGCGCTCCATGGCTGGACTGGACTTGTGGTCTGCCATGGTGATTTTCCAGCGACGGTGCCCTGCTCGAAATCTGTGCAAAGCGTTTCGCCGGGCCTAAACTCCGGCTTCGGACCACAAGTTTCGGCAGCACCTGCTGCCGTTAATTAATTTCTTACAGTCCGAATTTTCGGACGGTCCGATTTCACGACCCTGCGCGCACCTCGCTCTCCACGAACTAATCGCCTGTTCTTCAGCGCGTTGGGCTTGAGTGCGCTCTGTGGCACGCGCAGTGCATAAGGCTTTGTTGATGTTGAACAAAACCGAAAAGCTGAACTTTCAAAACCGCACCCTCCCGGAAATCACATCCGAAGATTTCTTAGCCGAAGTTCTCGCATCCGAACAACCGGTTCTCGTGGAGTTCTGGACTCCCTGGAGCCGACCGTGCCAGGTCCTGGATTCCGTGCTCCGGAAAGTTGCGACCGATTACGCTGGCAAAATCAAAGTGCTGAAGGTCAACGCAGACGACTGCCTCGACCTCAGTCTCGTTTACGACATTCAATCTGTTCCAACGCTGCTCTGGTTTGTCGAAGGAAATCCTAACTGGCGCTTCGTCGGCACCGCAACCAGCGCCGCCATCAAAGCAAAGCTCAACGGCCTTTTGGAGTAAAACCTATGCACCCATCCGTTCTTATCGCTCTCGTAATCATGACAGTGCTGTATGCCCTCGCCTGGCACGATAAACCTCCACGCAAAGTTTGATGATGAACTCAACCGAAAACCATAAGCCGCCTGCCCCACAGTTCAACGGCTTTTCAAGCCTTCGGCGCGAGAATTGTGGCGAACCTTCTAGCGGCCACCGCTGCCAAGCCTCTCTTCAACAGGTGGCGAGATTTTTGGCGAACCAGGAGACCATTCTGTCGCACTAGGGGTAGAACGGGTCCTAGGAACGAGACACCGCAAAAGAAACAGCAAAACAACAACGGCGCACGACAACAAAAGACAGACAAAGAAAAAAAACAGCGAAACAACAAACAAGCAACAACAAGAAACAAACCAAATAATAAACAATGAAAACGAATACGTTAGGCAATCAAACGCATAAACGCGCTTCACGCAGCAGGGCGATTGTGGGCCTGGTCACAGCCAGCCTCATTTTCGCCACTGCCGCGCTGGCGCAGATGCCGCCATCGCCCTGGAAGAAAGGCGCACCGTTCCCTGAACCCGATGAAGAACTCTACGGTGCTACCCTGAACGGCAAGCTCTACGTGATCGGCGGTTGGGGCGAGGGCAAGGCTCGCGGGGCCAACTATGAATACGATCCCGCCAGTGACAAATGGACTAAGAAAACGTCGATGCCGCTTCCGGCCCACCACGCGGCGCTGGCGGCGTACAACGGCAAGATTTACGTGTGCGGGGGGTTCGTCGCCCCGGAGAAAAGTCCTCTGCCAATCGGCGCTGCCTGGCAACCGATTGATAATGTTTGGGAATACGATCCAGTGGCCGACTCATGGAAAGCGCTGGCGCCGCTCCCCGGCAAACGTGGATCTGCCGTGGCCGTGGAAGCCTTCGGCAAGATCCATGTGATCGGTGGCGCCACGACCGTCGAAGGGTCCAGGGCTCCGTTCTTCACGTTCATGGGGCCTTGCAACGTTCTGAGCGAGAACCTCGTTTACGATCCTGGCACGGACAAGTGGGAGAGCCGCAAGCCGATGGCGGTGCCGCGTAACCACGCATTCGCCGCCGCGGTTAACAATAAGATCTATGTGATCGGCGGTCGCACGGGTCATGCCTTCATCATGTCCGCCAGCAACACCGATGCGGTCGAGGAGTACGATCCGCCCAACGACCTCTGGAGCGTTCCCAAAGAGCGCATGCCGACCGCCCGCAGTGGCGGCGCCTACGGCAGCGACGGCCGCAGGATTTATGTGGCAGGCG